>Ga0180223_1000178_pt1 | contig 117291 bp, 120 predicted proteins | sample eDN5th30CKraftOP_FD_151337 | JGI IMG/M metagenome (GOLD analysis project Ga0180223, IMG submission 151337) | Enriched Organic Plus compost microbial communities from Emeryville, California, USA - eDNA 5th pass 30_C Kraft OP (version 2) (version 2) ...
CGCGCAGCCGGAATGGCTCGAACTCCAGCCTGCGCGCCCAATGGGCGAGGCCGCCCGAAATGCGGGTGACCAGCGCCCGCGCCTGGCCCACGAGCGCATTGGCGTCGGGCTCGAGTTGGATGATGTCGTCCAGGAAGCGCCGCACGGCCGGCGCGGCGGGCGTGGCCGGCGCCTGCGGCAGCGAGAGCTGGATGACCGAGCACAGGCGGTCCCGCTCCGTCGCATCGACGATGCGCTCCGACGACAGTCCGGCGGTCTCGGGGTGGCGCACCGTGTAGTCGGGGCAGTAGAGCAGGTACTCGACCCGGATGGCGTCCAGGTGCGGGCGGCGCGCCAGCCGGGTGCGCAGCACCGCGAGCTGGCGCGCGATCTGCACGGGTACGTTGGTGCTGTGGCTGGGGTATTTCTTGCACAGCCCCTCGGGCGTTTCTTCCAGGAAACCGCTCAACTGCTCGATCAGCAGCAGGTCGCCCGCGGCGTTGACGATGGCGAAGTCGATGTCGCCGTAGACGGAAAAGCCATGTTCCACGTTCGTCCAGTGGACGGCATGGTAGACCGTGTAGGAATCGGGCAGGCCGCGTTCGAGCGTGGCCAGGGTTTCGATTTCCCGGCGGGCCGCGCCAGTGGCGCTGATTTCCCGCCAGCCGTCGGGGACGATGCGTGCCATCTGGTGTCCCCCCTACGCGCTTCGCGCGCCCCCCGGGGGGCGGCACTGGCGGACCGGCAAAGCCGGCTCCGCGGTGCCCGGGAGGGGGCGGAGGCCGGCGTGGGAAGTATCGTGGAACACCAAGATAATGTGCGATCTCGTGGACATGGTCATAGGATACAGGGAAGCGCGGGAGTAGACCCGGTTTGGCGGTGGCGGGCCGCTCGCTTCGGGGAAAGGTGACGAACCCACGCCGACTATATAATCCTTCAATGACCTGGCACTTCACCAAAATGCACGGCGCGGGCAATGATTTCGTCGTCCTGGACGGCGTGCGCCAAGATATCCGGCTCACTCCCGAGCGGGCGCGCAAGCTCGCCCATCGCCAGTTCGGCGTCGGCGCCGACCAGATCCTGCTAGTCGAGCGGCCCACGCGATCCGATGCCGATTTCCGCTATCGCATCTTCAATGCCGACGGCGGAGAGGTCGAGCACTGCGGCAATGGCGCCCGCTGCTTCGTGCGCTTCGTGCACGAGCAGGGCCTGACCGATCGCAACCCGGTGCGCGCCGAGATCTGCACCGGCATCATCGTCCTGAACGAGCAGGACGACGGCGAGGTCAGCGTCGACATGGGCCGCACCAGCTTCGAGCCGGCCGCGGTGCCGTTCGATTCCGCCGGCCTGACGCCCAGGAAGGAAGGCGAGGACACCCTCTGGCCGATCGACGTATCGGCGCCCGGCGAGCCGGAACGCATCGTCTGGGTCTCGGCACTGGGCATTTCCAATCCGCACGCCGTGCAGGTGGTCGACGACGTCGATGCCGCGCCGGTCGCCAGCATCGGTCCTCGCATCGAGAGCCATCCGCGTTTTCCCCGCCGGGTCAACGCCGGTTTCATGCAGATCGTCGATCGCCACAACATCCGGCTGCGCGTCTACGAGCGCGGTGCGGGGGAAACCCTGGCCTGCGGCACGGGCGCGTGCGCGGCGGTGGCGGCGGGGATCCGCCGCGGCCTGCTCGAATCGCCGGTGCGGGTGCAGACGCGCGGAGGCGTCCTGACCATCGCCTGGGACGGCGAGCAGTTGCTGATGACCGGCCCGGCCGTCACCGTGTTCGAAGGCACCGTCGACGTCGACCGCCTGCTGGGCTGAATGGCCGACGCGCCGCACCCTACATCAACGAGGAATTCCGGAAAGCACATGGACGCCAACGAAGTCGCACAATACTTGAGGGACAACACCGATTTCTTCGAACGGCACGCCGAGCTGTTCGTTTCCATGAAGGTGCCGCATCCCCACGAGGGCAAGGCCGTATCCCTGGCCGAGCGGCAGGTGCTGGCGTTGCGTGATCGCGTGCGGGGCATGGAGCTGCGGGTGGCGGAACTGGTGCGCGCCGCGTCCGAGAACGAACACATTTCCGACCGCCTGCTGCTCTGGAGCCGCAGCCTGCTCAAGGAACGCGACCCCCAGGCGCTGCCGGCGGCCGTCACCCAGGGCCTGGCCGAGATCTTCAGCGTGCCCGACGTGGCGCTGCGGATCTGGGCGGACACCGCGCCGGGCGATGCCCAGGCGCCCTGGCGCGGCGAGGTCTCGGCCGACGCCCGGACTTTCGCCAACGGCCTGATGTCGCCGTACTGCGGCCCCAACTCGGGATTCGAGGCCGCCGCGTGGCTGGAACGGGAGGTCCGTTCGCTGGCGCTGATCCCGCTGCGCGTGGGCATCGCGCCCGAAGCCTTCGGTCTTCTGGTCCTGGCTTCCCCCGATGCCGAGCGCTTCACGCCTTCCATGGGGACGGCCTTCCTGTCGCGCATCGGCGAGCTGGCCAGCGCATCGCTGTCGCGGCTGCTGGCCGAGGGCCCGGCTGCCTGACGCGCCGCGCCGTGGCCGACGCCGCGCCCCCTTCGCCCGGCGATACGGGGCCGGCACTCGGCCGACCCATGCTTGAATGGCTCGAACACCTGAGCTCGGGCCGTCGCTATTCTCCCCATACCCTGGCGGCGTACCGCCGCGATCTCGCCCACCTGGTCGAACTGGCCGATGGCCTGCCGCTGGAGCGCATCTCGCAGGGCCACGTACGGCGTTACCTGGGGTTGCTGCATGCGCGGGGCATGAGCCCGCGCAGCCTGGCTCGCCTGCTTGCGAGTTGGCGCGGCTTCTATCAATGGTGGGCGCCGCGCGCGGGCATGCCGGGCAATCCGGCGGCAGGCGTGCGCGGCCCGAAGGCGCCTCGCGGCCTGCCCAAGGCGTTGTCCGTGGACCAGGCCCAGGCCCTGCTCGATCATGCGCCGGCCGTCGTCCCCGAAACGGCAGGGCAGAGCGCCGAGCAGCGGCGCGCCATCGCGCTGCGCGACACCGCCATGTTCGAGCTTTTCTACTCCAGCGGATTGCGCCTGTCCGAACTGGTCGGCCTGGATGTCGCCTATGCCCGCGAGGGCGGCTACGAATCTTCCAGCTGGCTGGACCTTGCCGAGGCCGAGGTCAGCGTGCTGGGCAAGGGCAGCAAGCGCCGCATCGTGCCGGTGGGCAGCCAGGCCTGCGAGGCGATTCGGGCCTGGCTCGCGGCGCGGCAGGTGCTCGCCGCGGGCGCGCGCGGCGGCGATGCTCATGCGCTTTTCGTGGGCCTGCGCGGCCGCCGCATCTCGACCCGGGTGGTGCAGGCGCAGCTTGCCAAGCGCGGCCAGGCCGCCGGCGTGCCGACCCATGTGCATCCCCACGTGCTGCGCCACAGCTTTGCCAGCCACGTGCTGCAATCGGCCGAGGACTTGCGCGCGGTGCAGGAGATGCTGGGCCACGCCAGCATCTCCACGACGCAGATCTATACCCGGCTGGATTTCCAACATCTGGCGAAGGTGTACGACAAGGCGCATCCGCGGGCGGGGCGGACACGCAAGGACGAGAAGTAAGCGGGAGGGCCGGCTTCCGGATTTGGGATGCCGTGCCGGCCGAAGTACGATGGCGGTCCGTGATCATGCCGGTGGCAAGTTCCGCTTCCCCGGCTTCATTCCGCTTCGAAGATTCCCCATGAATGACGTCGTTCTCAAGCCCGGCAAGGAAAAGTCCCTGCTGCGGCGCCATCCCTGGGTCTACGCCACCGCCGTGGCGCAGGCCGTCGGCCGGCCGCTGGCTGGCGATACCGTGCGCGTGATCGACAGCCGCGGCAATTTCCTCGCCTGGGGGGCCTACAGCCCCGAGTCGCAGATACGCGTGCGCTGCTGGGGCTTCCGGGAAGACGAGCGGATCGATGCCGGCTGGATGGCCGCGCGCGTATCCGAGGCGGTGGCCCGTCGCGCCAGCCTGGCGGCACGCACCGACGCGGTCCGGCTGGTATTCGGCGAAGCCGACGCCTTGCCTGGATTCGTCGCCGACCGCTACGCGGACCAGCTCGTGGTGCAGTTCCTCGCCGCCGGGGTCGAGCGTTGGCGCGACGCGCTGGTGGATGCCCTGGTCTGTGTCACCGGGTGCCGCAACGTGTACGAACGCTCCGACGCCGCGGCGCGCGAGCGCGAGGGGCTGGCGGTTCGTACCGGCGTCCTGCGCGGGGAGCATCCTCCCGCCGAGGTGGAGATCGTGGAGGACGGCGTGCGCTATGGCGTGGATGTCGTCAACGGCCACAAGACCGGCTTTTACCTGGACCAGCGCGAAAGCCGCAGGCGGGTGGCGGAGCTGGCCGCGCTGGCCGGCCCGTCCGCCACGGTGTTGAACTGCTTTTCCTATACCGGCGGTTTTTCGCTGGCCGCCATGCGCGCCGGCGCGGCCCATGCCGTCTCGGTGGATTCCTCGGCGGACGCGCTGGCGATGGCCGCGCGCAATGCCGCCCGCAACGGCCTGCCGGAAGCGGCTTTCGAGTGCCGCGTCTCCAAGGTGGCCGATGCGCAGAAGGCGTTGGCCGCGGAAGGACGGCAGTTCGATATCGTGGTGCTCGACCCGCCCAAGTTCGCGCCTTCGGCCCATCACGTGGACAAGGCGGCGCGTGCCTACAAGGACGTGAACCTGAAGGGCATGAAGCTGGTCAAGCCCGGCGGCTACCTGCTGACGTTTTCGTGTTCGGGTGCCATCGGCGTGGACCTGTTCCAGAAGATCGTCGCGGGCGCAGCCATCGATTCCCGCGAGGATTTCGTGCTGCTGGAGCGGTTGGCCGCCGGCATCGACCATCCCATGCGCATGACTCACCCCGAGGGCGAGTATCTGAAGGGCCTGCTGCTGCAGCGGGTGTAGAAAGGCGCTTGCCGCCGTCGCAATCCGTTACCAAAACCCACGGTCGGGCTTGAAATCCCCCAAACCGACCCCATATCTCCCGTTTGCCGAGGGCAATTCGTGTTACACCGTCCGGTGTTTTGCCGACTTCGCGGCAACCGGGGGTTAGCCCGGGTTTGCCCTAGGGAAGCGGCTTGTGCTGTAATCCGGCCCCGCTCGTTGGGCCGAACGCGAGAAGGAGTGACGCGTGGAGGATTTGGCCCGCGAGGCGATACGTGCCCAGGGAGCGCGAGTCACCGCGACCCGGGTGCACGTCTTGGCGACCCTGATGGAAGCGGCCAGCGCCCTGTCGCACCAGGAGCTGTTCGACCGCATCGGATCGTCGGTTTCCGTGGACCGGGTCACCGTGTACCGGGTGCTGGAGTGGCTGGTGCAGACCGGCCTGGCGCACCGCATCGCGGGCGAAGACCGCGTCTGGCGCTTCAGCGTCGCGCGGCCCGGAGACGAGGCGGGTTCCGACCATGCGCATCACCACCATGGCGAGCCGCATGGGCATTTTCAGTGCGATGTCTGCCGCCGCATGTTCTGTATCGATGCGCCGGTTGGTATCCAGCAGAATCTCGATCGCCTGCCCGACGGGTTCGAAGGGCGCGATGTCGAAATGGTCGTGCGCGGGCGTTGTCCCGCCTGCGTGCGGGCCGGCCGGGAGGCCGGCGATGGGCGCAAAACGCATTGACGCGTCCAGGAGGACGCATGTGCAAGGAGCTGTATAGATGAAGGCTGCGGACAAAACACCGAAGCAGATTCCGGTCACTGTCCTGACAGGGTTCCTGGGAGCGGGCAAGACGACGCTGCTCAACCGTATTCTCAACGAACACCACGGCCGCCGGATCGCGGTGATCGAGAACGAGTTCGGGCCGGAAGGCGTGGACAACGACCTCTTGATCCAGGATCGCGACGAGCAGATCGTCGAGATGAACAACGGCTGCGTATGCTGCACCGTACGCGGCGACCTGGTGCGCATCCTGATCGACCTGAAGGACAAGCGGCGCGCCGGCGCGCTCAATTTCGAGCGGGTCATCATCGAGACCACGGGCATGGCCAACCCCGGCCCGGTGTGCCAGACCTTCTTCATGGAAGACGAGGTCGCCAGCTACTTCAGGCTGGACGCGGTCATTACCGTGGTGGACGCCAAGCACGGCATGCAGACCCTGGACGAGCAGCCCGAGGCGCTCAACCAGGTGGGCTTCGCCGACCGCCTGCTGGTCTCCAAGGTGGACCTGGTCAGCGATGCCGATTACCAGGCCCTGCGTTCGCGCCTGGTCCACATCAATCCGCGCGCCACGATCACGCCGGTCAACTTCGGGCAGGTCGACCTCAAGGAAATCCTTGACATCAATGGCTTCAACCTGAACGCCATCCTGGACATCGATCCGGAGTTCCTGGCCGAGGAGCATCCCGACGCCGCGGCGCATGACCATGACCACGGCCACGACCACGGTCACGAGCACGGCCACGACCACGGCCATGAGCACGACGAACATTGCGCGGTCGAGGGCTGCAACGACCCGAGCCACCACCATGGCCACGGCCATCATCACCACCATCACGACGACGCCATCGGGGCGTTCGTGTTCAAGTCGGACAAGCCCTTCGACCCCATGCGGCTGGAGGAATTCCTGGGCGGCGTGGTGCAGGTGTACGGAACCGATTTATTGCGGTACAAGGGTATCTTGTACATGAGTGGCGTCAACCGCCGGATGTTGTTCCAGGGCGTGCACATGCTGATGGGGGCCGATGCCGGCCGGGCATGGGCGCCGGGGGAAAAACGCGGCAGCAAGCTGGTCTTCATCGGCCGCAACCTGCCCCGCGACGTATTCATGCACGGTTTGGAGCAGTGCTTGGTGAATTAGCCCCCCCCTACGCGCTTACGCGCGCCCCCCGGGGGGCGATGCGGGTGGACCGGCGGAGCCGGATCCACCGCATCCTGGGTTGGGGGATGCTGTGGAATTGGACGGCTTCTTTATTGATACGCGCGGAGCATTTTCATGGCAACGAAAGCGTCAAGCAAAACGTTAAGAGTCACTCAGGAGGACGCGTTGGAAAACGTGATGACCAAGCCGGCTGCTGCCGTGCTCTCTGAAAAAGAGTTGTTGGCCATGCCCGAGGCCGACTACATGAACGAAGCCCAGCTTGCCTTCTTCAAGAGCAGGCTGCAGGAAATCGAACGCGAACTGCTGCAGAATGCCGGCGAAACCACCGAGCATCTGCGCGAGACGCCTTTCGTGCCCGATCCCGCCGACCGCGCCACGATCGAGGAAGAGCATGCGCTGGAATTGCGCACGCGCGATCGCGAGCGCAAGCTGCTCAAGAAGGTGCAGCAGGCCCTTGCCCGTATCGAGTCGGGCGAATACGGCTGGTGCGAGGAAACCGGCGAGCCCATCGGGATCGCCCGCTTGCTCGCTCGGCCCACGGCCACGCTGTCGCTGGAGGCGCAGCAGCGCCGCGAACTGCGGCAGAAGCTCTACGGCGACTGATCCCAAGCCGAGGGCTCGCACGACGGCGCCCCGGGGCGCCGTTTTTTTTCGACGCTCTTGAAGAAAGGCTACCCCGGCCTCACTATCGTAAAAATCGTATCCACCCCGCACGGGGTGTCGCGGATCCGGCCCGCCGGTCCGCTCGCGCTGCCCCCGGAGGGGCAGGCCCATCAGGAAAAGCAAATGGAACAATTCCACGGCACGACCATCATCAGCGTGCGTCGCGGCAACCGGGTTGCCCTCGGCGGCGACGGGCAGGTCACCCTGGGAAACATCGTCATGAAGGGAAGCGCCCGCAAGGTGCGGCGCTTGTACAAGGATTCGGTGCTGGCGGGTTTTGCCGGCGCCACGGCCGATGCGTTCACCTTGATCGAACGTTTCGAAGGCAAGCTGGAAAAGCATCAGGGCCACCTGCTGCGGGCGGCTGTCGACCTGACGCGGGACTGGCGCACCGATCGCGTGCTGCGCAGGCTGGAAGCCATGCTGATCGTGGCCGACCGCGAATCGACCCTGGTGCTGACCGGCAACGGCGACGTGCTCGAGCCCGAGCACGGGCTGGCCGCGATCGGCTCCGGCGGCGCCTATGCGCAATCGGCCGGCCTGGCGCTGCTGCAGAACACCGACATGGCGCCTGAAGACATCGTCAGGAAATCGCTGGCCATCGCCGGCGATCTTTGCATTTACACCAACCAGCATCACACCGTCGAGGTGTTGGAATGAACATGATGACACCCGGTGAAATCGTCTCCGAACTGGACAAGTACATCGTCGGCCAGGACAGGGCCAAGCGTTCGGTGGCGATCGCGCTGCGCAACCGGTGGCGGCGCCAGCAGGTGCCCGAGCCCCTGCGCCACGAGATCCATCCCAAGAACATCCTGATGATCGGTCCCACGGGCGTGGGCAAGACCGAGATCGCTCGCCGCCTCGCCAGGCTGGCCGATGCGCCGTTCGTCAAGATCGAGGCCACCAAGTTCACCGAGGTGGGCTACGTGGGCCGCGACGTGGATACCATCATCCGCGACCTGGCGGAGGTGGCGGTCAAGCAGGTTCGCGAAGCCGAGATGCGGCGTGTGCGCACCCAGGCGGAGGACGCCGCCGAGGACCGCATCCTCGACGTGCTGGTGCCGCCGGCGCGCGATGCGCTCGGCAATCCGCAGCGCGAGGACAATTCCGCGCGCCAGACCTTCCGCAAGCGTTTGCGCGAAGGACAGCTGGACGACAAGGAAATCGAAATCGAGGTGGCCCAGCCGGTGCCGCAGATGGAAATCATGTCTCCTCCCGGCATGGAAGAGATGACCGAGCAGATCCGCGGCATGTTCGCCGGACTGGCGCAGGGCAAGAAGAAGACGCGCAAGCTGCGCATCAAGGAAGCCTTCAAGTTGCTGGTGGACGAAGAAGCCGGCCGCCGGGTGAACGAGGAAGAGCTGCGCACCAAGGCGCTGGCCAGCGTCGAGCAGAACGGCATCGTGTTCCTGGACGAGATCGACAAGATCGCCACGCGCCAGGAAGTCGGCGGTTCGGACGTGTCGCGCCAGGGCGTGCAGCGCGACCTGCTGCCGCTGGTCGAAGGCACGACCGTCAACACCAAGTACGGCATGGTGCGCACCGACCACATCCTGTTCATCGCCTCGGGGGCGTTCCACCTGTCGCGGCCGTCCGACCTGATTCCCGAGCTGCAAGGGCGCTTTCCGATCCGGGTCGAGCTCGATTCGCTCTCGGCCAAGGACTTCGTGCGCATCCTTTCGGAAACCGACGCCTCGCTGGTCAAGCAATACACCGCGCTGCTGGAGACCGAAGGCGTGAAGCTCGAGTTCACCGACGAAGGCATCGAGCGTCTTGCGGAGCTCGCCTTCGCGGTGAACGAGAAGACCGAGAACATCGGCGCGCGCCGGCTCTATACCGTCATGGAAAAGCTGCTCGAGGAACTGTCGTTCGACGCCTCCCGCAAGAGCGGGGAGGTGGTGCGCATCGATGCGGACTATGTGAACAAGCAGCTGGAAGAGGCCGCGGCGCACCAGGACCTGGCGCGCTACGTGCTGTAGGGCGGATCATCGGGCGGCTCTTCCGCTGACGGACAGAACCGCCCTTGCCCCGGTTATTTTGGCTGGATCGCCGTGATGGTGTATTGGCCCTCGACCTTGTCGGCCGCGAAGCGCACCGTGTCGCCCGGCTTGACCTGGCTCAGCATGGCCGGGTCAGCCACCTTGAAGACCAGCGTCATGGCGGGCAGCTGCAGGTTGGGAATGGGGCCGTGCTTGAGCGTGATCTTGCCGTGGGCGGCATCGATGCGGCGCACCTCGCCTTCGGCGTTGAGCGCCTGCGCGAGCGCGGCGCCCACGGTCAGCCCGAGTCCGGCAACCGTGGCGATCAGGGCGAGTAGACGTTTCACTGCATTCTCCTTCTAGCGATAAGCGCGGTAGACGCGCGAGCGGCCATCGGCCGTGACCAGCAGCACGTCGTAGGGATCGCTGCGGCCGCCCGCTTCCATGCCGGGCGAACCGACCGGCATGCCAGGGACTGCCAGGCCGACGGCGCGGGGCCTTTCGGCGAGCAGGCGCTTGATGTCGGCGGCGGGCACGTGGCCTTCGAGCGCGTAGCCTTCGACGGCCGCCGTATGGCATGAGCCGTAGGCGTCCGGCATGCGCAGCTTGGCGCGCCAGGCCGCGGTGTCGGCCACGTCGTGGGCCTCGACCGGAAACCCGGCCTGTTCGAGATGGCTGATCCAGGCTTTGCAGCAGCCGCAGTATTGGGTCTTGTACACGACAATGCGCGGCAGCGTCGCCGGGCTCGCCGTGGCCAGCGCGGGCAGCGCCAGTCCGGTCAATGCTAACAGGGTTCGGCGGCGGCGCAGGTCGGGTGCAAGGATTGGTTTCATGGTTTGCGGGCGTGGGAGTGGTTGGGAGCGGCCGATCCGCGGTTGCCCATGCCCGGCGTCGCCAGGCCCGTCAGGATGGGGCAGTCGGGCCGGTGATCGCCATGGCAGTGCGAAGCCAATTGCTCGAGCGTGGCCTTCATGGCTTGTAGACCACGGATCTTGTCTTCGAGTTCGGCGATATGCTCGCAGGCCAGTTGCTTGACTTCCGAGCTCGGCCGGCCGCGGTCGTTCCACAGTTCCAGGAGCGTACCGATCTGCGGGATCGAGAAACCGAGATCCCGCGCATTGCGAATGAACTGCAGCGTATGGATGTCGCTCTCGCCGTACAGGCGATAGCCGGCCTCGGTGCGGTGCGCCGCCGGGATCAGGCCGATGGCCTCGTAGTGGCGGATCATTTTGGCCGATACGCCGGATGCCTCGGCGGCTTGTCCAATATTCAGCGTTTGCATGACGGTCTTCGTGCCTGCTCGTCCATCGGTGTGTGTCGCGCGCGCCGGCATGGGTGCGCGGCGCCGGCCCCCGGTTCAGTTCGCGGATGGCCTGGCAAGATTCTAAACCTTGACATCATGGCAAAGTAAATGGGGGTGCCGCGCACAGGTTCAAGCCAAGCCGGTGGAAAACCTTGTGGGAAAGTGTGTGGAAATCCGGTGGAAAGCCCGTGGACAGCCATGTGGAAAAGCTGTGGAGATGGCTGTGGGCAGGCTGTGGGAAAGCTGTGCACTGCCAGGGGACAGTGGGTGGACAACCGCCCTCGCGCCTGTGGAAAAGCGGTGCGGAACCCTGTGAAGAAGCGGTGAATGACCGGTGGGCAAGCCTGGGGACAAGGCCGGGATAAGCGCGGGATAAGGGTGGGATATCCTGTGGACGGAATCCCTGCGCGCGCAGTGGCTACAATTGGGGCTGTTTGTCCATCCTTCGCCCGGGCGCGCCGCCATGACCGACATCAACCAAGCCGATTCCTCGTCTTCCGAACAGGGGCCCCTGGCCACCCTCACGCCGCGCGTCAAGGCCAGCGTGCTGGCCGAAGCCCTGCCTTATATCCGCCGCTTCCATGGCAAGACCATCGTGGTCAAGTACGGCGGCAACGCCATGACCGAGGAGCGCCTGCAACGCAGCTTCGCCCACGACGTGGTGCTGCTCAAGCTGGTGGGCCTGAATCCCATCGTGGTCCATGGCGGCGGTCCGCAGATCGACGATGCGCTCAAGCGCGTGGGCAAGCAGGGCACCTTCGTCCAGGGCATGCGCGTGACCGACGCCGAGACCATGGAAGTGGTGGAGTGGGTGCTGGGCGGCCAGGTCCAGCAGGACATCGTCATGATGATCAATGAGTTCGGCGGCAAGGCCGTGGGCCTGACCGGCAAGGACGGCGGGCTGATCCGCGCTCGCAAGATGCTGATGCCGGACAAGAACAATCCCGGCGCGCAGCTGGACCTGGGCTTCGTGGGCGAGATCGCCTCCATCGATCCGTCGGTGGTGAAGGCCTTGCAGGACGATCAGTTCATCCCGGTCATCTCGCCCATCGGCTTCGGCGAGGACGGCATGGCCTACAACATCAACGCCGACCTCGTGGCCGGAAAGGTCGCCGAGGTCATGCACGCCGAAAAGCTGATCATGATGACCAACACGCCGGGCGTGCTGGACAAGAACGGCAACCTGCTGACGGGACTGACCGCGGCCAAGATCGACGAACTGTTCGCCGACGGCACCATTTCGGGGGGGATGCTGCCCAAGATCTCCTCGGCGCTGGAGGCCGCCAAGAGCGGCGTCAATTCCGTACACATCGTCGACGGCCGCGTCGAGCACTGCCTGCTGCTGGAAATCCTGACCGCGCAAGGCGTGGGCACGATGATCAAATCGCACTGATATACCCCTGCGCGCTTCGCGCGCACCCAGGGGCGGCACAGCCGGACCGGCAAAGCCGGAGCCGCTGTGCCCCGGGGGTCAAGCCCGCGGCCTGTCGCAAGGTGAAGTGCCGTTCGCCACAGCCACGCGCGATATTTGCAAAGAATACCTTTTACATGAGTCACGACAATTCCCAGCCCGAGACGCCGCCTTTCGATCCAGGACGCGGCGGATCCGGCTCCGCCAGTCCGCTCGCGCCGTCCCGTGGGGGGCGCCCGGAAGGGCGTAAGGGGGAGCTGGTCGTCAGCGAGATTGCGGCGGCGGTGACAGGGGTGCCGTCGCTGGCCACGGCGCGGCGGCAGATCCGCAGGCCGCTCAGCCGGGTGCGGGCGACGCGGCGGCCGTTGAGGGCGGCGGGACGGGGCGAGCCGGTCTGGTTTTTCGACCTGGACAATACCCTCCACGACGCATCCCACGCCATCTTCTCGCATATCGATCTGTCCATGACCCAGGCGGTCATGGAGACGCTGAACGTGTCGCTGGAAGAAGCCCACACGCTGCGCAAGCGTTACTGGCAGCGCTATGGGGCGACGCTGATCGGGATGGTCAAGCACCACGGGGTATCGGCGGCGGATTTCCTGCATCGCAGCCACAGTTTCGACATCCGCCCGCTGGTGCGGGCCGACAAGGATTTGCGTAACCGTTTGTCACGCCTGCCGGGGCGCAAGATCCTGTTGACGAATGCGCCACACAACTATGCGCGGACGATCCTGGCCCATCTGGGCATTCTGCACTGTTTCGACAGCCTCTGGGCGGTGGAGGACATGTACTTCCACGGCGAATTCCGGGTCAAGCCTTCGCCGGCCTTGCTCCGTCATGTCATGGCAATGGAGGGAGTAAGCGCTCACAACTCGGTGTTGGTGGAGGACACGTCCGCCAACCTGCGCGGGGCGCGGAAAGCAGGCATGCGCACCGTCTACGTCCGGCACCCGGGCACGCCCTTCGCAAAGACACATCGCGGACGCCCGCTTTTTATCGACCTTCAAGTAAACTCGGTCAGTCACTTGTTGTTACAGCGTCGCGCCCTGCGGCGCAGTTAGCCGCCTTCCGCCGAAGGCGGTCCTGCAAAGCGGGCGATCTTTTCTCCTTCTTTGCACGGAAACCCACCGCGACATGGCCTCTAGCAAGTCGGGCGAGCGCAAGACTCAGATCCTCCAGATGCTGGCCGAGATGCTCGAGCATCCCAAAGGCGAACGCATCACCACCGCGGCATTGGCCGCGCGCTTGCAGGTTTCCGAAGCGGCGCTTTACCGGCATTTCGCCAGCAAGGCCCAGATGTTCGAGGGCCTCATCGAGTTCATCGAGAACTCGGTGTTCGGCTTGTTCAACGTCATCTCGGAATCGGAGACCAGCGGCCTCATCCAGGCGCGCAAGGCCATCCTGATGCTGCTCACCTTCGCCGAGCGCAACAAGGGCATGACGCGGGTCCTGATCGGCGATGCCCTGGTGTCCGAGGACGAACGGCTGCAGGAGCGCATGAACCAGTTCCTGGACCGCATCGAAGCCTCGTTGCGGCAATGCCTGCGCAACGCGCTGGCATTGAACGAGCTGCCTCCCACCGACGACATCCATGCGCGCGCCAGCCTGATCCTGCATTTCATCCTGGGACGGTGGCAGCGCTACGCCAAGAGCGGGTGGAAGAAATCGCCGTCGGAGTTCATCGACGTGCAGATACAGATCATGCTGGCCTGAACATCCCGGATCAATCGCCGTTCGTGCCTTCCCATCCGTTCTTCGAGATATCGAACACCACGCCGAACGGATCCTTGAATTTCTTCTCGAAGTTCTTTTTCTCGGGGTCGTTGCCAAGCGAGAAAAAGAACTTGCCGCCCGCGGCTTCGATCCGGCGCTCCGCTTCGTCGAGGTCATCGACCTGGAATCCGAAATGGTGCACGCCCGCGTGGCCGCTGGATGGCGCAAGGGGATGGCCTTCCTTGTACTGCAGCAGCGCCAGGTTGGTGCTGCCGTCCGACAAATAGATGCCGGAGCCCATCTCGAGGTCGTCGCGGCCCACGCGCTTCATGTCGAAGGCAGTCTCGTAGAACGTGGCGGCGGCTTCGAGATCGGGAACGACCAGCGCGATGTGCTTGATCTTCATGGAGGACTCCGCGTGAATGGGAACGCCGTGGGCGTTGACATAATGTAACGGCATATTGCGTGAAGGGCCAAAAACTGGAGTAATTCCTCCCGTTGCGCTAAGACAGCGTTTGCATGCGAGCATGGGGGGCAAGATGAACTGCGGAAAGCTGCGCACACTCGGCGAGGGGGCCGCGCCATGGCTCAACTGATCCTGATCCTGCTCGGCGTCGACTATCTGCGCAAGCGCTGGCGGGCGCTGGCGATTGCCGGGGCAGTCTTTCTGATCGCGGGCGTGGTGGTGTTCATCGATGCGCTGGACGGCGCCCACTATTTCCCGCTCAATTTCTTCGCCGTGCTTTTCATCCTCGAGGGGCTGGCCACGCTGGCGACGGCGAAGACCGGCGTTGGCGGGCAGAAAGTGCTGCGCTATGCGAAAGGGATCTTCGTGCTGGTTGCCGGAGCGTTGATCCTGGCGGGCCATCATCACGGCAATTTCGTCCTGTCGATGATATTCGGGGCGCTCTTCCTGATCGACGGGCTCATGCAGTGCATCGCCGGCTACGTCGTCCGCTACGAGCGGTGGAAGTACGTTTTCGCGTGGGGCATCGTGGAGATCCTGCTTGCGATTTTCTTCTTCCAGCCCTATCCGACCAATTACGTGGGGACCTTGCCGTATTGCCTCGGACTCTTCCTGGCCTTTGCCGGGTTGAAGCTGCTGACGCTGGCGCTGCGGGTCAAGCACCTGGCAACCAATCCCGCCTTCCAGTCCGAGCAGCACCTCAGCTTCATGCCCACCGGCCCCGAGGTTGCCGGCGGCCGGACCGTATGGGATGGCCCGCCCACGGAGTCCGAACGGGCGCTCACCATCCACGTCTGGACGCCTTCGGGATCCGCCAAGGCCGAAACCCGGAACTACCCCGTCGTCAACCGGTACATCGCTGCGGTGGACGTCAATGGCGTGGTGTCGACCGGCCATGCCGCGCTCGAATCGCCCGAGGGCATCTACATCAGCCTGTATCCGGGCGTGGAGATCGATCATTCGCCGGACGAGTTCGGCACCATGCTGCGGGCCACGGCGGAAAACAACGTTCCCGGCCTGTTCCAGCCCGACTACGGGACCGAGTCCAAGGCCTGGCGGCCGTCCAACGTCCAGGTCCGCATCCGCAATTACGATGCGGCGAAGCTGGCCGCGTTCTGGGACGAGTACCGCAAGAACACTACGTACAACCTGACTTATCGCAACTGTTCGAGCACGGTTTCCAATGCGCTGGAGGCGGCGTTGGACGGCGTGGTCGGACGCCTGCATGGCCCCGGGGCGGGGTGGAAGGTCCTGATACGGCTGCTGCTGACGCCGGAGCTATGGGTCGCGGCGCAGATCCGCAAGCGCGCGGTGACCATGGCGTGGACGCCCGGCCTGACGCTCGACTACGCGCGGGCGATGAGCATGCTCGCCGATCCCCGGCCCTTCGGCTGGTGGAAGATGTCGCAGGCCGCCGTGCGCCAGATCGCCAAGCTGCGTGAAGGTTGGCGTCGCCAGGACAGGGAGGCTGCTTCACAGCGTGCGCGGTCTTGAAATGCCCCCTACGCGCTTACGCGCGCCACGTATGGTGACCCCCCCTACGCGCTTACGCGCGCCCCCCAGGGGGCTCTACTTACGGACCGGCGGAGCCGGATCCGCTGTGCCCTGGGGTACCACCCGGCTGGCGAGGAACGGCGTTCTTTTTCCTTTCCTTTTTGCCGGAGCCGGATCCGCTGTGCCGTGCGGCAGCAGCGTCCGGGAAAACCGACGCGTATCCGTACCATTTTCAGGGAGAAAACACCGATGCGTAGATGGGCATCATTCGCGCTGTTGATGGCGCTTGCAGCGCCGGTCGGCGCGCAATCCGATTGCGACGGCCAAACCAGCCAGGCGGGGATGAGCGAATGCGCCAGCCGCGCCTACAAGAAATCCGACGCGGAACTGAACAAGGCCTACAAGACCATTCTCGGCCGGTTGAAGGACGACAAGGAGCTCACGCAGCGTCTCGTCGCCGCACAGCGGGCATGGGTGGCCTATCGCGATGCGGAATGCGCGTTCTCGAGTTCCATGGCCGAGGGCGGGTCCGCCTACCCGATGGTGCAGGCCATGTGCCTCGACCAGCAGACCCGGGCCCGCACCGAGGCCTTGCATGGATACCTGAAGTGCAAAGAGGGCGATCTGAGCTGTCCCGTTCCTTCCAAATGACGCGTCGGTGATCCGTCCATGGGCATGATGCTTCTGGCCGCCGCCGTGATCCTGTTCGGCGCGTGGGGTGCCCTGGCCCTCGGTTATTGCACGGCGGTGCAGGGGAGGGTGCGCGTTGCTGCGCTGGCGGCCTGGCTCGCCGTGACCGCGGCCGCCCTGGCCAGCATGGCGTTCGGTTCTTTCGTCGGCCCGGCGATATTCGGCGCGGCGGCGCTGGCCTTGCTCGCATGGTGGTCACGCATCCGTCCCTCGAACGACCGGCCATGGATACCCGAGGTTGCCAGGCAGACCCATGGCAACGTGGAGGGCGACCGGGTCACGTTGCACAACGTGCGCAACTTCGATTGGCGGAGCGCCACCGACTTCGACGCCCGGTGGGAAACCCGCACCTACTATCTTTCCCGGCTGTGTTCGGTCGATCTCGTCCTGTCCTATTGGGGGCGGCCGGCGATCGCGCACGCCATGGTGTCGTTCGGGTTCACCGACGGGCAGTATGTCGTTTTCTCGGTGGAAATCCGGCGCAAGCAGGGGGATGCGTTCTCCGAGATCGGCGGGTTCTTCCGGAACTATGAATTGAGCGTGATCGCTTCCGCCGAAGAGGACAGCCTGCGCGTGCGCACCAATGTGCGGGGCGAGGACGGCTACCTGTACCGTATCCACATGCCTCGCGAAGCGGCGTGCTCGCTGTTCCTGGCCTACGTGGACACCGCCAACGGGCTGGTGCGCCGGCCGCGCTTCTACAACACCTTGACCGCCAACTGCACCACGCTGGTGTTCCAGATGGCGCAGCGGATCGTGCCCGGCCTGCCGTTGGACTACCGGCTGCTCATGTCGGGCTATCTGCCGGAGTACCTGTTCGAGCTGGGCGCGTTGCAAGGGGCGCCCGACGTGGCCGCGTATCGCCGCGGCGGCCGCTATACGGAACGGGCGCTCGAGACGTCCGACGCGGAGTCGTTTTCGCGGAACATCCGGCGCGGGGTGCCGGGCGTGGCGCAGTCGCCGGCGTAGCCGCCCTTTTTCGCGCGCCTTAGCCGCCGCACACCGGGCACCCCGGATCCCGGCCCACCCGTACCTCGTGCCACTTCATCGACAGGGCATCCAGCATCAGCAGGCGCCCCGACAGGCTGGTGCCCACGCCGGTCACTACCTTGATGGCTTCGGCGGCCTGGGTGGCGCCGATGATGCCCACCAGCGGCGCGAAGACGCCCATCGTCGCGCAATTGACCTCTTCCACGTCCTCGCCGTCCGGGAACAGGCAGTGGTAGCACGGGGCGTCGTGCCGCCGCAGGTCGAACACGCCGACCTGCCCGTCGAAGCGGATGGCGGCGCCGGATACCAGCGGCTTGCGGTGCCGGACGCAGGCGCGGTTGATGGCGTGGCGGGTAGCGAAGTTGTCGGTGCAGTCGAGCACGATGTCGGCCGCCGCGACCTGGGCATCGAGCCCGTCGTCCGCCAGCCGCTGCGTCAAGGCGTGGACGGCAACCTCGGGGTTGATGGCATTCAGGGTTTCCTTGCCGGATTCCGCCTTGTAGCGGCCCACCCGTTCGGTGGTGTGCAGGATCTGCCGCTGCAGGTTGGTGAGGTCCACCGTGTCGTCGTCGGCCAGCACCAGGCTGCCCAGGCCGGCCGAAGCCAGATAGAACGCCGCGGGCGACCCCAGGCCGCCCGCGCCCACGATCAGGGCACGCGCCTCGAGGAGGCGCTGCTGCCCTTCGATGCCGATTTCGTCGAGCAGCACATGCCGCGAATAGCGCAGTAACTGCTCGTCGTTCACTTGGCCGGCGCGGGAACGGGTTTCTCGGGCGGTGCCGGCAGGGGGGCGGCCGGCTTTTCGTCCTTGGTCGCTTCCTTGGCTTTCTCGGCGGGCGTCTTGTTGCGCTCGGCCAGTTCGGCGGCATCCTTGGCCACTTCTTCGGCCTTGGCCAGCTGCACCGGCTTGCCGGCCAGCAGGTTCAGCGCCTGGGTCAGCTGGAAGTCGTCCGCGCTGCCGAACTCGATGGGCTTGATCGTCTTGCGTTCGGCGGCCTTGGCCGGATCCTGCGGGCCGGACTTGATCTCGCCGTTCGGATCCTTGTCATTGAGCAGGTGCTTGGCCAGGTCGGCCTCGCGGGGCCGCTCGAACAGATCGCCTTCGGGCGTATCCGTGACGGGGAAGTCCGGCACGATGCCCTTGGCCTGGATCGAGCGTCCGCTCGGCGTGTAGTAGCGCGAGGTGGTCAGCTTGATGGCCGAATCGCGCGAGATCGGCAGGATGACCTGCACCGAGCCCTTGCCGAAGGTCTGGGCGCCCAGCACCTTGGCCCGCTTCTGGTCCTGCAGGGCGCCGGCCACGATTTCCGAGGCCGAGGCCGAGCCGGCGTTGACCAGCACCACCATGGGCACGGTCTTGGTCCAGCCCGGCAGGCGCTTGACGTAGTCGTCGCTGCTGCGCAGGTAGTCGGCCGGAATGGTCTGGTACTTGCGCTTGGCGTCCGGCGTGCGGCCGTCGGTGGATACCACTAGGGTGTTCTGCGGCAGGAAGGCGGCCGAGACCGCGATCGCGCTGTGCAGCAGGCCGCCCGGATCGTTGCGCAGATCCAGCACCAGCGACTTGGGCGCGCCGTTCTTGCCCAGGCGCTCCAGGTGCGTGGCGAGATCGGCGCCGGTCTGTTCCTGGAACTGGGCGATGCGGACGTAGGCCGTATTGCCGTCCAGCATCTTGCTGCGTACGCTCTGGACCTTGATGATGTCGCGCTGGATGGTGACGACGATGGGTTGGGCCTCGTTCTTGCGCACCAGGGTCAGCGTGATCGAGGTCTTGGGCTTGCCGCGCATCAGCTTGACGGCGTCGTTCAGCAGCAGGCCCTTGGTGGACTTGTCGTCGATCTTGACGATCAAGTCGCCGGCCTTGACGCCGGCGCGCGCCGCGGGGGTGTCCTCGATGGGCGAGATGACCTTGACGAAGCCGTCCTCGGTGCCGACCTCGATGCCCAGGCCGCCGAACTCGCCCTGGGTGGCCGTCTGCATTTCGCGGTAGGCGTCGGCATCCAGGTAGGCCGAGTGCGGATCCAGGTCGGACAGCATGCCGGCGATGGCGCCGTCGATCAGCTTCTTGTCCTCGACCGGCTCGACGTAGTTGTTCTTGATGGTGGCGAAGACATTCGAGAACTGGCGGATCTCTTCGAGCGGCAAGGGGCCGCGGGTTTCCCGCTGCGCGACCGCCGTGATGCCCAGGCTGACCAGCACGCCGGCAACGACGCCGAGGCTGACCAGGCCGATACTGCGAACTTTACTCTTGCTGCCCATGTATTCCTCCGGGCCCGGGGCTGGGATGTGAAAGGTTTGACACCCAGGGGGCCTCTCGGGTTCTCGTCGATTGTCGAAATGGTGAATGTGGTGCGTGCGCGCTTGGCGATCAGGATATCCGGGTCGGGTGGATCAGCGCAACGAGGCCCATTTGAGCGGGTCGAACGGCGCGCCTCGGTGCCGCAACTCAAAGTATAGGCCCGATTCGGACTGGCCCCCCGTGGCGCCTACGTTGGCGACGATGTCGCCGCTCTTGACGTCGTCTCCGACGTGGCGCAGCACCGCCTGGTTGTTGCCGTATATCGACAGGTACTGGCTGCCGTGGTCGATGATGAGCAGGTTGCCGAATCCGCGCAGCCAGTCGGCGAAGACTACCTTGCCGGCCGCCACCGCGCGTACGTCGGTGCCTTCGGGGGCGCGGATGAAGACGCCTTTCCAGGTCCCGCCTTCGCCGCGCGAGGCGCCGAAGCGGCCCACCACGTCGCCCGGCACCGGCAGGCGCAGGCGACCGCGCAGTTTCTCGAACTGGCCGGTGAGGGAGGGATCGGGTACCAGGCTGTTGCGCGCCACCGCCTGTTCCGGCGGCGGCTCGGTACGCGGCGGGGGAGGCTTGCCGGCCTCGCGGGCGGCCTGTTCGGCGGCGCGGCGGGCCTGTTCCGCGCGGCGCGCCTGTTCGGCCTTGCGCCGGGCTTCCTCGGCCTGCCGGGCCAGCATGCGCGTCAGGTTGTCGATGACGCGGGACAGGCGCTTTTCGTCGCGCTCCAGGTTGGCGGCCTGGCGGCGCTGGGTCTTGAGCTTGGAGGATATGTCGGCCAGCACCTTGCGGCGTTCCTCGGACTGCTTGAGCAGTTCCTGTCGCTGGTTGTTTTCCTCGGCGGCCAGCTGTTCGAGTTCGCCGCGCTTGGCGTCCGCCTGGGCCCGCAACCGGGCCAGCTCTTCCAGCTCGGCCTGCAGTTCGGTCACGGTCTTGGCGCGCGCCTGGGCGATGTAGCCCAGATAGGCGAGATTGCGGTTCAGGCGCTGGGGGTCGTCGCCCGACAGCAGGGCGCCCCACGGCGTGAGCCCGCCTACCGCGTACTGGCGGCGCAGCAGGTCGGCCAGGTGCGCCTGCCGCTGCGACAGGTGCTTTTCCTTTTCGGCAATGGCCTGTTTCTGGCGCTCGAGCTCGGCGTTGGCCCGGCGCTGCGCGTTGCCCAGCTCGACCAGGCGGCGGTTGACCTTGGAGATGGTCTGTTCGGATTCTTTCAGCGCGTCGGCGGCGTCGGCGTGCTCTTCCTCGCCCTCGGCGATGTCCTTCTTGAGCGCCTCCAGGCGCTTGCGCAGGGCCTCGCGCTCGCGCGCAACCGCGGCCGGATCGGCCGTCTTGCCCGCGTCCGCGGCGACCGCGGCGGGCGGCCAGCCGGAAGCCACGGGCAGTGCGATCAGCAGGGCCGCCGCGAGTCGCTTCACTTGGCCTGGGCCTTTCCTTGGGCCGCCACGGCGGCCATGGCGGCGGCGATTTCCTCCGCGTTGCCCAGGTAGTAGTGCCGGATCGGCTTCAGGTCGTCGTCCAGTTCGTAGACCAGCGGTTGGGCGGTGGGGATGTTCAGGCCCACGATGTCGTCGTCGGAAATGTTGTCCAGGTGCTTGATCAGCGCGCGCAGGCTATTGCCATGGGCCGCGATCAGCACGCGCTTGCCGGCTTTGAGCGAGGGAGCGATGGTTTCGTTCCAATAGGGAACGACCCGCGCGACGGTGTCCTTCAGGCATTCCGTGGCCGGCAGCTCGGACGGGTCGAGCTGGCTGTAGCGGGCGTCGAAGCGGGCGTGGCGCTCGTCGTCCGGCGACAGGGGGTCCGGCGCGATGGCGTAGGCCCGGCGCCATATCAGCACCTGTTCTTCGCCGAACTTGGCCGCGGTCTCGGCCTTGTTCAACCCCTGCAGCGCGCCGTAGTGGCGTTCGTTCAGGCGCCAGCTGTGCTCGATGGGCAGGTACATGCGGTCGAGGGCGTCCAGGGCGATCCAGAGCGTGCGGATGGCGCGGCGCAGCACCGAGGTGTAGGCCAGGTCGAAGTCGTACCCTTCCTGCTTGAGCAGTTCGCCGGCCTTGCGGGCTTCTTCGCGGCCCTTTTCCGTCAGATCGACGTCGGTCCAGCCGGTGAAGCGGTTTTCCAGGTTCCATTGGCTTTCGCCATGACGCATCAGTACGAGTTTGACCATGTTTGGAGGGCGCAGGCGCGCTGCGCGTAAAGGTTGAATACAATTCGGCTGCCCGCCGAAAACCGGTGGGGTGGGCACCGCCCGGCTTGAAAAACGCCAGCCTATCCCGACATTTTATAATCCTGCGGCATTATCTTGGCCGCAGGCCCGGATTCGGCCCGCTCCGGCGGCGAAAATCCGGCGGGCCATGCAGCTTTTCCCGCCGTTTGCGATTTCGTAAGCGTGCGTAACGCCCGCCTTCTTTCCAGGATCCGTTCGTGAAATTCATCGTCGACAACATTCTCTTGATCGCATTGGCGCTCGTTTCGGGCGGCATGCTGCTGTGGCAATCCGTCCGGGGCGGCAAGACCGGCGGATCGATCAGCGCGGCCGAGGCCACCGCCGCGGTCAATCAGCGGCACGCCGTGTTCGTCGACGTCCGTCCGGCAGCCGAGTTCGCGGCCGGGCACATCGCGCAATCGCGCAGCGTGCCCATCGCCGAGCTCCCGCAGAAGGCCGGGAGCCTGCCCAAGAACAAACCGCTCATCCTGGTGGGTGCCAACGGCCGCGACGCGGCCAAGGCCGTGGCCCAGTTCAAGGCCCAGGGGTTCGCCGACGTGAGCAGCCTGGCCGGCGGACTGACCGGCTGGGTCCAGGCCGGGATGCCGGTCGCCAAAGGATAGCGTCATGCAAAAGGTATTGATGTATTCGACGGGGTATTGCCCCTACTGCATGCGCGCCGAAATGCTGCTCAAGCAGCGCGGCGTGGAGCAGATCGAGAAGGTGCGAATCGACGCCGAGCCCGAGCGCCGCGGCGAGATGATCGAACGGACCGGGCGGCGCACCGTGCCGCAGATCTACATCGGCGACACCCACGTGGGCGGCTTCGACGACCTGGCCGCGCTCGACCGCGCGGGCGGCCTGGTGCCCCTGCTCAACGGCGAGGCCGCGCCGGGGCATTGATTTCGTAGTGGCCGGGAACGCCCCGGCGTGTTTTCATTGGTGTACACGTTTCGGCTCCGCGCGCACCGGGAGCCGGGTCCAGCCAGCAGGCTTTTCGTTTTCTGAATTCCTTCCCCATGTCCGACAATCAAGAGCAGCAAGCCCCCGTTTTCAACATCCAGCGCGTCTACCTGAAGGACCTCTCGCTGGAGCTGCCGAACGCGCCGCAGATCTTCCTGGAAACCGAGCAGCCGGGCGTGGAAGTGGCCATCGACGTCGGCGCCCAGGCGCTGGCCGAGACCGTGTTCGAGGTGACCGTCACCGCCACCGTCACCACCAAGATCGGCGACAAGGTCCTGTACCTGGTCGAAGGCAAGCAGGCCGGCATCTTCGAGCTGGCCAACATCCCGCTGGAACAGCTCGATCCCATCCTCGGCATCGCTTGCCCGGGCATCATCTATCCCTACCTGCGCAGCAACATCGCCGATGCCATCACCCGCGCCTCGATGGCGCCGCTGCACCTGGCCGAAGTCAACTTCCAGGCGATCTACGAACAGCGCGTCGCCCAGGCGGCCGCCGAGCAGCAAGTGGCCGAGGCCGGCAAGGACAGCGGCCTGATCCTGCCGCCCGGCGTCGGCACCAAGCACTGACCGGCCGGCTCGATCATGGCGGATACGACGGCTCCGGGATTGCGGGTCGCCGTCCTGGGGGCGGGCAGCTGGGGGACGGCGCTGGCCGCCGCCTGCGCCCGCAGCCATCCCACCATGCTGTGGGCGCGCCGGCCCGAACTGGCGCGCCGCATCGCCGATACCCATGAGAACGCCGACTACCTGCCCGGGATCGCGCTGCCGGCGGACTTGCGCACCACGGCCGACATCGCCGAGGTATTCGGCCATCTCCAGGGCGCCGTCCGGCCTTTGCTGATTCTCGGCGTGCCCGTGGCGGGCATGGAACAGGCGTGCCGCGAGGTCGCGGTCGGCGTGGCCCGCCACGGCATGCGAGACCTCGCCGTGGTCTGGACCTGCAAGGGGCTGGACGCCCGGACCGGCCGCCTGCCGCACGCCATCGCCGACGACGCCTTCGCCGGCGCAGCCGCCATTTCGACCGGCGTCCTGTCCGGTCCTTCCTTCGCCCGCGAAGTCGCACGCGGCCTGCCGGTGGCGTTGACCATTGCCAGCGCCAGCGCGGAGTTGCGCGACCGGGTGACCGAAGCGCTCCACGGCGGCGCCATCCGGGTCTACGGCAGCGAGGACGTGATCGGCGTGGAAGTGGGCGGCGCGGTCAAGAACATCATGGCCATCGCCTGCGGCATCGGCGACGGCCTGGGCATGGGTGCCAACGCCCGCGCCGCGCTCATCACCCGCGGCCTGGCGGAAATGACGCGCCTGGGCGTGGCTCTGGGCGCGCAGGCCGATACCTTCTCCGGCTTGACCGGCCTGGGCGACCTGATCCTGACCGCTACCGGCGACCTCTCCCGCAACCGCCACGTCGGCCTGGAGATCGGGCGAGGCCGGGCCCTGGACGAGATCCTCGGCGACATGACGCAGGTGGCCGAAGGCGTGCGCTGCGCGCCGGCCGTGCGCGATCTCGCGCGCCGCTGCGGCATCGAGATGCCCATTACCGAGGCCGTATGCGCGGTGCTGTTCGAGCGCGTGCCGCCGGCGGACGCCGTGTCGCGCCTGCTCGCCCGGGACCCGAAGGTTGAAGCCCCCGGGGTGAGCCCCCCCCTACGCGCTGCCGCGCGCCCCCCGGGGGGCGATGCTGGCGGACCGGCGGAGCCGGATCCGCGGCATCCTGGGTCGGGAGCGTCCGGTTCCGGGGGCGGCGGGGGTTCTTAAGGAGTCTAGATGGATGCGGTTTGTGTGTATTGCGGCGCGAGTCCGGGGAACGATCCCTTCTACGCCGAGCTGGCGCGCGATTTCGGGCGCGCGGTGGCCGAGCGCGGGATGCGCCTGGTGTACGGCGGCGGCAGCGTCGGCCTGATGGGCCACGTGGCCAATGCCGCGCTCGAAGCGGGCGGCCTCGTGACGGGCGTCATTCCCGAGCGCCTGTGGGAAAAAGAGGTCGGGCACAAGGGCCTGACCGATATGTTCGTCGTGCCCACCATGCACGCTCGCAAGGCGCGCATGGTCGAGCTTTCGGACGCCTTCGTCGCCTTGCCGGGCGGCTTCGGCACACTGGACGAGCTTTTCGAGGTGCTGACCTGGCAACAGATCGGCTATCACACCAAGCCGGTGGGGTTGCTCAACGCCAACGGCTACTACGACGCCTTGCTTGCGTTCGCGCGCCACGCCCACGAGCAGGGTTTCGTGCGCGCCGTGCATCTCGAGGCGCTGATCGTCGATACCGATATCGGCCGCCTGCTGGATCGCCTCGCCAGCGCGCAGCCGGTAAACGTGGACCGATGGGTCAAGAACAGCGAGGCGGTCTGAAGCAGTGCCGCCCGCCGGACCAACACCAATAACGGAGATATCCATGCGCTTTTCCGCATCCCCCGCGTCGGCCCTGCGCCGCCGCCTGCTCGGCACCGCCGTGGCCGCGGCCGCCGGCCTCGCCGCCGCCACGCCTGCCGCCGCCCAGCACGGCGACTGGCCCAGCCGTCCCATCAAGCTCGTCGTGCCGTTCCCGGCCGGCTCCTCGCCCGACATCATCGCGCGGGTGATCTCGCAGCCCTTGAGCAAGCAGCTGGGCCAGGCCATCGTCATCGACAACAAGCCTGGCGCGGGCGGCAACATCGGCACCGGCACCGTAGCCCATTCGGCACCCGACGGCTATACCATGCTGTTCACCATCAACGGGCCCCTGGCGACGGCGCCCGCGCTCTACACCAAGCTCAACTACGATCCGCTCAAGGACCTCGCGCCCGTCACGCTGGTGGCCACCAGTCCCAACGTGCTGGTCGTGCCGCCGTCGCTGAACGTGGACTCGGTCGGCGCCTTCAACGCGCTGGTCAAGAAAGAGCCCGGCAAGCTCAACTACGGTTCCGTCGGCGCCGGCAGCTCGGGCCACCTGGCGATGGAGCTGCTCAAGGGCAAGGAGGGGCTCGACATCCTGCACGTGCCCTACGCCGGCTTCCCGCAAGTGGTGACCGCGATGCTGGGCGGCCAGCTGCAGGCCGGCTTCATGGTGCCCGCCATCGCCATGCCCCAGGTGCGCGACGGCAAGCTCAAGGCCCTGGCCGTGACCAGCGCCAGGCGCAGCCCCGCGCTGCCCGACCTGCCGACCATGGCCGAGCAGGGCGTGCCGGACTTCGAGGTGATTTCCTGGCAAGCCATCCTGATGCCCGCCGGCACGCCGCAGCCCATCATCGACCGGCTGAACAAGGAACTGGTGCAGATCATCAAGAGCGATGAAGTGCAGAAGCAGCTGAACGTCCAGTACTTCACGGCCGCGCCATCCACGCCGGCCGAGCTGACCGCGCTGATCAAGAAGGAACAGCAGACACTGGGTGCCGTGATCAAGCGGTTGAACCTGACGCTGGACTAGGGAGGGAACCCCGAGCGGCCTCTGGCCGCGCCGGCTCCGCGGCGCTCCGGGGCCGGGTCTACGATCCCTGGGCGTGGGCGAGCAGGGCGAGTCCGAGGAGCATGGCCAGGATGCCGATGGCGCGTGCGACGCGTTCGCCGTGCGGGGCGAGGCGCTCCGCGGCAATGGCCGCCGTCACGATGGCCATGGCGGCCGGATCCATCATTCCGGCGGCGAGCAGGCAGGCGGTCAGCCCGGCGCACGAGACGCAACAATGCAGGCCGAGGCGAAGGCCGAAGCGCCATGCGTCCTGGGCATCCGGCGGAACGCCGTGGCCGCATGCCGGCGTATCGCGGCAACCCGCGAGGTGGCGTGCCTTGACCGGCGTGAGCTGGAACAGGCCGGCGGCGAGGACGACCGCGCCGGTCGCTATCGATGCGGCACTCGTGCCGGCCAGCCACATGCCGCCCGAAGCCAGCGCGGCGCCGGACGCGAACACCGCTGCGCCGGCGACCGTCCAGACGGAAAAGTAGCCCAGCCCGGCCGCCACGGCCAAGCGGCCCGGGGCCCCGGCGCCCGACGCGCCTGCCGCCAACCGGTACCGCCACAGCGCCGGAGCCAGCGAAGGCAGCATCATCGCCATCATCATGGCCATCCACATGCCAAGGAATGCGGCCGTCGTGCCGGCCCAGGTGCGGCCCGGCATGGGGAGCCACGCCATCGGTCCCGCTCCGCCGCAGAAAATATTCATGGCGGCCGCCGGCGACATCGCGCCGCCGGCGGCTGCCCCGCCCGTCGCGAGAAGGACCGAGACGCCGTAGAAGAGCCGTCGGGCGGCGCGTTCCTCGAGCACGCCGGATCCTCGCAGCGCGACCTTGGAGGAGAACCGGTCAGCGCCGGCCGTATTCATCGTGGCGGCGCCACCAGACGCCGGTCTCGTTGCGGCCCTTGGGCGCACGATCCAGCCATTGGTACATGGGCCAGAGGCCATCCAGTCCGCGCGCATACGTGGAGTAGGTGTGGTAGATGACGCCGTCCTCCATCACGAACGCGCTCATGCCGGGGCGGTCGCGATGGTACGTGGCCGTATCGGTGCCGCACATGGCCGCGAACCGGGCTTCCGCCTTGTCGCCGCCCTCGTCCTGTTCCGGACGCCAGGCGAACACGGGTTCGCGCTGATAGTTGTACTCGATGCCATGTTCCTGTTGCTGGGCTTCGGTATAGGACACGTTGAAATCGAAGTTGAAGTCGCCGCCCTGGGACGAGGCCCAGGGAAAGCGCCAGCCCATGCGTTGCTTGTAGGCCTGCAGCTTGGCCAGCGGGGCGCGCGAGACCGCCGCGAGCGTGACGTCATGGTTGGCCAGGTGAACGGCGGCGCCGTCGAAGCCATCGGCGATCGCCGAGCAGGAGGGGCACCCCGCCGTATAGTCGGGTCCGAACATGAAGTGATAGACCAGAAGCTGGGAGCGTCCCTCGAACAGGTCCGCCAGGCTGGCGGCGCCGGCGTCGGTCTCGAAGCGGTAGTCCTTGCCGACCCGGACCCAGGGCAGCGCCTGGCGCTGCCGCGCCACCTCGTCGCTGCGCCGTGTCAACGCTTTCTCCGCCTCGAGCAGCTCGAGCCGCGCGGCCAGCCATTCTTCCCGGGTTGCTGTCGCGTGTCGCATCGTCGTTTCTCCATGAAGTCCGCCGGCGTTCGTTGAATTCCGAGCGCGGCGTGCGGTTGATAGGCGTGTGCTAGATTAGGCTCGGGACGCCGGACGGCGGGAGCAACAAGTGTGGCGGGATTCGGATGGACGTGCTGATCGCTGCCGCCGCGCGGGCCCTCGCGGCGCTGAAGGCCGAGGGCGGCATGCCCAGCATCATGGGATGGGTCGAGGCCTACCGCCTGTTCAGCAAGGAGGTGGTCGTCACCATGCCGCTCGAGCAGTACGCGCTGGCGCTGGCCCAGCTGGTGCCCATCCAGTTCATCGGTACCAGCGACACGGAATACTACGGCGGCATGATCCCGCGCATCTTCAACCTGATCCTGGAAAAGAACTACGACGAGGCCACACGGCTCTACTGGCAACTGACTCCGGCCCGCAAGGCTCGCGCCGCGGCCAACGCGTATTCCTCGCAGACCCAGTTCCTGAACCGCATGCTGTGGAAGTTCGAGGGGTGGCTCAACGGCTTCAACGGCGGTCCCGTGCGCCAGCCGACCATGCGCATCAACGAGAACACCATGAACAGCCTGCGGCAGGCGCTGGTCAAGTCCGGCATCACGCCTACCGATGCGCCCAACGGCGATTTCTTCGTCGGCCGCCACCCCGCATAGCCGGAGAACGTCCGATGACATCTTCCCCATTGGCCACCGATCTGTACATCGCCGGACGCTGGTCGCAGCCGGCCCATCCCCGCTCGTTTCCCGTCTCCGATCCGGCTACCGGAGAGCTGGTTGCCCATGTCGCCGATGGCGATCTGCCTGATGCGCGGGCGGCCGCCGACGCCGCCGCCGCGGCCTTGCCGGCGTGGAGCGCCACGCCGCCCCGCACCCGGGCCGAAGTGCTGAGGAAGGTCCATGCCCTGATGATCGAACGCCTCGAGCCCCTGGCGCGCATCATCACGCTGGAGAACGGCAAGCCGCTGACCGACAGCCGGGCCGAAGTCCGGTACGCCGCGGAGTTCTTCCGCTGGTATTCCGAGGAAGCCTGCCGCAACCTGGGATCGGTCAGCCATGCGCCGGGCGGCGGCTATCGCATTCTGGTCCAGCACCAGCCCATAGGCGTGGTCGTGCTGGTGACGCCGTGGAACTTCCCCTGCGCCATGGGCGCTCGCAAGATCGCGCCCGCGCTCGCGGCCGGATGCACGGTCCTGGTCAAGCCGGCTTCGCTGACCCCGCTCAGCATGCTGGCCTTGGCCGACATCCTGACCGAGGCTGGCGTGCCCGGCGGCGCGGTCAACATCGTGCCTTCATCGCGCTCGGGGCCGCTGGTCGATCATTGGCTGCACGATCCCCGGGTACGGCTCGTATCCTTCACCGGTTCCACCGAAGTCGGCCGGGTCCTGCTCAAATCGGCCGCCGACCAGGTTCTGAAGACGCCGATGGAGCTCGGCGGCAATGCGCCTTTCCTGGTCCTGGACGATGCCGACGTGGACGCTGCCGTCGAAGGCGCCATGGTCGCCAAGATGCGCAACATGGGCGAAGCGTGCACCGCCGCCAATCGCTTCTATGTCGGCGCCGGGATCTACGATGCGTTCGTGCGGGCCTTCGTCGAGCGCATGCGGGCCCTGACGATCGGCCACGGCCTGGACGAGGCCAGCCAGGTCGGCAGTCTGGTCGACGCCGCCACGCGAGACAAGGTCGACGAGCTGGTCCGCGATGCCGTGGCGCGCGGCGCCTGCATCCTGTGCGGAGGAGAGAAGATCCCCGGTCCCGGTTATTTCTACCCGCCCACGGTGTTGGGAGAAGTCCCGGTCGACAGCCGCGTCCTGCGCGAGGAAATCTTCGGCCCGGTCGCGCCCATCGTGCGCGTCGCGTCCGAGGACGAGATGGTGGCGCTTGCCAACGGCACGGAGTACGGGCTGGCGGCGTATCTCTACACCCGGGATCTCGCCAAGGGCCTGAAGCTGGCGGAGCGGCTGGAGTTCGGCATGGTGGCGCTCAACCGCGGGCTGGTATCGGATCCCGCCGCGCCGTTCGGCGGGGTGAAGCAGAGCGGGCTGGGCAGGGAAGGAAGCCGGGAGGGGATGCAGGAATACATGGAGACGAAGTACGTCGCCGTGGAGTGGTAGCAGAAGCGGGCGGTCCACCAAACGTGTCCGCCCCGCGTCCCCTGTTGCGCCTCAGGCCTGCGGCCGCCGGGCGGCCCGATCGGCGCCTTCCCGCAGCGCCGAGAGCTTCATCCAGGTCACTGCCGGATCGATCTTGCCGTAGTTGGCGAAGGTCCCGAAGCCGCAGTCGGTGCTCGCCAGCACGCGGTCTTCGCCCATGAAGTCCACGTAGCGTTCGATCCGCTGCCGGATCAGCTCGGGATGCTCGACGTAGTTGGAGCAACTGTCGATCAGCCCCGGGGCCAGGATCTTGTCCTTTGGCTTGGCGGCGCGCCAGATTTCCCATTCATGCTCGTGGCGCGGATTGGCGGCCTCGAACAGGATGGTCGCCGGCCGGGCGGCCAGGACGATGTCGATGACCTTCTCGAGCGCGATGTCGCAATGATGCGGCCCTTCGTAATTGCCCCAGCAGATGTGCATGCGCAGCTTTTCGGCGGGAATGCCGCGGGTCGCCGCATTGAGGGCTTCGACATTCTGCCTGGCGCGCTCGAGGAACTCCGCCTCGCTCAGGTTCTGGTAGCCGGTGTGGGCCGCCATGGCGAGGTCCGGGCAGTCGAGCTGGAGGTCGAAGCCCGCGGCGACGATGGCTTCGTACTCGGGCCGCATCGCCTCGACCAGGTCGGCCAGGTAGGCCTCGTGCGTGGGGTAGTGCTTGTTCGGCTGGAATGCCGTCACCAGGCCGGGAGACGCCGCATTCATGAATCCGCGGCGGCCTTGGCCGTACCGTTCGACGGCCGACTTGAAGCGGCGGATGTCGGCATGGCAGGGCTCCATCGTCCGCAGCTTTACCGGGCCGATGCAGGCGGCCCGCACGAATTCCTGCGCGCCCATGATCGCGGCCAGCTTCTTCCTGAGCTCGGGAAAGTCGGCCAGGTCCTTGGCGGGCATGCGGTCGATGTGGCCGCCGAAGCCTTCCAGCCGCTCGGTGATGTAGGTGGCATAGCCCACCTTGCCGAGCTCGCCGTCGCTCATGATGTCGACGCCGGCTTCCACTTGCCTGCGTACCGCGTCGTCGATCGCGGCCTGCACGGTCTGCTCGAAGCGATCGGCATCGACCTCCTGGCCGTGGTCGCGCGCGAGCAGCAGTTGCGCCAGTTCATCGCCGCGGGGAAGACTGCCGACATGGGTGGTCAGAATAGCCATTACATTCCTCTTTTTCATGAGGCGGCGTGGCCGCCTGAAAAGCGATGCGGGCGAGCGCGCCCGGTCGTTCGTATCTTAGTCGCGAACAGCGCCTAGAGTCCGCCCGCATATCCCGCCTGGCGCCAGGCCTCGAACACGACTACCGCGACGGAGTTGGACAGATTCAGGCTGCGCTGCCCCGGCCGCATGGGCAGCCGCAGCCGCTGGTCCGGCGGGAACGCGTCCCGGATCGCGGGCGGCAATCCCGCGGTCTCGCTGCCGAACACGAATACGTCGCCCGCCTGGAACGTCGCCGTTCCGAACAACCTGGATCCCCGCGTGGTGAAGGCGAACACCCGGTCCGCCGCCGCGCCGGTTGCCGCGATCGCGGCGCCGAGGTCGTCGTGCACCTTGACCGACGCCCATTCGTGGTAGTCCAGGCCCGCCCGCCGCAGCTTGGCATCCTCGAGCTCGAATCCCAGCGGGCGCACCAGGTGCAACTGCACGCCGGTATTGGCGGCGAGCCGGATGGCGTTGCCGGTATTGGGAGGGATTTCCGGATGGACGAGGACGACGTGGAACACGGTGCGGGATGTAACCGAAACAATGGGGCGATGGTACCGCATCCCGCAATGACGAGTTTCCGCGGCAGGTCCGCCGCTACAGTTCCAACACCAGCTTCCCTCCGCAGGCGCGCGAACAGCACGTCATCATCCGGTCGTTCGCTTCCCGCTCCGCCTTGGTGAGCACCATGTCACGGTGATCGATCTCGCCGGCCAGCACGCGCACTTCGCACGAGCCGCACAGCCCTTCCTCGCAGTCGCTGGGCACGTCGATGTTGGCGGCGCGCAGCGATGCCAGCACAGTGCGGTCCGCCGGCACCGCCACGGTGATGCCGGAATCCTTCAGTTCCACTTCGAATGCGTGTTCCCGGGCCGGGTCGAGCTGGGCCAGGTTCGATTCGAAGTGTTCGATGCGCAGCGCATCGTCGGGCCAGGCGGCGCAGTGCGCCTCGAGCGCCTCCAGCATGCGCTTGGGGCCGCAGGCGCAGACCTGCCAGCCTTCGCGCGGCTGGCCGAGCAAGGCGGCCAGGTCGTTGCGCCGGCCCTCCTCGGAGACATACACGTGCAGCCGCTCGCCATGCAGCGCGGCCAGTTCGTCCAGGAAGGCCATGCCGGCGCGCCGGCGGCCGCTGTAGTGCAGCTCGTAGTCCAGGCCCAGCTCCCGGGCCCGGCGGGCCATGGCGCTGATGGGCGTGATGCCGATGCCGCCGGCGATGAAGATGAGCTTCTTCGCCGCTTCGTCCATGCGGAAGTGGTTGCGCGGCCCGCGTATCCGCAGCCTGTCGCCGGCTCGCACTTGGCCGTGGATCCAGGAAGAGCCGCCGCGTCCCTCGGGCTCGTGCAGGACGGCGATTTCCAGCGCTCCCGTGTCGGCCGGGTCTCCGCACAGCGAGTACTGGCGCGACCGGTCCGGGTCGCCGCATTCCACGTCGATGTGCGAGCCGGGCGTCCACCGCGGCAGCGCGCGGCCGTCGGGCGAGACCAGGCGCAGCTTCAGGATGCCGTCGGCCACGCGGGTGACGCTTTCCACCACGACGGGGCGGGCGATGGCATGGCGCGAGGGCTCGCCGATGCGCACCGGAACCTGCGTCCGCAGGAGGGCGGGATTGCGGCGCTCGGGGTTCTGCGCCGGATCCCATTCCACCCACAGGTGCTCCGGCCCCCGGAACGAGGTATTGGGCACGTAGGTGAAGCGCTGTTCGGCCAGGCGCATGTGGGGCAGTCGGCGCGTGAGCTCTTCCAGGAAGATCTGCATTTCCATCCGCGCCAGGTTCTTGCCCATGCACTGGTGCGAACCGTAGCCGAAGGTCAGGTGGTCACTGGAGTTCTCGCGCCGGATGTCGAAGAAATCGGCGTCGGCGAAGTGGCGGTCGTCATGGTTGGCCGACGAGGTGACGATGAGCAGCTTGGAGCCTGCGGGAACGTCCACGCCCTCGATCTGCGTATCGCGGGTGACCAGCCGGCGCCAGGCGGCCACCGAGCCGTTGTGGCGCAGGCATTCCTCGACCGCATTGGGGATGAGACTGGGGTCCTCGCAGATCTCGCGCCAGGCGTCCGGATGCTGCAGCAGCAGCTTGATCGCGTTGGCGGTCGCGTTGGCCGTGGTTTCGTGAGCGGCGACGATGCCGGCCATCATCATCGAATGCAGGTAGGAGTCGGTCACGACCTCCGGGTGCTCTTTCTGCTTGCGTATGCCGTAGCGCATCCAGCCGGGCTGGTCCGGATCCTGGCGCATCTTTTCCAGCACTTTGCCGGCATATTGCCAGAAGTTGCCCACGGCATGGGCCACGGCCACTTGTTCCTCCGGCTTGGGGCGGCCCCAGGTGTTCACCGTATGGGCGATCGAGTAGCGCCGCAGCGTATCCATGTCTTCCTCGGGCACGCCGAGGAAATGCAGCGCCACGGTCAGCGGCACTTCCCACAGCATCTGGTCGACCAGGTCGGCGCGGCCGTCGTCGACGAAGCGGTCCACGTATTCGCGCGCCAGCCGCCGCACCATGGGTTCGTGGTGCCTGAGATGCTCGGGCGTGAAGGGCTCCATGAGGATGCGCCGGCGCGGCATGTGCGCGGGCTCGTCCTCGTTGACCAGCGTGCGGTTCATCGCATAGCCGTACTGCTCGAGCACGGCGTTGGCCTCGGGGCCGGTGGGGGTGATCTTCTCCAGCGCGATCGAGGGGCTGAAGGTGAGGTTGTCGCGGAAGATGGCCTTGATCGCGTCATAGCGCGTGACCACCCAGTACCCCAGCTTCGGACTGTAGAAAATCGGTTCCTGCTCGCGCGCCCAGCGGACGTATTCGGGCGGGTCTTGCTGATAACCGTCGCCGAAGGGATCGAATTCGGCGGCGCGCGCGCTGATGGGGCAGCCGGTCGGGCCTGTGCCGGCTGGCGCGGACTGGTGGATGGGGCAGCCTGCGGCGCGGGGCGGGGTCGCAGCCATGGTCGTCTCCTGTTGCCGGATCCCGAGGATGGGATCGTTTGCGTAATTATTGTACGCAATGCGTAAAAACAGAACTGACGATAACACCTAGCCTCGTCGTTCGTCGAGGTCCGGCGCGGGCAGCGTTCCCCGCCGCCGGGGGGCAGACGCTAGAGGCCGTAGCCCAGGCGCCTGCTGACGGCTCCTGCCGCCCCACGCACGGCCCCGGCGATCTCGCCTTCGGGCGCGGGGTCGAAGGCGCCGGAAGGCCCGAGCGCGGTCATGACCACGGTGACGCTGCCGTCGGCGTTGAAAACGGGCGCCGCGACGGCACTGATGCCGTTGAGCATCAGGTCGCGCACGGGTGCGCAGCCCTGGTTCCGGATCTGCTCGAACAGGCGGTCCGCCGCCGGCCGGTCCGCCACCTGGCGGCGCTGGTCCGCCGTCGCGCCGTCCAGCTCCCTCGCGATCAGCGCGTCCAGCACGGCCGAGCGGCAGAAGGCGCCGAAGGCGCGGCCGGTGGCCGACCACAGCACCGGCATGACCGATCCCACGCGCACGTTGACGGCGACCGGCTGCGCCGGTTCGCTCCAGCGCACGATGGTCGGGCCGCAATTGCCCAGTACGGAGACGAAGCACGACAGGTTGTGCGACTCGTTCAGCCGCGCCAGTTCGGTCGAAGCCAGGGTCAGCGCATCCGATTGGCGCATGGCGGCCAGGCCGATGGCCAGCGATTCGGGGCCGAGCAGATACCGCGAGGTGACCGGGTCCTGGATGACGAAGTCGGCCTCCACCAGGCTGGCGAGGTAGCGGTGGACCTTGGCGGGACTCTCGCCCAGCCGTCCCGCCAGCGCGGTGAGCGAGGCGGCCCCGCCCATGGCGGCCAGGGTCTTGAGCACCGTCATGCCGGTGCCGGCCGACTGCACCTTGCTGCGGCGGGATGCGGTCTTGGTTGCCGGCGTGCCGGTCGTCGAGGCGGGGGAGGGCTTGCTTGCCATGAAAGGGCCTGGAGTTGCGCAACGAGCGATATGTTACGCAAAGGTGGACGCTATCTCGCGTCATGGCTTGCCGCTATAGTGGTCGTCTCATCTCCCGCAGGAGGCGCGCATGTCCCTACGATCAACGGCAATCCTCGTCGCCGCGCTGGCCATCGCGGCAGGCACAGCCACCGCCTGGGCCCATCACGGCTGGTCCTGGGCCGAGGCCGAGGAAATGCAGCTGCGCGGGGTCGTCAAGCAGGTGCAGATCGCTCCGCCGCATCCCTGGCTGGACGTGCAGACCGCCGATGACGGCCTTTGGCGGGTCGAGCTGGGCAACCCGTCCCAAACGCAGCGCGCGGGCTTCGTGGAAGGGTCGGCCAAGCCCGGCGACGCCGTCGTCGCCACCGGCAACCGTTCGCAAGACCGCGCCGAGAAGCGCATGAAGGCGGTGCAGATCTCGGTGGGCGGCAAGACCTACGACATCTATCCCGAACGCATCCGGCGCTGACCCGCATGCTCGAATGGCTGGAGAGCCTGCCTCACGCCGCCGTGCTGCGGCACTCAGGCACGGCCTACCTGTTCGTCAACGCCGCGCATATTGCCTCCATAGGCGTGCTGCTGGGCGCCATCGTAGCCCTCGACTTGCGCTTGCTGGGGGTGTTCCCGGCCCTGCCGCTGGCGTCGGCCGGGCCGTTCCTGTCCCGCATGGCCGCCGCCGGGCTGGTCCTGGCGATGCTCACGGGATTCTGGCTGTTCTCGGTGCGGCCGGCCGAATATGCGGCCAACCCCGCGTTTCTGGCCAAGCTCGGTCTGCTTGCGCTCGGCATCCTGAATGCCGCGGTCCTGCACCGGAGCCGCGCGTGGCGCCGGGCCCTCGGAGAGCCGCGGGTGCCCCTGACCGTCCGCGCCCAGGCCGCCGGGTCCATGCTGGTCTGGCTGTCGGCCATCCTGGCGGGCCGGTGGATCGGCTTCCTGTAGACGGGTTTGTACCGGGGGAGGCGTACGGTTCAGCGGCGCCGTCTGGCCCCGCACGCCGCAGGTCTTTCAGGACAGCGCGGCCAGCCCTGCGCGCAATTCGTCCGCCGAGAGCCCGTCCAGCGCGGATTCGATCGCCCTGTGGGTGGCGCGCCAGATCGGCAGCGCCCGAGCCAGCGCCGCGTGCCCCTTGTCGGTCAGGACCAGCAGACGGCTGCGCCGGTCCGCGGGATCCACTTCCACGCGCACCAGCCCTTCGCGCTCGAGCGGCTTCAAGGCCGCGGTGAGCGTCGTCCTGTCCATGGCCAGCAACCGGGCCACGGGCGCCATGGGCGGCGGCTCCGGACGATTGAGCGACATCAGCAGCGAAAACTGCCCATTGGTCAAGCCCACGGGCCGCAGGGCCTCGTCGAAGCGCTTGCCCAGCGCCCGTGCGGCGCGCTGCACGTGAAGGCACAGGCAGGCATCGCGTACCTCGAGCGTGGCGGCGAACGGAATTTTCTTTGACATGGTCCGTTTATTATGTTGATATCAACGTAAATGTCAAATTGGCAATGCATGATCGCTACCAGGGATGGCGTTCATCCCGCCCATTCAGTCCGCAAGGAGACCGACGATGAAGTACGTAGAAGGGTTTGTCGCAGCCGTGCCCGCCGCCAACAAGGAGCTCTACCGCAAGCACGCCGCCGACGCGGCGCCGCTGTTCAAGGAGTTCGGCGTCACGCGCATGGTCGAATGCTGGGGGGACGACGTGCCGGAGGGCAAGCTCACCGATTTTCGCCGCGCCGTCCAGGCCAAGGACGACGAGGTCGTGGTGTTCAGCTGGTTCGAGTACCCGTCGAAAGAGGTGCGCGACGCCGCCGTGCAGAAAATGATGACCGATCCGCGCATGCAGGCCATGGGCGAGACCATGCCCTTCGACGGCAAGCGGATGATCATCGGCGGCTTCGTTCCCCTCCTGGACGTATAGGGGAAGCCGATGGCCAAGGTTACTCAGCACCTCTGGTTCGCCGCCGACATGGACGCGGCGATCCGCTTCTATACATCGCTGATCCCCGGCTCGTCGATCGAGTGGACGACGCCGATTCCCGCGGATACCCCGAGCGGGCCGGCCGGCAGCGTGCACCTTGCCTCGTTCAAGCTGGGTGACCAGCGCTACATGGCGATCGAGGCCGGGCCGCTGGATCCGTTCAATCACTCTTTCTCGATCCACGTCGAGTGCGAGGACCAGGCCGAGGTCGACCGCCTTTGGGATGCGCTGAAGGAAGGCGGTTCGATCGAGCGGTGCGGCTGGCTGCGCGATCGATGGGGACTGTGCTGGCAGATCGTGCCCAAGCGCCTGGGCGAGCTGATGCAGAGCGGCGATCCGGCCGCGGCCAAGCGAGTGTCCGAGGCCATGCTCAAGATGGTGAAGCTGGACGTCGCGGGCCTGGAGGCGGCGGCGCGGGGAGGCTAGGAGTCCGGGGCGCGGGCTATGCCTGGCTTTCCAGCGGCTTGCGGAAATACACCACCCGCTCGGTTTCCTCGAACCCCAGGGCCTGGTGCATGCGGTGCGAGGCGATCGCGTCGGCCGCCGCATCGGAAGCGAATTCCATGCAACCCATGGACCGCGCCCAGTCCTCGGCCGCCCCGCATAGCCGCCGCGCTATGCCTTGGCGCCGCCGGTCAGGGACCACGTAGATGCCTTCGAGAAAGCCGACGGGCGTAGACGTGCAACCGTTCACGTAGTCGTGCCGCAGCGAGGCTTCGGCAAAACCCACGGCGCGGCCCTGGTCATCGCGGGCGATCCACGCCACTTCCGTGCCCGCCCCGGCCAGCATCGCCTCGAGCTCTTCCCGATGCGACGCAAGCGTGTCCCCTGGCCACAGGGCGTCGCGCATCCGCGCCCATTCGTCGATGTCGGCGGGACCGCAGCGTTCGATGGAGCAGGCGTCGTTTTTCATTGCGTGGTCGATCCCGTGGACGTTTCGTTGCGCGGCGAGGCAAGCGCGTCCGCATGCCAGCCTCCTCCCAGCGCGGCGATGAGGTTTACGCTCGCCGCGAGCCGGTTGCCCAGCAGCGACAACGCGGTGCGCTCGTTGCTGAGCGCCGCCGTCTGCACCGACACCACGCTCAGGTAGTCGATCAGGCCGGATTCGAACTGGTTGGTGGTCAGCCGCAGCGATTCGCGCGCCGCGTCGAGGGCGCGCTGTTGCACGACCTGCTCTTCCTCCATGACGCGCAACTGGGACAGGTAGTTCTCCACTTCAGCCAGCGCCGACAGCACGGTCTGCCGGTAGGCCGCCACCTGCTGGTCGTAGGTGGCTTCGGCTTGCCGGGTCTGTGCGCGCCGCAGGCCGGCATCGAACAGGGGGGCGGCGAGCGCGGGGCCGAGCGACCAGAAGCGGGCCGGCGCGGTCAGCCAGTCGGAGAATTGCGAACTGCGATAGCCGAGCGAGGCGGACAGGGTCAGCGAGGGGAAATAGGCCGCCTGGGCGACGCCGATGCGGGCATTGGCCGCCTGTACCTGGCGCTCCGCGGCGGCGATGTCGGGCCGGCGTTCCAGCAGTTCCGACGGCAAGCCCACCGGAATGGCGGGCAGCACGGCGCGGAAGTCGGCCGGGGCGAGGCTGAACGCGGAGGGCGGCTGCCCCACCAGGATCGCAATGGCGTGCTCCAGCTGGGCGCGCTGCCAGCGCAGGTCGACGGCCTGGGCGCGCGTGGATTCCAGCTGCGTGCGGGCCTGGGCGATCTCGGCCTTGGCCGCGACGCCTACCGCATAGCGGTTCTCGTTCAGGCGCAGCGAACGTTCATAGACTTTGATCGTGGCCTCGAGCAGCCGTTGCTGCTCGTCCATGATGCGCAATTGAAAATAGCTGCGCGCCAGTTCGGCCTGCGCGCTCAGGTGGGCATTGGCCAGGTTGGCCGCGCTGGCCTGCGCGCTGGCGGTGTCGGCCTCGACGCTGCGCCGGATCCGCCCCCAAAGATCGGCCTCCCAGCTGGCGGTGGCATTCATGCTGAACTGGTTGCGTATGCTTTGCGAGCCGCCCTGGCTGATGACGACGCCGCTGCTGTTGGTGGTGGTGCTGCTGCTCGTGCCGGTGCCGCTGCGGGTGGCCGAGGCGTTGGCGCTGACACTGGGGAACTGGCCGGCGCGCGTGGCCTGCAGCACCGCCATGGCTTGCCGGTATTGGGCCTCGGCCTGGGCGACGGTCTGGTTGGCGGTTGCCACCTGGACCATGAGGCGCGACAGCTCGGGGTCGCCGAAGACCTCCCACCATGGTCCGCGGTGCGCGTCGTCGCGCGGCTCGGCGGCTTTCCAGCCGGCCGCTTCCTTGAACTGGACGCCGCTGGCGACGGTCGGCCGCACGTAGTCGGGCCCCATGGCGCAAGCCCCCAGCATGGTGACCAGGGCGACGCCGGCCGCCACGCGCGCGCCGGCGGCGAACGTACGGCGGCGGGACGGCAGGGGTTTGGAGGGCGTGCCCGCCCGCGCGGGCCACGTCTTGCTCATAGATTGTCTCCGGGTAGCGCCAGGCCCGCGGATCGCGGACGGCCCCAGCGCCGTTGCGCCCGCAGGTGCAGGCGGTCGAGGTACAGATAGACCACGGGCGTGGTGAACAGCGTCAGCAACTGGCTGACGACGAGCCCGCCGACGATGGTGATGCCCAGCGGCTGGCGCAGCTCGGCGCCGGCGCCGGTGCTGATGACCAGCGGCACGGCGCCCAGGATGGCGGCCATCGTGGTCATCAGGATGGGGCGGAACCGCATCAGGCAGGCCTCGTGGATGGCCTCGCGCGAGCTCAGCCCGCGCCGCCGCTCGGCATCGAGCGCGAAGTCCACCATCATGATCGCGTTTTTCTTGACGATGCCGATCAGCAGGAAGACGCCGATCAGCGCGATGAGCGTGAACTCGCGCCCGAGCATCATCAGCGCCAGCAGCGCTCCCAGCCCCGCCGACGGCAGGGTCGAGAGGATGGTGAGCGGATGGATGTAGCTCTCGTAGAGCATGCCCAGCACCAGATACATGGTGACGAGCGCCGCCAGGATCAGCCATGGCTGCGCGCTGAGCGCCGACTGCAGCGCCTTGGCGCTGCCCGCGAAGCCGGCCTGGATCTCGGTGGTGGGCAGGCTGATGCGCGCCACCGCGTCGTTGATCGCGCGCGTGGCCTGTTCCAGCGACACGCCGGGCGCGAGGTTGAACGAAATGGTGTCGGCGGCGAACTGGCTCTCGTGCGAGACGCTCAGCGGCGCATTGGTCATGCGCCACTTCGCGAAGGCCGACAGCGGCACCCGGCTGCCGTCCGCGGTGATGACGTTGACCTTTTCCAGCGCCCCGGCATCCTGGGCGAAGCGCTGGTCGACCTCCATCACCACCCGGTACTGGTTGAGCGGGTTGTAGATGACCGAGACCTGCCGCTGGCTGAAGGAGTTGTTCAGCACCGCCGCGATCATGGACATGTTCACACCCAGGCGCGTGGCCGTCTCGCGGTCGATCTCCAGCGAGATCTGCCGCCCCTTGTCCTCGACGTCGACGTCGATGTCGGTCAGCTCGGGCAGCGCCGCCAGCGCGCGCGTGACGCGCGGCATCCAGGTCCGCAGCACCGACAGCTCGGACGCCATCAAGGAATATTGGTAGCCGGAATTTGACATGCGCGCGCCGATGCGGATGTCCTGGTTGGGCATCAGGAACATGCGTGCGCCCGGCACGTTGCCCAGCTTGCCGCGCAGGCGGTTCATGACCTCGTCCACCGAAACCTTGCGTTCGGCCAGCGGCTTGAGCTGGATCATCATGAAACTGGTGTTGCTGCCGCCGCGTCCGCCGCTGTAGCCCACCATGCTCTCGACCGCCGGGTCGGCCAGCACCACCTTGCGGAAATATTCCAGCTTGGGCCGCATGGCCTGGAACGAGGTGCCCTGGTCGGCGCGGATGAAACCCATCAATTGCCCGGTGTCCTGCTGCGGGAAGAAGCCCTTCGGGACCTTCACGTACAGGTACACGTTCAGCCCGATGACCACCAGCAGCACGACCAGCGTCAGCAGCGAATGCCGCAGTACCCACTGCAGCGCCTTGCCGTAGCCGCGCGTCATGCCGGACAGGAGCGATTCCAGCGCGCGCGCCACCCGGCCCGGGGGCCGCTCTTCGCGCGCGGGCCGCAGCATGCGCGCGCACATCATGGGCGTGAGCGTGACCGACACGATCAGCGAGATCAGGATGGCCGCCGACAGGGTGACCGAGAATTCGCGGAACAGGCGGCCCACGATGTCGCCCATCAGCAGGATGGGAATGAAGACCGCCACCAGCGACAGGCTCATCGACAACACGGTGAAGCCCACCTCGCGCGAGCCGAGCAGCGCCGCGCGCAGCGGCGACATGCCGGTCTCCAGGTGACGGGCGATGTTCTCCAGCACCACGATCGCGTCGTCGACGACGAAGCCGGTGGCCACGATCAGCGCCATCAGCGACATGGTATTGAGCGAGTAGCCGCACAGGTACATGACGGCGAAGGTGGCGATGAGCGAGACCGGCACCGCCACGCTGGGTATCAGCGCGGCGCGCACGTTGCGCAGGAACAGCAGCACGACCAGGATGACCAGGATGACCGCGATGATGAGCGTGTGCTCGGCCTCGGCCAGCGAGGCGCGGATGCTGGGCGTGCGGTCCTGGGCCACGGTCAGGGCGACGTCGCCGGGCAGCAGGGCGCGCATCTGCGGCAGGGCCTCGTGGATGCGGTCCACCGTCTCGATGATGTTGGCGTCGGCCTGCCGTCCCACCACCAGCAGGATGGCCGGGCTGTTGTTGAGGAACCCCATGTTGAACAGGTCTTCCACCGAGTCCTCGACCCGCGCCACGTCGCTCAACAGCACGGGCGAGCCGTTGCGGTAGGCCACGACCAGCCCGCGGTATTCCCGGGCCTTGCGCAGCTGGTCGTTGGTGGCGACCAGCCAGCTGGTCTCGTCGTTCTCCAGCATGCCCTTGGGGCCGCGCGCGTTGGCGTTGTTCAGCGCGGTGCGCACCTCGTCGAGCGCGATGCCGTACTGGTTGAGAGCCGTGGGGTTCAGTTCCACCCGCACCGCCGGCAGCGAACTGCCGCCCACCTGCACGTCGCTAACACCCTTGATCTGCGCGATGCGCTGGGCGAGGATGGTGGAGCCGACGTCGTAGAGCTGTCCCTGGTCCAGCGTCGCGGAGGTGAGCGCCAGCACCATGATCGGTGCCGAGGCCGGGTTGCGCTTGGTGTAGGTCGGGTTGCTGCGCAGGGAAGAAGGCAGCATGTTGCGGGCGGCATTGATGGCCCCCTGCACGTCGCGCGCGGCGCCGTCGATGTCGCGGCTCAGGTCGAACTGCAGCGTGATGCTGGTCGAGCCCTGCGTGCTGCGCGAGGTCATCTCGCTGATGCCGGCGATGCTGCCCAGCGAGCGCTCCAGCGGCGTGGCGACGCTCGAGGCCATGGTTTCGGGGCTCGCCCCCGGCAGGCTGGCCCGCACCGATATGGTGGGGAAATCGACCTGCGGCAGCGGCGCCACCGGCAGCTTGACGAAGGCCAGCGCGCCGGCAAGCACCACCGCGATCGACAGCAGCACGGTGGCCACCGGCCGCATGATGAACGGCGCCGAAATATTCATGGCGCACCGCCCGCCTGGCCTGCCGAGACCGCGCGGCGGCCGCGCCTTCGATTCATCGCGTGCCCCAGGCGGTCGAACATCAGGTAGATGACCGGGGTGGTGAACAGCGTGAGCAGCTGGCTGACCAGCAGCCCGCCCACCATGACGATGCCGAGCGGCTGGCGCAGCTCGGCGCCGCTACCCGTGCTGAGCATCAGCGGCACGGCGCCGAACAGGGCGGCGCAGGTGGTCATCAGGATGGGCCGGAAGCGCAGCAGCGCCGCCTGGTGGATGGCGTCGCGCGGCGCCATGCCCTGCTTGCGCTCGGCTTCGAGCGCGAAGTCGATCATCATGATGGCATTCTTCTTGACGATGCCGATCAGGAGGATGATGCCGATGATCCCGATCATGTCGAGGTCGCTGCCGGCGAGCATCAGCGCCAGCAGCGCGCCCACGCCGGCCGAGGGCAGCGTGGACAGGATGGTGATGGGATGGATGTAGCTCTCGTAGAGCACGCCCAGCACGATATACATCGTCGCGATGGCGGCCAGGATCAGCAGCAGCGTGCTGTTGAGCGAGGCCTGGAAGGCCTGGGCCGCGCCCTGGAAGCTGGTCTGTATGCCCAGCGGCATGCCGATGTCGCGCTCGGCCTGCAGGATCGCGTCCACGGCGCTGCTGAGCGAGGCGCCGGGCGCCAGGTTGAACGATACCGTGGCGGACGGGAACTGACCCAGATGGCTGATGGACAGGGGCGTCGTCCGTTCGGACACGCGCACGATGTTGGTCAGCGGCACCTGCTTGCCGTCGGTGGTGCGGACGTAGATCTGCGACAGCGAGGCCGGGCTCTGCCGGAACTGCGGGGCCACTTCCAGCACGACCCGGTACTGGTTGGCCTGGGTGAAGATGGTCGATATCAGCCGCTGGCCCAGCGCGTCGTACAGGGCGTTGTTGATGTCGGCCGCGGTCACGCCGAGCCGGGAGGCGGCGTTGCGGTCGATCTCGACGTAGGTCTGCAGTCCGCGGTCCTGCAGGTCGTGGTTCACGTCGGCCAGCTGCGGCAGCGACTGCAGCCGCTCGACCAGCTTGCGCGTCCATATGCCCAGGTTCTCCAGGTCGGGGTCCTGCAGCGTGAATTGGTACTGGGTGCGGCTGACGCTGTCCTCGATGGTCAGGTCTTGTACCGGCTGCATGTAGAGCCGAATGTCCTCGAGCTTGTCGAGCTCGGGCTGCAGGCGGGCGATGACCTGCGCCGCCGAGGCGCCGCGTTCGCCGTGGGGCTTCAGGTTGATCTGCAGCCGCCCGCTGTTGAGGGTGGCGTTGGTGCCGTCCACGCCGATGAAGGAAGACAGGCTGGCGACGTCCGGGTCACGCAGGATGATGTCGGCCGCGGCCTGCTGGCGCCGTGCCATGGCGGCAAAGGACACCGACGGCGAGCTTTCGCTGATGGCCTGGATGACGCCGGTGTCTTGCTGCGGAAAGAAGCCCTTGGGAATCGCCACGTACAGCAGCACGGTCAGCAGCAGGGTGCCCAGCGCCACCAGCAGGGTCAGCGGCTGGTGGGCAAGCACCCGCTGCAGCATGCGGTCATAGCCGGCGATGATGCGGTCGAACCATTGGCCGCTCTTGCGGTAGAACCATCCTTGTTCCTCGTCCGGGATGTGGCGCAGGTATTTCGAACACATCATGGGCGTCAGGCTCAGCGACACCACCAGCGAGATCAGGATGGCCACCGCCAGCGTGATCGCGAATTCGCGGAACAGCCGGCCGATCACGTCGCCCATGAACAGCAGCGGGATGAGCACGGCGATCAGCGAGAAGGTGAGCGAAATCAGGGTGAAGCCGATCTGCGCGGCGCCCTTGAGCGCCGCCTGCGCAGGCGTCTCGCCCTGCTCGAGGTAGCGGGCGATGTTCTCGATCATGACGATGGCGTCGTCCACCACGAAGCCGGTGGCGATGGTCAGCGCCATCAGCGTCAGGTTGTTGATGCTGAACCCGGCCAGGTACATGATGCCGAAGGTGCCGATCAGCGACAGCGGCACGACCACGCTGGGAATGATGGTGGCCGTGAGGTTGCGCAGGAAGACGAAGGTCACCATCACCACCAGCGCGACCGCCAGCATCAGTTCGAACTGCACGTCCTTGACCGAGGAACGTATGGATTCGGTCCGGTCGGAGAGCACCGTGACGTCCAGCGTGCTGGGCAGTGCTGCCTGCAGGTCGGGCAGCAGCCGGCGGATGTTGTCCACCACCTGGATCACGTTGGCGCCCGGCTGGCGCTGCACGTTGAGCAGGATCGCGGGCTTGCCGTTGGCCCAGGCCGCCTGGCGGATGTTCTCGGCGTCCTGCACGGTCTCGGCCACGTCCGACAGGCGCACCGGCGCGTTGTTGGTATAGGCGATGATGAGGTCGCGGTATTGCTCGACGGTCTTGAGCTGGTCGTTGGCGTCGAGCGTGGTCGCCCGCGTGGGTCCGTCGAAGTTGCCCTTGGGCTGGTTGACGTTGGCGCCGGTGATGGCGGTGCGGATATTGCTCAGGTTAAGCCCGTAGGCCGCCAGGGCCTGCGGATTGGCGCGGATGCGCACGGCCGGCCGCTGGCCGCCGGCGATGCTTACCAGGCCCACGCCCGAGACCTGCGAAATCTTCTGCGCCATGCGCGTATCGATCAGGTCGCGCACCTGGTAGAGCGGCAGGGTGGGGGAACTGATGGCAAGCGTCAGGACCGGCGTGTCAGCCGGGTTGACCTTGTTGTAGATGGGCGGGGTGGGCAGGTCGCCGGGCAGCAGGTTCGACCCGGCATTGATCGCCGCCTGCACTTCCTGTTCGGCCACGTCCAGCGGCAGGTCGAGGTTGAACTTGAGCGTGATGACCGAGGCGCCGCCGGAGCTGATGGACGACATCTGGTTGAGTCCCGGCATCTGCCCGAACTGGCGCTCGAGCGGCGCGGTCACCAGCGAAGTCATGACGTCGGGACTGGCGCCGGGATATTGCGTGACCACCTGGATCGTCGGGTAGTCCACCTCGGGCAGCGCCGACACCGGCAGCATCCTGTAGGCGATCAGACCCGACAGCAGGATCGCCAGCATCGCCAGCGAGGTGGCGATGGGCCGCAGGATGAATATCCGCGACGGATTCATGGCGCGGCGCGTCCCGTCGCGCGGCGGCGGGCGCCCTGGTTGGCGCCGCGTTGCAACTGGCCGCCGGCGGCCTCGGGCACCGTTTCCGTGCCGGTTACGACCTGCACCTGGGCGCCGTCGCGCAGGCGGTCGACGCCTTCCACCACGACCCGGTCACCGGGCTTGAGGCCATCGAGCACGGCGACCCGTTCGCCATCCGCCGGACCGAGCTTGAGCACGCGCAGCGCGACCGTGTTGTCTTCCTTGACCACATAGACGAACGTGCCGGGCGTGCCGCGCTGCACGGCGCCGGTAGGAATGACGGTGGCGCCGGCCAGCGTGCGCACGTGCAGCCGCACGTTGACGAACTGGTTGGGAAAGAGGCTTTCGTCCTTGTTGTCGAAGCGGGCCTTGAGCTTGACGGTGCCGGTGGTGGTGTCGATCTGGTTGTCGACCGTGGTCAGCACGCCGTCGGCGATGTGACGGATGTCGGCCCGGTCGTAGGCCTGCACGGTCAAGGTCTTGCCGGCCCGCAACGGTGTCAGGACGTCGGGCAGGTCGCCCTCGGCGATGGTGAACAGCACGGAAATGGGCTGGGTCTGGGTGATGATCACCAGTCCGTTGGTGTCGCTGCTGCGGACCAGGTTGCCCTGATCGACCTGGCGCAGGCCCAGCCGGCCCGAAATGGGCGCGGTGACGCGAGTGTAGTCGAGCTGCAGCCGGGCGTTGTCCACCGCCGCCTGGTTGGTCTTGAGCGTCCCTTCGTACTGGCGCACCAGGGCCGTCTGGGTGTCGACCTGCTGGCGCGCGATGGAGTCCTGCGCGTAGAGCGTCTGGTAGCGTTCGAGGTCGCGGCGGGCGTTGTCCAGTTGGGCGCGGTTCTGCTCCAGGGTGCCCTGGGCCTGCGCCAGCGCCACCTGGTAGGGGCGGGGATCGATCTGCACCAGCAGGTCGCCGGCCTTGACGAGCTGGCCTTCCTGGAAGAGCACTTTCAGCAGTTCGCCGTCGACCTTGCTGCGCACGGTGACCGTGTTATAGGAAGTGACCGTGCCGAGCGCCTTGATGTAGACCTTCATGTCCTCGGCGCGCGCCGCCACGACCCGGACCGGCGTCGGCATCTGGAAGGCGGCGGCGCCGGGTCCGGCCGGGCCCCGTGCGCCCGGACCGCCGCCTGCGGCCGGCGCGGGCCGATGGCTCGCGTGCCACCACCAGTATCCGGCACCGGCCAGGATCACGGCGATCGCCAGCCAGAGCCAGCGCCGTTTTTTCTTGCCGTTCGACATGGAGGAAGAAGGTGCCCGCTCGGGCTGGGGGGGGATGTCGGCCATGGAGTTCCGGAAAAGGCTTGCTGAATCTCGCCGCGCGGAAAAAAGCCCGCATCGCGGCGCCCTCTAAGGTATTCCAGTTGCACCTCAAAGTGTTGACAAGGACCCGGGGTTTGAAATCGATCGAAATCGTTTGTTCGCATCAGCCGCGCCATTCTGCCCGTGGCCGCCGCGGCGGGGCGGCTGGGAATTGCCCGGGGGTGCGCGCGGCAGCCAGCGCCACGACCGATGCCGCCCCGGCGGCGCGGAGCGCGGCTGCCGCCGCGTGCATGGTGCTGCCGGTGGTCATGACGTCGTCGACCAGGCCGATGTGCAACCCGCGCGCGCGGGGAGAAGAAGCATACAGGTTTTGCGCGGCCTGGCGCCTGCCCAGCCGCCCCAGGCTGCTTTGCTTGGCCTGTTCCCGGTCGCGCCGCAGGAGGTCGCGCCGTACTGGCAGTTCCAGGTCCCGGCCCAGCGCCCGGGCGATTTCCGCCGCAGGATTGAAGCCGCGGCGCCGCAGCGACGCGGTGGAGGCCGGAATGGGAACCAATACGGTCGCCGGAGCCAGGGGCAGGACGTGGTGGCGCACGGCTTCGGCCAGCAGGTTCCCGAGCAGGTCCGCCCGTCCATAGCGCAGGCCGTTCTTCAATTGCAGGATCAAGGCGTCGGCCGGCGGGGCGTAGTCGAAGGCGATGATGGTCCGTTCGAAGGCGGTCGCGCGCTCCGCGCAATCGGGGCACGCCGTGTCGTGTTCCGGCAGCGGCAGGGCGCAGCGGCCGCAGCGCCAGGGCAGGCCGAGCGAGGCCGGCGTGCGCGCAGCCCAGCAGACGGACTCTTCGCACGCCGCGCAGAGCAGGCCGCCGCGGCTGCGGGCGGCGCACAGCGGGCAATCGGACGGAACGAGCGCCCGAAGCATGGCGGCGGCGAAGCGCCACCGCGGCAAGGGCAGGCGGGGGAGCGTGGGCATGAAAAACCTGGCAGTGGCATCATGGAGGCTGGCTGCGCGCCCGTGGGCGCCATCGGGCCGGGGCGGCGGCCCGGCGCCGGGGCGGGTCCGCGGGCCGTTTCCGCCGTGCCGCGGCGGGGCGGCCGTGTGGCAGTTTAAGGATTCTTCGGATATTTGCGCGGTACCCAATGACAGAAAACTCCCATCCGGAACGCCTGCCGTCGCTGCCGCTGGTGCGCGAACACGTGGCGCGCCAGTTCGGGCGCCGCGGCGACCTGGAGGCGGGGCAGTTCCTCTACGGCGAGATCGGCGTCCGCATGTTCGAGCGGCTCGACTACATACGCCTGGCTCCCAAGGCCATCCTGGACGCGGGCTGCGGGGCCGGGGCGGCATACGCCCGCCTGCACGAGCGCTATCCCGGGGCGGCCTATACCGGCCTGGACCTGAGCGGGGCGGTGCTGGAGCATGCTCGCCGGCGCCACCTGCCGTCCCTGGGCGCGCGCCTGCGGCAATCGGCGCTGAAGCTGGCGGGGCGCGCCGCATCGGGGCTGCCGGCGTTCATCGAGGCCGACATGGGCGCGACCGGCCTGGCGCCGGAATCGCAGGATCTCGTCTGGTCCAACATGGCGCTGCACTGGCATCCCGAGCCTCATGCGGTGCTGGCCGAATGGCGCCGCATCCTGCGCACGGGAGGCCTGGCGATGTTCAGCTGCCTCGGGCCGGGGACGTTCCGCGAATTGCGCGACGCGGTGGCGCGGGCCGGGTTGGATACGGCCACGCCGAGCTTCGTGGACATGCACGATTTCGGCGATCTGCTGATCGAAAGCGGATTCGCCGACCCGGTCATGGACCAGGAGACGCTCACGTTCACCTATCGGCACGTGGACAGCCTGCTCGACGACGTGCGCCGGCTGGGCGGCAATCCCGCGCGCGGCCGCAGGCGAGGGCTCGCCACGCCCGCGTGGCGGCGCAGGCTCGCCGACGCGCTCGAGGCCGGGCGCGGCCCGGACGGCCTGATCCGGCTTACCGCCGAGGTCGCGTACGGCCATGCATGGCGCGCCGCGTCGTACCGCGCCGCGCCCGGCGAGACGCGCATTCCGGTCTCCTCGATCGGCCGCGGCGGCATGCGTTGAGCCTGCTCAAAGCACCTCGGGTTGCTGGGGTCGTCTGGCAACCCGTATAATCCTGCGATTCTATGCGCTCGCAACATAATTATTTTCCAATGCGCATGGTTGAGGAGTTTTGTGGCGGAGGGGGCCCGCGCAAGCTGCGCACGGTTTCGGCCGCCTGAATAACACTAAACGCTGTTCTTCGAGGTCGGACATGAAGAAGTGGTTGGGTGGGTCGTTGGGGGCGATGGTGGTCAACATGTTGGCCAGCAGCGCTGCACTTGCCGTCAATGACAGTGTCGGCGGCCCGAAAGTCAATCAGCTCAATCTGCACGAGCCGGTCACCAGCATCGCGGCGCAGATCGAATGGCTGCACTGGATGATGCTGGGCATTTGCCTGGTCATCTTCATCGGCGTGTTCGCGGTGATGTTCTATTCCATCTGGGCACACCGCAAGTCCCGGGGCGTCAAACCCGCCTCCTTCCACGAGAGCATAGGCGTCGAAGTCGCCTGGACCGTCATCCCGTTCCTGATCGTCATCGGCATGGCGCTGCCGGCCACCAAGACCGTGGTCGCGATGAAGGACACCTCCAACGCCGACCTCACCGTCAAGGCAACCGGCTACCAGTGGAAATGGGGTTACGACTACCTCAACGGCGAGGGCGAGGGCATTTCCTTCCTGTCCAACCTGTCCACCCCCATGGCCCAGCGCACCGGCGCCGAGCCCAAGGGCGACAACTACCTGATCGAGGTCGACAATCCCCTGGTCGTGCCGGTCAACAAGAAGGTCCGCGTCATCACCACCGCCAATGACGTCATCCATGCCTGGATGGTGCCGGCCTTCGGCGTGAAGCAGGACGCCATCCCCGGTTTCGTGCGCGATACCTGGTTCCGGGCCGAGAAAATCGGCGAATTCCGCGGCCAGTGCGCCGAGCTTTGTGGCAAGGACCACGCCTTCATGCCCATCGTGGTGAAGGTGGTGTCCGAAGAAGACTATAGTAAGTGGGTCGAAGAACAGAAGGCCAAGATGGCCGCGCTCGCCGACGATCCCAACAAGACCTGGACGGCCGACGAGCTCAAGACCCGCGGCGAAAAGGTGTTCGCGTCCAATTGCGTGGCCTGTCACCAGGCCAACGGCAAGGGCGTGCCGGGCACCTTCCCCGCGCTGGACGCCGACCCGACCGTACTGGGCCCCAAGGACAAGCAGATCGAGACCGTGCTCAAGGGCCGCCCAGGCACCGCCATGGCCTCGTTCGCGCACCTGTCCGACGTGGAGATCGCCGCTGTCATCACCTACACCCGCCATGCCTGGAGCAATGCGGGCAAGGGCCAGGATCCCGTCGTGCAGCCCGCCGACGTGAAATCCGCCCGCTAGGGCCGAGCGGCCGCTTGGGTCGGCCATGCAGTACCGGTTCAGTTTTCACATATTGATGCCTTCGTCACGATAGCGAAGACGGCAGTACGGAGCAGCAAGGAGCCATCATGAGCAGCACCGCGATCGATCACGCCCACGGGCACGATCATGACGACCACGCCCACGGCCATCCGACTGGCTGGCGGCGCTGGCTGTTCGCCACGAACCACAAAGACATCGGTACGATGTACCTGATCTTCTCCTTCACGATGCTGCTGGAGGGGGGGCTGCTCGCGCTGCTGCTGCGTACCGAGCTGTTCGAGCCGGGCATCCAGTTCTTCCGGCCCGAGCTGTTCAACCAGTTCACCACCATGCACGGCCTGATCATGGTGTTCGGCGCGATCATGCCGGCCTTCGTCGGCTTCGCGAACTGGATGATCCCGCTGCAGATCGGCGCCTCCGACATGGCCTTCGCGCGGATGAACAACTTCAGCTTCTGGCTGCTGCCCGTCGCCGCCATCCTGCTGACCGTGTCGTTCTTCGTGCCGGGCGGCGCCACCGCCGCAGGCTGGACGCTCTATGCGCCGCTGTCGGTCCAGATGGGCCCCGGCATGGACTTCGCGATCTTCGCGGTCCACATCATGGGCGCATCGTCCATCATGGGCGCGATCAACATCATCGTCACGATCCTGAACATGCGCGCGCCCGGCATGACGCTGATGAAGATGCCGCTGTTCTGCTGGACCTGGCTCATCACCGCCTACCTGCTGATCGCCGTGATGCCCGTGCTGGCCGGCGCCATCACCATGGTGCTGACCGACCGCCACTTCGGCACCTCGTTCTTCAACGCGGCCGGCGGCGGCGATCCCGTCATGTACCAGCACATCTTCTGGTTCTTCGGGCATCCCGAGGTCTACATCATGATCCTGCCGGCCTTCGGCATCGTGTCGTCGATCGTGCCGGTGTTCGCCCGCAAGCGCCTGTTCGGCTATGCCTCGATGGTGTATGCCACCGCGTCGATCGCCATCCTGTCGTTCATCGTGTGGGCCCACCACATGTTCACGACCGGCATGCCCGTCACCGGCCAGCTGTTCTTCATGTACGCCACCATGCTGATCGCCGTGCCCACCGGCGTGAAGATCTTCAACTGGCTGGCGACCATGTGGCGCGGCGCGATGACCTTCGAAACCCCGATGCTGTTCGCCATCGGCTTCATCTTCGTGTTCACCATGGGTGGCTTCACCGGCCTGATCCTCGCCGTGGCGCCGATCGACATCCAGGTGCAGGATACCTACTACGTGGTGGCGCACTTCCATTACGTGCTGGTGGCGGGTTCGCTGTTCGCGCTGTTCGGTGGCACCTACTACTGGCTGCCCAAGTGGACGGGCGTCATGTACGACGAAAAGCTGGGCAAGATCCATTTCTGGTCGTCGCTGATCTCGTTCAACGTCACCTTCTTCCCGATGCACTTCCTGGGCCTGGCCGGCATGCCCCGCCGCTATGCCGACTATGCCGCGCAATTCACCGACTTCCACCAGATCGCCACCATCGGCGCCTTCTGGTTCGGCCTGTCGCAGCTGTTGTTCCTGTACGTGGTGTTGAAGGCGTATCGCGGCCACGGCGAGCCGGCGCCCGCCAATCCGTGGGGTGCCGAGGACGGCGGCCTGGAATGGACGCTGCCTTCGCCGGCTCCGTACCACTCGTTCGAAACGCCGCCCATGGTCAAGTAAATGGTGACTCCCGAGCAGCGCCGGCGCAACCGGCGCACGGGCCTTGCGCTGGCACTTCTGGTTGCCGTTTTCTTCCTGGCGGTGATCCTGCGCAAGGTCTGGATGGGGTAGGTCACCTCCCACGCGCCTGCGGCGACATGCATGGAGGCGTGGAGGGCGCTAGGTAGAGAGCAGGTGCTTATGGAAAAGTCGGATCAGGGAGTGGACAACCGCCGGATGCTCGGCAAGCTGGCCGTCATCATCGCGCTGATGTTCGGCTTCGGGTACGCGCTGGTGCCGATGTATCGCGCCATCTGCGAGATCACGGGCATCAACGTGCTGACGAAGGTGGACGAGGACGCGGCCCGCTTCGCGCGCAATACGCAAGTGGATACCAGCCGGACGGTCAGGATCGTGTTCGACGCGAACATCCATGGGCCGTGGCGGTTCCGCCCCGTGCAGGGTTCGATGGACGTCAATCCGGGCGAACTGGCCACCATCGTCTACGAAATCGCCAACCAGCAGGATCGCGAGATGGCCGGGCAGGCCATCCCGAGCTACGCCCCCATGCTGGCCGGCCAGTACTTCAAGAAGCTCGAGTGCTTCTGCTTTTCGCAGCAGGACCTGAAGGCGCGCGAGACGCGCCAGTTTCCCGTGGTTTTCGTGGTGGACCCCAAGCTGCCGAAGGACGTGCATACGATCACGCTGTCCTACACCTTCTTCGAGGTGGGCGGCCGGTCGGCCGGCGCGCAGCCCGCGGCAGGCGCGCGGCCGGAGGACAAGAGTTGAGCGACGACCTGAAGTCGGCGGCCGGCCGCAAGCTCAACTTCTTCCAGACCCTGGGCGCGGTGCTGTGGTCGTTCACGGGCTTGAGGCGCGGTGCGGACTACCGCAACGATGCCGCCAAGCTCAATCCTATCTATGTCATCATCGCCGGCATCCTGATGGCGGTGGTGTTCGTGGTGGTGCTGCTGCTGATCGTCAGGGCGGTCGTCAGCTAGAAGAACAAGGATGGCCGGGAGGCCGTTTTCCAAATCATGTGCGGTTTTGTGGAATTCGCGAAGGAGAGTTGAGATGAGTGCAAGTCACTCGGTTCCCGGCAAGGAGGCGCCGTACTATTTCGTGCCGGCCCCGTCCATGCATCCCGCCACGGCAAGCCTGGCGTTGCTGTTCTTCCTCCTGGGCATGGCCCTGTGGGTCAACGGCGTGGGCGTCGGGCCATGGTTCGTGCTGGCGGGCGTGCTCGGCTTCCTGTTCGTGCTCTACCGCTGGTTCGGCGATGCCATTGCCGAGTCCACCGGCGGGCTCTACAGCAAGCGCGTCGATGTCTCGTACCGCTGGAGCATGAGCTGGTTCATCTTCTCCGAGGTCATGTTCTTCGCGGCGTTCTTCGGCGCCCTGTTCTATGCCCGCGTGTACACCACGCCGTGGCTGTCCGATCTCGACAACAGGATGGTGCTGTGGCCCGACTTCACCGGCGTCTGGCCGAACACGGGTCCGGCCGGCACCATCGAGCCCTTCACGGCGATGGGACCCTTCTGGATCCCCACCATCAACACGGCCCTGCTGCTGACCTCGGGCGTGACGCTCACCATCTCGCACCACGCGCTGCTGGCCAACAACCGTGCCCGCGCCGCGCTCTGGCTCTTCATCACCATCCTGCTGGGCGCGATCTTCATGGGCTGTCAGGCCTATGAATATTTCCACGCGTACACCGAGCTGAACCTGAAGCTCACCTCGGGCGCCTTCGGCTCGACTTTCTACATGCTGACGGGTTTCCACGGTTTCCACGTCACGATGGGCGCCATCATGCTGGCCGTGATGCTGCGCCGCCTGCTCCGGGGCGACTTCACGCCTACCCATCATTTCGGTTTCGAAGGCGCCGCCTGGTACTGGCACTTCGTCGACGTGGTGTGGCTGGGCCTGTACCTGTTCGTCTACTGGTTCTGACAGGCGTTTCCTCGCGTCGCCCCCGCCCGTGGTCGGCGCGGGGTGCGACGTTTTGCCGTACCCGCGGCCCGAGGGGGTGGGGCAAAATAAGGGGTGGCGCAGTGGCCGCGGACCCCTTCTCGGCTGGCAGGCTGCCCGTTCCGATCTAGCCGTGTTCCGGTGCAACCCCACGAAACCCGCCAGCTCGCCCGATTTCCGGGGTAGGCAGGCGGATCCGGCCCGGCCGGTCCGTCGCGGCGGGGTTTCCCAGGGCACGCGCCGGGGCGCGCCGGTCACTTGAAGCCGCTGGCCTGTATCCAGCCCATCCAGTGGGCGAACAGCACGAACAGGAACAGCAGGACGGACAGGCCGATGCGCGCGGTAAGCGCATAGACCATGCGTTTGCTCTTGCCGGTGTCCTTCATCAGGAAAACGAGTGCCGAACCCAGACTGTAAAGAATGCCGATGAAGGCTATGGCGACCACGAAGCGCATCGTATTTCTCCTCCTGCCTGGCATTATCGCAGGCGCGGGGAATTGACGGAGGCGGCCTTGGGTGCATCTCCCGCGGTGGCGCGCCGGCTCGGCCGCCGCAAGTCCTGGCTGGCGCTGGTGCTGCTGGCGGCGACGGTCGCGGGGACCGTGTCGCTCGGCCGCTGGCAGTTGGACCGGGCGGCGGAAAAGCGCGCGGTCCTGGCACAGGTCGAGGCGGGGCGCCAGCTGCCGCCGCTAAGGCTGGCACCGTCGCTGACGGGGGACGAACTGGTGCCGTGGCGGCCGGCGCAGGCTTCGGGACATTGGCTGGCCGATCGCACGGTATTGCTGGAGAACCGCATGTCCGGCGGTCGCCCGGGGTTCTGGGTGGTGACGCCGCTGGCACTCGACCAGGGCGGTCCGGCCGGGGCGGTCGCGGTCTTGCGCGGCTGGCTGCCTCGCCCCATGCCGGACGGGCCGGTAGCCGTCGAGACGCCGTCCGGGCCGGTTACGGTGCGCGGCGTGCTGGTTCCGCACATTCCGCGCCTGCTCGACCTGGGCGCATTGGGTGGCCATCCGGAGCGCCTGTCGCCGGAATGGCCGGGCGAGGCCGGCGAGCCGCCTCGTGTGCAGAACCTGGAGCTGGAGCCTTACGCACAAGCGGCAGGGCTCGCGCTGTTGCCGGCCGTGCTCGAGCAGACCGAAGCGGCCGGGGACGGGCTGGTCCGTGATTGGGCGGGCCCGCCCACGAATATCGATACGCATCGCGGATACGCGCTGCAGTGGTTTTCCTTCGCGGCCATCGCCGCCATCGCATTTGGAGTCCTCCTTGTCCGAACCCTCCGCTCGACACGCTGACGCCCGGCGGTCCGCGCCTCCGAAGCGCTCCCTGTTCTCGCTGTACGCGGTGCTGGCGGTATGCGCGGCACCCGTCGTCGCGGCGGCCCTCGTCTATTTCCTCGACTGGCGCCCCGAGGGAGCCGGCACCAACTACGGCGACCTCGTCGAGCCCCAGCGCCCGGTTCCGGAAGCCTCGCAGCTGCAATTGACCGACCTGGACGGTACGCCGTTCGACCTGCGCAGCCTGACCGGCAAATGGGTGATGCTTGCCGCCGATGGCGGCGACTGCGGCGAAGACTGCGCCAAGAAGCTCTACATCATGCGCCAGACCCACGCCAGCACGGGCAAGAACGTGACGCGCATCGAACGCGTGTGGCTGATCCTCGACGACGAGCCGGTACCCACGATCGTGATCCGTGCCTATGAAGGCACGCACATGGTGCGGGCGAATGCCGAGCAGGTGGCGCGTTTTCTGGCCCTGCCCGAAGGAGTGACCCCCACCGCGCAGGCGCTGCGGCAGCACATCTGGCTGATCGATCCGCGCAACAACCAGATGCTGCGCTTTCCCGAGAATCCCGATCCCACGCAATTGCGCCAGGACATCGGCAAGCTGCTGCATGCGTCGCGCATAGGGTAGGCGAGATGGAAACGGTACAGCCGTCCGCGGACCGGACCGCCCGCATACGGGCCCGCTATGCCAAGCTCGTAGCGGTCACCATGTTCCTGACCTTCGATCTCATCATGTTCGGCGCCTTCGTGCGGCTCACCGATTCGGGGCTCGGCTGCCCCGACTGGCCGGGCTGCTACGGCAAGGCCTCGCCCATCGGCGCCCTGCATGACATCCACGCCGCCGCGGCGGCCATGCCCGAGGGACCGGTTACACTATCGAAGGCCTGGATAGAAATGGTCCACCGCTACGCGGGCACCTTGCTGGGCATCCTGATCATCGCGATCGTGGTGATGGCATGGCGCCATCGCAAGGCGCTCGCGCAGTCGCCCTGGCTGGCAACGGTGATCCTGCCCGCCGTCTGCCTGCAAGGCGCCTTCGGGGCATGGACGGTCACCCACTTGCTCATGCCGGCCGTCGTCACGGCGCATCTGCTGGGAGGCATCAGCCTGCTGGCGCTGCTGACCTGGCTATCGGCCAGGCAGACGGTGCTGCCCGACATTCCGGGGGAAGCCGGCAGATGGTGGGGGTACGCCGCCTTCGGCCTGGCGCTGCTCTATACCCAGCTGGCGCTGGGCGGCTGGGTCAGCACCAATTACGCGGCCCTGGCCTGCATGGATTTTCCGACCTGCCACGGGCAGTGGGTGCCGGAGATGGATTTCCACGGCGGCTACTCGATCCTGCGTGCGCTGGGCGAGCTGCCTTCGGGCGAGATCATCTCGCAGAGCGCGCTGACCGCGATCCACTGGACGCATCGCAACTTCGCGTTCGTGGTGCTGGTCTATCTGGGTTGGCTGGCGCTCAAGCTGCGCCGCTACGATGGCCTCAGGGGGCCGTCGCACGCGCTGCTGGCCATGCTGGGCGTGCAGCTTCTTACGGGGTTGACCAGCATTTTCCTGCAATGGCCTATAGTGATTGCCGTGCTGCATAACGGCGGAGCCGCCGTCCTGACCGTTCTGTGCGTGACGCTGCTGGTCAGGCTGTCGCGGGTCCGACGCGCGCCCGATTACCGTGCGCGCGCTTTTTGATGTTCCGGGTTCCTCATGGATAGCATTAGCGTGTCTACCGTCGGTTTGCGTCTTCGGCAATATTGGGTGCTCACCAAGCCCCGGGTAAGCCAGCTGGCCGTATTCTGTGCGGTGATCGGCATGTTCCTCGCCACGCCCGCGGTGCCGCCGTGGCGCACCGTGGTGGCGGCGACGATCGGCATCTGGCTGCTCGCGGCCGCGGCTTTCGCCATCAACTGCCTGATCGAAGAACAGATCGACGCCCGCATGGCGCGCACCGCCCATCGGCCCAGCGCGCGGGGCGACATCGGCGCCCTGCAGATCATCGCGATGTCGGGCGTGGTCGGCGGGCTCGGCATGCTGGTGCTCTACACCCTGGTCAATCCGCTCACCATGTGGCTGACCTTCGCCACGTTCGTCGGCTATGCCGTCATCTACACCGTGATCCTCAAGCCGCGCACGCCGCAGAACATCGTCATTGGCGGGCTGTCCGGCGCGATGCCGCCCGCGCTGGGGTGGGCGGCGGTGGCCAACAGCGTACCGGCCGAAGCCTGGCTGCTGGTGTTGATCATCTTCATCTGGACTCCGCCGCATTTCTGGGCGCTGGCGCTGTACCGCACCAAGGACTACGAGAACGCCGGATTGCCCATGCTGCCGGTCACGCATGGGCAGAAGATCACGCGCCTGCATATCCTGCTGTATTCGGTGGCGCTGTTCGCCACCTCGGTGCTGCCGTACGTCATCCGCATGAGCGGCCTGGTCTACCTGGTGAGCGCCGTGGCGCTGGGCGCGGTGTTCGTGGGCTATGCCTGGAAGCTCTACCGCCAGTACAGCGACGACCTGGCCCGCCGGCTGTTCCGGTTCTCGATTTTGTACCTGGCGCTCTTGTTTGCCGCGCTGCTGGTCGACCATTGGCTATAGGGCACCGCTCCCCAGCAGTACGCCAGTAACCGCCGCTTTATCTGCCTGCCGAGGATATTCATGACTGCCGATTTTCGCGTTTCCCGCCGTTTCGTCCTGCGCAGCGGGGCCGCCGCGATCGCAGCGGCCTTGCTCGCCGCCTGCGGAAAGAAGCCGTCGTTCAACAGCACCGACGTGAGCGGATCGGATCTCGGAACGGATCTGTCGTTGACCGACTTCAACGGCAAACCGCGGACCCTGCAGGACTTCAAGGGCAAGGTGCTGGTGGTGTTCTTCGGCTTCGTGCAGTGCCCCGACGTTTGCCCGACGGCCCTGGCCGAGTTCAAGCAGGTGAAGAACCAGCTCGGCCAGGACGGCGAGCGGCTGCAGGTGGTGTTCGTCACGGTCGACCCCGAGCGGGATACGCCGGAAATCCTGCGTGAGTACGTCACCCAGTTCGATCCCAGCTTCCTCGGCTTGCGCGGCGATGCCGACGCGACCGCCCGCGTGGCCAAGTCGTTCAAGGTGTTCTATGCCAAGGTGCCCGGCAAGGAACCCGGTTCCTACACCATGGACCATACCGCCGGCGTCTACATCTACGACCCCGAAGGCCACCTGCGCCTCTTCGCCCGCCACAACACCGGCGCCGAAGCCCTGACCAGCGACATCCGGCAGCTGCTGTAGGGGGGAAGTCCACCCCCTTGCGGCCTTCGGCCGCTCCCCCTCAAGGGGGCGGCCCTAGCGGACCGGAAGGGAAGTCCACCCCACGGGGCCTGTGGCCCCGCCCCTCAAGGGCATCCGGCTCCGCCGGTCCCTTCGGCTTGCTGCCAATGTGGCAAAAAGACGCCGCTCCTCGCCAGCCTGGTTGTACCCCAGGGCACAGCGGATCCGGCTTTGCCGGTCCGCCAGTGCCGCCCCCTTGAGGGGGACGCGCGAAGCGCGGAGGGGGTGGGCTTTCTCCCCATAAAAAAACGGGACACCGTGAGGTGTCCCGTCAACATATCCGCCTCAAGTGGGGGGGAGGGAGGAGAAAAGCAGAGGCGGACGTATCGGCTGGTACCGGCAAACTGCGCCGGAAGAAACGTCGAAGCGGGGGGAAGCCCGACGTTCCGACGCGCAAGGCGTTGCACCCACGCGCGTCCCACCTGATGGTTAGGTTCCATTAAGCTCCAGAAGTTCACGCGCTACCCGTGGTTTCACGTAAATTTCCGCCAGATGCGTAACGAAACGTGACGATTGCCAGGTGCCCGAAAACAAAAGGCGGTTTCCGGGAGACTTTCCCGGAAACCGCCCTGCGACGGTAGAGCGCAACGCTGGGGATCAGGCGTACTCGGCCAGTGCGCCACGCATCTTGGTCATGGCGCGCGCTTCGATCTGGCGGATGCGTTCCGCGGAGACGCCGAATTCGTCGGCCAGTTCCTGCAGCGTGGCGCCACCTTCGTCCTTCAGCCAGCGCGCCTCGATGATGCGGCGCGAGCGGTCGTCCAGGCTTTCCAGGGCGTGTTGCAGCCCGTGGCCATGGAGTTCGTCGCGACGGCGTTCTTCCAGGATGGAGCTCGGCTCGTGCTGGCCTTCGTCCGATAGATAGGCGATGGGCGCAAACTCGGTCTCGCCGTCGTCGGTGCGTCCTTCGAGGGCCATGTCCTGGCCCGAGAGCCGGACTTCCATTTCCGTCACGTCTTGCGGACGCACGTTCAGGCTGGCGGCGATTTCCTCCACCTGCTCGGGCGTGAGCGCATGGCTGTCCGGTTTGAGGCTGCGCAGGTTGAAGAACAGCTTGCGCTGGGCCTTGGTGGTGGCCACCTTGACCAGGCGCCAGTTCTTCAGGATGTATTCGTGGATTTCGGCCTTTACCCAGTGGATGGCGAACGAAACCAGCCTTACGCCGCGGTTGGGGTCGAAGCGCTTGACGGCCTTCATCAGGCCGACGTTGCCTTCCTGGATCAGGTCCGCATGCGGCAGGCCGTAGCCCAGGTACTGCCGGGCGATGGCGACCACCAGGCGCAGGTGCGACAACACCAGCTCGCGGGCGGCGTTCAGGTCCTGCTTTTCTTGATAGCGCTGGGCCAGCTCGTGTTCCTGCTCGGCGGTGAGCACGGGCAGGCGGTTGACGGCGCCGATATAGGCTTCGATCGTGCCAAGCGCGCCAGGGTTGGCAATGGCAAGTGCCAGCGCGCCGGGGCCGCTTGTGGCGGGAACTAGGGCGTTGGACTGATTCGACGAACGTTTCATAAACGGCTTACCTCCATGCAAGAAGGTTAGCACTCCGGGGCAAAGAGTGCTAATCGGTCTTTTTGATGACGTCGATAGAACAAGCTGATGGCTGTGCAGTGCAGCAAGGAAGCGCACCCGCGTCCGCAAATACTTCTATCGTGCCGGCGGGCGGGGCGGAGCGACGCAATCAGGGTCTCATGCTGCATAGACCATGAAATCGGCGTATCGTTCGCGGAAATCAGCAACTTCCGTACCTTCGGCATTGGTACGTCCCTAATTAATCATGGCTCGTCTTCCCCGCTTGTACGCCCCGGACCTTCCGCATCTGGCCCAGGCCCGGTTCACCGTTCCCTTGTCGGCGGGCGGCGAGGGCGGCGCCATGCTGGACCAGGTCGCATCCTGGGCGGTAGCCGACGCAAAGCAGTACGGAGTCGCCGTCCACGGATGGACGCTTACTTTCGACCAGTTGCTGCTGCTGGCTACCCCGGCGGGGCCCAATGGCATTTCCAGCCTGGTCCAGTCGCTGGGCCGCCGGCTGGCCGCGCGTCTGCATATCGGCCGGGTGTTCGCGGGCAGGTTCCGCTCCACGCTGGTGGAGCCCGGCGCATGGGTCCTGCCCAGCCTGATCTGGCTGGAGACGGCGCCGCTGCGCCAGGGGTTGGCGGCGGATGCCGAACTCTGGCGCTGGTCGTCGGCCGCCGCCCACATGGGGGCGGCGCCGGGCGGCTCGCTGCAGGACCACGCCGACTACTGGGCTTGCGGCAATACGCCGTTCGATCGCCAGGCCAATTATCGCGCGATGGTACTGGAAGGGCTGCCCGCGGCCACGTCGGCACGCATCGAACAGGCATTGCATGGCCAATGGGCGCTGGGCGGGCCGGCTTTCGTGCAGGGCCTGGAAGCGACCAGCAGCCGCCGACCTGCCGCCGCCAAGCGCGGCCGGCCGCGCAAGACGCCGGCCGCGGCCGAATAGCCGCCAAAATGCACGACAATGGTGCGTCCCTTATTTAATTTCCAGGTTTTCAGCCCCGAATAATAATTGGGGACGTTCCCCGTTTTATTTTTCTTGCGCCGCCTGATGCGCCGCAGTATCGTCGCTTTCCCGCGGCGCGCCATGCGTGCGTGCGCCGCGGTGCGAGTGTCGGCCGGTGGCGCGCATGACTGCGCTGCCCGCCCTCGATGTCCCAGTACCCGGGTTCGTCCTCGCCGAACGAATCCCCCAGCGGAGCGCACCATGCCCCAATCCAGTCAGGAACACCTTTCGGCCCCGGCGCCGCAGACCGCCGTCATCGACGCTTCCCGCATCGGGCTGCCGACGCCGCGCAAGGCGCCCCAGGCCCAGGGGCTGTACGACCCGGCCAATGAACACGACGCCTGTGGCGTGGGCTTCGTTGCGCACATCAAGGGCAAGAAGAGCCACTCGATCATCCAGCAGGGCCTGAAGATCCTCGAGAACATCGACCACCGCGGCGCGGTAGGGGCCGATCCGCTGATGGGCGACGGGGCCGGCATCCTGATCCAGATTCCCGATGCGCTGTACCGCGAGGAAATGGCCGCTCAAGGCGTCGAACTGCCCGCCCCGGGCGAGTACGGCGTCGCCATGGTGTTCCTGCCGCAGGAAATCGCCTCCCGCCTCGCCTGTGAGGCCGAGCTCGAGCGCGCCGTGCGCGCCGAGGGGCAGGTGGTGCTGGGCTGGCGCGACGTGCCCATCGACAAGGACATGCCGATGTCGCCCAACGTCAAGCAGGTCGAGCCGGTCATCCGCCAGCTCTTCATCGGCCGCGGCGGCGACGTCATGGTGCCCGATGCGCTCGAGCGCAAGCTGTACGTGATCCGCAAGATGGCTTCGCACGCCATCCAGAAGATGCACCTCAAGCACGGCAAGGAATATTTCGTGCCGTCCATTTCCAGCCGCACCGTGGTCTACAAGGGCCTGCTGCTGGCCGACCAGGTGGGCCGCTACTACCGCGACCTGGCCGACTCGCGGGCCGTGACCGCGCTGGCGCTGGTGCACCAGCGCTTCTCCACCAATACCTTTCCGGCCTGGCCGCTGGCCCACCCGTACCGCCTGATCGCCCACAACGGCGAGATCAACACGGTCAAGGGCAATTTCAACTGGCTGCGTGCGCGCGAAGGCGTGATGCAGTCGCCCGTCCTGGGCGACGACCTCAAGAAGCTCTATCCCATCGTCTACGAAGGGCAGTCCGATACCGCCACGTTCGACAACTGCCTCGAGCTGCTGGTGATGTCGGGCTATTCCATCTCGCACGCGATGATGATGATGATTCCCGAGGCCTGGGAACAGCACGCCGAAATGGACGAGGCGCGCCGCGCCTTCTACGAATACCACGCCGCCATGATGGAGCCGTGGGACGGCCCGGCCGCGATCGCCTTCACCGACGGCCGCCAGATCGGCGCCACGCTCGACCGCAACGGCCTGCGTCCGGCGCGCTACATCGTCACCGACGACGACCTCGTCATCATGGCCTCGGAGTCGGGCGTGCTGCCCGTCCCGCAGAGCAAGATCGTCAAGAAGTGGCGTCTGCAGCCGGGCAAGATGTTCCTGATCGACCTGGAGCAGGGCCGCATCATCGACGACAAGGAGCTCAAGGACCAGCTCGCCAACAGCAAGCCCTACCGCCAGTGGATCGAGCGCATCCGCATCAAGCTGGACACGCTGGCCGAACCCATCAAGGAAGAGATCGAGGAAGGGCGCTCGTCGGTGCCCATGCTCGACCGCCAGCAGGCCTTCGGCTGGACCCAGGAAGACTACAAGTTCATCCTGCGCCCCATGGCCGTGCTGGGCGAGGAAACCACCGGTTCCATGGGCAACGATGCGCCGCTGGCGGTGCTGTCGAACAAGAACAAGAGCCTCTATAACTATTTCCGGCAATTGTTCGCGCAGGTCACCAACCCGCCCATCGACCCCATCCGCGAAAACCTGGTGATGTCGCTGGTGTCGTTCATCGGGCCCAAGCCCAACGTGCTCGACATCAACAACGTCAACCCGCCGCTGCGGCTGGAAGTGGCGCAGCCGGTGCTGGATTTCGCCGACATGGCGCAGATCCGCCACATCGAGCGCGTCACCAACGGCAAGTTCAAGAGTTTCGAGCTCGACATCACGTACCCGGCCGGCTGGGGCAAGGAAGGCATCCAGGCGCGGGTGGCGGCGCTGTGCGCCCAGGCCGTGGACGCCGTCAAGAGCGGCTACAACATTCTGATCGTGTCCGACCGCCTGGTCGACGCCACGCGCGTGCCCATTCCCGCGCTGCTGGCGACCTCGGCCGTGCACCAGCACCTGATCCGCGCCGGCCTGCGCACCAGCACCGGCCTGGTGGTGGAAACCGGCTCGGCGCGCGAAGTGCACCACTTCGCCCTGCTCGGCGGCTACGGGGCCGAGGCCGTGCATCCCTACCTGGCCATGGAAGCCCTGGTGCACGAACACGAGCACGACGCCAAGGTGCCGGCCGACAAGGCCATCTACAACTACGTGAAGGCCATCGGCAAGGGCTTGCAGAAGGTCATGTCCAAGATGGGCATCTCGACCTACATGTCCTACACCGGCGCGCAGATCTTCGAGGCAGTCGGCCTGAACCGCGCCCTGGTGGAGCAGTACTTCCCCGGCACGGCCAGCAATATCGAGGGCATCGGCATCTTCGAGGTGGCCGAGGAATCCCTGCGCATGCACAAGGCCGCCTTCGGCGACGACCCGCTGCTCGAGAACGCGCTGGACGAGGGCGGCGAGTACGCCTTCCGCATCCGCGGCGAAGAGCACATGTGGACGCCGGACGCGATCGCCAAGCTGCAGCATTCCACCCGTGCGGACAACTACCGCACCTACAAGGAATACGCGCAGATCATCAACGACCAGAGCAAGCGCCACATGACGCTGCGCGGGCTGTTCGAGTTCAAGTTCGATCCGGCCAACGCCATCCCGCTGGACGAAGTCGAGCCGGCCAAGGAGATCGTCAAGCGCTTCGCCACCGGCGCCATGTCGCTGGGCTCGATCTCGACCGAGGCCCATTCGGTGCTGGCGATCGCGATGAACCGCATCGGCGGCAAGTCCAACACGGGCGAGGGCGGCGAGGACGAACTGCGCTATCGCGCCGAGCTGCAGCACGGCAAGGCCGGCATCAAGGACGGCGATACGCTCGCTTCGGTCCTGGGCGCCGACCGCGTGGTGGCCGACGTGCCGCTCAAGGCCGGCGATTCGCTGCGCTCGCGCATCAAGCAGGTTGCCTCGGGCCGCTTCGGCGTCTCGGCCGAATACCTGGCGAGCGCCGACCAGATCCAGATCAAGATGGCGCAGGGCGCCAAACCGGGCGAAGGCGGCCAGCTGCCGGGCCACAAGGTGTCCGAGTACATCGCCAAGCTGCGTTTCTCGGTGCCGGGCGTCGGCCTGATCTCGCCCCCGCCGCACCACGACATCTATTCCATCGAGGACCTGGCCCAGCTCATCCATGACCTGAAGAACGTCAACCCGCAGGCTTCGATCTCGGTCAAGCTGGTGTCCGAAGTCGGCGTGGGCACGGTGGCGGCGGGCGTGGCCAAGGCCAAATCCGATCACGTGGTGATCGCCGGCCATGACGGCGGCACCGGCGCCTCGCCCGTGTCGTCCATCAAGCACGCCGGCACGCCGTGGGAGCTGGGCCTGGCCGAAACGCAGCAGACGCTGGTGCTGAATCACCTGCGCGGCCGCATCCGCGTGCAGGCCGACGGCCAGATGAAGACGGGCCGCGACGTCGTGATCGGCGCGTTGCTCGGCGCCGACGAGTTCGGCTTCGCCACGGCCCCGCTGGTGGTCGAAGGCTGCATCATGATGCGCAAGTGCCACCTGAACACCTGCCCGGTGGGCGTGGCCACGCAGGATCCGGTGCTGCGCGCCAAGTTCCAGGGCAAGCCCGAGCACGTTGTGAACTTCTTCTTCTTCATCGCCGAGGAAGTGCGCGAACTCATGGCCCAGCTGGGCATCCGCAAGTTCGACGACCTCATCGGCCGGTCCGACCTGCTCGACATGCGCGCCGGCATCGAGCACTGGAAGGCGCGCGGGCTGGACTTCAGCCGCGTGTTCTACCAGCCGGCGGCGGCCGCCGACGTGGCGCGCCGCCACGTGGAAGACCAGGACCATGGCTTGGCCAAGGCGCTCGACCACCAGCTGATCGAACGCGCCAGGCCCGCCCTGGACCGCGGCGAGAAAGTGTCGTTCATCACGACCGTGCGCAACGTCAATCGCACCATAGGCGCGATGCTGTCGGGCATGGTGGCCCGCAAGTACGGCTACGAAGGGCTGCCCGACGACACCATCCACATCCAGTGCAACGGCACGGCGGGCCAGAGCTTCGGCGCCTTCCTCGCGCACGGCGTCACGCTGGACCTCGTGGGCGACGGCAACGACTACGTCGGCAAGGGGCTCTCCGGCGGTCGCATCATCGTCCGTTCGCCCAACGACTTCCGCGGGCATGGCCCCGAGCACATCATCGTCGGCAACACGGTGCTGTACGGCGCGCTTTCGGGCGAGGCCTACTTCAACGGCGTGGCCGGCGAGCGCTTCGCGGTGCGCAACTCGGGCGCCGCGGCGGTGGTGGAAGGCGTGGGCGACCACGGCTGCGAATACATGACCGGCGGCACCGTCGTCGTGCTGGGCGAGACCGGCCGCAACTTCGCCGCGGGCATGTCGGGCGGCGTGGCCTATGTCTACGATCCGGACGGCACGTTCCGCCAGCGGGCCAACCTCGCCATGGTGGAGCTGGAATCCGTGGTGCCCGCCGCCCTGCAGGAGAAGGAAGGTTCGCGCCGCCTGTGGCACAGCATGATGCGCGGCGGCGAGCGCGACACCGACGAAGCCATCCTGCGCCGCCTCGTGGAAAACCACTTCCGCTACACCGGCAGCTTCCGCGCGCGCGACATCATGGACAGCTGGGAGGCTTCCCGCGCCAAGTTCGTCAAGGTCATGCCGACCGAATACCGGCGCGCGCTGGGCGAACTGTGGGACGCCCAGAATCCGGAGAAGCTGGCTGCGTAAGGCCGCATCGCGGCCGTGGCGGACCGGGCGCGAGGGCGCGTGCGGTCCGGCCTCGCGGCGGCAAGGCGAACAGTAACGAATCGGAAGCCGGGCGCAAGGCGTCGATGCCGTGCCCGGCATCAAACAGAATTGTCAGGAAAGAGTCATGGGTAAGGTCACCGGATTTCTGGAATACCAGCGTCTGCAGGAAGCGGCCGAAGCGCCGGAGGTGCGCGTCAAGCACTGGAAGGAGTTCGTCCTCCACCTGAACACCGAGCAGGCGAAGCAGCAGGGCGCGCGCTGCATGGACTGCGGCATTCCGTTCTGCACCAACGGCTGTCCGGTCAACAACATCATTCCGGACTGGAACGACCTGGTCTATCGCCAGAACTGGAAGCAGGCCCTGGCGGTGCTGCACTCCACCAACAACTTCCCCGAGTTCACGGGCCGCATCTGCCCCGCGCCCTGCGAAGCCGCGTGCACGCTCAACATCAATAATGACGCCGTCGGCATCAAGTCGATCGAGCATGCCATCATCGATCATGGCTGGGAGCACGGCTGGGTCACGCCCCTGCCGCCCAAGGCCAAGACCGGCAAGAAGGTGGCCGTGGTCGGTTCCGGCCCCGCCGGCCTGGCTTGCGCCCAGCAGCTGGCGCGCGCCGGCCACGACGTGACGGTGTTCGAGAAGAGCGACCGCGTCGGCGGGCTGCTGCGCTACGGCATTCCCGATTTCAAGCTGGAGAAGTGGCAGATCGACCGCCGCATGGCCCAGATGGAGCAGGAGGGCGTGGTGTTCCGTCCGTCGACCTTCGTCGGCCGCGCCGAGGACGCCAAGGCGCTGGGCATCTCCGCCACCGTCAAGACGCCCGAGGAATTGCAGGCCGAGTTCGACGCCATCGTCATCTCCGGCGGGGCGGAAACCCCGCGCGACCTGCCGGTGCCGGGCCGCGAGCTGCAAGGCGTGCATTTCGCGATGGATTTCCTGCGCCAGCAGAACAAGGTGGTGGCCGGCGACAAGGTCAAGGACCAGATCGTCGCCACGGGCAAGCACGTGGTCGTGATCGGCGGCGGCGACACCGGCTCGGACTGCGTCGGCACGAGCAATCGCCATGGCGCCGCGTCGGTGACCCAGTTCGAGGTGATGCCGCAGCCCCCCGCCACCGAGAACAAGGAGCTGACCTGGCCGTACTGGCCGCTCAAGCTGCGTACGTCGTCCTCGCACGAGGAAGGAGTGGAGCGCGACTGGGCGGTGTCCACCAAGACCTTCAAGGGCAAGAACGGCAAGGTGACCTCGCTGGTGGCGTGCCGGGTCGAATGGGTGCGCGGTGACAACGGCCAGATGAAGATGGCCGAGGTCGAGGGCTCCGAGTTCGAGATCCCGGCCGACCTGGTGCTGTTTGCAATGGGGTTCGTGTCGCCCGTGCAACAAGTCCTGGATGCGTTCGGCGTCGAGCGCGACGCGCGCGGCAACGCCCGGGCCAATACCGAGGACTACCGTACCAGCGTGGACAAGGTCTTCGCCGCCGGCGACATGCGGCGCGGGCAGTCGCTGGTGGTGTGGGCGATCCGCGAAGGCCGGCAGTGCGCCGCTTCCGTGGACAGTTTCCTGATGGGCTCGACCGAGCTGCCGCGCTGAGCGGAGGGCGCCGCGTCCGGTCCGGACGCGCGCCGAGGCGCCCGTGGAGCGCAAGCGTCGCTTAAAAACTTCTTAACAGCGCTCCGGCAGACTTCTCCCGCGCGCCACGCCTGTGTCCGGCGCTGGTTTCCAGCCGATACAAGGAGCGGCCGGACTGTTGTAAAAACGTAAACCCGTGCGGGACGCCGTGGTTCATAATCTGCACTCCCGCGCGAGGGCTGCGCCGACGGCCGTCCGGGCCGGTTGCCGGCACGCGCGAGCGTCCTTTCCCTGGAAGGGCAGTGCTACGTTTCCCCGACAATACCCGTTGCCAGGCTAGGGTAACCTCGGTATCGAGACGGGCTGCTGTTAGAATCCCCCGCTGATTTCCCTCGAATTCGCTGATACTTTCGTCAAGCAACGCCCATCTTTTCAATTCTTCCGCTTACATGCCCGATTCGGCACGATCTTCTCAATCCTCCGACGTCGCACTGGCCTTCGACCGTCTGTCGGTAGGCTATGGCGACCGTACGATCCTGCAGAACATCGACATGCAGGTCCGGCGCGGGCAGGTGGTCGCGATCATGGGCGGCTCGGGGTCGGGAAAGACTACCCTGCTGCGTGCCGCGACGGGGCAGCTTTCCCCCCAGGCGGGACGAGTGGTGACGCTGGGCGAGGATCTCTCCGCGCTGTCGGGCGATCGTCTGTTCGCGCTGCGCAAGCGCATGGGCGTGTTGTTCCAGCAGGGCGCGCTGTTCACCGACCTGGACGTCTACGAGAACGTGGCCTTTCCGCTGCGCGAGCACACGTCGATGACCGAGCCGGAGATCCTCGAGCGCGTGCTGTCCAAGCTGGACGCGGTCGGGCTGAAGGCCGCCGCGTTCCTGCGTACGTCCGAGATCTCCGGGGGCATGGCGCGGCGTGTCGCGCTGGCCCGCGCCGTGGTGCTGGAACCCGAACTCATCCTCTATGACGAGCCCTTTGCCGGCCTGGATCCCATTTCCATGGGGGTGACGGCGCAATTGATACGCACCATGACCGATCGGCTGGGATGCGCCTCGGTCCTGATCACGCACGACGTGCAGGAGTCGTTCCACATTACCGATCAGGTCTACCTGCTGGGGCGGGGGTCGCTCGTGGCCAGCGGGACGCCGGCCGAACTGTCTGCCTCCAAGGATCCGTTCGTGCATCAATTCCTCCATGGCGAGCCCGACGGCCCGGTGGCCTTCGAGTATCCCGAAACGCCGGCCTATCGCGCCTGGCTCGAACGCCAGCGGAGGGCACGCTGATGGCCGCGCTCACCCGTTTCCTGATCGGCCTGGGCGCCGGCACGCGCACCTCGATCGCCGGCCTGGGCGCCTTTGCCCGGTTCTTCGCGCAGCTCCTGCTCAAGAGCGGCACGGCGTTGCGGCGGCCGCGGCTGGTGGTGCAGCAAGTCCACTTCATCGGCAATTATTCGCTGGTGATCATCGCCGTATCGGGGCTGTTCGTCGGCTTCGTGCTGGGGCTCCAGGGGTACTACACGCTCAATCGCTACGGCTCGGAGCAGGCGCTGGGCCTGCTGGTCGCGCTCAGCCTGGTGCGAGAGCTCGGCCCGGTCGTGACCGCGCTCCTGTTCGCGGGGCGCGCCGGCACGTCGCTGACCGCGGAGATCGGGCTGATGAAGGCCGGCGAGCAGCTCTCGGCCATGGAAGTCATGGCCGTCGATCCGGTTCGGCGAGTCCTGGTTCCGCGCTTCTGGGGCGGCATCATCGCCATGCCGCTGCTGGCCGCCGTATTCTCGGCAGTCGGCATACTGGGCGGCTGGGGCGTGGGCGTGCAGCTCATCGGCGTGGACGAAGGGGCCTTCTGGTCGCAGATGCAGAACGGAGTCGACGTCTGGGAAGACGTGGGCAACGGCGTGCTCAAGAGCCTCGTCTTCGGCGTGGCGGTGACGCTGATCGCGCTCTACCAGGGCTACCACGCCACGGCGACGCCGGAAGGCGTATCGCGCGCGACCACGCGCACCGTCGTGGCGGGGTCGCTGGCCGTGCTGGGCCTGGACTTCCTGCTCACGGCCTGGATGTTCGGCAATTGAATGACGCGGCGCCCGCTCGTGGGCGCCCGCGGTGAAGAACTGGCAAGGACGCGCCGCGCGGGCGGGGAGTCCGGAGGAATACGAAATGTCGCGAGAGAAAGTCGATCTCTGGGTGGGAATCTTCGTGCTGCTGGGCGCGCTCGCCTTGGTGTTCCTGGCGCTCAAGGCAGGCAACCTGCTGAACGTGCTGGCGGTCGGCAAGACCTATTCGGTGACGGCCAACTTCGACAACATCGGAGGGCTCAAGCCGCGGGCGCCGGTCAAGAGCGCCGGCGTCGTCGTGGGCCGCGTCTCGAGCATTACGTTCGACGACAAGATGTTCCAGGGCGTGGTGACCCTGGACCTGGATGCCCGCTACGTGTTTCCCACCGATTCGTCCGCCAAGATCCTGACCTCGGGGCTGTTGGGCGAGCAGTACATCGGCATCGAGCCCGGCGGCGACGACAAGAACTTCGTCGCCGGCGACAAGATCCGTTATACCCAGAGTGCGGTCGTGCTCGAGAATCTGATCAGCCAGTTCCTCTACAGCAAGGCGGCCGAGGGGAGCAACTCCGGATCGGGTGGCGAGTCCGCCCCGAAATGACGACAAGCGAATGAATATGAATAAGAAATTCCTGGCAATCGTGCTGGCGGCCGGCCTCGCCGGCTGTGCCACCGCACCCGAAGGCCGGCCGGCCGATCCGCGGGACCCGCTGGAAGGGTTCAACCGCAGCGTGTACAAGTTCAACGACACGGTCGACCGGGCCGTGCTCAAGCCGGTGGCGCAGGGCTATGTGGACGTGGTGCCGTCGCCGGTTCGCAGCTGCGTGCGCAACATGTTCGCCAACGTGGGCGACGTGATGTCCGCCATCAACAGCTTCCTGCAGAATCGCGCACCCGATGGCATCAACACCACCTTCCGGGTATTGCTGAACACCACCATGGGCGTGTTCGGCTGCTTCGACCTCGCCACGCAGAACGGGCTGCCGCGCAACAAGGCCGATTTCGGCCAGACCCTGGGCGTCTGGGGCGTCGGCTCGGGGCCGTACCTGGTGCTGCCGTTCCTGGGCCCCAGCACCGTCCGCGACGCCGGCGGCACGGCGGTCGATTTCGTCGCCGATCCGGTGGCCGTCCGCAACATCGACAACATCCCGGTGCGCAACACGGTGTACGGGCTGCGGGTCGTCAATGCGCGCGCCAACCTGCTGGAAGTGGGCAACCTGCTCGACCAGGTTGCGCTCGATCCCTATAGCTTCACGCGCGACGCCTACCTGCAGCGCCGGGCAAGCCTGATCCGCGGCGTAAAATCGGAGGATGGCGATCTGCCGGATTATTCGCTGCCCAATTACGACGATGGTGACGAGCCTGCGGCGCCCGCTCCCGCATCGGGCAAGCCGCAACAATAAGGACAAGGATTTCCCATGGTTTTCAAGCATGTGATGATGACCGCGGCCGCGCCGCGGGGGTTTGCGTGGCTGGCCGCGCTGTTCCTGGGCCTGGCGCTCGCCCTGGCGGGCGCCCGCGCCCATGCGCAGAACCCCGGTTCGCCGGAGGCGCTGGTCCAGAAAGTAACGGGCGAGGTCCTGGCCGCGATCAAGTCCGATCCGTCGGTGCAGTCCGGCAATCCCCAGCGGCTGCTGCAGCTGGTGGATGAAAAGATCCTTCCGTACGTCGATTTCGAAAAGACGACGCGCCTGGCTGCCGGCCGCTACTGGCGCCAGGCCACGCCCGACCAGCAAAAGGCGTTGGTCAAGGAGTTCCGCACCACGCTGGTGCGGACCTACAGCGGAGCGGTATCGTCGGTGAAACAGCAGACGGCCGTGGAGTTGCGCCCCTCGCACTACCCGGCCGATGCCACCGACGTGGTCGTGAAGACCGTCATCAAGCAGCCGGCCGGCGATCCCATCCCCGTGGACTACCGGATGGAAAAGGAAAGCCAGGGCTGGAAGATCTATGACGTCAACGTGCTGGGCGTCTGGCTGATCGAGAACTACCGCAACCAGTTTTCGCAGCAGATCAGCCAGAACGGCATCGACGGCCTGATCAAGTCGCTGGCGGAGCGCAACCGCCAGTTCGAGCGGTAGAAGTCCCCCCTACGCGCTAACGCGCGCCCAGAATGGTAGGCCCCCAGCCGCTACGCGGCAGCCCCCCGAGGGGGGCGGGACCCGCCTTGGGGCGGCCCGGCGCCGGGTCCCGTAGTGGGCTTTCCTTCCCCCTTGAGGGGAGCGGCCGAAGGCCGCAAGGGGTAGGCTTCCCTCCCATTGGCTTATAATGGGGGATTCGCCCGGCATCTGCCGGGATTGCGCTTTTTGAGCCTCCCCTGCGCGTGCGAGCCGGTTGCAGGCCGTTTTTTGGGCGCGGAAGCGTTTTTCTATTCAAGCCATGTCATCCGCCGTTCGTATCGAACATGTTTCCAAGGTCTATCCCAAGCAGACGAGCTTGTGGCGGCGCATGGGTGCTGGCGCGGCCGGGGAAGGGTTTCAGGCGCTGAACGACGTCAGCCTCGAGATCGCACCTGGCGAGTTCTTCGGCCTGCTGGGGCCCAACGGGGCCGGCAAGACGTCGCTGATCGCCATCCTGGCGGGCCTGTCCAAGGCCACGACCGGGCAGGTGTCGATCTGCGGCTACGACGTCGCCACGCAGTTCCGGGCCGCGCGCCGCGCGCTGGGCGTGGTGCCGCAGGAACTGGTGTTCGATCCGTTCTTCACCGTGCGCGAGACGCTGCGCATCCAGTCCGGCTATTTCGGGCTGCGCAACAACGATGACTGGATCGACGAGATCCTCGAGAACCTGGGCCTGACCTCCAAGGCCGACGAGAACATGCGCGCGCTGTCGGGCGGCATGAAGCGGCGGGTGCTGGTCGCCCAGGCCCTGGTGCATCGGCCGCCGGTGATCGTGCTGGACGAACCCACCGCGGGGGTGGACGTCGACTTGCGGCGTACGCTGTGGCAGTTCATCTCGCGGCTGAACCGGATGGGGCACACCATATTGCTGACTACGCATTACCTCGAAGAAGCCGAGGAGCTGTGCGGCCGCATCGCCATGCTCAAGGCCGGGCGCATCGTGGCGCTGGACACCACCCGGGCGCTGCTGGCCAAGGTCGGCGGTTCGCGCCTGGTGCTGCACATGGGCGCTTCGGGGTGGCCCGAGGGCAAGAACCGGGCGCTGGACGAACGCCTGGTCCAGCGCCAGGGCAATCGCGCCGTGCTCCGCCTGGACAACAGCACCGAGCTGGAGACGCTGCTGGCCCAGGTGCGCACGGCCGGTGGCGTGATCGAGGGCATCGAGGTCCTGCCCGCCGATCTGGAAGACGCCTTCCTCGACATCATGCACGGCGCCTCGGCGCCCGCGGCGCTGGAGAAGGCTGCATGAGGGCGATGCGATGAGCGCGGTCCAGCCTACCGATCGTCGGACCGAGGCCGAGCAGGGCGCCAGGCCTGCCGGCTTCATCGGCCTGCAGCCCAACCTGAATGCGGGATCCGGTTTCCTGACCCTGTTCTACAAGGAAATGCTCCGGTTCTGGAAAGTCGGTTTCCAGACCGTCGCCGCGCCTGTGGTCACGGCCGTGCTGTACCTGCTGATCTTTGCCCACGTGCTGGAAGGGCGGGTCACGGTGTACGAAACGGTGCCGTATACGGCGTTCCTGATCCCCGGGCTCATGATGATGAGCATGCTGCAGAACGCCTTCGCCAATTCGTCGTCGTCGCTGATGCAGAGCCGCGTCACCGGCAACCTGGTGTTCATGCTGCTGCCGCCGTTGACCCATTGGGAATTCTTCTGGGCCTACGTGCTGGCCGCGATCGTGCGGGCGCTGTTCGTCGGCCTGGGCATCTACGCCGTATCGTTGTTCTTCGCCGAGCCGCGCTTTGCCGAACCGCTGTGGATGCTGGTGTTCGCCGTGCTCGGCAGCGGCATCATGGGGGTGCTCGGGCTGATCGCGGGCATCTGGGCCGAGAAGTTCGACCAGATGGCGGCCTTCCAGAATTTCCTGATCGTGCCTGCCACCTTCTTGTCCGGGGTATTCTATTCCGTGCATTCGCTGCCGCCGTTCTGGCAGGCCGTGTCGCACTGGAACCCCATCTTCTACACCATAGACGGCTTCCGTTATGGGTTTTTCGGCGTCGCGGACGTTTCCCCCTGGCATAGCCTGGCGGTTGTCGCCGGGACTTTCGTGCTGGTGGCTTCGTTCGCGCTGCGGCTGTTGTCCACCGGCTACAAACTTCGCTATTGAGATGAGAGTATCCCCCTACGCGCTGACTCGGGCCGTGTACTTTCATCGGCTGCGCGTCGCGCGCAGTGTTTCGGATAACTAAGATGAGTACCATGCTTCCCACTCCCGAGCAGGTCCGGCAGTACATTCTCGACGGACTGTCTTGCGAGCATGTCGATGTGCAGGGCGACGGCCAGCATTTCGAGGCGCTCATCGTCAGTTCCGAATTCGCCGGCAAGCGTCCCATCGCGCGGCACCAATTGGTCTATGCCGCATTGGGCGAGCGCATGCGCGAGGAAATCCACGCATTGTCGATGCGCACTCTCACTCCACAAGAATTCAAGGCGGGCAATTGATGGATAAGCTGCAGATCACCGGCGGTCGTCCCCTGCGTGGGGAAGTCGAGGTGTCGGGGGCGAAGAACGCCGCGCTGCCCTGCCTGTGCGCTTCGCTGCTGACCGCCGATGCGGTGACGCTCGAGAACGTGCCGCAGCTCAACGACATCGGCACCACGCTGCGCCTCTTGCGCCGCCTTGGCGTCAAGGCCGAACGCCACGGCAGCGAGGACGAACCGGGCGATCGCGTCACGCTCGAGGCGAGTCAGGTCGATTCGTTGGAAGCGCCGTACGAGCTGGTCAAGACCATGCGGGCCTCCATCCTGGTGCTGGGACCGCTGCTGGCCCGATTCGGCGAGGCGCGGGTCAGCTTGCCCGGGGGCTGCGCCATCGGCCAGCGGCCCATCGACCAGCACATCAAGGGGCTGGCGGCCATGGGCGCCGACATCAGCATCGAGCACGGTTTCGTGGTTGCGCGCGCGAAGCGCCTGAAAGGCGCCGCCATACGCACCGACATGGTTACCGTGACCGGGACCGAGAACCTGCTCATGGCCGCGGTGCTGGCCGAAGGGCTGACGGTGCTGGAGAACGCGGCGCGCGAGCCCGAGATTGTCGATCTGGCGGAAATGCTCATCAAGATGGGCGCGCGCATCAGCGGCCACGGCACGGACCGCATCGTGGTCGAGGGCGTCGCCCGGCTGCACGGCACGACCCACCGCGTCATGCCCGATCGCATCGAGGCCGGCACCTTCCTGTGCGCGGTGGGGGCGGCGGGCGGTGAAATCGTGCTGCGCAACGCCGATCCGGCCAGCATGGGCGCCACGCTCGACAAGCTTGCGGAGGCCGGCGTGGCCATCGAATGCGGTACCGACTGGGTCCAGGCCGGCATGCGCGGCCGCCCGCGCGCCGTGGGCTTTCGCACGCTCGAGTATCCCGGTTTCGCCACCGACATGCAGGCCCAGCTGATGGCCTTGAACGCCATCGCCGAAGGGACGGCGGTCATTACCGAGACGATCTTCGAGAACCGCTACATGCACGTCCAGGAGCTGCGGCGCCTGGGCGCGGACATCGAGATCGACGGCCACACGGCCGTGGTCAAGGGCGTGGCTCGCCTGTCCGGGGCCATCGTCATGGCGACCGATCTGCGGGCCTCGGCCAGCCTGGTCATCGCAGGCCTGGTCGCCGACGGCCAGACCGTCATCGACCGCATCTACCACCTGGATCGCGGCTACGAGCACATGGAGCGCAAGCTCCTGCGCCTGGGCGCCGACATCCGCCGCGTGAGCGGCGGTGGAGGGCAGGCATGACGGTACGCCGAGCCCCGGCCTCGTATCAGGAGGTAGCGCGATGAGCGCCTTCGCCCCGGCCGATCCCGGTGCGCCGATCACGCTGGCGCTGTCCAAGGGCCGCATCTTCACCGAGACCATGCCGCTGCTGGCCGAGGCCGGCATCACGGTGGCCGAGGATCCGGAGAAGTCGCGCAAGCTCATCCTGCCCACCAGCGATCCGGGCGTACGCATCATCATCGTGCGCGCCTCGGACGTTCCGACCTATGTCCAGTATGGGGCCGCCGACCTGGGTGTGGCCGGCAAGGACGTGCTGATCGAGCACACCGCCCAGCATCCTGGCGTGCTGTACCAGCCCGTGGACCTGCGCATCGGCAAGTGCCGGCTGTGCGTGGCGGTGCCCGACGGGTTCGACTACGCGAGCGCCGTGCGCCAGGGCGCCCGCCTGCGCGTGGCTACCAAATACGTGCAGGCCGCGCGCGAGCATTTCGCCGCCAAGGGCGTGCACGTGGATCTCATCAAGCTCTACGGCTCGATGGAGCTCGCGCCGCTGGTCGGGCTGGCCGACGTGATCGTCGACCTGGTGTCCACCGGCGGCACGCTGCGCGCCAACAACCTGGTCGCGGTCGAAGATATCATGGACATATCGTCGCGCCTGGTGGTGAACCAGGCGGCCCTGAAAACGCGGCGACACCGGTTGCAGCCTCTGATCGACGCCTTCGCGCGCGCCAGCCTGGCCATGCCGGCCTGACCAAGCGCCGCGCGAGACGCTCGAAGCGCGGCCTGCCCCCCGCGCCATGCAGAGGCTGCGTTGTCCATTGCCGCCGCGCCTCCCGGCGCGGGGCCGGGCTGCCCTCCGGAAACCGACTTTGCAGAGCTAGTTATGTCCCTCATCAACCGACTCGACACCCGTAGCGACGACTTCCGAGCCCGCCTGCAATCGCTGCTGGCCTTCGAAGCGTCCGAAGACGCTTCCATCGAACGGGCGGTGGCCGATATCCTGCTGGACGTGCGCACGCGCGGCGACGGCGCCGTGCTCGAATATACCCATCGCTTCGATCGGGTGCAGGCCTCGTCCATCCAGGAGCTGGACATCCCGCGCGCCGACTGGGCCGCGGCCCTCGACGCGCTGCCGCGCGACCAGCGCCTGGCGCTGGAGGCGGCCGCCGACCGCATCCGCGCCTACCACGAGCGCCAGCGCGCCGAGACCTGGACCTACACCGAGGCCGACGGCACCGTACTGGGGCAGAAGGTCACGCCGCTGGACCGCGTGGGGCTCTACGTGCCCGGCGGCAAGGCGGCCTATCCGTCGTCGCTGCTGATGAACGCCATCCCGGCCAAGGTGGCCGGCGTCGGGGAAGTCGTCATGGTCACGCCCACGCCCGACGGCGTGCGCAATCCCATGGTGCTCGCGGCCGCCGCCATCGCCGGCGTGGACCGCGCGATCGCCATCGGCGGCGCCCAGGCCGTGGGCGCGCTGGCCTACGGCACGCCGTCCATCGCGCCGGTGGACAAGATAGTCGGCCCGGGCAATGCCTACGTCGCGGCCGCCAAGCGGCGCGTGTACGGCACCGTGGGCATCGACATGATCGCGGGTCCCAGCGAGATTCTCGTCATCTGCGACGGCAAGACGCCGGCCGACTGGATCGCCATGGACCTGTTCTCCCAGGCCGAGCACGACGAACTGGCCCAGGCCATCCTGCTGTGTCCCGACGCTGCCTATGTCGACGCCGTGGAGGCCGCCATCGCCCGGCTGCTGCCGACCATGCCGCGCGCCGACATCATCCGCACCAGCCTGGCCAACCGCGGCGCGCTGATCCTCGTGCGGGACCTGGCCGAGGCGTGCGCCATCGCCAACGACATCGCCCCGGAACACCTGGAGATCTCGACCGCCGAGCCCGAGCGCTGGGCCGACCTGATCCGGCACGCCGGCGCCATCTTCATGGGGCCGCACAGTTCCGAATCGCTGGGCGACTATTGCGCGGGACCCAACCACGTGCTGCCGACCTCGCGCACCGCGCGGTTCTCTTCGCCGCTGGGCGTGTACGATTTCCAGAAACGGTCCAGCCTGATCAAGGTATCGGGCGCCGGCGCGCAGACCCTGGGACGCGTTGCCGCCACCCTGGCCTACGGCGAGGGGCTGCAGGCGCATGCGCGCAGCGCCGAATACCGCCTGGACGATGGTCCGGCCGCCCAAGGGCAGCCTGCCGGCTCGCCATGAAACCGACGCCGCCCCTTCAACGAGACTACCCGGAAACGATCATGCGCACCGCCGAGATCACCCGCAATACCAACGAAACGCGCATCCGCGCGGTCGTCAACCTCGACGGCACCGGCAAGCAGAACCTGCAGACCGGCGTGCCATTCCTGGACCACATGCTCGACCAGATCGTGCGCCACGGCCTGATCGACATCGACATCGTGGCCGAGGGCGACCTGCACATCGACGCCCACCATACGGTGGAGGACGTCGGTATTACGCTCGGCCAGGCGGTGGCCAAGGCGGTCGGCAACAAGGCCGGCATCCGCCGCTATGGCCACGCCTACGTGCCGCTGGACGAGGCGCTTTCGCGCGTGGTGGTGGATTTCTCGGGCCGCCCCGGCCTGGAGTTCCACGTGCCGTTCACGCGCGCGATGATCGGCCAGTTCGACGTCGACCTGACGCGCGAATTCTTCCAGGGTTTCGTCAACCACGCCCTGGTGACCTTGCACGTCGACAACCTGCGCGGCGTCAATGCCCATCACCAGTGCGAGACGGTGTTCAAGGCCTTCGGCCGGGCCCTGCGCATGGCGCTCGAGGTCGATCCGCGCGCCGGCGGCGCCGTGCCGTCGACCAAGGGGGTGCTATGACCCGCATTGCCGTCGTCGACTACGGCATGGGCAACCTGCGCTCGGTTGCCCGGGCGCTCGAGCACGTCGCTCCCGAGGCCGAGGTGCGCATCTGCAGCGATGCGGCAGGGGTGCGGGCCGCCGACCGGGTGGTGTTTCCTGGCCAGGGCGCGATGCCCGATTGCATGCGGTACCTGGAGGAAACCGGCCTGCGAGAGGCCGTGGTCGAAGCCTCCCGGACCAAGCCGCTGCTGGGCGTGTGCGTGGGCGAGCAAATGCTGTTCCAGCGCAGCGAAGAGGGCCCTGCGGACGGCCTGGGCATATTCGAGGGCGAGGTGGTCCGCTTCGCCGGCCCTCCCTTCGAGGGGCCGGAACGCCTGAAGGTGCCGCACATGGGCTGGAACCGCGTGCGCCAGACGCTATCCCATCCCCTCTGGGACGGCGTGGCCGACGGGACCTATTTCTACTTCGTCCACAGCTACTACGTGGCGCCTGCCGATCTAGGGGTAATTGCCGGGCAATCCGATTACGGCCTCGCCTTTACCTGCGCGGTAGCGAGAGATAACATCTTTGCAACCCAGTTCCACCCCGAGAAAAGCGCCGGCGCGGGCTTGCGCATTTACCAGAATTTCGTGGGATGGAACCCATGAACCCCGCCCGCCGAGGTACGGCTGCTCTTTTTCGCCTAGTCGCCCAGTCAGTGCTTCCCGATACGAACGACACCCTGATTCGCCATGCTTCTCATTCCCGCGATTGATCTCAAAGACGGTCGTTGTGTCCGCCTGCGCCAGGGCGATCTCGACGATGCCACCGTGTTCTCCGAAGAACCCGCCGCCATGGCCACCCATTGGCTGGACCAGGGAGCGCGCCGGCTGCACCTGGTCGATCTGAACGGCGCCGTGGCCGGCAAGCCCAAGAACGAGGCGTCCATCAAGGCCATCGTCGAGGCCCTGGGCGACGAAATCCCCGTCCAGATCGGCGGCGGCATCCGCGACCTCGACACCATCGAGCGCTACCTGGACAACGGCATTTCCTACGTCATCATCGGCACCGCCGCGGTCAAGAACCCGGGATTCCTGCACGACGCCTGCAGTGCCTTTCCCGGACAGATCATCGTCGGGCTCGACGCCAAGGACGGCAAGGTGGCCACCGATGGCTGGAGCAAGCTGACCGGCCACGACGTGACCGACCTGGCCAAGAAATTCGAGGACTACGGCTGCTCGTCCATCATCTACACCGACATCGGCCGCGACGGCATGCTGTCGGGCGTCAACGTCGAGGCCACGGTCAAGCTGGCCCAGCACGTCCGCATTCCCGTCATTGCCTCGGGAGGCATCGCCAACCTGACCGACATCGAGAAGCTCTGCGCGGTGGAGGACGAAGGCGTGGAAGGCGCCATCCTGGGCCGCAGCATCTACGAGGGCACGCTGGATTTCCAGGCGGCGCAGGCCCGGGCAGATGAGTTGAGTCCCCCCCCTGCGCCCTGACGGGCGCCCCCCCAGGGGGGCGGCACTGGCGGACCGGCAAAGCCGGATCCGCGGTGCCCTGGGGTACCACTGGGCTGGCGGGGGAGCGGCGATTTTGTGGGGCGTTGCTTCTCGGCGGCGTGGGGGGAATCGGCGTATCGTATAGGGCTGACCTGGGGTGTTTTTCGCTCCAGGTGACGAGTATTTTTGGAATTCTGTGATGTTGACGCGACGTATCATTCCTTGCTTGGACGTGACCGCCGGGCGGGTCGTCAAGGGGATCAATTTCGTGAATCTGGTCGATGCCGGGGATCCGGTGGAGATTGCGCGCCGCTATGACGAGCAGGGCGCGGACGAGATCACGTTCCTGGACATTACCGCTTCGAGCGACCAGCGCGACATCATTCTTTCGGTGATCGAGCAGGTGGCGTCGCAGGTGTTCATTCCGCTCACCGTGGGCGGCGGGGTGCGGCAGGTGGCGGACGTGCGCCGGCTCCTGAACGCCGGAGCCGACAAGGTGGGCATCAATACCTCGGCGGTGACCAATCCCGAGCTGGTGCGCGAGGCGTCCGGGCGCTATGGGTCGCAATGCATCGTCGTCGCCATCGACGCCAAGCGCGTCTCGGCCGAGGGCGAGGCGCCGCGCTGGGAGGTGTTCACCCATGGCGGGCGCAACGCCACCGGGCTGGATGCCGTGCAATGGGCACGCAAGATGGCCGAGTACGGCGCCGGCGAGATCCTGCTCACCAGCATGGATCGGGACGGGACGCGGTCGGGCTTCGACCTTGCGTTGACGCGCGCGGTCTCCGACGCGGTGTCGATTCCCGTGATCGCCTCCGGCGGCGTCGGTTCGCTCCAGGACCTCGCGGACGGCATCACCGAAGGCCATGCCGACGCGGTGCTGGCCGCCAGCATCTTCCACTATGGGCAGCACACGGTGCAGGAGGCCAAGCGCTTCATGGCCGGGCGCGGCATACGCATGAGGCTGGACGACTGATGGCGGCCACGACCGATACCCTTTCCGCGGACCAGGAAGCCTGGCTCGACGCCATCGTCTACGACGAACATGGCCTGGTGCCCGGCATTGCGCAGGACGTGACGACCGACAAGGTCATCATGTTCGCGTTCCTGAACCGCGAGTCGCTGCGCGAGACGCTGCGCACCGGCAATGCCACCTATTGGTCGCGTTCGCGCAACCGCCTGTGGCGCAAGGGCGAGGAGTCCGGACACGTGCAGCGTGTGCGCGAGATCCGGCTCGATTGCGATGGCGACGTGGTCTTGCTGCGGGTCGAGCAGGTCGGCGGCATCGCCTGCCATACCGGGCGCGAGCGCTGTTTCTACCGCCGCCTGGAAACCGAAGGCGAGGGCGGCGCGCGGTGGGTCGAGACCGACCCGGTCCTCAAGGATCCGGAGAGCATCTACAAATGAACGATTTCCTGGCGCGGCTGGCCGACACGATCGCCAGCCGCCGGCCCGACCGGGGCGGTTCGCCCGATTCGTCCTATGTGGCCCGCCTGCTCAGCAAGGGACCTGACGGCATCCTGAAGAAGATCGGCGAGGAGGCCACCGAGACGGTGATGGCGGCCAAGGATGGCGTGCCCGAAAAGATCATTTACGAGACCGCCGATCTCTGGTTTCATTGCCTCGTCATGCTGGAGTATTACGGTTTGCGTCCCGAACAGGTCGTCGCCGAGCTCGCGCGGCGCGAGGGCTTGTCGGGTTTGGATGAAAAGGCCGCGAGAAGCGGCAACGCCACGAACCAATGAGATGAGCGACAACTGTATTTTCTGCAAGATCGCGCGGGGGGAGATCCCCTCGCGCAAGGTCTACGAAGACGACGAGATCTTCGCCTTCCACGACATCAACCCCATCGCGCCCGTGCACTTTCTGGTCATTCCCAAGCGGCACGTCGCCTCGCTGCAGGACGCGGCCGCAAGCGACGTACCGCTGTTGGGTAGAATGCAAGTTCTGATCCCCCGCCTGGCGCTCGAACAGGGCTGCCGCCCCGGGCCCGAAGGGGGGTTCCGTCTGGTCGCCAACAACGGCGCGGACGGCGGGCAGGAGGTGCCGCACCTGCACTATCACGTGATAGGCGGCCCTCGCCCCTGGAAGCGCAACTGAGCCGGCGGTTTCCGCCCGTATTTGACTGGACGATTATCCGCCGCAAGGCGTGGAGCATGTAATGGGTAGCTTTAGCATTTGGCACTGGCTGGTTGTTCTCGTGATCGTGGTCCTGATCTTCGGCACCAAGAAGCTGAAGAATCTCGGGCAGGATCTCGGCGGCGCCGTGAAGGGATTCAAGGAAGGCATGAAGGAAGGCGGCGACGCCGCGGCTTCGAACTCGGAAAGCACCTCCGCCGATCCCAAGCGCGTTTCCGCCGACACGATCGACGTGGAAGCCAAAGAAAAAGAACGGACCTGATAGGGCCTCCCTCCAGATCCATGACTAACACGAAGGCGCTCCGCGCCATGACAACAACCTGCCCATCCGAGGGCACTGCGGATCCGGCTTTGCCGGTCCGCCAGTGCCGCCCCTCGAGGGGCGCGGTCGAAGACCACCCGGGGTGGGCTTCCCCCCACAGGCGCTGAATGTTCGACGTCAGTTTTACCGAACTTCTCACCATCGGGGTGGTGGCGCTGATCGTCATCGGCCCCGAGCGGCTGCCCAAGGTGGCCCGTACCGTCGGCCACCTGCTGGGCCGGGCCCAGCGCTACGTCAGCGACGTCAAGAGCGACATCCGGCGCGAAATGGAGCTCGAGGAATTGCGCAACCTGCGCAAGGAAATGGAAGACGCCGCGCGCTCGCTCGAGACCACCGTCAGGACCAACGTCGACGACCTGAACAAAGGGTTCAACGAAGTCCAGCAAACCGTCGAGGAAGCCGCGCGCGAAGTCAAGGCCGCCGCGTCGGAGTCGCTGCCGGAGCCTTCGGCGGATGCTGCCGCGGATACGGCCGCGATCGGTACCGATGCCGGCCAGCCCGCGCCCGAGCCGCAGGCGCCGCGCCCGGCCCCGACAGCAGCCGGCCCGGCGGCTGCAGCGACTGCCGCGGCCGCCGGCGAGCCGGCACCCGCGCAAGACGCCTTGCCCGATCATGACCCGGCCCAGGGTTCGCTGTTCCCGGCCGACCTGCTGCCGCCGGCTGTCAATCAACCTGCCGCCGGCCAGCCGGCCGAGGCATCGACGGTACGCGAAAGAACGTGACTGAAAAAGACGCATCGCAAGAGGACAGCTTCATCTCGCACCTGGTGGAGCTGCGCGACCGGCTGCTCAGGGCCATCATCGCCGTGGTCGCCGTGTTCATCGTGCTGTTCCTCTATCCTGGCGCCTCGGCCATCTACGACGTGCTGGCACAGCCCATGCTGGCCACGCTGCCCCCCGGCACCCGCATGATCGCCACCGGCGTCATCACGCCGTTCATGGTGCCGGTCAAGGTGACGCTGCTGGCGTCCTTCGTGATCGCGCTGCCTTTCGTGCTGTACCAGGCCTGGGCCTTCGTCGCGCCGGGCCTCTACCAGCACGAAAAGCGGCTGGCGCTGCCGCTCATCGTGTCCAGCACCGTGCTGTTCCTGGCGGGCATGGCTTTCTGCTATTTCGTGGTCTTCAAGACCGTCTTCCATTTCATCGCCACCTTCGCGCCGCAATCCATCACGCCCGCCCCGGACATCGAGGCCTACCTGAACTTCGTCATGACGATGTTCCTGGCGTTCGGGCTGACGTTCGAGGTGCCGGTGGCCGTGGTGCTGCTGGTCAAGACCGGCGTGACCACCGTCGCCAAGCTGTCGGCGGCGCGCGGGTACGTGGTGGTGGGGGCTTTCGTGCTGGCCGCGGTGGTCACGCCGCCGGATGTTGTCAGCCAGTTCCTGTTGGCGGTACCTTTATGCGTGCTCTACGAGCTGGGCCTGCTGGCGGCCCGGTTCATCAAGAAGCGCGAATCGGATTCGACCGCCATCGAGAAAGTCTGAGCCCGGCCGCCCCTTGTGCCGCACCCGGCCCGGGGGCAGGGGATTCCATTCCAGAACGAACAACAAGTGGGGACCTTCATGTTTTCCTTGAGCAAACTGGGCGTGGCCATGGGCCTTGCCGTCTTCGCCGTGGCCGCTCAGGCCGACATCACCGTGGGCGTCAACGTGTCGGCCACCGGCCCGGCCGCGTCGCTGGGCATACCCGAGAAGAACACGTTCGCCCTGATGCCCAAGACCATCGCGGGCCAGAAGGTCAACTACATCGTCCTGGACGATGCCAGCGACACCACGACCGCTGTCAAAAACGCGCGCCGCTTCGTGACCGAGGACAAGGTCGACGTGATGGTCGGATCCACCATCACGCCCAACTCGCTGGCCATGGTCGATGTCGCCGCCGAGACCGGCACGCCGGTCATTTCCATGGCGGCCTCGGCCGTCATCGTGGAGCCGCAGGACGCCAAGAAGCGCTGGGCGTTCAAGACCCCGCAGAACGACGCCGAGATGGCCAAGGCCATCGTCGAGCACATGCAGGGCCAGAAGGTCAAGACGGTCGCCTTTATCGGGTTTGCCGACGCCTATGGCGAGGGCTGGTACCAGGAGTTCTCCAAGGTGGCGCAGGCCGCGGGCATCAAGGTGCTGACCAACGAGCGCTACAACCGCACCGACACCTCCGTCACCGGCCAGGTGCTGAAGATGATCGCGGCCAAGCCCGATGCCGTGCTGATCGGCGCCGCCGGCACGCCCGCCGCACTGCCCCAGAAAACGCTGAAGGAACGCGGCTACCGCGGCAAGTACTACCAGACCCACGGCGTGGCCAACAACGATTTCCTGCGCGTGGGCGGCAAGGACATCGAAGGCACTTTCCTGCCGGCCGGCCCGGTGCTGGTATCCGCCCAGCTGCCTGCGGACAACCCGGTCAAGGCTTCGGCCACGGAGTACGTCCAGAAGTACGAGGCCGCCTACGGCAAGGGCTCGGTGTCCACTTTCGGCGCTCATGCCTGGGACGCCGGCAAGCTGATCGAGGCCGCGGTGCCGGTCGCGCTCAAGAAGGCGCAGCCGGGCACGCCGGAGTTCCGCGCAGCCTTGCGCGACGCGCTGGAAAACGTCAAGAATGTGGCCGGCGCGCATGGGGTGTTCAACATGAGCGCCACGGACCACGTCGGCCTGGACAACCGGTCGCGCGTGATGGTGACCGTCGAAAACGGTGCCTGGAAGCTCATTAAATAATCTCCAGACGGAACAGGGCGGACCTCCGGCCCTGCCGGAGTCGACATGGATTTGCAGATCGCCCTTTTCCTCATCCAGGACGGCGTCGTCAACGGCGCCATCTATGCCCTGCTGGGCATGGCGCTGGTCCTGGCCTTCACGGTCACGCGCGTGGTCTTCATCCCCCAGGGCGAATTCGTCGCCTGGGGGGCGCTGACGCTGGCCGCGCTGCAGGCCGGCAAGCTGCCGGGCACGGTATGGCTGCTGGTCATCGGCGGTTGCGCGGTCATGGTGGTGGAGCTCTGGAGCGCCTGGCGCCAAGGGGACTGGCGCCACATTCCGCGGGCGGCGGGCTGGAATCTGCTCTATCCGGCCGTCATCTTCGCGGTGGCACGGTTCGTCGACTTCCAGGACTTCCCGCTGGCGGTCCAGATCGTCTTCGCGCTGCTGGCCGTGGTGCCCATGGGGCCGATGGTATGGCGCCTGGCTTTCCAGCCGGTGGCCGAGAGCAGCGTACTGGTGCTGCTGATCGTCTCGGTCGCGGTGCACGTCGCCATGGTGGGCCTGGGTTTGCTGTTCTTCGGCGCCGAAGGGTCGCGCACGCCCCCTTTCTCCGAGGGCAGCTTCGAACTGGGCGGCATACCCATTTCGGCCCAGACCCTGTGGGTGGTGGGCTGCTCCATCGTGCTCATCTTCGCGCTGACCGTGGTGTTCGGCCGCACCCTGTACGGCAAGGCCCTGCGCGCCACCGCCGTCAACCGGGTAGGCGCCCGGCTGATGGGCATACCGACCAGCCTGGCCGGCAAGCTGAGCTTTACGCTGTGCGCGCTGATCGGCGCGTTCTCAGGCATCCTCATCGCGCCCATCACCACCATCTACTATGACACCGGCTTCCTGATCGGCCTGAAGGGGTTCGTGGCCGCCATCATCGCCGGCCTGGCGAGCTATCCCCTTGCGGCGGCGGGCGCCGTCCTGGTCGGCCTGCTCGAAGCCTTCTCGTCGTTCGCCGCCAGCGCGTACAAGGAGGTCATCGTGTTCACGCTGATCATCCCCGTGCTGATCTGGCGTTCGCTTGCCTCCCGCCACGTGGAGGAAGAATGATGCGGCTGCGTCCCATCTGGTTCGTCGGCGCCGGCATCGTCCTGCTGGTCGCGGCCGTGTTCGGCATGTCGGAATTCACCGTCACGCTGCTCAACTACATAGGCTTGTACGCCCTGGTCGCCCTGGGGCTGGTCCTGCTCACCGGGGTGGGCGGCCTGACTTCGTTCGGCCAGGCGGCTTTCGTGGGGCTGGGCGCCTACACCAGCGCCTGGCTGTCCATTGCCACGCTGCCGCCCGCCTTCGCCTGGCTGGGGGGCTCGCCCTGGCTCGGCCTGGCCGCAGGCCTCGTCGTGACGGGCGTCGCCGCCTGGGTATTGGGCGCCATCGCGCTGCGCCTGTCGGGGCACTACCTGCCGCTGGGCACCATCGCCTGGGGCCTGAGCCTGTATTTTCTTTTCGGGACGCTGGACTTCCTCGGCGGCCACACCGGGCTGTCGGGCCTGCCGCCGATCTCGATATTCGGGCTCGACCTGTCCAAGGGCCGGCACCTGTTCTGGCTGATCTGGGCCGTGCTGCTGCTGGCCATGCTGGTGGTCAGCAACCTGCTCGATTCGCGCGAAGGGCGCGCCATCCGGGCCCTCAAGGGGGGCATGGTGATGGCCGAATCGATGGGGGTGGACACCGCGCGCTCGCGCATCGCCATCTTCATGATCGCCGCCCTGCTGGCCTGCGTCTCGGGCTGGCTCTACGCCCATATGCAACGCTTCGTGAACCCCACGCCGTTCGGGCTGCATATCGGCATCGAGTATCTGTTCATGGCGGTCATCGGCGGCGCGGGGCAGGTCTGGGGCGCGCTGGTCGGTGCGGGCCTGGTCACCATGCTCAAGCAATGGCTGCAGGACCTGCTGCCCGCCCTGGTGGGAGCCTCGGGCAATTTCGAAAGCATCGTCTTCGGCATCCTGCTCGTAGTGGCGCTGCAGCGCGCTCCGGACGGCCTCTGGCCCGTCATCGTGCGGCTGGCCCGGCGGTTCCTGCCGCTGGCGCATGCCGAGCGCGCCATCGATGATGAGGCGCCGCCGCTGGCGCGCCGCGTGCAGCCGGCGCACGGCGAAATCGTGCTCGAGGCCCAGGGCCTGACCAAGCAGTTCGGCGGCCTGGTGGCCAACAACAACATCAGTTTTTCCGTGCCGGCGGGCGAGGTGCTGGCCCTGATCGGCCCCAACGGCGCCGGCAAGAGCACGATGTTCAACCTCTTGTCCGGCGTGGACGATCCCACCTCGGGACGGGTGATCTTCCGTGGCCAGGACGTCACCGGCCGACCCTCCCGGACGATCGCGGCGCTCGGCCTGGGCCGTACCTTCCAGCACGTGCGGCTGTTGCCGCAGATGACCGTGCTCGAGAACATCGCCCTCGGGGCCCATTTGCGCGAGCGCAAGGGCCTGTTGTCCGGCCTGGTGCTCGGCAGCCTGCACCTGGAGCGCCGGGAGGAGTCCCGGCTGCTGGCCGAGGCGGCCCGCCAGGCGCGCCGCGTGGGCCTGGGCGACGCGCTGCACCTGCCGGCGGGTTCGCTGCCGCTGGGCAAGCAGCGCATGCTGGAGATCGCCCGCGCGCTCTGTGCCGATCCCTGCCTGCTGCTGCTGGACGAGCCGGCCGCCGGCCTGCGCTATCTCGAGAAGCAGGCCTTGTCCGAAACCCTGCGCGCCCTGCGCGCCGAGGGCATGGCCATCCTGCTGGTCGAACACGACATGGATTTCGTCATGGGCCTGGCCGACCGCGTGGTCGTGATGGAATTCGGCGAAAAAATCGCCGAGGGCTTGCCCGAGGAAGTGCAGCGCGACCCGCGCGTGCTCGAAGCCTATCTGGGAGGTGTGGAATGACGGGTCCGGCGGCAGCGGCCGCGCCATTGCTCGAGGTCTCGGGCCTGTCCGTCTCCTACGGCAAGGTCGAGGCGCTCCATGGCATAGACTTGACGGTGCCGGCAGGCACCATCGTGACGGTGATCGGACCCAACGGCGCCGGCAAGACCACCTTGCTGTCGGCCATCATGGGCCTGCTGCCCGCACGCGGCGCCGTCAGCGTGGACGGCCGGCTCCAGCGGCGGGTCGACATCGAGCACATGGTCGCCGCCGGCCTGAACCTCGTGCCCGAAAAGCGCGAGCTGTTCGGCGAGATGAGCGTCGAGGACAACCTGCTGCTCGGCGCCTTCCAGCGCTATCGCACCGGCCACCGCGATCAGGCCGCTTCCATGGAAGAGGTCTACGCGCTGTTCCCGCGGTTGAAGGAACGCCGCCGCCAGCTGGCCGCCACGCTCTCGGGCGGCGAGCGGCAGATGCTGGCGCTGGGGCGGGCCCTCATGGCCAAGCCGCGGCTGCTGCTGCTGGACGAGCCGTCGCTGGGCCTGGCCCCGCGCATCGTCAAGGAAATCTTCCTCATCATCGCCGAGCTGCGGCGGCGCGGCGTGGCAATCCTGCTGGTCGAGCAGAACGCGCGGGCCGCTCTGCAGACCGCCGACTATGCCTACGTCCTGGAGACCGGGCAAGTGATCTTGTCCGGGCCGGCCCACGAGCTGGCGGACGACCCGCGGGTGGTGGAAAGCTACCTGGGGCTGGGGAAGCGGTAGGCCTACGGCTGCTGCGCCTCGCGCCGCGGCCGGGGGCGGGTCCCCACGGTGACCGAGGTATCCATCTCCTGGCCCCCGCGCACGATCTTGATGTTCACCTTGTCCCCGGGAGGCAACTGTGCGATGGCATTCAGCATGGTGGTCGTGTCCGTGATGGGCTTGTCGTCCACCGAGATCACGATGTCGCCCGTGCGTATGCCCGCCTTGGCCGCCGGCCCGCCCCGCACCACGCCGGCGATGATGACGCCTTCCTTGCGCGAGAGCTTGAAGGCGTCGGCCAGTTCGGCCGTGAGGTCCTGGGGCTCCACGCCGATATAGCCGCGGGTGACGGTGCCGGTGGTGATGAGCTGCTCCATGACCTGCCGCGCGGTGCTCACCGGTATGGCGAAACCGATGCCGAGCGAGCCGCCCGAGCGGGAATAGATGGCGGTATTGATGCCGACCAGGTTGCCCTGGGCGTCGATCAGCGCGCCGCCGGAATTGCCGGGGTTGATGGCGGCGTCGGTCTGGATGAAGTTCTCGAAGGTGTTGATGCCCAGGTGCGTGCGCCCCAGGGCCGAGACGATCCCCATGGTGGTGGTCTGGCCCACGCCGAACGGGTTGCCGATGGCGAGCACCACGTCGCCGACCTGGAGGTCTTCGGCGCGGCCGAAGGTCACCGAGGGCAGGTTGGGCATCGCCAGCTTGAGCACGGCGAGGTCGGTCTCGGGATCGGCGCCAACCAGCGTCGCCTTGCCCTTGCGGCCGTCGGCCAGCGCGACCTCGATCTCGTCGGCGGCCTCGATCACGTGGTTGTTGGTCAGGATGTAGCCCTCGGGGCTGACGATGACGCCCGATCCGAGGCTGGAGACCGGCTCCGGGTTCATGTCGGGTTCGCCGAAGAAGTGGCGGAACACCGGATCGTCGGAGAAGGGGTAGGCCGGCTGCTGGGGCGTATCCTTGCTGGTGAAGATGTTCACCACCGCGGGAGCGGCCTTGTGGGTGGCGGCGGCATAGGACGCGACCGCGCCGCCTTCGCCGGCGGGGCTGGGCGTGGCCTCGAAGAACGGCACGACGATGGCGTTATTGCTGCCCGGACCGCCGCGGCGGGGCAGCCACTCGGGGCGCAAGGTCGCGACGATGAATAAAATGGCCAGACAGACAGTGGTGGTCTGGGCAAAGATCAGCCATAGTCGGCGCATGTGCAAAATACTTTTCCCTAGCGTAGGAGGTTGACAATGATCGCAGGCGGGCAGGCCTCAAGGCAAACCGGTGCACCAAACCAGGGCGCCGGCGGCGTGGCCGCCGAGGAGCTTGCATCGTGGCTGGCGGCTGAGCTGCAGGTCGACAGGTTCCGCGACTACTGTCCGAACGGCTTGCAGGTCGAGGGCCGCCCGGTGGTGCGACATATTATCGCCGCCGTGACCGCCTCCGAGGCCGCCATCCGCCACGCCATCGCGGTGGGGGCGGACGGCCTGCTGGTCCATCACGGCTGGTTCTGGAAGAACGAGGACCCTCGCGTGCGCGGCACCCGGCGTACCCGGCTGTCGCTGGTGCTGGGGCACGATCTCAATCTGTTCGCCTACCATCTTCCCTTGGACGCCCATCCCCGGTGGGGCAACAACGCGCAACTGGCCGAGGTGCTGGGCCTGGCGCCCCACCTGGTGGAGGGCACGGTCCAGACCGCCGGCCACGATAGCCTGATATGGCTCGGCCAGGCGCCTGGCCTGGCCACCGTGGGCGAACTTGCCGCCCGGATCGCCGAGCGGCTGCAACGCGAACCCCTGCTGATCGGCGACCCCTCCCGCCCGGCGGGCCGCGTGGCCTGGTGCACCGGAGCCGCCCAGGGCATGCTGCAGGACGCCATCGACGCCGGCGCCCAGACCTACATCACCGGCGAGATCTCCGAACCGACCGTCCACCTCGCCCGCGAAACCGGCACCGCCTTCCTCGCCGCCGGCCACCATGCCACCGAACGCTACGGCGTCCAGGCCCTGGGCCAAGCCATCGCCGACCGCTTCGGCATCCGGGTCGATTTTGTCGACATCGACAACCCGGTGTAGGGGGTGGGCTTCCCCGGATCTACCGCTTCAACAGGTCGCGGATTTCCCGCAGCAGCGCCACTTCTTCCGGCGGCGCGGCGGGGGCGGGGGGCGGGGCTTCGCGCTCGAACCTTGCCTTGGCGCGGTTCATGAGCTTGATCATCCAGAAAATGACGAAGGCCAGCAGGATGAAGTTGATCAGAATGGTCAGGAAATTGCCCCAGCCGAGCAGGGTGGCGCCGGCCTTGCTGAGCGCGTCGTAGGTCTGCGGGCCGGTGTAGTCGGCCGGCGCCCGCAGGACGATGAACTTGTTGCTGAAGTCGACGCTGCCGCCAAGGATGAAATTGACCAGCGGCATGATGATGTCTTTCACCACGGAATCGACGATCTTGCCGAACGCGCCGCCGATGATCACGCCGACGGCCAGATCGATGACATTGCCCCGCATCGCGAATTCGCGAAATTCTTTCATGACGCTCATTGGGTACCTCCCTGCCTGGTTATTCTCGCGGGCAAGTATCTCTTATTTTTTTCTTCCACGGGAACTCGGCCGTGGCGCGCGGCCCCGAATGTGCTACGAAGTCTGTCAGGCCCCGTAGGCATTGCGTTATACTCGAAGGTTACTATAAGGCGCCGGTACGCCAAGAGCGCCAATCTGCTTTCAAGTGCTTAAAAGAGAAGAAGTAATCTTGAGGGTCAATCAATGAGTCAGGACAAAGTGGTAGACGCCGACCGCCGATTTTGGGTCGGAACCACCTGTGCCGTAGGGGGAGTCGCGGCTGTAGGCGTGGCCGTCCCTTTCGTCAGCACGTTCGCCCCGTCTGAACGGGCGAAGGCGGCGGGAGCCCCGGTGGAGGTCGAGGTAGGAGACATGCAGCCGGGCGAAATGCGCACCGTCGAATGGCGGGGCAAGCCGGTATGGATCATACGTCGCACGCCCGAGCAACTCGCCACGCTGAAGGAAGTCGACGGCCAGCTCGCCGATCCCAACTCCGAGCGCAATCCCAACGAAATCACGCCCGAGTACGCGCGTAACGAGTACCGCTCGATCAAGCCCGAGTACTTCGTCGCCGTCGGCATCTGTCCGCATCTCGGCTGCTCGCCCACCGCCCGGTTCGCCACCGGCGCCCAGCCCAACCTGCCGGCCGATTGGCACGGCGGCTTTCTGTGCCCCTGCCACGGCTCGACCTTCGACATGGCCGGCCGGGTGTACAAGAACAAGCCGTCGCCGGACAACCTGACGATACCTCCCTACGAGTTCGTGTCGGACACCAAGATCATGGTCGGTGTCGACAAGAACAACAAGGCCTGAGCGTCAGTCATCGCAGCGACGCAGGCGATACGCCGCGTCCAGTTAAACGAAGCCATCGAAACACGTCGGCGTTGCGGGACACGCAGCGTCGAACCCGCCGAGCAAAAGGAGCAGCAGCCATGGCTGGCGAGAAGAATGTCGAGACTACCGGCCTCCTGGGCTGGATCGACGCCCGCTTTCCGCTCACCTCGACCTGGAAAGCGCACCTGTCCGAGTACTACGCGCCGAAGAACTTCAACTTCTGGTATTTCTTCGGTTCGCTGGCGCTCCTGGTGCTGGTCATCCAGATCGTGACCGGGATTTTCCTGGTCATGCACTACAAGCCCGACGCCGAACGCGCGTTCCAGTCGGTCGAATACATCATGCGCGAAGTGCCGTGGGGCTGGCTGGTCCGCTACATGCACTCCACCGGCGCCTCCATGTTCTTCGTGGTGGTCTACCTGCACATGCTGCGCGGGCTGTTCTACGGCTCCTACCGCAAGCCCCGCGAGCTGGTCTGGATCTTCGGCGTCGCCATCTTCCTGTGCCTGATGGCCGAGGCCTTCATGGGCTACCTGCTGCCGTGGGGGCAGATGTCCTACTGGGGCGCCCAGGTGATCGTCAACCTGTTCTCGGCCATTCCCTTCATCGGCCCCGACCTGGCGATCCTGATCCGCGGCGACTACGTCGTGTCCGACGCCACGCTGAACCGCTTCTTCTCGTTCCACGTCATCGCCGTGCCGCTGGTACTGCTGGGCCTGGTGGTCGCGCACATCATCGCGCTGCACGAAGTGGGCTCCAACAATCCCGACGGCGTCGAGATCAAGGAGAAAAAGGACGCCAACGGCATTCCGCTCGACGGCATCCCGTTCCACCCCTACTACTCCGTGCACGACCTGTTCGGCGTGGCCATCTTCCTGATGATCTTCAGCGCGATCGTCTTCTTCGCGCCGGAAATGGGCGGGTACTTCCTCGAGTACAACAACTTCATCCCGGCCGATCCGCTCAAGACCCCGCCGCACATCGCGCCCGTCTGGTACTTCACGCCGTTCTATTCGATGCTGCGTGCCTGCACCGACGACTTCACCTGGGTCCTGGCGTTCTTCGCCGTGGTGGCCGCGCTCTGGTTCCTGTTCAAGAGCCGCCTGGGCACGACCGCCAAGGTCGCCGTGGCCGTGGTGCTGGTGGCCATCGCCGTGCTGCTGCGGGTCTGGGACGCCAAGTTCTGGGGCGTGCTCACCATGGGCGGCGCGGTCGTCATCCTGTTCTTCCTGCCCTGGCTGGACCACTCCCCGGTCAAGTCCATCCGCTACCGTCCGGGCTGGCACAAGTGGATCTATGGCGTATTCATCGTCAATTTCCTGGTGCTGGGCTACCTGGGCACGCAGCCGCCCAGCGAAGTCTTCAACATCATTTCGCAGATCGGCACGATCCTCTACCTCGGCTTCTTCCTGCTGATGCCGTTCTGGAGCCGGCTTGGCACGTTCAAGCCGGTGCCTGAACGAGTCACCTTTTCTGCCCACTGAGGATGCCCAACGGCGCCGGCGGTGCTCCGCCGGCCCGACAGACTAACGGATATCAAGATGAAGAAGCTGCTCGGTGTACTGATGTTGATGCTGGCCTGCACGGGGGTGCAGGCCGCCGAAGGCGGGTACCACCTGGAGACGGCGCCCGTGCGCCTGAACGACCTGCCTTCCCTGCAAAACGGGGCCAAACTGTTCGTCAACTATTGCCTCAACTGTCATTCCGCCTCGTCCATGCGGTACAATCGCCTCCGGGACATCGGCCTGACCGACGAACAGATCAAGGACAACCTGCTGTTTACGGGCGGTAAAGTCGGCGACATGATGACCGTTGCCATGAGCGCCAAAGAGGCGAAGGAATGGTTCGGCGCCGCACCCCCCGATCTGTCGGTCATAGCCAGGGCGAAATCCGTCAACGCGGGTCCGTCCGGCGCCGATTACCTCTACACCTACCTGCGTACGTTCTACCGCGACGACTCCCGGCCTACCGGCTGGAACAACCTGGTGTTTCCGAACGTGGGCATGCCCCACGTCCTCTGGGAGCGCCAGGGCCCGCGCGAGCTCACCACCGTTGCCATGCACAAGGGCGAGGGCGAGCACGGCTGGGAGCGCGTGACGACTACCTACGACGTGAACGGCGTCGCCACCGTCAAGCACGAGCCGGTGGAGAACTACCATGGCCACGAAACGATGGAAACACGTTTCACGGCCAAGGACCCCGCCAGGGCGGCGGCCTACGACAACGACGTGGCCGACCTGGTGGCGTTCATGTCGTGGATGGCCGAGCCCGTGAAGCAGCATCGCGTGCGTCTGGGGGTGTGGGTGCTGATTTTCCTGGCTTTCTTCACGGTCATCGCCTGGCGTTTGAACGCCGTGTACTGGAAGGACGTCAAGTAGTTCTCGAACTACCTTCCCGGGGCCAGCATCCGTTTGGATGGCTGGCCCTTTAACGTTTTTACATCTCTCTCTGGAGACCCCGCCATGATGGTGCTTTACTCCGGAACCACGTGTCCGTTCTCCCAACGCTGCCGGTTCGTGCTGTTCGAAAAGGGCATGGATTTCGAAATCCGCGACGTCGACCTCTACAACAAGCCCGAGGACATCGCCGTCATGAATCCCTACGGCCAGGTTCCCATCCTGGTCGAGCGCGACCTGGTGCTGTACGAGTCGAACATCATCAACGAGTACATCGACGAGCGCTTCCCGCATCCGCAGCTGATGCCGGCCGATCCGGTGATGCGCGCCCGGGCCCGCCTGTTCCTGTTCAATTTCGAGAAGGAACTCTTCGTCCACGTCAGCACGCTGGAGGCCCGCGAGAGCCGCGCCGACGAGAAAGGCCTCGAGCAGGCCCGCCAGCAGATCCGTGACCGGCTCTCGCAGCTGGCGCCGATATTCCTGAAAAACAAGTTTATGCTTGGTGAAGAGTTCTCGATGCTCGACGTGGCCATCGCGCCGCTGCTGTGGAGACTCGACCACTATGGCATCGAGTTGCCGAAGAATGCCGCGCCGCTGCAGAAGTACGCCGAGCGTATTTTCTCGCGTCCGGCCTATATCGAAGCGCTGACGCCGTCCGAAAAGGTCATGCGTCGCTGATGCGAGGCGGCCGGACCATCAGGCGGCAACCCGCGGCGGACCGGCTTGCCGCCGCTGCCGCGCGGAGGCCGCGCCGCGCCGTGCCAGGGGTGTAACCATGAGCGAAATCTCCACCAAGCCTTACCTGATCCGTGCGCTGCACGAGTGGTGCACCGACAACGGCTACACGCCCCACATCGCGGTCACCGTCGACGAACGGGTCGTCGTGCCGCGCGAGCATGTCAAGAACGGCGAGATCGTGCTGAACGTCGGCCGCCTGGCCACGCACAAGCTGCAGCTGGGCAACGAATTCATCGAGTTCCAGGCGCGCTTCAGCGGCGTGGCGCGGCAGATTTCCGTGCCCGTCGATGCGGTAACGGCCATCTATGCGCGCGAAACCGGGCATGGCATGGCCTTCGAAGCCGGGCCTCCCGCCTCCGCGGGAAGCGGCGCGCAACCCGACAGCCCGGTGGTCGAGGATGCTCCGGAGGCCGAGACGCAGGAAAACGCCTCCGCCAGCCGCCCGCAGCTTTCCGCGGTGCCGGCGAGCGAAGCGCCGTCCTCGGATCCGGAAGGGGGCCCCGACGATACCGATCCCGCTCCTTCGGGCGGCCCGGACCGCGGCCGGCCGAAGCTCACGGTCATCAAGTAAGTCCTTTCACGAGCCGGCGGAGCTGTCGCTTCGCCGTGCTTCTTTCCGTTCCCATCCATCGGCGCATAAAGAACCTCGAAAACATTCGTTAGCCGTCGGTGCGTCGATCGCTATGCTGGCTCTCCCTTGCAAGGAGAGTCATCCATGAGCATCGTCCACTCTGGTTCCGACACGGCTACGCCGTTCATCTCGGCCGAAACGCTGGCGGCAGGCTTGGCCGAGGGCGGAGTGTCGCCGGTGTACGTGGCCCTGGACGCCGGCCCGCCTCCGCCAGCATTGATTCCCGGGTCCATCGAAACCGCGTTGCCAACGCACTACGCCGAACCCGGCGATCCCGCTCGCGGACGTCTACCGCTCCCCGCGCGCGAGGTGGTTCGGCGTTGGTCGTCGGCGGCCGCGTTGGATCGTGGAGGCTGCATCGTCGTTTATGACGCCGGTACGGGCTCCGCAGCGGCGAGGGCCTGGTGGGTATTGACCTGGGCCGGGCTGCCGGGCGTGCGCATTCTCGACGGGGGCCTCAACGCGTGGATCGCCCGGGGTGGCGAAGCTGCAGCGCCGGGCCCGCAAGCCACCGCGCCCCGGTTGACCGCGATCGATACCGAGGCCATCGCGGGGAATCCGCAGGCCTATCGCCTGTTCGACGCGCGGGCCGTCTCGGCCTATACCGGGGACGGCGGGCAGCCTTCTCATTTGCCGGGGGCGGTCAGCAGCCCCGCCGGAATCTGGCAGGACGCGAACGGCCGGCTGTTGCCCCTCGACCAGCGCCAGGCTCTTGCGCGCAAGCTCGGCCTCTTCGACGATGACGAGCGGCCGGTAGTGGCCTACTGCGGATCGGGCGTGGCGGCCTCGTACTGGATCGCCGCCGTGCAGGACCTGGGAGTCAAGGTATCGTTGTACGCAGGCTCATGGAGCGCCTGGTCCAGCGATCCGGCACGTTTGGCGGCCACGGCGCCGGCGTAGCGGTCGTCGATTTCCATTACAATCCGGCCTTCTGCCGGTGTAGCTCAGTTGGTAGAGCAGCTCACTTGTAATGAGAAGGTCGAGGGTTCGATTCCTTTCACCGGCACCAATACCCGCGGCAGTCTGTGACTACACGGATCCAGAAACCCCCGGAAACTCAGTGTTGACGGGGGTTTTGCATTCAGAGCCGCCCAGTGTCGCCGAAATCCGGTCCGCTGTTGCCTGCAGCTTGGCCAGATATCGCTCGACGGCCTGCTCGGGAGTCAGTACCGACGAGAACCAGGTCAATCCCAGCGTGGCCACGGTGGCGTCGCCCTGCCGGACAGGGATGGCCATGGTGCAGGATTGCTTGCTGAATTCCAGGTCTCTGAGGGCGTAGCCGCGGGCGCGCGTGGCCTCGAGAATGCGCTTCAGGTTTTCCGGATCGTGCGCCAGGCGGTCTTCATCGCGGCCGCTTTGGCGGACGACGCCCAGGATGAGCTCCTGCTCCTCGGCCGAGCAGAACGCAAGGTAGGCGCGCCCAAGCGCTCGCCCCACCATGCTGCGCCGGAGGTTGATCGAGGAATGCAGGAGCGACAGCGGAGACTGCGGGATCGTGCTGTAGCGAACGACCATCGCGTCGATATCGAACAGCGCCAGCGTGGTGGGCCATTTGATTTCACGCGTGAGCTCGTCGCATAGCGGCGTGGCGACTTCGATGACCCGCGGGCCATGCACATACCCGCAGTTGAGCGACGCGACGCCCGCGGCAAGGTAGTAGGCGCCGAAACGCGCGGATTGGCCGACCAGGCCCTTGGCTTCGAACGTGCGGAGCAGGCGAGCGATCGTGGCCTTGGGGATGGCGGTGCGGCGATAGAGGTCGTCTATCGTCGACACGGGTTGACGATTGAGCGCCTGGAGCAGCTCGATCGCGCGTTCGACGCTCCGGATGCCGGTCCGGATGGGCGAGGCCGGACGTCCGGGGGCGGGTGTAGCCGCGATAGTCCTGGGTGTGGAAACCATGCGAAACAGTATAAGTGCGCCGTTCGCGGGCCGTGCCGGCGGTGCCTGGCTATGCCTCGCCTGCCAGGCGGTCCCGCGCGCGGGCGGCCATATGGGTCCGATAGGTGCTCAGCCGGTAACCCAGGTCCGGTTCGATCGTCTCGACATGCATGGAGACGGCCATGGGCAGTCTGTCGCTCAAGGGCTTGAGCCGCTCCAAGGCCGCCGCGAATATCCGGTCTGTCGAGGCTTTTTGCGTGCCTGGGTCCCGGCCCGGCAGGACGCGAAGCGTGAGGTGGACGAAGGCATTGTCGGGGTGGCCGTCGGCGATGACGTAGTTCGCGACCGGGACGGCGCGGGTGCGCAGGCCCGCCAGAGGGAACACCCCATCCGCCGCCGCCTCCTGGTGCATGTGCCGGACGAACTCGTCGACGTCCAGGCTTGATTCGACGTTGGCGGAATACTCGATCCACAAGTGGGGCATGCTGGCGTTCTCCCGCGTTCGAATCAATTGATCTTGAGTCCGCGCTCGCGGATGAAGGCGGCGATGTTCTCCGCTTCCCGGCGATACTTGGCGGCAAACGCAGCGGCGTCGAGGGGTTCCAGCACGATGCCCTCCTTGCGCAGCTTCTGCCGCGTGGCTTCGCCCTTGAGCGCGGCTTGGACTGCCGTGTTGAGTCGTTGCGCAACCTCCGGCGGCGTGCCTGGCGGCGCGAACACGCCGAGTGCGCCCGCCGCATTGAATCCCGGCGCACCCCGCTGCGCGATGACCGGCAGATTGGGAAAGTCGGGGCTGGGATCGGGCGATCCGATCGCCAGGGCGCGTACGGCGCCGCTTTGCAAATGGCCGGCAGCCAGCGAGGTCGAGCTGAAGATGGCCTGAACGCGGCCGCCGAGCATGTCCGTCAACATCTGCGCGGCGCCCTTGTAGGGTACGGCCGTCATCCTGAGGCCGAACGCGGCGTTGAGATGTTCCAGGGCGAAGTGGTTGGGCGAGCCGATGCCGCTGGTTCCGAAGTTGATCTTTCCCGGCTGGCTCCTCACCACCTCGAGGAATTCATCGAAAGACTTGGCCGGGAAATCATGGGGCACCAGCAGCAGCGTCGTGGGTCGGCCGACGGAGGCGACGGGAAGCAGGTCGTTCACTGGATCGAACGACAGGCTCCTGTCGAGCGCCGCGGCAATCTGCAGAGAGGTGTAGGCCGTGAAGAGGATGGTCTGTCCATCCGGCCGCGCCTTGGCGATCTGTGCCGCGGCGACGGCGCCGGCCGCTCCGCCTTTGTTTTCAGGCACGATGGTGCGGCCGAGGAGGGGGCCGAGATCGCTGGCAAGCTGGCGCGCGACCGTGTCGACGATCGCGCCGGGCGGATAGCCGATGATCATCGTGAGGGGAGGCGCCGATGATGCGCCTTGGGCATGCGCTGCGGACATCGCCGCCAGCGTACCGAGCGCGGCTGCCAGGCGTATGAATGTGCCAGCGTGGAAGGGGTGGGTCATGACTGTCTCGCGGGTTGTTGTGGTTGTCGCTGGCCGGCTTCAGGAAGCGGCCGGCCGGGTGGGATCCTCATAATCCGCTGCGTTGGCGATCCAGCCTTTGGCGATGAAATCGCGTCGGGGCGGAGAGAATATGTCGATCAACAGGTGATAGCCCGCGCCTACCCCTTCGGTCGTGTGGATGAGGCCTGGCGGAATGACCAGCAATGAACGGGGTGCGGCCGCGAGGTGTTCATCGTCCCGCCACAGGTCGGCATTGCTGCCCCATGGCGTGCGCAAGTGATGCATGAAGCGGCCTTCGATCGCCAGCGATCCTTGCTCGAAATCGTCGTGACTGTGCGGACTCAGCTTTGCGCGGTCGCGCGGCCCGTCGTACTCGACCCAGTTGATGCTCAGCGTGTCGGTTTGATACATCTTGAGGCGTGCGTTATCGGCCGGCGCGGCGATGTCGTCGATGGCCGTGACCAGCGGTTTGCCCTCGCCGCTGCGCCGGCGGAACGCCGGCGTCGAAGCGACGATGCGGGAATCGCGGGTCCGTTCGTTGAGGTAATCCGAGGAACCGAGGTCGTTGCGGCTGCTGGCGATCAGTATCCCGAGTGCCGGCGCCTCGAGCGTAATCGTGCACCGGCCTGCCGGAATGATGCAGAATGACCGCCCGGGTGCCGCCGTCGTGCTTGTGCCGTGTTCAATGCGCGCGCCGGCGCCCGGAAGCAGCAGCAGTAATTCGTGCGCGCTGTCTGCGACATGAGGCTGCGTATGGCCGATCCAATCGACGCTGAAGTTCTGTGCGCGGCCGACATGGCGTTCGCCGGCTGACATGGCCTCGGGAAACTCGATGAGTTCCGCGTGGTGCGCCGTGAGTGGGGTAGCGTTCATGGTATGCGATCAGGGAAATCAAGCGATGGGGGGGCTGGGGCGGGGCAATTCGGTCAATGAGCCGACCGTCGCATACTGCGAGCCCCCGAGGCGCGTCAGCGGCAGCGTCCGGGCGACGTCGAAACGCCCTTGCGCATCCACGTACTCGTCCTGCAGATGAACGCCGATAACGCTGCCGAACACGACGGAACTCCGGGTCTCTCCGTTCCGGGTCGGCTCGATCTCGACGATCTGCAGCAGGCGGCATTCCAGGTGGGCAGGCGAAGCTGCCACGCGGGGAGGGGCGACCTTGACGCTCGGGAGTTTCTCCAGCCCGGCAACGTCGAATTCGTCGACTCCCGCCGGCAGGTTCAGCGAAGTCTGGTTCATGGCATCCCGCAGGTCCCAAGTGACCAGATTGGCCACGAATTCCCGGGTGGCGCGAACGTTGGCCAACGTGTCCTTCTCGGGACGGTCGCCCGCTGCATTGCACGAGAACATCAGGACCGGGGGCGCGGTGGACACCAGGTTGAAGTGCGAGAAAGGCGCCAGGTTGGCATGGCCCGACTCGTCAAGCGTGCTTATCCAGCCTATGGGGCGGGGAGCGACGATGGCGTTGAACAAACTTCTTCGATAGTCGGTGACGGTGTCTAGGTCGAGGAACATCGCGGGGCAAGCCTGAAAGAGAGAGAAGCGCCGGGCAGCCGGCGCTCCTCGAGCAGCGCTACGGGTGGACAAATATAAGGAGCGCGCCCGCATCGGGCCACGGCTTTTTTGGAGCTTTCCTAAGCGTGGAAAGCTTGGAGCCGGACGTCTGTCTGGCCGATGCCGGCGCCAATCGTCCGCTGGGCATTCCTGCGCTGCCGTGGTAGCCCGGGGGGTATCATGCGGGAAAACGAGACGCGGCCGGCCCTTCCTGCCGCCGATCCCACAAGACCGCCGCACGAGACCCGATGACACGCACCCCGCCGGCCTGGCTGATGCCCGTAGTGGCCATTTGCATTCTGCAGACCAATTCGTCATTCCTGACCCGGCTCATTCCGATCGTCGCGCCGGCCATGTCCGCGGAGTTCGGCTGGAGCGGCAGCTCCATCGGCTACCTGACCGCCAGCAATTCGATGGGGGGGCTGGCCATACTGATCGCGGGCTCTGCGTTGCTCAAGCAAATAGGCGGGATGAGGACCTTGCAGCTGACGCTGTCGCTGGGGGCCGTTTGCCTGGCGTTGTTGCTGTATCCCAGCCTCGGCGTCGCGCTGGCCGCATGTTTTGCCATGGGCTTGAGCAACGGCGCCGCCAATCCGGCCGGCAGCGAGGTGCTGCAGCGATTTTCCCCGCCCGGCAAGCGCAACCTGATGTTCTCGATCAAGCAGGCCGGGGTTCCCTTGGGCGGCGTGATGGCGGGATTGCTGGTGCCGGCGATGGTCGCGCTGGGGGGCTGGCGCATGGCCCTCCTGGCGTGCGCGGCGATCGTGCTGTTGCCCATCGCGCTGACTTGGCGGCTCAGCGCCGGCCTGGACGAGATACCCGCGAAAACGGGCCGCGCCTTACCGGCGCCGACCTGGCGGTCGCTGCGTACGCTGGGCGTGCCCTTGGCATCGCTGATGCACAACCGCGGCCTGCTGAAGATCTCCATCGTGGGCAGCCTGTTCGCGGTATCCCAGAGCTGCTGGTTCACGTTCACCGTGGTCTACCTGGTCGACGGCCTGGGTTATTCCCTCGGGCGGGCCGGGATGGTGTTTGCCGTGATGCAGGCAGGCGGCGTGATCGGCCGCGTAGCGCTGGGGTGGTTGTCCGACTATCTGCGGTCAGCCACGGCGGTGCTGTCGATCGCGGCCCTTCTTTCGGCGGCGACGACGGCGCTGCTGGGATTCACCAGCCCCGAGTGGCCGCTCTGGGCGGCCCTTTTGCTGGCGTTCGTCGCGGGATGTTCGGCGGCGAGCTGGAACGGCGTGCAGATCGCGGAAGTGGCGCGCCGGTCGCCGCCCCACCTGATCTCGGAAACCGCAGCGGGATCCAGCATCCTGGTCAACCTGACCAATATGGTGGCGCCCACGCTGTTCGCGGTGTTCGTCTCGGCCGGCGGGGGCTACGGCTATGCCTTCGTCTGTGCCGGGGCATGCTCGCTGCTGGTGCTCGCCTGCCTGCCGCGCGACCCGAGCGACGCCGGCGGGCGGTAGCGCGCGCTTGCAAGAACGGTTAACCCGGTACGCCCCGCCTGGCGCGCGGCTGCGGTGCGACGCCCAGGCGCGGGTCGCGCCGCAGCGCCAGCTCCGCCATCCTGGCAGCGACCGTCTCGAAATCGCCGTCGTCCTGCGGTACGTACAGCCATTTTCCCAGCACGGGATGGGGCCGCAGCGCCGGCGACTCCTCCACGAGCATGGCGTGGCGGTCTTTCGAGGTGCACACCAGCAGGCCGTTCCAGGGGTCGCCCCGGTCCGCCACCACGAGGCAAAGCAGGTCGTCCAGGTAGGCGGCGATGCAGCCGAACATGCGCTTGCTCGAATAGCCGGCATCCCGTTCCAGCGGCTCGAAGATCCACAGGAGCGAATTGCTGGCTGCCGCGATCTGTTTCCTGGGAGGCGCGAAGGGGGTAGGGCGGTCCTTGGACATGGGCGCCGCTTCGTCAGCCGGTCAATCGTGCCGCTCTTCGCACACGACCTGGGCGTCGGCGTAGGGAACGACGGTGTCGGGCGCGGCCATCATGGTCGACCCGCCGGCCGCGTACCATTGCCGCACGCTCTGCCCTTCCTGGTAGGCCACGGCGTAGATCCGCCCCCGGCACACTTCCTCCAGGCGGCGGTCGAGGCGGGCGCGCAGCGCGTCGGGGGAATCGCCGGGCTGGCCGACGACGCGCACGGCCTGCGCGCCCGGCCCCAGTTCCGTTTCAAAGGCTTGCGGTTCGGCGGCCGCCGCGCAGCCGGCCGCCAGGCAGCCGCCCCATATCAGCATGCGCCATGTCGCCTGCATGTCCATCCCACGTCTCCTTGCCCGATGCAGCGCAACGATACGTGGGCCAGGGTTTCCCTGCAAGCGCCTGCCTTACTCGTCCGCCTTGATCCCTTCCGAGCGGATCAGGTCGCCCCACTTCTTCGTGTCCTTGCGGGCCAGTTCCTCGAATTCCTTGGGCGTGGTCGGCGACAATTCCACGCCGCTGGATTCCGCGTAGGCCTTCAGCTCGGGCGAGGCCAGCGCCTTGCGCACCGCCGCATTCAGCGCCTCGACCTTGTCCGCCGGCGTGTTCTTGGGCGCGAACAGGCCGTACCAGTTGTTGGCATAGACGTTGGGCACGCCCAGCTCGTCGAAGGTCGGCACGTCGGGCAGCAGGGGCGAGCGCTTGGGCGCGGCGATGGCGAGCGCCTTGGCCTTGCCCGCCTTGATGTTGGACATCAGGCCGGAGATGTCGCCGATGAAGCCGTCCACCTGCCCGCCTATGGTGTCGGTAATGGCCGGCGCGGCACCCTTGTAGGGCACGTGCAGGATGTTGGCCTTGGTCGACAGCTTCAGCTGCACGATCGCCATGTGCGGCATGCTGCCCACGCCGGATGAGGCCATCGTGACGCCTTTCTGCGTTTTGGCTCGGGCAACGAAATCCTTGGCGGTCTTGCTGGGATGATCGGGACCGACGATCAGCACTTCGGGCGTGGAAACCAGCAGCGAGACCGGCGCGAAATCCTTGACGGGATCGTAGATCAGCTTGGGGTAGAGCGCCGGGTTGATCGAGATCGCGCCCACCGAGCTGAGGAAGAGGGTGTGGCCGTCGGGGCGCGAGCGCGCCACCTGGTTCGCAGCGATGGCGCCGTTGCCGCCGGGCTTGTTCTCGACGACGACGGTCTGCTTGAGTTCCTTTTCCAGTTGCGTGGCGACCACGCGCGCCAGCGAATCGGCCGGTCCGCCGGGCGGGAAGGCGACGACGAGGCTGGTGACGGATTGGGCGTGGGCGCCGAAGGCGGCCATGCCGAGCAGGGCCGCTGCGAGCGGGCCGAGGATGCGGGGAGAGTTCAGGTGGAACATGGTGTTCTCCTTAATCGTTATGGACATTCGAGGCGCGGGCGTTCAACCGCCGGGTGCGCCCTGGGTGTTGACGAACAGCGAGTAAAGCGAAGTGCAGGACGCCATGAACAGGCGATTGCGGTGCTTGCCTCCAAAACACAGGTTGGCGCAGCGCTCGGGCAGCGCGATGCGGCCCAGGAGTTCTCCCTGGGGGGAAAATACGCGTACGCCATCGAGCTCGGGCGTGCCCATGCCCCAGCCGCACCAGAGGTTGCCGTGGACGTCCACGCGAAAGCCGTCGGGCGTGCCGTCGGCGGCGTCGAACAGCACGCGTTGCGCGCCCAGGCTCCGGCCATCGTCCGAGAGGTCGAACGCCAGGACGTTGCGCGGCCGCGAACGCGATTCGATGACGTACAGGCGTTTCTCGTCAGGAGAAAAGGCCAGGCCATTGGGGCCGTCGACCGTATCGCAGACGAGCGCGACGTCGCCGCTATGGGGGTCGATGCGGTAGATGGCGGCGGGCAGTTCCTGCTCGGCTTTTTCCCCCTGGTAGTAGCCGATGATGCCGAAGGGCGGATCGGTGAACCAGATGGAACCGTCGGACTTCACCACGACGTCGTTGGGCGAGTTCAGCCGCTTGCCCCGGTAGCGGTCGGCCAGCACGGTGATGCGGCCGTCATGTTCGGTGCGGGTCACGCGCCGCCCCTGGTGTTCGCAGGTGACGAGGCGGCCCTGGCGGTCGCGCGTGTTGCCGTTCGCATGGCCGGACACCGGCCGCCACACGTGCGTCTGGCCAGTGATCTCGTCCCAGCGCATGATGCGGTCGTTGGGCACGTCGCTCCACAATAGGTAGCGACCATCGCCGAACCATACCGGCCCCTCGGCCCAGCGGCATCCCGTGGCCAGGCGCTCGACGGCCGCCAGCGGCAGCACGAGTTTCTCGAAGCGCGGGTCCAGCGCGATGACGGCCGGATCGGGGTAGCGCACAGGGGTGTCAGTCGCAGCGTGCACTCATGCCTCCATCGACCACGATCTCCGTGGCGGTGATGAACCGGGCCTCGTTCGAGGCGAGGAACAGCGCGGCGTTGGCGGTGTCCAGTCCATCGCCCATGAAGGGCAGAGGGATGCGCGACTGGCGCTGCGCGAGCAGTTTCTCGACGTCGCCGCCGGTACGCTGCCCTGCCAGGCGCACCTCCACCATGGGCGTGTGCATCTGTCCGGGGATGACGGTGTTGCAGCGGATATTCTTCTTCGCATATTCCAGCGCCACGACGCGCGACAGCTGGATGACGCCGGCCTTGGCGCTGGAGTAGCCGACCTGGGCCGAGCCGGTCCAGCGTATGCCCGAGGTCGAGGCGATGTTGACGATGGCGCCGCCGCCCTGTTCCTCCATCAGCGGCAGCACGTGGCGGCAGCAGAGGTAGACGCTCTTGAGGTTGAAGTCGATCTGCGCGTCCCAGGTTTCCTCGTCCAGGTCCACCGGGCCGCCCTTGCGCGAGCCGCCCACGTTGTTGACCAGGATGTCCACGCCGCCCCAGGTATCCACGCAGGCGCGCACCATGTCGCGGACCTCGTCGGACGAGGTGACGTCGGCGCGCCAGATGGCGATCTCGCCCCCGATTTCACGCACGCGCGCGACGGTTTCTTCCATGGCCGCGGGGTCGCGGTCCACCGCGAACACGCGCGCGCCTTCCTGTGCGAAGCGGTAGGCGATGGCGCGTCCGTTGCCCCAGCCGGTGCCGACGCTGCCCGCGCCCGTGACGATGGCTACCTTGCCTTCCAATCGGCCTGTCATGATTTGTCTCTCGTGTCTCTTGATGGGGGAAATCGCATCAGCGCCCGAACTCGACGGTGCTGCCGTCGGGAGGCGGGATCTCGAAGACGCTCAGCGTCATCGAGATCAGCGTGTAGTAGCCGGCCATGCCGACCAGGTCCACGACACCGTCGGTGCCCAGCACCTCCATGGCTTCCCGGTACAGCGCATCCGAGACCTGGCGCGTTTCCACCAGCTCCCGCACGAAGCGATAGACCACCGATTCGTCCTGCCGGCTGAAGTCGGGCGAGGCGCCGGTACGGATCTGCTCCGCCACGGCGGCATCGAGTCCGGCCTTCAGCGCGATGGGATGGTGCGCCCACCACTCGAAGGGGGCGCGCCACAGCGCGGCCATGGTCAGGATGGCCAGCTCGGAGAGCCGGGGCGGCAGGCTGGAGTCGTAGCGGCAATACTGGCCCAGGGCCTGCGCATGCTCGGCCAGGCCGGGCCGGTGCAGCCAGATCGCCAGCGGCCCGCGCACCTTGCCGCGCGGCCCCGAGGCGATGGCGTCATAGACGCGGCGCTGGTGTTCGTTCATCTGCTCGACGTCGGGCGGATTCAGTCTGGGCATGCTCAAGTCTCCTGGTTGTCTGGGACGGCGCGGAACATGGTCCGCTTGGTATTGATGAAATGAGGGCGTACGCGGTCGCTCCATGCCGTCGCCCGCACCGCCAGCCATGCGGGAGAGCCGAAGGTCTCGCGGCTGGCGAGGTCGTAGCAGGCGATGTAGCGCGGCGATGCGTCGGCGGCGACATAGCGCCGCGCGCGCACGGTGCCGGGAACGGCGGCGAGGCCGGGCAGATGTTCCTGGTCGTACCAGCGGTCGAAGTCCTCCTCGGCTTGGGGGGTGACGTCCGTCTCCACCATGTAGAGCCAGGGGGCCGGCATGCCGGCTGCCTGCCCGGGCAGGTCGGCGGCGAGGGTCAGCGCGACGGCCTGCGCGCGGGGATGCTGCCTGCGCAGCACGGCGGCCAGGCCCGCCAGGTCCTGCGGCGCCGGCAGCAGGGCGTAGCTCTCCGCATGGTCGGCCGCGTGATAAAGGCACAACCCGGCGTGCGGGGCACCTGGCAGCTCGCGCAGCCGGGCGTAGTCCAGCGTTTCTTCCGGGAATCGGATTAACAGCGTTTGCATGTCTTGCTCGGTCTTCGTCGCAAGGGCGGACGCGCGGCGTCTTACTCCGCGAATCGATACAGCCGGTGCGGATTGTCCACGAGGACCTGCCGGCGCAACCCGGGATCGGGACACAACCGCAGGAACGTATTGAGCAGTTCGCCGTCGTCGGGCATGTCGCCGTGCACATTGGGGTGCGGCCAGTCCGTGCCCCACAGCAGGCGCCCGGGCATGGCTTCCAGCAGCGCGGCCATCAGCGGTTCGGCATCGCCGAAGGGACGCACGCCGGTGCTGGACGTGCGGTCCAGCCCCGAAATCTTGATCCACGCGCCTGGGTGGTCACGCAGCGCCAGCAGCGACTGGAATGCCGCGCCTCCTGTGCCCTCGGCTGCCGCCACGCGTCCCATGTGATCGATCACGAAGGGTACGGGCAAGGTCTTCAGCTTGGGCAGCAGGCCTGCCAGCGATGCCTGGTCCGAATGGATGCATACGTGCCAGCCGAAGGGAGCGATGCGCGGCACGGTGCGCGCCAATTCATCCCATCCCGCGTTGGCCAGGTGGGACACGAAATTGAAACGCACCCCGCGCACGCCGCGGCGATCGAGTTCGGCGATGCGCGCTTCGTCTGCATCGGGATCGAGCAGCGCCACCGCGCGATACTGGCCCGCGCCGCGATCCAGCGCGTCCAGCGTGACCGACAGGTCGGTGCCGTGGCAACCCGGATGCACGATGACGCCGCGTTGGAAACCCAGCGTCCGGTGCAAGCCGAGCAATTGCTCGAACGGCGCATCGGGCGGCGTATAAGGCCGGTCCTCGGCGTAGGGAAATACGGCAGCCGGTCCGAAGACGTGGAAGTGTGTGTCGCAGGCGTTCGCCGGCAGGGCTTGGGCCGGAGGCGTGATCTCGGCCAGTGGAGGTGCGCAATCGGGCATGGCGAAGTCGGAGCTGTCGGGAATCCGGCATCATGCGCAAGCCCTGTCGGGCAAGCAATGCGTCCGCGCTGACTTCTGATATAGAAAAAACGTATACCATTGCATTCATGGACCTTCGGCAAATCCGCTATTTCATCGTGGTCTGCGAAATGCACAGCTTCTCCCGGGCGGGAGAAGTGCTGGGCGTGTCGCAGCCTTCGCTCAGCCGGCAGATCCAGCTGCTCGAAGCCGAGCTGCGCCATCATCTGCTCCGGCGGACCGGCCGGGGCGTGGAGCCGACCGAGGCGGGCCTGCGCTTCCTGGAACACGCCAAGGCCATCGACGCCCTGGCGGCGCGCGCGAGAAAGGACATGCATGCCTTTCGCTCGCATTCGCAGGACAAGGTGCGGCTGGGGATGCCGCACCGCGTGGCGCGCCGGATGGCGCCGCACATCGTGCAGGCGTTCCGCCGTCAGCATCCCGAGGCGGCGTTGACGCTGGCCGAAGGCTTGAGCTCGGAAATGAACGAATGGCTGGTCAAGGAAAGGGTCGACCTGGCGATCCTGTACGATCCGCCTCCTTCCTCGCTGCTGCGGTATGAGTCCATCTATCGCGAGGACCTCGTCCTGGCGTATGGCAAGGCCTGCCTGCCGGCGCCGCCGCCGCACGTACGCGCCAGCGATCTCGGCAGCTATCCGCTGGTGCTGCCCAGCGCGCCCAACACCATACGCGCGCTGGTGGACCGGACCTGCCGCGAGCTCAACGTGACGCTGAACGTCGTGGCGGAGGTGGACGTGGTCCATACCATCCTCGAGACCATGACCGAGGAAAGCATGTTCACCATCATTCCGCGCTCGGCGCTCAGCGACATGCAGGGCCAGGACTACCTGACGTTCTCGACCATCGTCGATCCCACCATCATGAACAACCTGACCCTGGCCACGCTGACGAGCGGCCCGCTGCCGCCCCTGGTGGAGGCGACGGCGCGCATCATCCGCGGACTCGACATGGCCCGCCTCTTTGCCTGATCCCGGCGCCGGATCCGGCTATACCGCCGCCTCCGGCCCGAAGAACTCATACCGCGTCTGCGCCTCGGGCACGCCCAGTTCCTTCAGGTAGCGCTTCACGTTGCGCATGAAGGGCCGCGGGCCGAGGAAGTACACGTCCACGTCCCGGTCCTGCGGCAGCCATTGCGCCAATTGCTCCTTGGTCAGGTATCCCACCGCGTCGGGCCGCTGCGCCGCCTCGCCAGGTTCGTCATAGCAGTAGAAGCGCTTGAGCTGCGGGAACTTGGCCGCCGCCGCGTCCACGTAGTCGCGGAAAGCATGCACGGCGCGGTTGCGCGCGCAGTGGATGAAGTGGATCGCGCGCGATGTGCCCAGGGCCGCTTGCAGCATGGCCAGGGTGGGCGTGATGCCGACGCCGCCGCTGATCAGCACCAGCGGCTTGCTGCTTGCCTGCAGCGTGAAATTGCCCGAGGGCGGGAAGAGCGCGAGGGTGTCGCCTTCGTTGACCTTGTCGTGCAGGTGGTTGGAGACCACGCCGTCGCCTTGGCGCTTGACGCTGATGCGGTACTCGCGTCCGTTGGGAGGAGCGGATAGCGAGTAGTTGCGGCGAACCTCGGCGCCGTCGACGAGCAGCGTCAGGCCGATGTACTGGCCGGGCTGGAAATCCAATACCGGGCCGCCGTCGGCGGGTACGAGATAGAAAGACGTGATCTCCGCGCTTTCGGGTTCCTTGCGGGCCACCCGGAAGGTCCGCGCGCCGCGCCAGCCGCCCGGCGCCTTCTCCTGGGTGGCGTAGCACTGCTCCTCGGCCTCGATCAGCAGCGAAGCCAGTTGCTGGTAGGCCGCGCCCCAGGCCTGCAGCACTTCGTCGGTCGCGACCTCGGGGCCCAGCACTTCGCGGATGGCGCGCAACAGGCACGAACCGACGATGGGATAGTGTTCGGGCAGGATCTGCAGCCCGACGTGCTTGTTCACGATGCGGCCGACCAGGCCGCCCAGCGGCGTGAGGTCGTCGATGTGGCGGGCATAGGCCAGCACGCCGTTGGCCAGCGCGCGGGGCTGGTCGCCGCTGGCCTGGTGCGCCTGGTTGAACAGCGGCCGCACCTGGGGATACTCGGCCAGCATGAGCCGGTAGAAATGGGTGGTCAGCGCTTCGCCGCCGGTTTCCAGCAGCGGGACGGTCGCCTTGACGATGGCTCGGTGTTGAGCGGACAGCATGGGATCTCCTGGGAGAGCGGCTGCATGGGAAGAAGCAGCCTTCGTCTTCTCTCTTTCAAGATGCATGCCAGGCGCAATCTCGCGGCACTGCGCCATATGCGGCGAAAGTAAGTCATAATGACATATACTGGGCATGTGTTTTTATGACTCGTATATAGTCAAAATGACTGCAAACGCCTTGCTGCACGCGCTCGTTCCGCTGGTCGACGACCTGGCGCGCGACCTGGCCGAAGGGGAACGCTACCGGCGCTTGCTCAAGGCCGTTCGCGCCCTGGTGCCTTGCGATGCAACAGCGCTGTTGCGGCTCGATGGCGAATGGCTGGTGCCGCTTGCCGTGGATGGCCTGAGCGGCGACACGCTGGGCCGCCGCTTCAAGGTGGACGAGCACCCTCGTTTCCAGCTGCTGCTCCAGTCTGGCGGCCCGACTCGCTTTCCGGCCGGAAGCCGCCTGCCCGACCCCTATGACGGCCTTGTCGAAGGCATGGAAGGCGAACAGCTGGAAGTGCACGATTGCCTGGGTTGCGTGCTGCGGGTGGGCGAGCATCCGTGGGGACTGTTGACGCTGGACGCGCTGGAGGCCGGGCGGTTCTCCGAACATGACCTGGACATCCTGCAGACTTTCGCCAGCCTGGCCGCGGCCACGGTCAGCGTGGCCGACCGTCTGCAGCAACTGGCCTCGCGCGCCAGCGACGAACACCAGCGCGCGGAAATCTACCGTGCCGCCGCCGAAACCTCGCCGCGCCCGCTGCTCGGACAGAGCGCCGTCATCCGCCGGCTCCTGGACGAAGTGCGTACCGTGGGCGCCAGCGACCTGACCGTGCTGGTGACGGGCGAGACCGGCGTCGGAAAGGAACTGGTGGCGCAGGCCCTGCATGCGGCTTCGCCGCGCGCCGCGCGCCCGCTGGTCAGCCTCAATTGCGCCGCCTTGCCCGAAGCCCTGGTGGAAAGCGAGTTGTTCGGCCACGTCAAAGGTGCGTTCTCGGGCGCCGTGGGAGATCGCCGAGGCAAGTTCGAACTGGCCGACGGCGGCACGCTGCTGCTGGACGAGGTGGGCGAACTGCCGTTGACGGTGCAGGCCAAGCTGTTGCGCGTCCTGCAAAGCGGCCAGCTGCAGCGCGTCGGCTCCGATCGCGAGCACCATGTCGACGTGCGGCTGATCGCGGCCACCAACCGGGACCTTGCCGAGGAAGTCCGCAAGGGGCGCTTTCGTGCCGATCTCTATCACCGGCTGAGCGTGTACCCCTTGCGCGTGCCGCCCTTGCGCGAGCGCGGGCGGGACGTGCTGCTGCTCAGCGGCGCGTTCCTGGAGGAAAACCGCTCGCGCCTGGGTTTGCGCAACCTGCGCCTGGCCGCCGATGCGCAGGCGGCGCTCTTGGCCTACGACTGGCCGGGCAATGTGCGGGAACTGGAGCACTTGATCGGCCGCAGCGCATTGAAGGCGTTGTCGCGGCAGGCCAAGCGTCCCGCCATCCTGACACTGACGGCAGCCGACCTCGGGCTGGAGGAGCGCGAAGCGGGGCCGCCCGCTCCCGCGCTTGATCATACGGCGGCCAACAGCGCAGGCGTTTCGGCTCAGCCGTTGAAGCTGGCGGTCGACGACTACCAGCGCAGCCTGATCGTTGCGGCACTGCGCCGCCATGGGAACAATTGGTCGGCTGCCGCGCGCGAGCTGGGAGTGGATCGGGCCAACCTGGCGCGCCTGGCCGGAAGACTGGGGCTGCGGTCGGCGGCTTCCGGATCATGAGGGCGCGAGGGCATACCCGGAAAGGAATAGGACATGGATCTGCAGAGCCTGAGAACCTTCGTCGCCTGCGTCGAGGAGAAAAGCCTGAGCCGCTGTGCCGAGAGGCTGAATGTCGTCGCTTCGGCGGTGAGCAAACGCCTAGCGGAACTCGAGCGCGAGCATGGCGTATCCCTGCTGCGCCGGACCGGACGGGGCGTCGAGCCCACGGCGGCGGGCGAGGCGCTGTATCGCCATGCGACCTCGCTGCTGGCGGCAGCCCGGCAACTGGAGCGTACGCTGGCGAGCTTTCGCGACGACGGAGAGTCGCATATCAGGATCGCCGCGTGCCGGTCGGTCGTGCTGCAGTATCTGCCGCGCGTCATCAGCATGCTGCGCCGCGCGTGCCCGGATCATCGCGTCGACATCGTGGAAGCGTCCAGCGTCGTGATTCCCGCGCTGGTCGCCCAGGGGGAAGCCGAAGTCGGCATCTATCACGCGCCGTTTCCGCCGCCGGGCTTGCACTGCGTGGAGTACCGCCGTGAACGCGTCGCCCTGGTCGTCCCGATGGGGCATCCGCTCGCACGGCGCGGCCCGGTAAGATTCTTCGACACACTGGATCACAATTACGTCGGTTACTTCCCGCGCCATGATCTTGCCAATTTTCAACGGCTGATCGGGGAAAACCTGCCCAAGCCCATCAATGTCAGCGCGCAGGTTTCCAATCCCGAGGCGCGCTGCATGCTCGTGCGCGAGGGCCTGGGCCTGGCCCTGATGGCCGAGGGCCTGGCGCGGGCCTATGCCGAGAGGACGGGGGTCGAGGTCGTCGCGCTCGAGGATGAATGGGCGGGCCGCCAGATCTGGATGGCGTGCGGTGATCCCGCGGCCTTGCCGGAAGGCGCGCGGGAGCTCTTCAAGTACGCGCCGGCCTGATGATCCAGCGCCCGGCCGCAAGCGGGCGCGCTTCAGCCGCGCTTGAGCAGCAGGCCGCCATCGACGGGAAGGAGGACGCCCGTCACATATCGCGCTTCGTCCGACGCCAGGAAAAGCGCGGCGTTCGCAACGTCGGCGGCTTCACCCATGTAGCCCATCGGCACCAGCGCATCGCGTTCGCGGCGGATCATGTCGCGCGGCACCCCGGTTTCCTCGGCGCGCCGTTCGATCGCCATGGGCGTGTCGATCAGGCCCGGCAGGATCGCGTTGGCGCGCACGCCGTGCTTGGCGTTTTCGTACGCGATGTGCTGGGTCAGCGTGTTGACCGCGCCCTTGCTGGTCTTGTAGGTGACCGTGGGCCGGCCGGACAGCGAGGACGTCGACGACACGTTGATGATGCAGCCGGACCGCTGGCCCACCATCTGCGGCAGCGCGTGCTTGCACATCAGGAACATGCCGGTCAGGTTGGCGTCCATGATGCGCTGCCAGGATTCGAGCGACAGCTCGGCGGTCCTGGCGTCGCCCTTGGAGAAGCCCACGTTGTTGTGCAGGATGTCCAGGCGTCCCCATCTTTCCACGCACGATCGCACCACCTGGCGGCAGTCATTCTCGTCGGTGATGTCGGCTATCGCCACTTCCGCCGTGGCGCCCAGCCGGCGGACCGCTTCGAGCGTGTCCTCGGCCCATTCCCCGTTGATGTCCACCAGCAGGAGCGTCGCGCCTTCCTGTGCGAAGCGCTCCGCAGTGGCGCGTCCGTTGCCCCTCGTCGTGCCCGGGCGCTGGCCCGCGCCCACGATGATGGCCGTCTTGCCAGCCAACCGTTGGCCGTTCGTCGTCATATGCTGTCCTTGCATCAAGTGGTGGTGATCCCGCCGTCATGGATAACCTGGCGCCAGCGTGCCTGCTCGGCTTGGCGGAAGGCACGCATTTCCTGTGGCGAGCCGGCCGCGACCTTCATGCCGTCGGCGGCGACCCGCGCCTTGTAGCCGGGGTCGTTGGCGGCCTTGTTCAAGGCGGCGTTCAGCACGGCGACGATGTCGGGCGGAGTGCCCGCGGGGGCAAGGATCGCGTACCAGACTTCCGCCGAATAGCCGGGCACGAGTTCCGCGATAGCGGGGATGCCCGGATAGGCGGGCGTGCGCTCGCGCGAGGTGAGCGCGACGGCCTGCAGCGTTCCTTCTTCCACGTACTTCGCGACGCCTCCCGCGGTGGCGAAGACGAAGTCCAGGCGGCCGCCGGCCAGGTCGGTGTAGGCCTGGGCAGCGCCTTTGTAGGGGATGTGAGTCAGGTCGACGCCGGCCTTCATCTTGAATAGTTCCGCCGCCAGATGGACGGCCGAACCGTTGCCGGAGGAGCCGTAGGTCAGCTTGCCCGGATTGGCCTTGGCGTAGCGGATGACGGCATCGAGGGTCTTGAACCGGCTCTTCGGATGCGTGACCAGCACGTTCGGTCCGACGCAGATCAGGCCGACGTCGGTGAAGTCGCGGTCGGTGTCGTAGGGCAGGTCCTTGACCAGCGTGTCGTTGATGGCCAGGGCCGTAGTCGTCAGCAGCAGCGTGTAGCCGTCGGGCTTGGCCTTGGCCACGATGTTCGAGCCGATGACGGTGCCGCCTCCGGGCCGGTTGTCGACCACGATGGATTGGCCCAGCGCCTCGGCCATGGCGGCGGCCAGGGAGCGTCCGACGACATCCGTGCCGCCGCCCGGCGTGAAGGGGACGACGAGGCGCAGCGCGCGGGCGGGAAAGTCCTGGCCGCCGGCTGCCCGGGCGGCGGTGCCGGGCAGCGCCCCGGATGCGGCGGCAACGCCCAGCATGCGCAGCGTGTCGCGCCGGCTGGTCGACGGCAGTTTCATGATTGCCTCCTATGTGCTGTTCTAGTCAGGGCATCATAGGAAGCGGCGTTGCCGCCGAGTTGAAAATCAGGAACGGGAGTGGTTCCCGGATTTCACGCCCGCACGGCGGTCAATGATCGGAGGCGAAACGCTCGGCCAGGACCTCGGTCGTGCGCATCAGGTGCAGCTTGAGCAGCGCCACGGCCTTGGAGGCCTGGCCCGAGAGCGCGGCCTTCATGATGGCCTCGTGCTCGCTGATCACGTCCTGGGCCAATTGGCGCTGCGACGATGGGTGGACCAGACGGATGCGCCGATAGCGCTCGGAATGGTTGACCAGTTGCTCATTGATCCGCAGCAGCCATTTGGACTTGGCGGCCGACAGCAGCGCCCGGTGGAATTCGCGGTGCGTGGCTTCCCAGTAGTCGGCGCCGTCGTGTTCGGACGGACTGTTGGGCAAGGGCGCCTTGGAAAGCTTGTACCAGGCGGAGGTGACGGCGGCGCCCCAGTTGTCGTCGCCATGGGCGATGGCGTCCTCGAACAGCATGCTTTCGATGGCGATGCGCGCCGACATGAGGTCGTCCAGGTCCGCCCGTGACAGCGGCGCCACCCGGAAGCCGCGCTGGCCTTCGTTGCTGACCAGGCCTTCGCCCGACAGCTGCAGCAAGGCCTCGCGGATGGGACTCAGGCCCAGATCGTAGCGCTTCTGGAGATCGGCCAGCTTGAGTTTTTCTCCCGGAGCCAGTTCGCCGGAAATGATGTCCGCGCGCATGCGCTCGTGGGCGACTTCCGAGATCGTACGCTTGGGTGCCTGAGCCATGGTTCCTGCAAGCTTATCTGAAGAGGGGCGCGCCGCTTCGTCGCGCCGATCGGTACGGCAGAAATTATAAATTTCTTTTATCCATGAGCCAGCGTCCGGTGGTTCGATTCGCTGGCGAAACACGCGGACACCGCGAGGAATCAAGCCTTCGTCATACTCCCTGGATCTTAAGGGATTTCCCTTTAAAATGTAAATTCACAAGGAATTTATATTTACTGTAAAAAATTCGATGGATAGAATTCGCCGCATAAGCAATATCCAACGGCGAATTCCATGGCCATCCTGATTACCGGCGCGGGACTGATCGGCTGCCATACCGCCCGTCTGCTGACGGAGCGGGGCGAACGGGTCGTGCTCTACGACGCCTGCCCCATTCCCGGCGCGATTGCCTCCATCGTGGACGACCCGCGGGCCTCGGTCGTAACCGGCGACGTGACCGACCTGGATCATCTGGCGCGCGTGGCCGAGCAGGAAGGCATCGACCGCGTCGTGCATACCGCCGCCCTGCTGTCCAATGCCATCCGCCGATCGCCACTCGACGGTATCCGCGTCAACGTGATGGGGACCGCCAACATCCTCGAGCTTGCCCGTCGCCTGGCGTTCAAGCGCGTCGTGCTGGCCAGCTCCACCACCGTCCACTACCCGGCGTTCGGCGATTTCGCCGGCCCGGCCTTCCCCGAGGACTACCCCATGCGCATGCTCGCTCATCGGCCGGGGTCGATCTATGCGGGCACCAAGGTCGCCGCCGAATATTTCGGCCTGCTGTACCGCGATCTCTATGCGCTGGACGTGGTCGCGTTGCGCTATGCCGCCGTGCTGGGCGGATGGTCCGGTCCGGGCACCTCGGTACCCGGCAAGCTGCTGGCCACCTTGCTCGAAGCGGCCCGTGCCGGCCGCGAGGCGGTGATCGACGATCCGCTGCTGGTCTGGGAGGGTGGCGATGAATTCGTCGATGCCCGCGATTGCGCCCGGGCCAACGTCGCCGCGCTCGATGCGCGCGAGCCGGCACAGGGCGTCTACACCATAGGCAGCGGCGCGCTGCATCGCTTCGATGACTTCGTCGATGCGGTCCGCGCGGCGTACCCCGGGCTGCGCGTGCGCCTGGCGGTCACGCCCAAGGGCGGATTCGCCGGCTTTCCGCACATACGCCATACGCCTTCGGACATCTCCGCCGCGCGCCGCGAACTGGGTTGGGCACCCAGCCATGCGCTGGCCGATTCCGTGCGGCACTTCTTCGAACACATGCCCTAGTACGGCTGCCGTCGGCCGCGCCGACCTCGCATTCAGGCGTCCCGCGCCCCGTCGAAGGGGCGAGGCCCCCTTTTACCCAACTCCAGAGGAATCATGACCATGGACAAGAGGACCTTCACCAAGATCGCCGGCGCGCTGGGCCTTGCGGCGGCGCTGGCGCCGGCGCTCGCGCTGGCCGCCGGTCCCATCAAGCTGCGCGTGTCGTCGGCGGCGGCCGACACCGACTGGCTCTCGGGCGGCCTGCGCGTGTTCAAGGAACAGCTCGAGAAACTGGCCCCGGGCAAGTTCGCGGTCGAGGTCTACACCGGCAGCTCGCTGTTTCGCCAGGGAACGGAGGTACCCGCCCTGCAGCGCGGCAACCTCGAGATGA
>Ga0180223_1000179_pt1 | contig 116192 bp, 101 predicted proteins | sample eDN5th30CKraftOP_FD_151337 | JGI IMG/M metagenome (GOLD analysis project Ga0180223, IMG submission 151337) | Enriched Organic Plus compost microbial communities from Emeryville, California, USA - eDNA 5th pass 30_C Kraft OP (version 2) (version 2) ...
CAAAAAATTGACGGCACTGCGGGCCAGGTATGTTCCGTATATCATGGAGTTTGCGAGGCTATCTGCAATAACCGGTGAACCGATTGTCAGGAGCATGGTGTACGAATTTCCGGATCAGAACTTTGAAGAAGTACAGGATCAGTTTATGCTGGGAAAAAAATACATGGTTGCACCGGTGGTGACGGTTGACAACACGAGGAAAATTAAGCTTCCAAGCGGTGTTTGGAAAAGTGACGAAGGTGAAATTTTCGAAGGTCCAAAAGTGATCGTCGCACACGATGTTCCATTAGACAGGCTGCCTGTATTTGAGTTGATGGAGTGAGGACAACTCCGGCACGTCGGGACGGAACAAAAAAAACAGGTAGGGGACACCTACCTGTTTTATGCTATTTGATCGCTGCTAGTTTACTCAGCCACCACCTCGAAAGGAACTTGTACCTTCACTTCTTTATGTAAGTTCAGGTTGGCAACGTATTCACCCACCACTTTCGGTTCGGTTTCAAACGTGATGCGGCGACGATCCACTTCAAAGCCTTGCTTCCGCAGTGCTTCCGCTAGCTGTATGCTATTCACAGATCCGAAAATCTTGCCGGTTTCGCCGGCCTTTGCACCGATGGTCAGTTTAAGACCTTCCAGCTTGGCCGCCAGTTCAGTCGCGTCCTTCTTGATTTTGTCTTGCTTGAATTGAGCCTGACGGATGTTTTCAGCCAATACCTTCTTTGCCGATTCGGTAGCGAGTATGGCAAAACCTTGCGGGATGAGGTAGTTACGGCCGTAACCGGGTTTTACACTGACAACGTCGTCCTTTTCACCCAGCTTCTTGATATCTTGCTTTAAAATTACTTCCATGTCGTTTCCCCTCCTTATTTAAGTGAATCAGCTACATAAGGCAATAAGCCGATGTGACGGGCACGCTTCACCGCTTGGGCTACTTTGCGCTGGAATTTCAACGACGTACCTGTAAGGCGGCGTGGCAATACCTTGCCCTGGTCATTGACGAACTTCAACAGGAAGTTGGCGTCTTTGTAATCAATGTATTTGATGCCATTTTTCTTGAAACGGCAGTATTTCTTACGATTGTCCTCCACCTTGGGAGCAGTTACGTATTGGATTTGATCGTTTGCCATTAGTTTGCTACCTCCTCTGATTTGGGTGTTTCAGTTTTCTTGTTGAAAGCACCACTGCGCTTCTTTTCGTTGTAAGCTAGGGCGTGTTTATCCAATTTGATCGTCAGGAAACGCATTACCCGCTCATCACGCTTGTATTCGACTTCCAGTTTACTGATCAGTTCACCGGGAGCCTTGAATTCGATGAGGTGATAGAATCCGGTTGTCTTTTTGTCAATCGGATACGCAAGTTTTTTCAAACCCCAATTGTCTTCATGGACAATTTCGGCTCCGCCTTCGGTAAGGATGCTCCGGAATTTGGCAATCGCCTCTTTCGAAACTTCCTCAGAAAGCAACGGGGTAAGAATAATAACGGTTTCGTACTGTTGCATACTTTCGTTTAAAAAATTAAAATTTTGATAAATCACTCCGTTTCAAACGGGCTGCAAATTTATACATAAACTTTGGATAATCAAAATAAAGCGTTACCTTTGCGCTTCGAATTTTAAAGGATTATTTAATTAACTCATTAACTAATGTACGCAATAGTAAATATAGCCGGACAGCAATTCAAAGTTGCAAAAGACCAGCAGCTCTTTGTACACCGTTTACAAGGGGATGAAGGCGCTAGTATTGAATTTGACAATGTACTGTTAGCAGAAGATGGTGGTAAATTCACCATAGGCGCACCCATGGTAAAGGGAGCGAAGGTTTCGGCTAAGATTTTGTCACATTTGAAGGGCGATAAAGTGATCGTTTTTAAGAAAAAACGCCGCAAAGGCTACAAAAAGAAAAACGGACACCGTCAGCAATTCACCAAAATTGAAATTACCGGAATCACGTTATAATTTGATTGTTTAATTAGGCTTTTTGCCTTACATAAATAGATATAGAACATGGCACATAAAAAGGGTGCGGGTAGTTCAAAGAACGGCCGTGAGTCGCATAGCAAGCGTTTGGGAGTGAAAATATTCGGTGGTCAACATGCGGTTGCCGGAAATATCATTGTTCGCCAAAGGGGTACCAAACATCATCCCGACGTGAATGTGGGCATCGGTAAAGACCATACCTTATTTGCATTGATCGATGGGAAAGTGGTGTTCCGCAAAAAAGCAAACAACAGATCTTTTGTATCGGTAATACCGGTTGAAGATGCTCCCGTTGCAGAACAACCCAAGGCAAAGGTTGCTGAGAAGAAATCAAAACCGGCAGAAACCAAAGCAGCTGCAGCCGTAGCGGAAGAACCGAAAGCTGAAAAGAAGGAAAAGGCGCAAGCGCCTCAGACAGCGAAGGCCGACGACTTAACCATCGTAGAAGGCATCGGTCCGAAGATTGCTGAAGTATTGGCAAATGCAGGAATCAGCAGCTACGCAGATTTAGCGGCTAAATCCGCTGAAGACATTAAAGCACTGTTGGTAGATGCTGGTGACCAATTCAATACCGCCGTAACCGACACATGGCCTGCACAGGCGAAACTGGCTGCTGAAGGCAAATTTGACGAGTTGAAGAAATGGCAGGATGAACTCGATGGCGGCAAAGCTGCTGAGTAACCCAACCCGCTTAATTCATAATTAAATTGGAAAGCCATTGGTATCACTGCCAATGGCTTTTCTCTTTTTGAATGCACAAATAGACACCCATCACCGGCCACCCATCACCCATCACCCATCACCCATCACCCATCACCCATCACCCATCACCCATCACCCATCACCGACCACCCATCACCAACCCCTACACCTCCTCTTCCAGCAATTGTTTCTCGTGGAGTTCGAAATAACTCCCCCGTAAAGCAAGAAGCGCTTCGTGGCTGCCCTGCTCGATGATTGCGCCATCGTCCAGCACCAGGATGTGATCGGCATTTTTGATCGTGGAAACGCGGTGGGCAATGAATATGGTGCTTTTTCCCTGCATAACAACGCTAAGGTTGCGAAGAATTTCTTCCTCGGTCTTGGTGTCCACCGCCGAAAGGCAATCATCGAAAATGAGAATGGGTGGTTTCTTGATGAGTGCACGGGCGATGGATACACGCTGCTTTTGTCCGCCGGAAAGCGTGATGCCCCGCTCGCCTATGGTCGTTTCGAATCCGTGTTCAAACCCGATAATGTTGTCATAAACGGCTGCGCGTTTGGCGGCTTCTTCCACTTCCGTTTGATGGGTTTCGTCCAACCCGAAGGCGATGTTGTTGGCAATTGTGTCGGAGAAAAGAAATACATCCTGCGGCACGAAGCCAATCTGGCTTCGGAAAGCCTGCAGGGGAAGCCGCCGGATGTCCTGCCCATCGATGCGGATGGTGCCCGAATGCACATCGTACATGCGCATCAGCAAATTGGCCAGGGTGGATTTCCCTGAACCGGTTTTGCCCACAATGGCAAGCACTTCGCCGGGCTTTACTTCAAACGAAACATTCCGTACGGCCTGGATTCCCGTGTCGGGATAGGTGAAGCTCACGTTTTCGAACTGGATGTGCCCCGTTGCCTGGAAATGCCCCTGTGCACCGGTCTGGATTTCAGGTTGTGTGCGCAGGAATTCGTTGATACGTTTTTGCGACGCTGCCGCCCGCTGAATCAGCGAGGTTACCCATGCCAGTGCCATGGCCGGGAAAGTCAGTTGGTTGACGTAGATGATGAATTCGGCAATGTTACCCGAGGTGATGGTTCCCTTGGCTACTTCCAGTCCTCCGACATACACGGTGATGACAGTGCTCAGCCCGATCAACAGTAAAATGAGCGGGAAGAAAATGGCTTCGGTCTTAACCAGTGCCAACGAGGCGTCCCGGTAATGGTTGCTTTCATCCGCGAAACGATCCCTTTTGTCTGCTTCACGGTTATAGGTTTTGACCACCCGTATCCCCGAAAAAGTCTCCTGGACAAAAGACGACAGTGTGGAAAGCTGCCGCTGTATCCGTTCACTGCGGCGGTTGATGATCTTGTTGACAAACAACAGAATTGCCGATAATATGGGAATGGGCATCAATGCATAAAGTGCCAGGGTGGGATTAACGCTGGTCATGGCTGCAATCACCATCACCGAAAGGACAACCGTGTTGATGGAATACATGACGGCCGGGCCCAGGTAGGAGCGCACGCGGTTTACATCTTCCGTCACGCGGTTCATCAGGTCACCCGTGTTATTCCGCCGGTAGAATGCCATATCCAACTGCTGGTAATGGCTATAAATTTCGTTTTTAAGGTCGTACTCAATGTGCCGGGATGTGAGGATGATGGTTTGGCGCATTAAAAAAAGAAACAAGCCCCGGATAAGGGATAGCAACAGCACCAGCGCGCCAAACAGTAGCAGGCTGTATCCGAAGACTTCATATACCATTTGCTGCCGTTCAAATCCCTGGAACAGCCGGTACATGCTGATGTTTTCCTTGACCAGATCAAAGGCAATCCGGATAACTTGCGCGGGCAGTACACCGAAGTAGTTGGACAGTACGACGAATACCACACCGGGTATCATCCGCCAGCGGTATTTATAGAAATATTTATTGAGATGTGCGAGATGTGACATGCGTTATTGCACGCAAAAATACGAAATGTTTGTCCCCGTTGGTTACATGCATTGATATTTTTGCTAAGTTTGCCCCGTATTGCAGAACACATAGCTAGAGTTTATCGTTTCGTATGTCCGCACCAATCAAAGACAATTCATCCTTTAAACTGATGGCACAATTCGGTCATCAGAAGCTCATTTTCTGTAATGACAGTACCGTGGGTTTACAGGCGATTATTGCCATCCACGATACCACATTGGGCCCGGCAATCGGAGGCGTACGTATGTTGCCTTATCAGCATACGGATGAAGCCATAGACGATGTGTTGCGGCTTTCGAGGGGCATGACGTATAAAGCAGCTGTGGCAGGTGTGAACTTGGGGGGTGGAAATGCCGCCATCATCGGCGACCATCGCACGCAAAAGACAGAAGTGCTGCTACGCAGGTTCGGGCAGTTTGTTGATGAACTGGGCGGCACATTTGTCGCCTCGCTTGATATCGGTACAACACCGAAAGATATGGAATATCTCCACATGGAAACACGCCATGTCGCAGGCTTGCCGAAATCACTGGGCGGTAGTGGAGATTCGGCTCCTTTTACAGCCAAAGGAGTTTATTATGGCATAAAGGCTTCGTTAAAAGAACTTTATGGCAACGATAGCCTGGCAGGCCGTACGGTGGCCGTGCAGGGGGCTGGCAATGTCGGCGAACAGCTGATTGCTTTGCTGCGCGAAGAGAACGCCAAGGTGTATGTGAGCGATATTGTGGAAGAACGTATGATCGAGGTTGCCAATAAATACAAGGCGGTGGCAGTTTCCAACAACAATATCTATGAGTTGGATGTTGATGTTTATGCACCCTGTGCACTGGGTGGAACGGTCAATAAGGATACGATTGCCAAGATGAGGTGCCGCATCATTGCGGGTTCTGCAAATAACCAGTTGCGTGATGAGCAGGAAGACGGGCAGTTGCTGGTCGATAAGAAAATTCTATATGCACCCGATTACCTGATTAATGCAGGTGGGTTGATCAGTTGTTATTCGGAAATTGCCGGCTACAGCGTTGCACGCACGGCCGCATTGACCGAGAATATATACGAGGTTACACGTTCGGTATTGCGCAAATCCATTACCGAAAATGTGGCATCTTTCCAGGCGGCCAATCAGATCGCGGAAACGCGGATAGCCGATATGCGGAAAATTTAGCAGTGAACACACAATATTTAATTGGTATAACATCCAATCGTTCTTTTAAATAACTATGTTAAACAGAAGACACTTACGGGTCAAAGTATTACAGACGCTTTACGCGTATCAATTATCCGAAGACAAGCAGGTCGGAAAATTTGAAAAAGCACTGCTTAAAAGCGTCGACCAGGTGTACGAAATGTATATCTGGGCGTTGAATCTCTTGGACGAAGTGTCTGATTACGTACGTATCGACGCGGACGAGCGCGCAAATAAATACCTGCCGTCGGCGGCCGATCTTGCCCCCAATACCCGGTTGCTCAATAATACATTCATTGAATTGCTACGGCATAATGAACAGTATCAAGCCGATGTAAAGAAATACAAGGTGTCCTGGGGCTTTGATCCGGAAATCGTACGTACGGTTTTCCTGCAATTGAAAGATAAGGAAGAGTACCTGGCGTATTTAAACCAGGACGATCGTTCGCTGACGAGCGAAAAGGAGATCATAAAGTTTATTTTCAAAAAGATCATCCTCAAAACGCCGGGCATTGAGCAGGTTTTTGAAGAGCGGTTCATCAATTGGCCGGTAGATAAAGAAGTGCTGCAGGCTATGATCGCCAAAACCTTCAAAAATTTTGCGAGCGAGAACCCCAACCAGAATCAACTGGCAGACCTGACACCCAACTGGACAGAAGACCGGCAGTTTATTATCGACCTGTTGGTGAACTCCATCCGGTATGCAGATGATTACCAGCAACTGATCAGCACGAAGACAAAGAACTGGGAATCGGACCGGATCGCACTGCTGGATAATTTGCTGATGCGGATGGCCATCTGCGAGCTGCTCAACTTTCCGACGATACCGGTGAAGGTAACGATTAATGAGTACATCGAGATCTCAAAGGTATTCAGTACTGCCAAAAGCAATACGTTTATCAATGGGATTTTGGACAAAATTCTGGGTGAGTTGCAGGCAGTGGGTCGGATACGTAAGCATGGAAGGGGTCTCCTACAATAGAACACATTTATTAACATCAATAAGAAGCGTTATGAAGTGGATATTTTTAATTTTTGCGGGACTGGTGGTCACAGTATCCTGCAATAATGGAAACAAGCAGGAACAAAAGGCAGCCGAAATTCCATTGGAACAGCAGGGTAAACAGCCTGTCGGGCAAACCATTATACCCGGGGTGGATTCTATCGGCGCCGCGCTGGAGGTGGAAAATGATTCGTATGACTTCGGGGAAGTCAAAGAAGGGGAAAAAGTTGAACACGAATTTACGTTTACCAATACAGGCAGCGAGCCGTTGATCATCTCCAAAGTGCAGGCTTCCTGTGGGTGTACCACACCCGAGTATTCAAAGAATCCGATTGCGCCCGGTGCAGAGGGAAAGGTGAAAGTGGTGTTTAACAGTGCCGGACAACTAGGAAAACAACACAAGGTTATTACCGTCACTTCCAACGCTACCACTCCGAACACCGTTTTACACCTCCGGGGAGAAGTGAAGAAATGATTGGTGTTTGGTGACCAGTGATGGGGAGTCGGTGACGGGGGGGCGGTCAGCGGTAGGTGGTCCGAAAGCTGGTATGAAAAAATAGAATAATAAATAGCAAATAATAATGATTACATCAACAATTTTATTGCAGGCCGGCGGATCCGGCGCAGCGGGTGGTATTATGGGTTTTCTGCCCATGATTCTGATCATCGTGGTCTTTTATTTCTTCATGATCAGACCCCAGATGAAAAAGGCCAAGGACCACAAGAAGTATATCGAGGAACTTAAAGTGAACGATCGGGTTGTGACAACGGCGGGTATACACGGCCGCATCGTGGAGATATCCGAAACAACCTTTTTGGTAGATGTCGGAGGCGGCGTGAAAATCCGTTTCGATAAATCTGCCATCGCATTGGATGCTTCCAAAGCATTGAATGCAGCGCCGAAGGCGTAATGTAAACCTCTTTTTTGCTAAGTTTGCGGAGTATGCCGGTACTGAATTTAAATAAGACCCAACGCCGTAAGCTTAGCATTTTTGTAAAGTGCATCGTTTTCTCTTTCTTGGCGTGGGCACTTTTTGCGGTATCCAACAAATACATTTACACCGTAAAATCCGCGGTGCAGTACGTCAATATCCCGGATAACCGGGCGTTCCATCCCTTGCAATCAGATACCGTAAACGTTCAACTGGAAGCTACCGGCTGGCAGTTGCTGTTTTCAACACTGCGCTCGGTACAGCCTACCATTCAGGTTGATCTGAGCGGATTGCAAAGCCGGAATTGGGTCGTGCTCACCAATCAATTGGGATTTATCAACCGCCAGTTTCCGGAAACCCAGCGCGTCATGTCTGTATCTCCGGATACCTTGTATTTTGATTTTTCAAAACAGACCGAACGCAAGGTACCGGTAAAGGCAGTATATAACCTGCAGTTTAGCAAGCAATATGATGTAATCGACAAGGTGAATGTCTCGCCCGAATACGTGACCATTACCGGACCACTGGAAGACGTTGTCCAGATCGAACACTGGGAAACGGATACCATCCGGTATGCGGACGTCAACAGTGATGTTCACACCGTCATTAATCTGAAACAGAATCAGCGTGCCAATATCAATGTGTATCCCACCGCTGTGGAGGTTGATATTCCCGTCGGAGAAGTCACGGAGAAGATCCTTGAAATTCCGCTGAAAGCCGAAAATGCAAAGCAGTTCAGCTCCGTGAAATTACTGCCGGCTAAGGTCAGGCTTACCGTCATCGTATCGCTGCGCGATTTTGTGAAGGTTACACCCGGTGCGTTTGAAGCGGTGGTGAATATGGAAGATTGGGTGGAGAACGATGTTCGGAACTTACCCGTCATCATCACCCAAAAGCCCGACTTCTGTAAATTGGTAAAGATAGAGCCGCAGAATGTTGATTTTTTCGTGAGGAAGTGAAGATGCAATTAAAAATAGGTGTAACGGGCGGAATCGGCAGTGGTAAGTCTGTCGTATGCAGGATATTCAATGTTTTGGGGATACCGGTTTTTGATGCAGATGCCGAAGCAAAAAGGCTGATGACTATCGATGCATCGTTAAGGAATGCCATCCGGGTCGAGTTTGGAACGGAGGCTTATCACGAGGATGGAACCTTAAACCGGCCGTACCTGGCTGATCAGGTATTCAATGACGAACAGCGGTTGAAGATATTGAATGGGTTGGTGCATCCCGTAGTGATCCGGAAAGGGGAGGAGTGGGCACAGCAACAAAAAGCCCCCTATACGATTAAAGAGGCTGCACTTTTGTTTGAAAGCGGATCGTTCAAACTGAACCATTATACGATTTTGGTGTCAGCCCCCGTCGGCATCCGTATTGAGCGGGTGATGCAGCGTGACGGCGTCACAGCTGCGCAGGTAAAAGCCCGGATGGAACGGCAATGGCCGGACGAACGGAAACGGCAATTAGCAGATTTTGTCATCGTGAACGACGGTATACAGGCGTTGATTCCGCAGGTGCTGGCGCTCGACAAACAATTCCGCTCAGGCCAACTACAATGAAAAGCATACGAGCAGATTTCCTGGTTCAACGCCCCGAGGGATACTATTGCAGGTATGGTGATTTTTTTGTCGATCCGTCCCTGCCGGTACATCGGGCGGTGGTATCCCATGCGCATGCTGACCATGCGAGTCCGGGGCACAGAGAGATATATTGTACGCCGCCTACCGCCGCTTTCATGCGGTACCGGTACAGCCAGCAGCCCACGGATAGCTTTCTCGAGTGCGCTTACCGGCAGGTGTTTACGATCGGAGGGGTTACCCTGTACTTTATTGCTGCGGGGCATATGCTGGGCTCGGCGCAGGTTGTGATGGAGTATGAGGGGATACGCTACCTATTTACAGGAGATTATAAGCTGCAGGATGACGATACCTGCGAACCCTTGGAAGTTGTGCAAGCGGACGTGCTGATTACCGAAAGTACGTTTGCAGATCCGCAGGTTACACATCCCGACCCCATCGCAGAGATCCGTAAAATAAATGATCAGCCCCATAACATCCTCTTAGGAGTTTATGCCCTGGGGAAAGCACAACGGATCACTTCCCTGCTCAACCGGCATTGTCCCGATAGGCGGGTGTTGGTGCACCATGGAATTCTGCCATTACACAAGCTATATGCTTCCATGGGAATCACGCACCTGAAATACGAGCCCTACAACCGTCGGGAGATGAAAAATGCCACAACAGATCCGATATACCTTGTTCCTCCGATGACGTTTAACAGTTACTACCGGGCCACCAATGTGATCCGGGTGTTTGCTTCCGGATGGAAGCATCTCCAGCGTTTAAACGACATGGACCTTTATATTTCGGATCACGTGGACTGGAACGATATCCTGGATTATGTCGTACAGGTGAATCCCCGGGAGATCTGGACCGTGCATGGTAACGGTAAGCATTTAGCAGCGCATTTTGCCGGTCACATATCCGTCAGCGCACTCTGCAGCATTTAATTCCTTTTACGGTAAATTTCCCATTTGCGGATCGGTAAAGCCAATTTTTCCACACTCAACCTTGCCTGCGTAGCCCCATAAGACATCGGGTTTGTTGTCTACAGACACGGTCAGATCGTACCAGGAGTGGCTGTTCGCAAGTCGCTGTACAATCGTCTCTGCATCACCGGCCCTCAATTTCTGGGTATAGGTAGGGCGTCCGTAGGCATTGTCTTTGATATGTATGGTTAACGGATCGCTACCGTTGTTTTTTAGCGTCAGGGAGAGATTTCCCGTAGGCTGGCCCCTGTCGGTTTCGTAGCGTAATTGAACGGATAAATCCGGAGCGAAACGGCCTTTGAAGCGTCGGTAAAAGCCATTCGGGCCATTTACCCGGATGTCGTAGCCGTCGCTTCCGATTTCAAAATCGTCCGAAAGCTGGTCGCCGGCAATCAGGGCGTAGGATCGGATGTGACTGCGTTCGTATACCGTGAAAGGAGCCCCTGCACTTTTTTTGCCGAAAAAGGTATCTCCCGCGGTCAGTTTCAATGTCAAACCATCTTCGCCGGATATCAGGTCAGCATACAGTTCATAGGGCAGGGGGGACGCCGTTTTTATACCGGGTTCCTGCCTGGGCATATCGGGCAAATTCCAGGGATGTGTGCTGGCCTTTGCCCTGTCGTCCGGCCCGAGGTTGCGGAATCCATTCGGCGTGTCCCTGAATTGTGCCTGATGGATAGCCTCTAGGTAAGGGTCCCGTTGAATAAAGGGTAAGTTCGCGTGTCGGTTAAGCTTATCGGCCGGAAGGAATGCCGCTGTCAAATCCCCGCAGATTGCACGCCGCCAGGCGCTGATGTTGTCTTCCCGGATAGCTGTTTTGAACTTTTGATTAACGAACGTTTCCAGAAATTGCAACGTGGAGGTATGGTCGAATACCTGGGAGCAGACATTCCCTCCGGTGGTCCACGGCGATGCGATAATCAGCGGTACCCGGTAGCCTAAGCCAATGGCTGCTCCCCGGGCATCTTTTTTACTTTTTCCTTCAGCAAGTTCCTGTTCAAGTGAGGTATATTCAATGCGTGGGTCAATGCCTGCTGAACATTTTCCACTGTTTCTTTTATCCGGATCCGGCGGAACAAACGGTGGGATGTGGTCAAAGTAACCGTCGTTCTCGTCATAGGTCATGATAAAAATGGTTTTTCGCCAAACGTCCGGATTTTGGGTGAGTATATCCATGATTTCCGAGATGTACCACGACCCATACCACGGTGCGGAGGGGTGATCCGAATATTTTTCTGCGGGTACCATCCACGATACCGTGGGCAGGGTGCCTGCTTCTACATCGTTCCGGAAGGCGTGCAGTATATCGCCTTTGGGTACGGTCAGCTCCTGGGGATGGCCCGCCTCATCGGTATATTTCAGTATGGCTAGGTGGTGGAAATCCGGATCTGCCCGGTTGGTCGAAAAGGCCCTGCGGAATAGACTTTTTTCAGTGTCGTCCAGTTTATCGAAATTTTCAGTGGCCCATCGTTTCACTTCCTGCTGTGCGGTAGCCAGGACTTCTTCTTTTTTCTCCAGCGCCTTTTTAGCCTTGGTATAGGAAGCACTGCCGCGTTCCAGCTTGCTCATCTCGTCCCGAAGCGCATTAATCTCGCCGGGAAGTTCCTGCAACTGGCGCTGCAGGGCAGGTACATACCGGGCTGTAAAACGCACGTGGTACCGCTCGAAGAGCTCCAGTGGATTGCAGCCGAAATTGGCTAGCCACGACCGCTCTTCACCCACAAACCCTCCGCCGCAGGTCACGTCGTTTTGGTATACTTTCCAGCTAATGCCCGCCTCTTCAAGGCGTTCTGGGAATGTCTTCCAGCGGCCTTCCCCCAAAGGAAGGTCATTCCGTATCCAGACCTTGCTGGTGTGCGTAGGCGCCTCCCTTACGGTGCCGGTCCAAAAGAATAGGCGGTTGGGCCAGGTGCTGGTCATGCCCGAGCAGAAGTTTTGATCGCATACCGTGAATGCATCTGCCAGCGCATAATTAAATGGAATATCCTGTCGGTTGTAGAAGCCCATCGTGAGCGGGATGTTGTCGTCGGCCCGTCCCCTTTTTTTGGCCTCAATCCAGTTGTCGTGCCATCCCTGGTTATACGCATCTACCTGGCTGGGTCTGGAATGTGGCACCGCACCCATCCAGGTGGCCTTTGTTTCTTTCAGGTTCAAACGGAAAGGCGCATACGTATGACCCTGGCGGTCCGATTGAAACCACACGGGGTCGCCATTGGGCAACGAAACATAACGGGGGTCGTTAAATCCGCGTACGCCTTTCAGGGTACCTAAGCTGTGATCAAACGACCGGTTCTCCTGCATCAGGATGACGATGTGTTCGGCATCCAAAAATGTACTGCCCGGGGTTGGCCGGATGGCCAACGCCCGTTGGATGGCCGGCGGAATGCTGTTCGCCATGCCGGTAGCACCTGCGAGGAGGGTCAGTTTCTTTAAAAATGCTCTCCGGTTTTCCATCATCAATTGCTATAAACCCAACCACAGAAATGCGAATGCTGCGAGGGTGGCACCCAGTAAGGGTCCAACCACAGGAACCCACGCATAGGCCACATCAAACGGGGCCTTATCTTTGATCGGTAGCAGTGCATGGACAATCCGCGGCCCCAGGTCACGTGCCGGATTGATTGCATAACCGGTCGTACCGCCCAGTGCCAATCCGATCACCCATACTAAAAAAGCCACGGGAATGGCGCCCACGGAACCCAAGCCAATGGGGGTAACTTGCTCGGTACTCAGTTCCGCGTCCGTAAAATAAAAGATCGTAAACAGCAGGACAAATGTGCCTACCACTTCGCTGATCAGATTCATCGGCAGATTCCGGATGGCGGGAGCGGTGCAGAAGACCGCTTGTTTGGCACCGGCATCCGCCGTTGCCTTGAAGTGGTCTTTGTAGACCAGCCATACCAGGAAAGCACCGCCCATGGCACCGATAAACTGGGCCAGGACATAGGATGCTGCTTCGCCCGGCCCTACGTTACCCGCAATCCACATGGCCAGCGTGACTGCCGGGTTGAGGTGGGCACCGCTGTAGGGGCCGGCAATAACCACACCGACAAATACACCCAGGGCCCACGCCGTGGTGATGACGATCCAACCGCCGTTGTGCCCTTTGGTACCATTGAGTACCACATTGGCCACTACGCCGCCACCCAGCAAAATGAGAAATCCAGTTCCGATAATTTCTGCAATAAATGGTGTCATAATTGGTTTTTTGTTTGGTAATCTGTGGTGGATGACCTGTGATATGGTGGACCGACCACTGACCACCGACCACCGACCACCCATCACTATTTAAAAGTTTTAGCTGTTTCCACTGCGCGGTGCCAGCGTTCCAGGGTGGCATCCGCATCGAACCCTCCGTCCGGTTCAAATGTTTTATCAATTTGCCACTGGCTTTGAATGTCGTCGGTGCTGTTCCATAGTCCCACGGCGAGTCCTGCCAGGTAAGCCGTCCCGATGGCCGTGGTCTCTGTAATTTGAGGCCTGACAACAGCCGCTTGCAGAATGTCGGCCTGAAACTGGAGCAGCAGGTTATTGGCGGTAGCACCGCCATCTACACGGAGTTCCTTGATTTCCGTAGCCGCATCGGCCTCCATGGCACGCAGGATGTCTACCGTTTGGAACGCAATGCCTTCAAGTGCTGCCCGCGCAATATGCGCAGCTTTGCTGCCCCGGGTCAATCCCACGATGGTCCCGCGGGCATACGGGTCCCAGTGGGGGGCGCCTAGCCCGGCAAATGCCGGAACGAGGTAAACGCCATCCGTATCCGGCACGGTTGCGGCTAGCGCTTCAACATCGGCCGAGTTGCGTATAATGCCCAGGCCATCCCGCAGCCACTGTACAATGGCGCCACCGATGAATATGCTGCCTTCCAGTGCGTAACTGACTTTGTCGCCCAGTTTCCAGGCTAGGGTGGTCACCAGATTGTTGCGTGAAAGAACAGGTTTATCCCCGATGTTCATCAGCATGAAGCAACCGGTACCGTAGGTATTCTTTACCATGCCCGTTTTTGTGCACAACTGGCCAAAGAGCGCTGCCTGCTGGTCGCCGGCAATGCCGGCAATCGGGATGCGGGCAGCCAGAATATTTGCAGCGGTCTCGCCATAAATTTCGGATGAGCTGCAGACTTCGGGCAGCATGCTTTTCGGTACGCCAAACAGCTGCAATAATTCATCATCCCATTCCAGCGTATGGATGTTATAAAGCATGGTCCGCGACGCGTTGGATACGTCGGTGATGTGTTTTTGACCTCCGGTAAGATTCCAGACCAGCCAGCTGTCAACCGTTCCAAACGCGAGTTCGCCTTTTTCTGCCTTTTCGCGGGCACCTGTTACGTTATTAAGAATCCAATTGATTTTGCTTGCTGAAAAATAGGCATCGATCAACAGACCGGTCTTTTCCCGGATGGTATCGCTATGACCTTCCTCTTTGAGGCGGTCGCAGTAGGGGGCGGTACGCCGATCTTGCCAGACGATGGCAGGACAAATGGGCCGGCCGCTGGCTTTTTCCCACACAATGGCTGTTTCCCGTTGATTGGTGATGCCGATGGCAGCAATGGATGAAGCTTTCAATCCTGCCTTGGCAACGACCTCTGTGGCTACGGAAAGCTGGCTGGACCATATTTCCCGGGCGTCATGTTCCACCCAGCCCGATTGTGGGTAATACTGCGTGAATTCTTTTTGGGCAATTGCCACGATGTGGCCTTGCTTGTCGAAAATGATGGCGCGGGAACTGGTGGTTCCCTGGTCTAACGATAAGATGTAGGGGTTCATCATATTGGTTTTTGCAAAATTGCTGATTCGTTTAATTTGTTCTTTCGTTAACTATCGCTGTTTCACCGTTCGGAAGGTATCTGCTGGCAAGGGAACGGAAATGTTCAATCTGCTGCCTTACCCAGCTTTCGTCCTTTTGTAATTCCCGGGCCATGAGGGTGGCTACCTGCGGCGCCATTTCCGTCGAGGCAGCTGCATCCAGAAATAAGATGCGGAACCTTCTCGCCAGCACATCCTCTACGGTACGGGCCATTTCGTGCCTAACGGCCCAGACAACTTCCGCAGCGGTGTGATCGAAACGGACATGCAGTTTTTCGCTCAGCGCCGGATCTTCGTACGCCAATGCCTGGATGGCTTCCGCATCGCTGCCGTAAACGGCCCAGTGCCCTGGGGTGCCATGGGCGCTGTGCCCATGTATTTTGATGTCTCGGGTGCGGCACTGCTTTGTTTCCAATGCTGCGGTTTCAGCTGCCTTATCAACGGTATCTTCTGCCATTTTACGGTAGGTGGTCCATTTCCCGCCGGTGATGGTAATCAATCCTGAAGAGCTGATAATCAATTTATGATCGCGGGATATTTCCTTGGTCGATCCGTTTTCTTTGTTGGGTGCAGCAAGCGGCCGCAGCCCCGCAAAGATGCTGAGGATGTCTTTTTTCCGGGGTGGATTTGTCAGGTAAGCGGCGGCTGTTTTCAGAATGAAATCAATCTCGGTCTCCAGGGGGCGTGGCTCCAGGCTGTGTGATTCGATGGGGGTGTCCGTGGTGCCGAGCAGCAGGTGGTTGTGCCAGGGAACGCCAAAGAGTACCCGGCCATCACTCGTTTCCGGAATCATCAGGGCATCACGGCCGCCCAGAAAAGCGCGGTCTACCACCACGTGGGTTCCCTGGCTGGGCCTGACCAGCGGCCGGTGTTGATCGATATCCAGTTGCAGTATCTCGTCTACGAAAACTCCGGTGGCATTGATAACGGTTTTAGTCTGCAATTGGAACTCCTTGCCTGTTTCTTGATCGGTGAACCGTACACCATTCACTTTCCCGCTGCCGTCCTTGCATAGGGCCGTGACTTTACAGTAATTTAGTACCGAAGCCCCGTGCTGGGTTGCCGTTTGAGCCAGGTTGATGGCAAGCCGTGCATCGTCAAACTGACCGTCAAAGTAACGTATGCCGCCTTTTAGATGTTCCGTCCGGATACCCGGGAGACTGGCATGGGTTTCCTTTTGGGATACAAATGTGGATTTACCAATGCGATACCGCCCAGCCAGCCAGTCGTAAATTTTCAGGCCAATCAGGTATTTCCATTTGGAAAAGACCGAGTAGCAGGGGATGATGAACGGTTGGGCATGGGCCAGGTGCGGTGCATTCCGGAAAATAATCCCCCGCTCACGCAATGCATCGTATACCAGTTTGATATCACCCATCGCCAGGTAACGTACCCCACCGTGTACCAGCTTGGTACTTCGGCTCGATGTGCCTTTGGCAAAATCATGCTGCTCCAATAAAATGGTTTTATACCCTCTTGTCGCGGCATCCACGGCAACACCGAGGCCCGTTGCACCGCCGCCGATAACCACGAGATCCCATTGGACCTTAGTACTGGCGTGCTGAAGCGATGCGTTTCGATCTAATAGAGGGGTTTGCATGAGGCAATAAAATAATCGTGTGTGAAATGTAATAATTGCGATTACAAACCTAAAAAATAATAAATATAAAATAAACCGAAATTTAAAAAAATAATAACGAAACTAAACGAAATATGTGTATCTTCGTGCACAAGCGGCTGAATCATGAATAATGTAGAGCGACATCAGTTCATAATCAATCATTTACAGCAGAAAGGATCCGTTAATGTATGGGAGCTTTGTAAACTGCTGGAAGTATCGTCTGTCACCATACGAAAGGATCTAAAGTTATTGGAAGGTCGGCAATTGCTCTTTCGTACACACGGAGGAGCTACGCTGAATAATCCGTATACGATAGACCGGACGGTTTTCGAGAAGGAGAAAATACAGGCCGTTGAGAAAACCGCGATTGCGCGGGAAGCGGCTTCGCTGATTATGGCCAATGATTCCATCATTATTGCCTCGGGCACAACCGTACAGGCGATGGCCAGAGAAATCCAGCCCGTGGGCAACCTTACGGTAGTGACGTCGGCGTTAAACGTGTCGGTTCAGTTGATTAAGCATCCCAATGTGGAGATTCTACAGTTGGGGGGAATTCTGCGCAAAAGTTCCACTTCTGTGGCAGGGTTGTATGCTGAAGGGATATTAAGCGATTTCTTTTGCAGCAAGCTTTTTCTGGGCGTAGACGGTATCGACCTGGAATTTGGGCTCACTACTACGAATGCACAGGAAGCGCACCTCAACCGGAAAATGATGGAGGTGTCGCAAAAGGTGATTGTGCTGGCAGACTCCACAAAATTCGGCAAGCGCGGGTTTGGCCGGATATGCGGGATTGACGAGGTAGATCACATCATCACGGATAATGGTGTGTCACCGCACACGGTCGCCGCATTGGAAAAACGGGGGGTAAAAGTTACGGTCGTTTCGTATACAGCCGGCCAAGGTTATACTGCAACGTAAATTGTTGCTGATTGTCTAGGGCACCCGGCGTGAAATGGAAACTCAGCGTAAACTTGCTTTCCAGTCCTTTATATTGCAGGGGCTTCCATCCCAGCTCCAGACGGTTATAAAAATTCGCGGTATAAAACCGGTCGCCATAGGCAATATCCAGTCCTTCCCCTGCATATAACGTATTCGAAATAAATATTTTGCGGTATTCCGCATATAGGTCTCCCATAAATCCTTTGGGCAGCCGCCAATTGTATAGGCCGCGTAGCCGGTCGTAGGCTACGACTCCACCGCCGCTTATATCCAATGAATCAAGGAAGACGAAAGGAGAGAGGTCTACACCAAGCTTCAGCGCCGTAGCCCCATTGTCGCGTACCGGCATTTCATTTACATCTGTATTGTTTTTACGGCCTGCGTCGTGCCACAACGTAATGTGATGGGCAAAATAACCGATACCGAAGTTCACCCGGCCTGAAATGCCGACCATAAACTGCTCCCGCTCAATCTCGGTTTGCCGGCTCGTCCAGTCAATCCACACCTGTTGATGGAAACGATTGCCTGCATATCGCCATAACATCCCCTCCACATTTGGCCGGTAGTAGCTTAATGTGTCGTTTAACAGTGCCCGTGGATAATCGTTAAGCAAATCCTTACGGGGAAACATACCGATGTAAAAATCGTGCCCCGCTTGCTTGTAATTATAGTAGATTGTCGGCGTTAGCTGTTCGGCCGTGGTACCCTTAGATCCAAATTCATGCAGGAAATTGGCTCCCGCATGCAGAAAGTGGATGCTATCTAAGGATAAGCTGACTTCAGGAGCAATACGGACTCCAAGGATGGATTGCGAATACCTGCCGGATTTGGCGTATTCACGGTTGTCGGCAAATCCGTGAAAATAGACATTCCAACCGAAATCCTGTGCGTACCCCCGGGCAGCGGTCAGCAAGATGAAAAAAACTAGAATAAAACGGCGGAGGGTACACATAATTAATTGGCTAAAATGGTTAAGGGTATTTTTTTGCTGTTCCTTGATCCGGTGAATGGAGTCGTCCGGATGGAAAAAACCAACCGGTAATCATCCGGGATTTCCGGCATGCGCAGGGTGGTCGAGATAGCCGCCGTTCCGCCGGGAGGAATACGCAGGTGGCGGTAGTCCCCGGGAATTTCCCTGAAATCTCCCAAATCGTAAATCTGCTGGGTAAAGCCATATTCGATGAAACATTTCCACTTTCCTGCGTTCGAAAACGAGATGGTGTCTTGATAAGGGTTGTGAAGTTCCAGGTCTACACGTTGCAGGGTGCCTGCACCGACACGCTTTGCCATTCCCTTTACGCTGATGGCTACTTTCTGATACGTCCGTACCGAATCAATAGGGGTTAGGTATAGCCGCCCCCGGTTGGTTTCGATCGAATCCTGTTGAAGGGTCTCGTTGTGCCGCTTGAACGACGCAAAATAAGCCGGTTGGTTGCGCAGGCTGTCTTCGATGGGCCAGTAGTCGTATTGGGTTTTCCGATAGGTGCGTGCATTATAGGAAAAACCCTTCAGCGTTTGGTTGACGAAATTATAATTCGAAATATCCTGAAATCCGTTATCCATAATCAGCCTTTCGTCGCCAATCGCCCCGTGGATCTGTTTTGCAAAGGTTTCTTTTCCCCAGAACTGTTTCAACCCTTTTATCTTGGACAGTCCCGGTACCGGAAAAATCAGGATCACCCGGGTCAGGACAATGAGGGCGATGTTAGCATAAAATAATCGTTTGAGCCAAAGAGGTAGCCTGGGCAGCTGCGCAAGGTATAAATAGGCCAGTATAAAGAACGGGATAAAGGCCAGCAACGTCCAGTGTGCTTCGATACGGCTTTTGAAAGAACTCAGGAAGAAAAACAGCAGAAATCCGAAGCAGTTGAACTTCAATACCCGTAAAAAAACATCCGGTGTTTTTTGCCGGTATACGTAATAATATAAGAAAATACCGGTCAGCGGGCCGACAATAAGCAGCTGGCTGAGCAGGAAATCGGTGGTGAACGAAAACCGGTATGCCAGTGTTGTACGGTCAAACAGATGGTATTCGATGGATGGGTAGCCGTTGCTGACCTGCCAAATGATGTGGGGCAAAAAAAGAAGAACGGCTAAACCGGCTATAAGCCAGAAGCTGGGGCGCTTCAGCAGTTTCCAATAAGCCAATACCGTAAACGCAAATACGAGGATGGCGTGATATTTACTGTACAGCATACCCGCTGCAATCAAACCCAGGATCACGGCGTAGTCCATCCGGTCGTTATCCAGGTATTTACGCAGGTAAAAGAAAAAGAGTACGGTAAAAAAGAAAAGGGGTGTATCCGGTGTGGTGATGAAACTGTATACGTGCAGGATCAGCATGCTGCTGTATAGCAGGATAAACAGGGATAGATTGTTGGCATATGCTTTCGCGATTTTCCATAAAATGAAGATGGCCGCGACATTGGACAACACGCTGAATAACCTGACTCCCAGGGCACCGGGCATCAGCAGCGAACCCATCTTGATGAATAAGGCGACCATCGGCGGATGGTCGTAATACCCCCAATCCAAAAACCGGCTGAATACCCAATAATAGGTTTCATCGTAATGAAGTTCTGAAAAAGCAGACTGGATGAGGTTGACAATCAGCCAAATCAATAAGAAGTAGGAAAGGGTGCGTGTAGATCTAATCGGCATAAAAACGTGTATGCTACATTAAGCGGTAAACGTGTATAAATAATTCCCTAAAAAATTCCATATGGAAACAATGGCAATCGCAATCAGCTTAGACAGATAGAAATTAAACTTCATTTTTCCATGCAGGAGAAATAAGACCAGGTTATTGATAAGCAGTCCGACCAGGGCGAACCCAAGAAATTTGGAAAATTCAAAAAGCATACCCTGTTGTCCGTCTGTATGGAACGTCCAATATTTATTCAATAAGTAATTGCTTACCGTTGCTGTACAGAAACCCAACGAATTGGCCAGGTACTTATGAAAACGGAACTTTTCCTTGGACAGCCAGGTGACTCCGAAATCGACCACCACGCCGGAAAGACCAACAAGGCCAAACCGTAGAAATTTGGTGAAGAATTCCGGATCAATTACCATAGGTGAATTTTAGCTGGGTTCAAACTTAGATAAACTTGCATATAAAAGCAAGTTTATTCGCGGCACGCAGTCTTCATCGATGCATAAAAAAACGATGCTGAAGTATACGTTCCAGCATCGCTTGTATTCCGGGGCCTGATGGGTTCTAAACTTCCAATAGCAACCGTGCAGGGTCTTCCAGCAGTTGCTTCACCCGTACAAGAAAGCTTACCGACTCGCGCCCATCAATGACGCGGTGGTCGTAAGACAGCGCAATGTACATCATGGGGCGGATCACCACCTGCCCGTTTTCAGCAACCGGACGCTCAATAATGTTGTGCATACCCAGGATGGCCGATTGGGGTGCGTTGATGATCGGCGTAGACATCATGGAACCGAAAACACCGCCGTTGGTGATGGTAAACGTCCCGCCCGTCATTTCCTCGATGGTCAGCTTATTGTCACGGGCTTTGGTAGCCAGTTCAACCACCGCTTTTTCAATGGCATGAAGCGGCATTGAATCGGCATTCCGGATAACCGGAACGACCAATCCTTTGGGTGCAGATACCGCTATGGATACATCGGCAAAATCACTGTATACGATTTCATCGCCCTCGATGCGTGCATTAACGGCTGGCCATTCTTTCAGGGCTGTACATACCGCTTTGGTGAAGAACGACATAAAGCCAAGTCCCACACCGTGTTTCTCCTTGAATATTTCCTTATATTTTGCCCGCAGATCCATGATGGGCTTCATGTTCACCTCGTTGAAGGTGGTAAGCATTGCGGTTTCATTTTTGACGGAAACCAACCGTTTGGAAATGGTCTTGCGCAGCGATGACATTTTTTCCCGGCGTTCGTTGCGCGCTCCGCTGGCGGCCTTGGGCGTTTCAGCAGCCGGTTTCGCGGCTTCAGCGGATTTTACTGCAGGTACCTCGGCTTTCTCCGCATCTTCCTTGGTAATACGTCCGTCCTTGCCCGTACCTTTTAGGGTAGCGGGGTCAATATCTTTTTCCCGGAGAATCTTAGCGGCAGCGGGAGAAGCCGTTCCCGTTGCATAGGTTGTACCGTTTCCGGAAGTTTCTTTTACGTCGGGTTTAGTGTCAGACTTCGGGGGTGCCGTAGTTTCCTGCGGTGCTTCTTTCTTGCTTCCCTGTTCTCCGCTTCCTGCCGGAGCACTTCCCTCCTCAAGGGTGGCTACCAGTGCGCCGATTTCGAGGGTATCACCTTCCTGGGCAATGATCCGCAGGATACCGGCTTTTTCGGCTGGCAATTCGAAGGTTGCTTTGTCCGATTCGAGTTCGGCAATGTTTTCGTCCATCTCCACGTAGTCACCATCCTGTTTCAGCCACTGGGATAAGGTCACTTCTGAAATGGACTCGCCTACGGTCGGTACTTTTATTTCAACGCTCATATATGATTGTATTTAGCTACGCTGTCAATCCGCTTTAGCGGCAACTTTTACATTGGATTTTACATTTTCCCTAACCTCTGCGCCGGCTTTGTCTTCGAACGCCCTGCCCACTACAGCCAGCTGCTGAGAAATATGTTGTTTCGCATATCCTGTAGCGGTGCTGCTGCTTTCCTTCCGGGATACGACATCCAGCACAATATTCCGGTTCCTGAACTTACGGCAGATGTAGGGCCAGGCACCCATGTTCTCCGGTTCTTCCTGTACCCACAGGAACTCCGTAGCATTTTTGTATTTATACCGAACCGCACGCAGTTTGTCCATCGGGGTGGGGTATAGCTGTTCCACCCGCACAATAGCCACATCTTTGCGGTTATCCGCCTGCTGTTTTTCCAGCAGATCGTAGTAAATCTTGCCGGAACAGAACAGCACACGCTTCACGTCGGCCGACTTCACATAGCTGTCGTCAATGACTTCCTGGAATTGCGACCGGGTACCAAATTCTGAAAGCGGACTGACCACCTTCGGGTGCCGGAGCAGGCTTTTCGGTGTGAACACGATCAACGGTTTACGGAAATCGCGTTTGAGTTGCCGGCGTAACACGTGGAAGAAGTTGGCAGGGGTAGTACAATTGACAATCTGCATGTTGTTTTCCGCACACAATTCCAAAAAGCGCTCAATACGCGCCGATGAGTGCTCGGGCCCCTGTCCTTCCAGTCCATGTGGCAAAAACATAACCAAGCCGTTGGAGCGACGCCATTTGGTTTCCGCACTGGAAATATATTGGTCTACAATAATCTGCGCACCGTTATAAAAATCACCAAATTGGGCTTCCCAAATGGTTAGCGACTGCGGGTTTGCCAGCGCATAGCCATATTCGAATCCCAGTACCCCGTATTCGGAAAGGTGGGAATTGTAGATATTGAACCGCTCACCTCCGCTGATTTGCTGCAGGGGGATGTACTCCTCTTCGGAATCTTCCAGCGTGAGAACCGCGTGCCGGTGGGAGAAGGTACCCCGTTCCACATCCTGTCCGCTGATCCGCACCCGCATGCCCTCATTCAACAGCGTCGCGTAGGCCATCAGCTCGCCCATAGCCCAGTCGAACGTTTTGGTTTCGACCATTTTGGCGCGCTCGTCAAACAGGCGTGAAATTTTACGGAAGAATTTCTTGTCTTTGGGTAGTGTTGTGATTTCCTTGGCGAGCGTTAAAAATGTTTTCTCTGCAACACCTGTTTTGGCAGGGATGAAAATGTCTTCGTATTTCGCCTTGCGAAGGCCTTTCCATGCGCCGGAATACATGGGATTGTCCTGTGTCAGGTTTTCTTCTTCTTTCGAATCGTCCAGCCGCTCCTGCAGGAGCTTCCGGAAGTCCTTTTCCATCTCCTTCGCTAGGTTTGCATCTACACTGCCTTGCTCCAGCAGTTTCTGATTGTAGATTTCACGCGGATTGGGATGCTTCTCGATGGCTTTATACAGCAACGGTTGCGTAAACTTCGGTTCATCTGCTTCGTTATGGCCATATCTGCGATAGCACAGCAGGTCGATGAATACGTCCGTATGGTATTTCTGCCGGTATTCCACCGCCAGATTGATTGCATAAACCAGTGCTTCCACATCGTCTCCATTCACGTGGAATACAGGCGATAAGGTTACTTTAGCGATATCGGTGCAGTAGGTAGACGACCGTCCGTCTTTGAAGTTGGTCGTAAAGCCCACCTGATTATTTACGACAATATGGATGGTACCGCCGGTACGGAACCCTTCCAGTTTAGACATTTGAATAACTTCGTAAACAATACCCTGCGCAGCAACTGCTGCATCGCCATGTATGAGTATGGGAGCAATTTTGGTGGCATCACCACCGTATTTCATGTCAATTTTCGACCGGACGATCCCTTCGACCACCGGATCAACCGTCTCCAGGTGGGAGGGGTTGGGCACGAGGCTCAAATGTACGCTTTCCCCATTGTTGGTCGTGATATCCGTGGAATAGCCCAGGTGATACTTAACGTCGCCCCCGAAGTCCTGTTCGGCATCTTCGGCATAGGTTTTTCCCTCGAATTCGGAGAAAACACTTTCGTAGGATTTACCTAGTATATTGGTCAGTACATTCAGGCGGCCCCGGTGGGCCATGCCCAGTACAAATTCCTGGATGCCTAACTCGGTTCCTTTTTCGATGACCGAATCCAGCGCCGGGATGAGGCTTTCCGCTCCTTCGAGCGAGAAGCGCTTTTGGCCCAGAAATTTGGTGCCCAGGAAGTTTTCAAATACCACTGCCTCATTCAGCTTCCGCAGGATCCGTTTTTTCGTCTCCAGCGGAAAGTTCGGTGTATTGCGTTCGCCTTCCATGCGATCCTGCAACCACTTGATTTTTTCGGGGCTGCGGATATATTTGAATTCGGCACCGATGGAGCGACAGTATGTATCTTCGATCAGCTGACGTATATCGCGCAAGGTGGCAGGTCCCAGCCCAATTTCAACACCGGCATTGAACACGGTGTCCATATCAGCCTCACTCAGGCCGAAAGTCTCCAATTCTTTGCCGGGGTAATATTTCCTGCGCTGGCGTACCGGATTGGTCTCCGTGAACAGATGCCCGCGGTCGCGGTAGCCGTTGATCATATTCAAGACATTGATTTCCTTCAGCACGTGGTCAGGCGTAGCCTGAGCGTCGGGCGCTGAAGCCGAACCATTCTGACCGAAATCAAAACCCTCGAAAAATTTTTGCCAGCCGAAATCAATAGAATTGGGGTCTTCTTTATATGCTTTGTATAACGAGTCGATGTAGGTCGAATCTGCGTTACTCAGATAAGAAAGCTTGTCCATTTAGTTGTTTATGCAATAATGCGCCAAAGTTATAATTATTAAATCGTTTACCATAGCAATAACCCACAAATTTATGGCCAATTTTCATCCTTATCCCAGTTCCACCGCTTCTTTTGGGTAGAACTGTGCGGTCAATTTTTTTAGGTCCGCCGGCTTGTTGTCTTTGATGCTGCTGCCCACGCCGGCCAGATGCGCCCAACTGCCGTAATTATTGGCGGGACCGTAGTCAATGAGCTTTTCTTCAAACCAGGCTGCACCTTTCAGCCAATTGACTTTCAGCTCATGGATCAGGTACGAGGCAACGATGACCCGTTGGTAATGCGGGATGTATCCCGTTTCATTGAGTTGCTGGACGGCCCGATCCACAATCGGGTTACCCGTATTTGCGCGTTTCCACAGGTCAAAGAGCCTATCCTCATCGGGGGCAATCTCCGGGGGGGTACCCGTTAAACCTCCCAACTGGAAAAAACGGTTGCCGTGCTTTTTGAACATGAATCGATAATAATCCCGCCACAGCAATTTCAATATGATCTGTTCACCGCGCTTCTTGTCCAAAACCGTATTTTCTGCTTCCTTGGTGGCATGGTAGAAGGTATTTGGGGATAACGCACCCACGGCGATATAGGGAGAAAGCTCGGTATATTCTTCGTGAGTGTGATCGTATAGAAACGCATGCATCTGGTCTAACGCGATCGCTTCTCCTCCCGGGAATTTCAGGTTGGAAACCTGGGCGATTTCGCTTTTATCAAAACCGAGTTCCATTAATTCAGGAGCCTTACCGCTATCCATTCCTTCCGGTACACGAATGGTATCGGGCGTGCCCAACTGAGGGCGTATGGAGCTTTCCCGTTCTGTTTTTTTCTTGAAAACAGCAAAGGCATCGGGAATGTCGCGGATCGGAAAGGGAAGGTCTTCTTTATGGTACAATGTATGGCCGATGAAATGCCTGAGGTTAATCTGCATCTTCCAAAGCGCTTCTTCAACAAGCCCGGAAATATAGGTCTCCTCATAAGCCACTTCCCGGTGATGGTAGACTTCATCTACCTGGTATTTTTCCGCAATTTGAGGAAGCAGTTCCTCCGGGTGGCCATAGTCAATAATCAGGTCGCCACCCAGTTGCCGGAGGGTTTGCTGTAATGCCAGCACGTTTTCCCGTAGGAAGGCGGCACGCAACACCCCAGTCTTCCGGGTGCCATACTTTGTGTGGGTAAAATGCCGGGGGTCGAAACAGTATACCGGGACAATCCGTTGGCTGCGCTCGACGGCACGAAGCAGAATTTCATTGTCGTGAATACGCAAATCATTCCTGAACCAAACCAAGATCGTCCTATCGTCCATACTTACTAAGGGATTAAATTCTACAAATATAAGCTTATTTGTCGTAGCAACCCTTGTTTATTGCCGATAAACTGGAATATTGACAATAAAACCACAATTGTCTGCAATTTATCAGCGGGCAATGTTGGTAAGCTAACCATTTTTTTTAAGTTTGCAAAATAACATTCATCGGAAACATAATTCATTTTCGATTGTATAACTATTAAATTAGTAGTAACCAAGCCGCCTTCTTAAAGTGGTATTATTGGAGTATGGAAGTCCTGATAACCGGCCTTAATAATTATTTAGCAAGAAACATTGCTGTGTGTCTTGCTGAAGAAGATTATCAAGTAACCTGCCTGTTAAGGAATCGTAAGTTTTTCTATAAGCATGTGCCAAAGAAGTATGGCATCAATATCGTAGAAGGCGACCTGTTCCGTGGTACATTTCCCCCCGGCCTGAGCAAGGAAGTACGCGCTGCTTTCTATTTTAACCAGTCGCCCATTAACGAAATCGATATCCGCCTGGAGATGGATCTCATCGCCTTGCAGAAATACGTGCGGTTACTGAAGTCAACGGCCTGTGAGCATTTGATTTATGTGACCAAACTGTCTGATGACAATATAGACCGGGTTAAATCCCTTCTGAACAAGAGCGGAATGGCTTATACGATCATGCGGATCAGTAACATCGTCGGCAAAGGTTCTGCGCTGATGAACATCTTTTCAAATCTGGCCAAGCAACGTTGGATTGTCTTGCCCAAGGAATTTGTAACCAGCCGTTGCCAGCCGATCCTCCTATTGGACGTATGCGCGTACCTGAGTAAAATCATTCTGAATACAGATACCTACGGAAAAGTATTCGACGTCGGAGGGCCGGAAGTGATGACCTATAAAGAAGCTTTTGAACGTTACCTGGACATCGCTAAATTGAAGAAGCGTGTATTGGCGTTGCCCGGGCTCGGCAAACCTATTTCTGTTTTCATGGGAAGATATCTTTATAAATTTGAGCAGGATGTTGCCGCCGCATTCACGGCATATATGCGTAAAGATTTGGTAGCTGTAAACGATGGATTAAATGCCTATTATCCGGGAATTAAATTGGCCCCCTTCCACGTTTCCTTGCGGTACGCATTGGGGCTGCCTTAAATTGAGGGCTGATGGATAGCACGGCTACGAAAGGACGGATATTGATAACCGGCGCAACGGGTTTGGTTGGTCAGGCATTGATACCCGTGTTGGTGAGCAAGGGCTACGCGGTCAATGCGCTGAGCCGGAACAAACACAGTATGCAATTGCCGCATGTCCGTTTTTTTCAATGGGATGTTTCGGCAAATCAACTAGACGCTGCATGCTTGGATGGAGTGAGTGCCATCGTCCACTTAGCGGGTGAAAATATCGCTGCCCTGCCATGGAGCAATCATCGGAAGCAGTTGATCCGCAACAGCCGTATCCAGTCCATTTTGCTGCTTTATGATCTGCTTCGCCAACGTAAAAACCACGGAGTCACAACCGTTGTATCTGCCTCTGCATCGGGATATTATGGAAACAGAGGCAACGAGTGGATGACGGAAGATAAGTCGCCCGCCGCAGACTTTCTGGGGCATACCTGCCGCGACTGGGAACGTGCGGTAGAAACAGGACGGGCACTGGGCTTGCGTACCGTTTCGCTGAGAAGCGGAGTCATCCTCTCGGATCAGGGAGGAATCTTCACCCGATTTGCCGGTTTTATAAAAAAAGGGTTGGGTACGGTGCCCGGTACAGGCAAGCAATGGATGCCCTGGATTCATGTAGCAGATGCGGTGGCTATGTATTCCTTCGCATTGGAACACAATGGGATACATGGGGTTTACAACATGCTGGCGCCGCAGCCGGTCACGTTTTCTACATTTGTGCACACCCTGGCAAAAAAAATGAAAAAACCTTTGTGGCTACCTCATATACCGCCATTCGTATTAAAAGCCGTGATGGGTCAACTAAGCGAAATGCTCCTCTGTAGCACCCGTATGTCAGCCGAAAAGATTCAAAATACGGGCTTTACATTCCGGTATCCGGAAATAGAAGGGGTCATGGAAGCACTCATTCCCTCGCCTTGACCGTACTTTTTCCGTCTTTACCCGGCGATCCGGAATATACCTGTCCCTGGGAAAGGTTGCTCAATGGCCTGCCCGGTGCACCCATGCCGATCAAACTATAGATATTGGAAAGCTCGCTGCTTGGATTCACGCGGTATCCACCTGCTCTCGTATCGATCTGTAGGTAATGTTCAGACTTTTTGTCTTCGGTTTGCGGTTCAATACCATCGCTGGCGTAGGTAAAGTTCACATTACCGCCATTGCCGTTGGGAAAAGTGCGCGATCCATTATTGCGGGCATCGTGCCCACCGGCCAGCACATACAGTGCACCCAGTTTTTCAAATCGTATGTCGATGTCAAAATTGGTACCGTTGTTTTTTCCATCCGTACCGAATAGATAACCCCGCTTGTCAATCTCGGCGTGGCCAACCTCCAGTTTTACGTCTTTTTTACCATAAAATACCAATTGACCCCGGTCGCCCATAATCAAGGTGTCAATCCGCAGCACCAACGATGAATCCTTTCCGCCGCTATATACTTCCTTTTTCTTCTTGCCGACGACGAGTTTCCCGATATGCAATGTGTTGGTGTCCTGGGCAAAGGCACTGACCGAATACAGTGCTAACATGCACACAATGAAGTTCTTCATGAGCTAAATCCTCCTTCTTGTTAAGACATTTTTCAGCTGATAAAGTTTAATTTGTGTTACAATTATCCCCCACGCATGAAGTATAGCGTCATAATCGTTAATTTCGTCCCCAAGTTCATTAACCATGATGCGTATAATCCTTTTCTGTATATTCCTTATTCCCCTATTCCCATCCGTGGCGTCCACGTTTCAGGATACAACTACGCACCTGGAGGAGGTGACCGTACGGGCATATTTTACCGAGCAGCCGCTTTTGCGGCTCACGGCATCGGCGGGCGTGGTTAGCCCCACCGCATTGGGAAATCAAAGCGGCACGACCTTACTGCCTGCCATCAATACCGTACCGGGTGTCCGGATGGAAGAACGTTCTCCCGGCAGCTATCGGCTTTCTCTCAGGGGCAGTCTTTTACGCTCACCTTTTGGTGTACGTAACGTAAAGGTATACCTGGATGAGATACCGCTTACCGACGCGGGGGGGAATACGTATCTCAACGTATTGGATGCAGGAAGTATCGAAGGGATTGAAGTGCTGAAAGGGCCGGACGGAAGTCTCTTCGGAGCCAATTCGGGTGGCGTGGTATTGATCCGGCCGCAGGGAATGGGCGATGAAACGGATCCGAAAGCGTCGCTGCGCCTAAATGGCGGATCTTTTGGCTTATTCCATGAGCAGCTATCCGCCACACTGAATCCCACAGCTGGTTACCGGTTTGGTTTCAGTCAGGCATACCAGCGTGCCGACGGTTATCGGCAGAATTCGGCCATGAAGCGGGCAGCTTTTCAGACCGTGCAACGGTGGAACTATAATCCGAGGGGTGAATTACGGCTGATTGCCCTGTACTCAGACCTGCGTTACCTTACGCCCGGCGGGCTTACAGAAGCGCAATATGCCGAAGATCCCAAACTCGCACGCCCGGCTACACCGGCCACTCCGGGGGCGTTGGAACAACAGGCGGGCATTGTCAATAAAACGCTGATCGGCGGTTTGGTACATGACATCCACATCGGGTCCCGGCTCAGGCATGTTGCGGCTGTCTTCGGTTCACACACCGATTTCAGCAATCCCTTCATCACCAACTATGAGCTACGTAATGAAGCCAATATGGGTTTCCGTACCTACCTGGATTATCGTGGAGGTGGTTCAGGTGTGTTTTCCTGGCATGCCAATGTAGGAATGGAAGGACAGTTTGGGAAAAATGATTTTGCAAACTACGAAAATCATGGCGGTGTGCGTGGCGATGCCATGGCAATCGATGCGTTAAGAAGCAGTCAACATTTTTACTTTGTGCGCTTTAGCGCAGATGTATATAACCGCCTGTTGCTGGAAACGTCGTTGAGCCTTAACTATTATGGTTACCGGTTCCGGCCACTTTTCCCAGACAGTGAACCCCATTATACCCGGCGTAGTTTTGATGCGGAATGGATGCCACGGGCTGCGTTGTCTTATATGCTGGCACCGCAATGGGTATGGCGGGCTTCGGTTTCAAGGGGATATTCGCCACCCACCCTTGAGGAGGTCCGTGCCTCGGATCAGGTTATCAATACAGCGCTTGAAGCGGAAACTGGATGGAATTACGAAACGGGGTTCCGCTGGCAGCCCGGCAACAGACGGATTGCCGTTGATGGTTCGGTGTTTTACTACCGGATGGAAGATGCCATCATCCGCCAGGTACTCGAAACCGATGCCGAATTTTTCGGCAATGCAGGGGGAGTCAACCAACGGGGAATAGAGCTTTCCGCATCGGCTTGGGCGATCGAACCCGATCAAACCGGGTGGTTACGTGGTCTTCAACTGGGAACAAACCTGACCTTGAGCAAATTCCGTTTTGGAAATTACCGGGTGGGCGACGATGATTTTACGGGAAATAAACTCACGGGTGTACCCGGAACCACCCTGGTCAGCAGCTTGTTGGCCAGGTTCCCCGGAGGGATAGAAGCGTACGCTATGCATAACTATACGTCGGCCATTCCGCTGAATGATGCAAATACCGTGTTTGCGGGTGCTTATCACCTGCTGCAGACCAAACTGACATGGAACAAGCCCTTGGGAAGCCGGTTCATCTTTCAGGTGTTCGCCGGAGGCGACAACCTGCTGAACCAGCGGTATAGCCTCGGCAATGACATCAACGCCTTCGGTGGCCGCTTTTTCAATGCCGCCGCACCGCGCAATTTTTATGCAGGAATGGCATTACGTATTTAAAAAAATTATCCCTACTTTCGAGACCTCAAAACAAAAGATATCATGAGTTTGAAAGATTTTAAAGGAGTTGTCACCGGTGATGCCGTTCAAGAATTATTTGAAATAGCAAAAACGCATAAATTCGCCCTTCCGGCGGTTAATGTCATCGGTACCAATTCCATTAATGCTGTAATGGAAACTGCCAAGGCGGTCAATTCGCCCGTAATTATCCAACTGTCAAATGGCGGGGCGCAGTTTTACGCAGGTAAATCGCTAAATAACGACGGCCTGAAAGCCTGTATTCTCGGTGGGGTGTCCGCCGCTCAGCACGTCCATTTGCTGGCCGAACACTACGGCGTAGCTGTTATCCTCCATACCGACCACGCAGCCAAAAAGCTACTGCCCTGGATTGATGGATTGCTTGATTACGGTGAGCAATTTTTTAAAGCAAATGGAAAGCCTTTGTTTTCCTCCCATATGCTTGATTTATCCGAAGAGCCCATCGAAGAAAATATCGAAATTTCGAAAAAATACCTGGCCCGCATGAAACCCCTGGGCATGACGGTGGAGATTGAACTGGGTGTAACCGGCGGTGAGGAAGATGGCGTGGACAATTCGGATGTGGATAGCGCTAAGCTCTATACCCAACCCGAGGAAGTTGCTTACGCATATGAGGAACTCAAAAGCGTCAGTGATAAGTTTACCGTTGCAGCCGCCTTCGGCAACGTGCATGGGGTATATAAACCCGGTAACGTAAAATTGCAACCCATTATCCTGCACAATTCCCAGGAATACATCCGGCAGAAGTTCGGACTGTCTGCTGAAAAGCCGGTCAACTTCGTTTTCCACGGCGGCTCAGGTTCCACTCCGGAAGAAATTGCCGAGGCCATTTCGTATGGTGCCATTAAGATGAACATCGACACCGACATGCAGTGGGCCTTCTGGGATGGCGTACGCGGCTATTACCAGTCAAAAGAAGGCTACCTGCAAAGTCAGATCGGCAATCCGGAAGGGCCCGACTCACCCAATAAGAAATACTACGATCCACGTGTCTGGCTGCGCAAGGGCGAGGATGCTTTCGTTAAGCGGCTTACCCAGGCGTTTGAAGAATTGAACGCGCTGGATGTGAACAGCAAACTGTAATTAATTTTCCGGTTTTCCGGTACAGAGACCCTTACCCGGCGACGGGCGAGGGTTTTTTTATGTCCGCAACCTTGCAAAATACCCAGTAGCGGGTATTTTTTTTGCCGTATCGTGCCAATAACTTTGCTGTGTCGACAGAATACTAAAAAAATGAATGTTGCCGCTTATCGGATTAAACCGTCGAATTATACGCAGTCAGTTAATCTTTTAATCACATAACCATGAAAACACGAAAACTCGTAGTTTGTATTGCTTTTGCCTTGTTGGGCATTGCTTTCTTTACTTCGCCGGCCTATGCACAAAAGGCGAAAAATCGTACCATCACCATCAATACCGAAAGCGGGGCAAGCCTGTATGTCGATGGGAATCAGCTAACTGCCCCGGCAAAAATAAAAATACCCAAATATGCAACCGTCAACGTCAGGGTTGAAAAGGTGGGGTTCGTTACCGAAATACGTAACTATGAAAATAACGGCGTTAATATCATTCCCAAAACAGATTTCGTTCAGCTTACCAAGGACGAGGCATACGAAAATTCGTTCGTAACCAACCTCGCTAACCAGGACATTGACATTCGCCCATCCCGCAATGTGGCAGAATCGTGGATATTACTGAACCGCATTGTGACCGGATCGTTTGATGTCATTGCCATTATGGATAAGGCGACCGGCTACATGGCAACCGCTTGGTCAGCCAAATCGTTCAACTCCGGTGTGGTTCGGACCCGCCTGATTGTCAAAACAAGCAATACCGAGCCCCTGGAATACAAAGCCAAACTGGTCTCTGAAATTGCGCCTCCGGGAACCAGTGTGACTGCTGACGAGTCGTTCCGTAAGTGGGATCGGGTATTGCGAACCTATGAAAATGTAATTCCGGATCTGCAAAGCCGCTTGGCGGTAAATTAAAACGTAAACCAATTTATTAAAACCTCATGATATATTCATATTCTTCTTTGAAAAACACCGTAACGGGGATTGTTGCGATGTTGGTAACGGTCAATGTCTTTGCACAGCATGCAACGGTTGCAGGTCAGGGACATTACAATGAATCCGACTTTGGGAAATTCTATGTGCGGTTGGGGGTCAACATTCCACAGGGTGCCTTTGGCAAAGCGTTTGACCTGAATGTACCTTTGTATGAAAATATTTCCAAAAATGGCGGCATCGGTGCAGACCTTGGCGTCGGTTCGGAGTTAGGTAAGTATTTCTTTTTCCATGAAGACCCCATCAACGACCTGTTCAAGGTTGGCCTGGATGCGACCTTTTTTTCCTTTGGTTACAACACCGGGAAATCAAAGCCGCATCCGGATGAGCAGGCCGAGGCATTCGACTTTGTGACCGGAGCCGTCAAGCTGGGACCTGTGGTGTCATTTAATGTAGCGGGCGACTTTTATACGGATGTTTTCGTTAAGGTGGCACCCACGGCGCTGTTATCTTTCGAACCGCCTTACCATTTTAAGGGAGGAATTTACGAACCGGATTCCGAAGTGCTCTACTTCAATACAGACGAAAAAGTAGCCTTTGCGTTCAAGACCGATTTCGGTATTAACCTGCGTTACCGGAAAGTGACACTTACCGCCAGCTATGAGAGCGGTACGTTCAACGTGCCGGTTACCTACTACCAAAACAATGGAGCCGAAGAGATTTACGAAACGGAGCCCCAGGAAATGGATAGAAAGATGCCGATGGGACTGTTGCAATTGAAATTGGGTATCCAGGCTTTTTAAATTAACAACTTTTATCCAATGAATCGTTACCTGTGTATCACCAAATCTTTCCTGCTGCTCGGTGGGTTACTATTCCTGGCATCCTGTGCGAAGAATGATAACGTGGACCAACTGAAGGCACCCGATAAAGCAAAGGAAATCCCCAATAGCCTACATATTGCGTTTGAAACGCCTGATTGGAAACGGCAAATCGACTGTTCGCAACTGGATCTGTATCCAAACCGGGTGGCCGCCTATTATCCTGAACGGAATATATGGGATGGGCCGACGCTCATTGACGATGTTGTATGGGTGGGAGCGAGATCGGCGTCGACGCAAAATTATTTTATGCTTTCGTACCCTAAGACGGTAGAGGCGCTTGAAAATCCCGACAACCTCAGACGATATCCCGTAGCTGAATTTGGTACCATCACCGGCCCTTTTCAATATGCGATGGAATTGCCACTTGATGAGCGATTGAATAAATCCGGTCAATGGTTGGCCAGCCGGGCGGGTGAGTCAACATCCGAATTTACCGAAATTACCGAAATTAAACGGGTGGGCACGGAAGAACCGGATGGCCGGAATACGATTTACAGCTATGCCATCTATCAGATTAAGGGACGATACGCATTCAAATCCCTGTTAGAAACGTTTACTGCCGAGGGGGCTCTCTCCGCAGCTGTAGAAGCCGATGATAAGCCGGTAACCGGATCGTTTCATCTGAAAGTGCGTGTGCGAATCGATTAACTTCTCCGCTGGTTTTCCAGCATCGGAAACAAGCGTTGCTAAAACCTAACTAGGATGAAACATTTTACCCTTATTCTTTTAACCTTAACAACCGTATCTTTACTTGTGGCCCTGAAGGGCTGCAAGAAAGATACACCGCCCGCCCCTACGGAAGAAGAATTGCTGACGGAACAGCTGGCTGAGGATGCCGCGTACAACGACGGCATCCTCGCCGGAGCGGGCAACTTTTTCGTGAATGCCGGTTTACGCCCTTCGCAGCAGGCCCAGCAGGTGGGTACGCTGTCACTGTCGGGCGATTCGCTGGTGCTGCTTGGGGCCACGGATAACGGCGGCAAAGTAAAGGTGGTCCACACCGTGGGATTGTTCTCCACCGACGGCACACCGGGTGCGGTGGCGCAGGTTTCTGCCGACGGAAATGCGGTTTCGGTTGCCGCCATGGGGGGTACGGAACGGCTGAATCCGGTGCTGGTGGTACGCTGGACGGGGGCTTCCGGCACGGAGGTTTCGCTGCGGGAATACGCTACGGACGGAAGCTACACGGCACTGGCCAGCGGGTACTACGAAAACGGCGAACTGCAGGCCGGTGTATTGATAATGGATGTAAACCCCGCGCCATCGGCAGAAAGGGGCTGCCCCCTGCCGGAAGGAACAGGCGGAACCTACGGCCACCTGACGGACGTAAGCTACGTACACTGCATACTGCAGCGGGCAAGCACCGATGCGGCTCCGTTTCTGGCGTCATACACCGCTTCGGGCGGTGCATACGGAGTAGCCGGCCTGCAGGAAGCCTCAGACCAATTGCTGGAAACACTGGGTAGCCTGGGCCGGCTGGGTGAACTGCGCACGCACGAACAGCCGCTGGGCCACGGGTATGCGGTACTGGTGGATGCCTATACAGAGTCGGCGTCGGCAGGCAAAACGGCAATTGGGCTGAAACTGTCGCCGGAAGCGCCTTCCTACAGCGAACGGGACGGCGGAGTGCTGTCGTTCGACGTGGCGGTGGTCGATACGGCTGCGGAAGGCATGCAAACGCGCGACCCGGTATACGCAAACGTGCGGCTGACGAGCAGCGACGGCAGTAGGATATACCTCGATGAGGTACGGGCCATTGATACAGGTGCCACGGAGATCCGTTTTGACCCGCGTGAGCTGGAAGACTATGGCACGGCGGAATCGCTAGCCTTCAGCTATGGACTGGTATCGGATAGTACGGTAGCGGAGGTAAGCATCCCGCTGACGTACATCGTGCCAAAGAAGATCACGATCAAGTCAGGAAATAATCAGGAAGTGAAAATGCTTCAGGAGGTACCCGAATTATTAGCGGTAGTCGTTACCGCAACGGATGGGCTCCCTGTGGAAGGGATCAAGGTGGTATGGGAGGTAACCAAAGGAGGCGGTCACTTCGGTGGAAGTGCTTCGCCGTCCGTCGAAGCGGTTACGGATGAAAGCGGTGCGGCCAGCGCTCCCGTCAAGTGGGGATTGGGCCGTAGCGGCGAGCAGGAAGTGAAGGCCACGGCATACTACAAGGGGAATGTGATCGGTGAGACCCTGTTTAACGCCTCCGTATATCGACCGAAACGGGAACTGGTTTATTTTACCGGGCTTGACGACCACAACGGAGTGCCTTTGGAAAAACGTACCCCGGTAAGAACCGTAAAAGAGGGAGAGCGTTTTGAAGCCTATCACAACGTCGCATATAACTTTCGCGTGAAAGAAGATGGTGAATTTGTCCATCTTGGGGGGCGGGAAATACTGACGGCTTTTACAGACGGGAGAGGACCGTGGCTACAGCGGGCCGGCGATCCGTTCTTGCTTGAAGACTATGAAATAGCCTATATCAATGGACAAGGTTATCCCGATACGCTCCGCATCGACGTTGTGGTAAAGAATACATTGTATGATCTGGTCGTCGGCCGCACATTGAAACAGCGTTTCTTGAACGGAGATATTACCTACTACGAATTCCATAAGGGCGGAAGTGTGGCAATTTATCACAATAACAACATGCAAACCGAGACAAAAACCTATGTGCTGACCATCGACGAACCGGTCGGCCAGCGCGGGAATTTGTTTGCGAAGGCGTATACGTTGTGGTTCTGCGGGGACTACACCTACCATGAACCCAATGTCGGCGTAGTATATATCGGTGCCGAGCGGGGTAAAGGAATCAGTGATTACGATCTGAGCATGATGGTGCAGCGGCTTTACGTAAATGAAAACGGCAAGTTAACTTTCATGGACGGGGGAAGTGGGGGCATCGGTTGTTCAGAAGCCGGTGATGAGTACCTCCTTGAGTGGGCCGACTGAATATCAGTTAGCCGCCGATAGCTATATGGACGCCTTAAAGCCAAAGCGGTATCTCAAATCTCAAATCTCAAATCCACAATCTCAAATCTAAAATCATTTAGTACCTTTGGCCCATGCCAGAAAAGATCATGATTCTTGATTTCGGCTCCCAATATACCCAATTGATTGCACGCCGGGTGAGGGAACTGAATGTTTATTGCGAAATTCATCCCTATAATCACCTTCCTGAGTTTGACGAAACGGTAAAGGGGGTTATCCTATCGGGAAGCCCGTATTCGGTACGCCAGTCCGACGCGCCCCAGGTCGACTTCCGGGCACTCCAGTCCAAATTTCCTGTATTGGGTGTATGCTACGGTGCACAGTACATCGCACAGCATTCAGGCGGAGAGGTGGTGGCGTCGGAAATCCGCGAATACGGTCGGGCCAATCTCCATTTCGTGGATCATGCCAATCCGTTGTTAGCAGATGTTCCGGTAGATTCCCAGGTGTGGATGTCGCACGGCGACACCATTGCGGATATTCCGGCCGACTTTGAGATCATTGCAAGTACAGACAAGGTGAAGGTGGCGGCATACCACGTAAAGGGTACCCAAACCTATGGTATCCAGTTTCACCCCGAAGTCACCCATAGTACCGACGGCACAACCCTGCTGAAGAATTTTGTCATCGACATCTGTGGCTGCACACCGTCCTGGACCGCCGACGCGTTTGTGGATACAACGGTGGCTTCACTGAAAGAAAAATTGGGAGATGATCACGTGATCATGGCATTATCGGGAGGTGTAGATTCCACGGTTGCGGCTGTCTTGCTCCATCAGGCAATCGGTAAAAACTTGCACTGTATCTTTGTAGACCATGGCTTGCTGCGTAAGAATGAATACGAACAGGTGCTGGAGTCGTACCAGCATATGGGGTTGAACATCAAGGGAATAAATGCCAAAGATCGGTTTTACCAAAAGCTAGCGGGTGTGAGCGAACCTGAGCGGAAACGTAAAATTATCGGTGCGGCATTTATTGATGAATTTGACGAGGCCGCACACGCCGTTCAGGCCGAACTTCCCGAGGGTGTAGCGGTTAAATGGCTCGGTCAGGGCACCATTTATCCGGATGTCATCGAATCCATTTCCGTAAAGGGGCCTTCGGCTACTATTAAATCCCACCACAATGTGGGAGGGTTGCCCGATTTTATGAAACTGAAAGTTGTTGAGCCGCTCAACACCCTGTTCAAAGACGAAGTGCGCAGAGTAGGGAAGGCATTGGGGGTAGCCCCCAGCATTTTGGGTCGGCATCCATTTCCCGGTCCGGGATTGGCGATCCGGATATTAGGCGAAATCACCGCCGAGAAGGTACGGATTTTGCAGGAAGCTGATGATATTTACATCCGCAACCTGCGTGAATCGGGTTGGTACGACAAGGTGTGGCAGGCAGGTACCATTTTCCTGCCGGTACAGTCGGTAGGGGTGATGGGAGATGAGCGTACCTACGAACATGTCGTCGCTTTGCGCGCGGTCGGCTCGTTGGATGGGATGACGGCAGATTGGACGCACCTGCCCTATGAGTTATTGGCAAAAATATCGAACGAAATAATCAATCACGTAAAGGGGATAAATAGGGTTGTATATGATATCAGTTCAAAACCGCCGGCTACGATTGAATGGGAATAAAGGATTAGTCGGGATTGCACTTGTGCTTTTGATGGCTGCCTGTACTCCCAAAGTAAGGGTATTGCGCGGATCGGGCACCACTCCTCCACCGAAAAAGGAAGTGCCCTCGGAAGATAAAGATAAAAAAGAGGAAGTTGATACGGACACCAAGGAGGTGGATGTGAACAACATTGCGTTATTGCTGCCGTTTGAATTGGACAAAGCCAATCCGCATGCACCCAGCACCGAGGATATCAAGCGTTCGGCGCTCGCTCTTGATTTTTATCAGGGATTTAAACTGGGTTTGGACGCGCTGGCAGAGAAGGGGACCAACTTCAAGGTGAATGTGCTGGATACGCGTGATGATCCGGCTGAAAATACCCGTATAGCAAAACTGGAACAGGTACAGGACGCCGCATTGGTGGTCGGGCCGGTATATCCAAAGGAAATCCAGGTGTTTGGGTTTAATGCTTCGCTGGAGGAAGCACTCCAAATTTCTCCCCTGGCTGCCAGCATGCCTTCTGAGTTTAATCTACCCAATCTGGTCACAATTACCGCGCCGATCACCGCGCATGTGCAGGCGCTGGCCGCACGGATCGCCCAACAATACCAATCCGGAGACGTAGTGATCTTATATCAGACCCAGGATGCGGCAAGCAGGCAGTTTCTTTCCCCGTTGAAGGCGGAAGTTGGCCGACTAAAAAAAGATATTAAGGTGGTCGAAGTGACGGATGAAGAATCACTGGAAAGCAGTGTACACATATCCGGAAAAAATTTGGTGGTATTGGCAACAACCAACAAGTATCAGATTTCACCGATTCTGGCTCATCTGCGCAAATTGCACGATGAGCTTTCTTACCAGATCCAACTATTCGGACACCCGAACTGGGCAAAATTGGAATTTGACGAAACAGATGGGCTCGCAATCTTCCGCACCTGCATCACTACCTCGTATTATGTAGATAAAGGACGTGCGGAAGTGCGGCGGTTTGACGAGCAGTACCGCCGTGAATTTGGTATACCCGCCACCGAATTCGCCTATAAAGGGTACGATGCAGCCTATTACTTCGGGGGGCTGCTGGCGAAATACGGAGCAGCCTATAAAGAATATATTACGCAGGAAGAATACAGGGGGTTGCATAATGCCTTCAAGTTTGAGCACAATCCCAATTGGGGATATGTAAACAACGCGGTATTTATGTTGCAGTACCGGAGTGGCGATTTCCAGCCCTTATAACGGATCCGATTGCGCATGGCGACCGAACGGCGGATAAGTCAGCAAATACGGATGGTTGAGCGTGTGTTGCACGAATACCAGCAACAACGAAAAATCCCCCTGGCCCGTTTTCTTACGGGATTTTACAAGCGTAACCGCCAGATGGGTGGAAATGACCGCCGGACGGTTTCCCGCCTCACATATCACTATTTCCGCATTGGCAACGCAGCCAGACAAGCTGATATATCCACACGGCTGGCCATCGCTGAATTTTTATGCAGCGAAGACAGTGCCCTGGTTCAGTTGGTACTTCCTGCGCTGTACCCTTCCGTCGATAAGCCGATGGAAGAAAAGCTGGTGTTGCTGGAACAGCAAACGGATTTCCGTTTGGAAGATGTATTTCCTTATCAAGGACAGCTCTCGGAGGGAGTCGACGGGTCTGATTTCGTTAAGAGCCTTTTTGTACAACCCGATCTGTTTATCCGTTTGCGCCGGGGCCATGAGGCGGAGGTGCAGAAACGGCTTACGGAAGAAGGTATTTCCTATCGCGTGTTGGGTACATCCCGATTAGCACTTCCGAATGGTGTGGCGCTTGACCGGATCCGCGATCTCGTGGGTAAGTATGAGGTGCAAGATGATTCCTCACAGCAGACCGGTACATTTTTCGATGCCGCTGATGGGGAAAGCTGGTGGGATGCGTGTGCGGGAGCCGGAGGGAAGTCGCTCCTGCTGCTCGACAGCCATCCGGCCATAAACCTATTGGTATCTGACGTAAGGACCAGTATCCTGCGCAACCTCGACGAACGTTTTGAAGCGGCCGGTATCACAAAATACCGACAGAAAATTATCGACCTGACCAAAGATACGGCGGTTATTCTCGGCAAAGAACAGTTTGACGGTATCATCCTCGATGCACCCTGTAGCGGGTCAGGTACCTGGGGCCGGACACCGGAGATGATTACTTCTTTCGACCGGGATTCAATCCGGCAATTTGCGGCTGTCCAGCGGCAAGCCGCAGAAGCAGTCATCAAACACCTAAAACCCGGTAAGCCCTTGATTTACATTACCTGTTCTGTTTTTTCCGAAGAGAACGAACAGGTGATCGCATTCCTTCAGAATACAGGCCTGGTCAAATTGGAACGGGCGGAACTTTTACAGGGTTACCGCCATCGCGCAGACAGCATGTTTGTGGCAAGACTGATCCGGCGCTGATTTTTAATTATGCGTTTTCTTTCAGCAGCCGTTCCAGTTCATTGGCCGGAAAAACACCCGATTGGCGCCACTTGATTTGACCGTTTTTAAAAATAATTAACGTAGGCACACCGCGTATTTGATATTTGGTGGCTACCTGCGGGTTTTTATCTACGTCAATTTTGATAATGGATGCGGCATCGCCTACGCGTTGCTTTACATCCTCCAGGATGGGGGCCTGTGTCTTGCACGGACCGCACCAGGTGGCGAAAAAATCCACTAACACAGGTTTTTCACCGTTGATCAGTTCATTGAATGTGCTCATTTTTCAAGTATCTCCCTAATTAACGCGCTTTTTTGCGGATTGTTTTTCTCCGTTGCAAAGATAGGGGTTTAACAAACACTAGTTATCTTTACCGGATGAATAGAGATCTGATTTTACGCGAACGCCTGGCTATCCAGCGCACCATCATGGCTAATCAGTCCACTTTTTTGTCGTTCCTCCGCACCTCAATGTATTTTGCTGTGGCCGGTGTCTCCCTGGATCAGTTGCTGAAGCTGCCCGGTGGGCATATTATTGAGTATATTTTTCTGGTCATTTCTGCAGTCTTATTGGTGGTAGGTGGGGCAAATTATTTCATCCAAAAAAGAAAAATCGATAAAAGTGAAAAGCATATCGGCGATTACCGGCTTGATTATGAAAAGGGAGGGGAGTAGTACCGATTTTTCCGAAGGTCTTGAATTTGGCTGTGGGTTACTTTTAAATGATAAAATGCGATTCCGATAAGGAATCGCATTTTATCATCTGTGCCCGGAGAGAGACTCGAACTCTCAAGGGACTGCTCCCAACGGCTTCTGAGACCGCAACGTTTACCAATTTCGCCATCCGGGCGGCATGCCCCAAATCCGTTGTTTGGATCGGGGATGCAAATATATGATTTTAATTGACAATTGACAATTGAAAATTGATAATTGAAAAAGACTATCAACTATCAATTATCAACTATCAACTATCAACTATCAACTATCCAAAAATTACTCTTCCTCGTCATCCGTATGCAACATATCCTGATGCTCTTCGGGTTTATAGGAAGCTTGAAGTGCTGCCAGTTTCTTTTTGCCATAGGCCATTTTGGTAATCAATACAAATAAGACCGGTACAATGAATATTGCAAACAGGGTAGCGATCAACATCCCTCCAAAAACTGTCCAGCCGATGGTTTGCCGTGCAATGGCACCCGCTCCGGCCGAATACATCAGCGGAACAATACCCAGTATGAAGGCAAACGACGTCATGATAATCGGGCGTAGCCGTAATTTTACCGCTTCTAGCGTTGCTTTCAGCAGTCCCATGCCGATATCTACCCGTTCTTTGGCAAACTCGACAATAAGGATCGCATTTTTAGCGGCCAGACCAATGATCGCCACCAAACCAATCTGGGCATAGATGTTGTTGTCAAGCCGCGGCAGGAGGGTGAGCACCAAAATAGCCCCAAATACACCAAGCGGAACGGAAAGCAGGATCGAAAAGGGTACCGACCAGCTTTCATACAACGCCGCCAGCAGCAGGAAGACGAATACGATACAAAGTGCAAAGATCATGATCGTCATATTTCCCGCTTCCTTTTCCTGTAGACTTATTCCCGAAAATTCATAGGTGAAACCGGCGCCCAGCGTCTGTGCAGCAGTCTCCTCCAAGGCCCGTAATGCATCGCCACTACTGTATCCGGGAGCGGCACCCCCCATCAGGTCAATGGAACGGAAAATATTGAAGTGGTTGATAATGGACGGGCTTTCGATAATCTCATAAGATACCAATGTACTTAGTGGCACCGGATTTCCCTGCTGGTTTTTCACATACAGCTTTCCGATGTCAGCGATGTCCATACGGAAGGTCGTATCAGCCTGGCTGACTACCCGGAAACTCCGTCCGTAGCGCGTAAAATCGTTGACATAACTGCTGCCCAGGAAAGACGAAATGGTGCTGTAGACACTTGAAACGGCTACACCCATGCGTTTTGCTTGCTCTCGGTTTACCTTCACTAAGTAATTGGGCGTGCGTGAATTGAACAGCGTATAGGCCATGCCGATTTCCGGACGCTGGTTGGCAGCCATCAGAAATTTACCTACCTGAGCTTCGAAATCTTTAATATCGCCGCTTCGTTGGTCGATGAGCTGCATGCTGAATCCACCGCTGATACCCAGGCCGGGAATAGCCGGGGGCAATACGGGCATAAGGGAAGCCTGTTGCAGGCCCGCATATTTTCGCTGTACACCCGCTACAATTTCCTGTGCCGTGCGGCTGCGTTCTCCCCATGGATGCAGTTGGACAAAGAAGGTACCCCCATTGGGTTTAAACGAACGGTTCAGCAGGTTAATCCCCGCAATGCGCATAACGTTTTTGATTTCAGGATTTTCTCTCCGCAACGAGTCCGATAACGCATCCAATAAGTTGGCGGTACGCTCAGAAGAAGCTCCTTCGGGGAGCGTAACGCCCACCATGAACACGCCGGCATCTTCCGTAGGAATAAACCCGGTGGGTTTGCTGGTAAACAACCCAATCGTACCCACGTAGATGCAGACCAACAGGATGATGGCAAGAGGAGCACGTTTGATGACCACCCTGACCGCACTGGAATACCGCTTCGTAACCCGCTCAAACCAGGTGTTGAACTTATAGAATAACCGGTTGATGCCGGTTGATTTCTCATTGAATTGCGACGGCTTAAGCAACAGCGAGCATAAGGCGGGGGTGAGGGATAGGGCGACAAACGCAGAAAGCAACACCGATACAGCGATCGTAATGGCAAACTGTTGGTAAAGCTGACCCACCATACCCGGAATGAAGCCCACGGGCACAAACACCGCCGCCAGAATCAGCGCAATGGCGATAACAGGTGCGGTAATCTCTTTCATCGCCCGTCGCGTCGCTTCCGGTGCCGACAATTTATCGTGGTCAATATAATGTTGCACCGCCTCCACCACCACAATCGCATCATCCACCACAATCCCGATGGCTAACACGAAGGCGAGCATTGTTAAGTTGTTGATCGAAAAGCCGAACAGATTGAAGAAAATAAAGGTACCAATAATTGAAACGGGAATCGCCAATACAGGAATCAAGGTAGCCCGCCAGCTTTGGAGAAAAATGAATACCACCAAAGTTACCAATATCAGCGCCTCAACCAACGTGTGCAGCACGTTGGTGATGGACTCCTGGATCACCGATACGGTTTCATAGTTAACTACATAGTCCATATCGCTCGGGAAGTCTGCTTTCAACTGCTCCAGTGCGGCGTAGATGCCCTCAGCGGTTTCCACGGCGTTTCCACCAGGCATCTGATTAACCATCATACCCGAAGCCGTCAGTCCGTTCAGCTTATTGGTAATGGAATAGGCAAACTCGCCCAGCTCCACGCGTGCCACGTCTTTGAGGTATACAATGGAACCGTCGGCATTGGTTTTGACAATGATCTGCTCAAACTGTTCCTCCTCGTCCAGATCACCATCTAGAATGACCGGATATTCAAAAACCTGAGTATTTACCTGCGGTCTCGCTCCCACACTGCCTCCTGGCATCCGGATGTTTTGTTCCTGAATTGCCGCGTTAACATCTGCCGGAGTGAGCCCTAAGTTAGAAAGTTTCGTTGCATCCAGCCATACACGCATGCTGAAGGGCTGGCCGAATGCCATCACGTCGCCCACTCCCTTTACACGCATCAGTGCGTCACGTACATACAGGTTGGTGTAGTTTGCCAAAAATTTCTGGTCCCGGGTGCCGTTCGGTGAGATCAGAGAGATCATCATCAACACGTCTGTATTGGCTTTCCGCGTAGTCACTCCCAGCCGTCGCACACTTTCCGGTAAGGCGGGTTCGGCAATACCTACGCGGTTCTGTACGTCGAGCGTGGCAATGTCAATATCCGTACCTACATCAAACGTCACGGTGATCGCAGCACGGCCATCGGATGTACTGTTTGACTGCATGTATGTCATCCCGGGCGTACCATTGATCTGGCTTTCGATGAGTGTGGTTACGGTCTGTTCCACGGTCTGCGCGTCTGCCCCGGTGTACGTCGCCTGCACCTGTACAGTGGGGGGCGAAATATTGGGATACTGGCTGATGGGCAATGTCGAGATCGAAATGATACCTATCAACGTAATCAAGATGGAGATGACGATGGAGGTAACGGGTCTTCTTATGAATACTTCTGAAATCATGTTGTTTCTGTCCTAAATGCTTGATGGTCTTTGTTCCACCTTATTTCTTTTCAGCGGGTTGGGTTACTTGTACCTTGGCCCCTGGCCGCAGGTTGATGATGCCATCGGTTACCACCTGTTCACCGCTGGATAACCCCTCATTGATCACAACGCGATCCACTACTTTCAGTCCCAACCGTACGCCCCGTTGCTCTACCGTGCTGCTATCGGTTACTACATACACCGAGGTTTGGCCAAGCTGCTCGGTAACGGCACGATAAGGGATGACCAATTGTTTCGTTTCCGATTGGTTGCGCACCTGCACGGTAGTGGCCATGCCCGCGCGCAGCAGTTCATCCGGATTGGGGAAGCTCGCCCGCACGGTGATGGTACCGGTATTGCGATCCACGGCGCGGTCGATGGCGACGATCTTGCCCGGATGCGAATAAACTTGTCCACCGGGCAGTTTGATCGAGATCACCGAATCGCGTACCACGGCGTCCGACTGTCGCAAAGCGTTGAAGCGGGGAATCTCCCGCTCGTTTACCGGAAAGTCTACGGCAATGGGATTAACCGATGAAAGGGTGTTAAGCAATGTGGACCCCGCAGAAACCAATGCGCCCATGCGCACCTGTGAAATACCGATGGTGCCGCTGAACGGGGCGACGATGACCGACCGGTCGAGATTGGTCTGTGCCGTGGTCAATGCGGCCCGCGCGGAGGCAGCCTGTGCCTGTGCATTGTTGAAATCGGTTTCTGCATAATCAAGCGTCTGTTTGGCAATCGCATCTTGTTCGGCCAGTTTCTGATAGCGTTCCACATCCCGCTGGAGGCGTGCAAGATTAGCCTCGGCAATGGCAAGACTGGATTTTGCCTGCTCCACAGCCGCGGCATAGCGGGTACGGTCTATTTCGTAGAGCTTCTGACCTTTGGACACTGATGCACCATCGGTAACAAAGATACCCGTAATGTATCCGCTTACTTCAGCCCGTAGTTCGGTTTCGTTCAGCGCCACCACATTGCCGGGATAGTTGTCTGTACCCACTACCAGTTCTTCGGTAACCGGGGCTGTCGATACGGGAATAGCTTGTTGCCCGGGGGCCTGTTTCTGTGTTTGATTGCTGCATGCGGCAACCAACCCGGCTCCGGCCAGGAGGATCGCTGCGAAGCTATGTTTGTTCATGCTGGTCATTTTTACGGTATTCTGAGTTGTTTCAAGTTCTTTCATATGTTGGTTAATTGTCAATGTCTACGGTTCCCAGTGCGCGCTGTACATCCAGCTTGCCAGCCAGGACGGCAAAGAGCGAATTGAGGTAACTGATTTGTGTGGTACGCAGATCGGTCTCCGCGGTCATCAGATCGAGGTATGTTTTTATACCTTCGTCGTATTGCAATTTGATGGTATTGTAGACATCTTCGGAAAGGGCTACGTTTTCGCGGGCAACCCGCCAGTCGTTAAGATTGGCCTGATACGTGGCCATCGCCATTTCATATTGTGTATTGATCTGGTTTTTCAGATTCACGACATCCCAGTCCAGGCGTGTTTCCTGAAGTTTGGATTTCCGGATTTCATGGATACGCTTCCCGCCCTGGAAAATAGGTATGTTCAGCGTGAGTCCGAATACCGACCGGGGAAAATTAGCATCAAACATTTCCGGAAACCGGTTGCCCCGGAAATCCCACGCATAATTATAAAATGCAGATAAACTGGGTAGAAACGTCCATTTATTATATTGCGTATTGAGGTGCTGGAGTTGCTTCACCGTTTGCAGTTGCCTGAATTCAACCCGCTCGTTATAGTCGACCGTCAGCGTAGTATCCAACAGGATTTCACTTTCCATGGCCGCATTATCGAAAGAAAGGTTCATCGGTTGGTCCGCCGAAAGCCCGATCAGTTCTTTCAGAAATGCATATTTGTAAGTGAGCAATTCGCTGACGCGTTTTTGCTCAGCAAGGGTATTGCTCAATGTAATCTGCGCACGTTTGAAATCAGTCTTGTCTACAATGCCCGTTTCGTACCGCGCCTTCGCATCGTTAAGCTGACGCTGGATGCGTTCGATGTTTTCTTTGATAATATTGAGCTGTTCCTCGCTGGTAAGTATATCGTAGTATGCCTTGCTGACTTCGACTACCGTGTTGATCCGGCTGCTTTCCGTATTGAGTGCGTTTTGCTGGCGGATAAAACGGGCTGCTTTAGAGGCTTGCATAAGCCCCGGGTTGAGAATCTGCTGATCGGCTTGGAGTACCGCGGCACTCACATGCTTTTGGCCCAGCTGGATCACATTGCCCCCGATCACGCTGGTCGGAATCTTCACATTCCAGTTGTATGTACCCGTCGCGTTTATTTGGGGAAACCAGCCGGAGAGGGCGGAAGCGATTTCTTCATCACCGACTTCCTCATCAATGAGGGCTTGGTGCACAGACGGACGGTTTTCCAGGGCGTAATGTATGACATCTTGCAGATTGGCATTTTCTGGTAATGACGGTTGGCTTTCCTGCCCGAAAGCAAGCGAAAGGACAAGGGAAAAAGCAATCGAGAGGGCTAATTTATTTCGTGATTTTCTATACATGTTGTTTCAGTCTGAAAAGATTCTTTTTTTATACCATTCCAAATGATCGTTACCATTTCGTTCATAGACGATTCATTGAACGAGTAATGTCCGTTAGTGTGCCGTTTGGCGGTAGCTGTTACCGTACCGATAAAAGCAGCACTGAGAATGTTAATATCCATGGACCTGATGTGGCCCTCATCTATACCCAGTTGAAGGAAATTGGACATCTCGTTCTGCATTTGCACGCCGCAGTTCCGCTCATGGACCACCTCCGCGTAAGGCGACGAGAAAAATTGTTCCATGAAACTCAGTACTTCGGGGTGCTTGATGTAAAAATTCACCAAGTTTATCCAGATAGCAACGAAACGTTGCGGATAGGGTAGAAGCTGCTCGGCCGGTTTAAACATCGCATTGCCGATGCGGTGTTTGCAATGCTTAAACAATTCGACGATCAACTCATCCCTTGAAGAAAAATAGTGATAGATAGTTCCTGTTGCCACGCCGGCATCCTGGGCAATCTGACTCATCGGGCTTCCGTGAAAACCTTGTTTCATGACAAGTCGCAGTGTGCTTTCGAAAATGGCACATTTTTTTTCTGCAGTATGTTCCAATTGAACGTTCATTCGGTCGGCAAAGGAACGCATTATTCGCGAAAAATCGATGGCCATCTGCTTTGTTAACGGAATTTTGACAATCGAGGTCAAACGGTCAAATACCCATTTCGCATAAGTCAGTGAAATTGTGTACTTTTGCATCATCATTGGTACAAATTAATTTGCTTACGTTGACATTTGCCGATTTTAATTTTGATAGCAACCTTTTCGAAGGGTTGAATAGCATGGGTTTTAAAACACCCACTCCCATACAAGCTGAAACAATTCCGATTATTCAAGAACAGCACGACCTGATTGCCTGTGCGCAGACCGGTACCGGTAAGACGGCCTCTTACCTGCTTCCGGTTATGGATGCCATATGCCGCACCGATCCGCGTCCGCCCATCAGCGCGCTGATATTGGCTCCTACACGTGAGCTGGCCATGCAGATCGATCAGCAGGTTGAAGGGCTCGCTTATTTCACCGGTATCACTTCCATTGCCATTTACGGCGGGGGCGACGGTATTGGTTATGAACAGCAACGCCGAGCACTTCGCGAAGGGGTGGATATCGTTATTGCAACTCCGGGCAGGCTCATCGCGCACATCAGTTCAGGCATTGTCAGGTTGGACGAAATTAAATTCCTCGTGCTCGATGAAGCCGATCGCATGCTGGACATGGGATTCAAGGATGACATCAACCGGATTGTACGTCAACTGCCTGCGGAACGGCAGACCATGCTCTTTTCGGCAACCATGCCCCCCAAGATACGGACATTTGCCAAAACCTTACTGAAAGATCCCAAACAGGTAAATATCGCGATTTCCAAGCCTGCCGAAGGTATCCTCCAGCAGCAATACCGGGTAGCAGACGGGCAGAAAACCCCGTTGCTGAAACAGATCCTGCAAAGCGGGGAATACCGGAGTGTCATAGTCTTTTCCTCCACCAAGGAAAAGGTGAAAAACCTGAGCCGGGAATTGACCCGGCTGGGACTGACCGTACAGCCCTTCCATTCCGACCTGGCTCAGGAAGAGCGGGAACAGATCCTTCTCCGTTTTAAGAACAAGCAGCTGCCGATATTGATCGGAACCGACGTGCTGTCAAGAGGTATTGACGTGGAAGGTATCGATCTCGTGGTTAACTACGATGTGCCGCCCGATCCGGAAGATTATATACACCGTGTGGGCCGTACCGCCCGTGCCGAGCGCACAGGTACCGCAATTACCTTTGTCAACCACCGCGATCAACGCCGCTTCCTGGCCATCGAACGACTGATGGATAGAAAAGTAGACGAGGTCACCTTGCCGGAAGGAATTGAAAGCGATGCAGGAGCTTCTACCGAAGAACGGCCGAAACGCAGTAATCGCCATCCAAAGAAAAACCGTAAATCCGGCGGTAGGAAACCAGCCGGCACGGCTCAGCTCCAAAAGGAAGGTGCTTCAGCAACATCATCGGATACAGCGGCCGATAAATTACCCAAAAAGAAGAAGAAACGGCGTTTCAAAAAACATACGAAAGATCAGGGATCGAATGCTTCCGAAGCGCCAGGTGGACCGGCCAGCCAGGCTTCTTGACTTATTGCGGCAGTTGCAGCATCCGCCATTCCGCCGCCTGGAATAACCCACCTGCTTTTACGGATGTGACCGAAACACGGTAAAACCGATACGCCTCGTGGTTGTCAAACGTGTACGTTTTGGTCTGGAAACGCTCTTCGAAATTCTCATCCGTCCGTTCATCCAGCAATGTCCACGTGTGTTCATCCATCGAGCCTTCCAGCTTCCAATTCTTCGGATCGCGATCCGGAACGTCATTGGCGGAAGTGAGCGTGTATGCGCCGAGAATTATCGGCTCGTAAAAATCCAGTTGGAACCAAAGATCGCCAACGTAATTAAATTGCAGGAATTTCGTCTGGATGTCGTTGTCGGTCAGCTTCAGTGAACCTTCACCGGCAAATTTGCCGCCGTCGTTATCGCGTGATACGCTCAGTACCCCCCGGTCGGTTACATCGCTTACTACACCCAGATCGGTAAGCATCCGCGATATTTCCGCGATGGAGCCATTCGGGGTTTTTACGCGCAGTGTGTAATCCTCAAATTGTCCCGGCGCCACCGAAATGTTCACCGTTTCGTTGTTGTTCAGGAATTCACCGCCCACACCCACACCTTTATACCAAAAGATACTGTCGACCGCTAGGTTGGCGGCAACAGACAGATCGAGGCTGCCTCCCGGTTTGGGGGTAGCCAAGACTTCAATTAAACTGTCAGGAACAATGTTGACCACTGTTTCCGTCTCTGCCCAAAAGCCCTGGCTGTTTTCCGTCCGGAGTTTGATGCGGAACTCGCCGGTGCGTAGAAAGGTATGCGTGGGCGAATCGTCCAGCGAAACGCTGTCATCGCCGAATTCCCACCGCACCAGTGAATAGTTATCTCCTTCGTTGGTGAACGAATAGGTGAAAGGATCGTCTTCGGAAACCTGCACCATGGAGAACCCAGCGCTCGGTTTGGGCTCTTCCGGCTCAGGTGCCGGAACGGATTCTTCCTTACAGGATAGCAGCGTCAGCTGAAAAAGTAGCGCGATACCTAGTGTCCTTGTGATCGTTATCATTGCCATTTGGATAGTTGTCATCGTACAAACTATATTTTATCTTTCTAATCGATTACCTCATACATTGCCCGGGTATTAAGGTACACGGATTACCCGCCATTCCGCCAGTTGCCAGAGGTTGCTTCCGTTGTTGATGCCAAATTCGAGGCGGTAGTGCGTATAAGATTCTTCCGTGTTGAATTCGTAGCGTTTTGTTTGGAAGCGTTCGGTAAATATCTCGCCGGTTCGGCTGTCTAATACCGTCCACGTCTCTCCGTCGTTGGATCCCAACAATTCCCAATCTTTCGGATCGCGGTCCGGCGCGTCATTGGCCGAAGTGAGCGTATAGGCCCCCAATTTGGTTGGTGTATCGTATACCAGCTGTACCCACAGATCGGCCCGGAAGTCGCCCACCAGGAACTTCGTCTGGGTGTCATTATCCACCAGTTTAAGCGACCCTTCGCCTCCTTCGGCTCCATCGCCGTTATCGCGACTGACGCTGTAGGTGCCTTCATTGGTTACGTCCACCTCCAACACGTGCTCGGGATAAATGAGAACGATGACTGATTTCTTTTCTTCATCCAGTACATGGGTAGAAGGGTTGGTCAGTGTCACCGGTACGGCAAGGAGTTTATCCATATGCTGTTCAATGACCGACCACTGCACGAACACATCCAACGGAGCCGAGCTGATGTTAGAGCCGATCCGGCGGAGGGTATCCATGGTTATCTGGCTCGCCTCTAACGGAATGGTGTTTTCCGGCAGAACACCGGCCGCGATCAATGTTGCTAGGGTATCGGGGTTGAGCTTGGCACCCACGGTAAAGGCCCGTCCGGGAACACCCGCCAATGAAATACCCAATGGCACATTGAGCCCGCCGGACTGGACCTGGTAATTTTGTCGGTTGCGCACTTCCAATATACTTCCACCACCGTTGGTAATGGACAGATACCGGATTTCATCCGGCTGCAAAATATCCGTTGTATTGAGCGTCACGACGCCGCCCGTGCTGCCGCTTGCCAGTGTATTGCCTTTTCCGGGATTTGCCAGTCGGTAGGCAAACGCCACCTGCTTGCCGTAGTTGCGTTCCAGAAAACTCACGTTGATAGCGATTTCAAAAACGGCGCTGTCTGCACCGAAGGGCACCGACACAGCAGTGGGCACCACGAGGTGTTCATTGGGGATCGGCAGTACGTCTTCCAGTTTTCCTTCGGCAATCAGTTGGTCTATCGTGTCCTGGTTAAGCTGGATTTCCACTTGGAACGCTTTGCCCGCCGGTTGTGATAGTTGGATGGCCAACGGTACAATCATCCGTTCGCCTTCCTTACGCGGTTCGCCCGCGGTCTCTCGTGGGGATACCGCACTGGGATCCGTCGACGTGATGTCGAACGATTCCAGCTCGTGATCGGTGCAGGTCTGGAACAGCAGCATGGCCAATGCCAACGTGCTTAATGTGTGTATGCGTTTTAATGCGTTCATATCGTAATGGATAGCAAATTTTGTTAACAGTCTCTATCGCCACCTCGATCAACGGTCCAGCCATACCCGGCCGTCCAGTTGCCAGCTTTCCAATCGGGGTATTTTGAGCCAGCTGATAATCTGTGCCGGTATGTCTACGTTCCGGGGTACCAATGCTCCTAGATCGGCCGAACTTGGCGCACAGACAAAGTCCGATTGGTATTGACGGGTAATGTCAGCGCCGCCCAGCGTCATGTGGCTGCCAAGGGGGCCCATGTCATCGATCTTGTTGCCCTCCGAGCCGACCACGGGCCAGAGACCGGCAAGGAAATCGTAATAGGGGTGGTCTTCCGGCACGCCGATCTCACAGGAATACTGCGAAATGACATCATCGGGCAATGCCACTTTCCAAAACCGTACATCGCTGATGTAGCAATCGGCCTGGCCGTTATCCGCCTGTCCGCCGAGCATCAGCGGAAAGTTATTCGTGATGCTGCCGTAGTTGGTGATGTTCACTTCGTTATTGAACTGGCCGTTGGTGTATGTGCGGACAAACCGCTCGTTGTCCCGTACCACACCCACCACGGCAATGCTGTTCCACGTCGCATTGGCCAGGGTACCTCCACGGGTCTGGCCTACGTTATTGCCGAGTCCGCGTGCATTAAACATCCAGAAATCCTCCTCCAAAAAGATGGTCCAGCCCACAAAATCCCAGGTCCACCGTTCCCGCTTGTTTAACAGGGCTGGGTAGTTGTATCGGTAATTGTTGTTTGGTCCCGGGTTTTTCTTTACCTTCAGCTCAATCGTAAATGCTTCATTGTCCAGGTTGTAAATGTCGTTGTCGCCGGCGGTGACCTCCCCCCGCAGCTGTTGCCGGAAACGTACAAAATCGCCCTGGAACCGGATACCTAAGAAAGGTTTGGAAATCACACGTGTCTGGTACCGCAGCGAGTGAAAGATCGTAAAGGTATTGACTTCGGGGTTGCTGAAAATCGTGTTGTCATTCTCTTCGTCGGGTATCGGATATTCTCCTCCTTTGCTGGAGGTGATGACCACCAGCCAGTTTTCCTGGCTGTAATTCGGACGGCTCTTTACGGCATCAAGTACCTCTCCTACATAGCCGTCAAAGGCGAGGAGCGCATCGCGGTATTGCGGCACGGACAGGTCATATCCATACTGGCTGCCTGCCTGGTCAATTCCTGTGAAATGTAGCGTAACCATGGTGATGGTATCTACTTCCAATGCGCTGATGGCAGCATCTTTCACCGCTGCGTCGCCGTCGAGCAATTCGCGCTCTTTAGCACCTGCCGTGAGCTGCTCGAAAAACAGCGGAGATGGTGTATACACCCGCACATCGCTTTCGGGATTTGCGGCCTGTATACGCTCAAACAGTAACGGAAAATCTTCCAGATCGGCGTTTGCGAAATTATCACCCTGAATGCCGTGCTTGGCTTTCTGTACGCCGGTCAGCATATCCGCCCAATTGGTCCCGTTTTGCGACCCCGTTTCTTCGTCAGACAGTGACTCCCACGAATAAATGGAATTGGGTAGCAACGAATTGATAACCGGCAGGTCAGCCTGTTGCACAGACTTTCCCCGGGCACCGTCGGCAATGATATAAAGTACGCGGGGGGTACCAAAGGCAACGTCAATGCTGTCCGTATATTCGGTTTCGGGTATCTTGCGGGCAAACTCTTCGCGGCATGCCCACAGACCCGCTAGCATTAGCGCGGTCGGCAACAGCAACCGGAGGGTTTTCGGGATGTATGGATTTGCAGTCATAATGCGATGTTGATTTCTTATGTAACTAATCGGTTAATCGATAATCATCCGGAGAAAATTGTTTACTGGCTCGCCGTCAAACAGCTCAATGTCGCCATAAATCAATAGTGCACGGCGGCTGTCGGCAGAACGGGTTTCAAAGATGTCTCTGATGGCTCCGTTAAACAGGCCTGTCGCATTGTAACCGGCCAGCAATGCCCCGGTTTCATCCAACACCATGAATCCATTCCGGGCAATGCCGTTGTACGTACGGAAGCCTCCGGAAACGATGATCTTGCCGTCACTTAGCTGTTTGATAAAGTTCGGGCTGCCTCCCTCAAATGCTTGGGGAACAAAGCTCTCGTCGAGAGTACCGTCTTCATTGAGCATGGCCATCTGCAATGCTGGCTTCCCGTTGTAATTGCGGAATTCACCTGCGATAAGGTATTTGCCGGTGACCGGGTTGTAATAAGCACGTTCGATGAGCTGATCGGCACCTGTGCCGCCCGGATTGAACGTTTCATCGATGGTGCCATCTTCTTTAAGCCGTAAAATACGGCCGGCGCTTTGGCCGTCAAAACGGGTGAAATTACCGTATACCAACAGTTTGCCCTGTTGGTTGCCCGATGTGTGCAGTATTGTATTGGCCGTTCCGTTACCGGCTTCCAGTCCTTTTCCGGTCGCATCGTTGAATCGGTACGTTTTGTCGAGGGAACCGTCTGCATTCAACCGGGCAATCTGGCGGATCTCTATACTGTCCAGAATTACACTGTCGCGTGTTTCCAGCCGGTTCGGTTTATCGTATTGCCGGCTGATGTAATAACGGAATTCACCCGTTACCAGCACTTTCCCGTTTTGTTCGTAGAGTTTGTCGATATACTTGTCAAACCCACCGTTGAAGCGTGGATAATACTTGATGGTATCCTGCTGGTCGGGGCGCCGGAAGGGGTGTACCCCCATGGTGTCAATCGCACCGTTCTCATGAATACGCGTCAGGTTGCTGATGTCCCCATTGCGTTGGGCATAACCGCTGAATGAACCAGCAATCAGGTATCCGTTGCCAAAACGGATGATGTCCGAGAGCGCACCATTGGCTCCGCTTCCCGAGCGAAGACTGGCATCGTAGGTGCCGTCTGCAAAGGCACGTGCAATCCGGTTGATGGGGCGTACAATGCCTTTGTTGTTGTAGTCCGTGAATTCACCAACAATCAACATCCGCTCGTCATTTGTCTGAATCACCCCGCTTACGGGACCGTTGGCACCTTGCGTCGCATTAAAACTCGGATCGGGGTTGATTTTTCCCGTTACCTCAAACTGTGGGCCGAATACAACCACGTCACCCACCGAAATGGAGGTCACACCGGTGCTGGCAAAATCAGGGACGACTACTTTGATGTGCTCGTCGGTTACCTCGGTCACTTCTGCCATTTCTCCGTTGAACCGGAATACCAATTGTTCGGTAAAGGGAATCAGGCCCGTTGCATGGATCGTTACCTCGGTGCCCGGTAGTCCGCTGGCAGGTGCCGGAGTTTGATTCCGGTTCATGACGATTCCCAAGGGCTCTTTACCGGGGCCGTAGGGTTCAGCCGGGACGGTCTCTTTTTCGGAGCAGGTCCACAGACCCCACCCGGCTAAGCTGAATAAACAGGCTATTTTGAATGAATGTGTCATATAGGCCGTTTCTTAACGTTTACTTTGAATAATATCCTGGATCACTTCTCCCCGGTTGAAACCGAATCCGCCACCTTGGTTGAAATCCAGTACGTGTACCACGCCGTTGAGGGGCTGGATGTCTGAAGAAGAAACCGGGTGGGTTACCCATCTGGCCGGATCAGAAACATTGGGGATATAGGAAATATGCAATTGCCGATAGCCCATGTATTTCAGGCGGGTCTCCGTAGGTTTGCCTGCATCGGTGACCGCATCGTTAAATACCACGCCGATGTTGCTTACCGTATTGTTGTACGAAATGTAATTTTCGCCGCCGAAGGTGCTCAGGATATCAAAGTCAATCTGTGGATAATCCTTCAACAGCTTTTTGCCGTGGAATAGGTATCGCTCCAGGTATTTCCGCCAGATCACCGAATCAATATCTGATAGGGTCTGTATGGTATCTAACCCGAGGTCGTAAAGTCGCTGGTTTGCGGTACCGGTCTTCAAAAAGGGGTCTTCACCTTCATAATTCACTTGCCCGATCAGGCGCCTGATTTCTTCGTCTTTGGGGGCAAAGAAGGTGAGCTCTTCAGTATTCAGCACCTCATCCAGACCGGCCAGCCGGACGACCTCTGCCACCGAATCGAGCTCAATGGGCCGCGAGTCCAGGTAATCCATTATGGTGCCGTCAAAATAGGGGTTGGCCTTCCCGCCGTCGGTGTAGTACTCATCCTGTTTACAGGAAGAGAGGAGGGAGGAAACCAACAGCAGAGCCAGCAAAGGCCTGCCTGTTTGTGTAACTACCTGTTTGATCGTATTCATCGTTATCAATTGCTCCATAAATCCTGACATTATTACCTGCTTAACCAATATTCATTTAAAACAATCCGCGGATTATTGGCCCGGGCCGATTGATCGATCGGCCACGTCCATGCCCGGCGGTTGTATTGGTCCGAATTCAACGGGTTGCGGGCGAAGGTGGGATTCATGATACGTTGGGTACGGACCAAATCGAAATAGCGGTGCCCTTCGCCAAACAGTTCGCGGCATCGTTCCCAGAAAATAAAATCTTTGAGCATTGCTCCGCCGGCGCCGGTGTAGGGCGTGGCTTCTGCACGATTCCGGATGAGGTTGAGCGACGCAATGGCTTCGTTATCACGCGACAGTTCGGCCAATGCTTCTGCATGCAGGAGGATGGCATCGGCATACCGGAAAATCATAAAAGTATTGTCCGGATTGCGGTCTTCATTGCCCGAAGCATATACATTGAAACCGAATTTTACCGCCGTAAATTGCCCGCTGTTGGATAGCATGTCGGTAAACCAGAAATCACGGCGTTTGTCGGCCACTCCGGCTGGATACAGCTTGGCCATATACGTGTCAATAAAATAACAATGGCTGATCTGGTTGTTATAGCGGGGGAATTTATACGGCCACCGCAGGAAATGGTCGCCAAAAGGCGACAGGGCTTCGTTTTGATCCTGGTAGTTGATGCTTCGGTAAAACTCGAACAGGCTTTCGTCCGAGCGGCCTTTCATTACGGTGGCCCATCCGTCTTCGGTAAGGGGGTAAAGCCGGTACGCATTGCTTTCGATCAGCTCGGTGCCCAAAGCAGCCACTTCTTCGTAGTAACGCTGCCGGTTGTTGCGGTCAAATCCCGCGTTCCACATGTTCATGTGCATGAGCAGAGCGATGATACCACCGCGCGATGCGCGTGCTCCTTTGAGGGCAGGGTCTGAATACGTCCACGGAATGTTGTCCTTATGCGGCCGGAGGTCGTCCAGGCATTTGTTCATCACCGATACCATCGGCTCCCGGGGTAAGGCCTCTTCCTGGTAAGGCTCGGTATAGTAAACCACGTCGCCATACAGGCGGACCATCCAGAAATACGTAAAACACCGGATAAATGTGGCTTCGGCCAGGTACCGTTTTTTTTCGGTTTCACTCAGGCCGGGAATTCCCTCGTTCAACTTGTCAATGAGGATGTTGGCGGTCTGGATAACCTGGTAATACCGGGTCCAGTTCGTGACCCGTTCATAATGATACCACTCCCAGGGCTGGGTGGGGTCCATCGCCGTAAGCAGGTCGTTCCGGCCCAGCACTTCTACCACGCGCCGCGAGGAGTAACTGTTGCCATTGGGCGAGGCAAAGACTTCGCCCGAGCGCACTTCGCCGATACCGCCGATGATCCAGCCCTCGTTGAGTTTGTCAAAAAACATGCTGTACATGTTGGCAATGTTTGTTTCTACGTCGGTTACCGACTGATAGAAGTTATTGCCCGTAAGACGATCCAGCGGTTCGACCGTTAGAAATTCCTTACACGAATACGAGGCGAATAATAAGACCAAAATTGCTATTCTTTTTTTCATGATCGTCATGCACGTTAAAATCCGAGATTAAAACCGATGTTGTAGGTGCGGGGTACGGGGTAGCCTTCCGAAACATCCCGCCCCATGGTGGTTACGTTTTCCGGGTTGGGGCCTGAATAACGGGAGAAGGTACGCAGGTTTTCTCCGGAAAGGTAGATCCGCAGGTTGTCTATCCCGAAGCGCCGGATGAAATCGCGCTCAAACATGTAGGAAAGCACGATGCTGTTGATCTTGAAGTAGGTGCCGTCTTCAGCCCACAGCGTCTGGTCAAAGCGGAAGGGTTGGATTGTACCGTAGCGGCGGTAATCGTAGGCATACGGATACTGAGCCCTGTCGCCCGGTTGCTGCCACATGTTAACGTCGTCCAGCGGTACCACCGCCTTGTTGCCGAAGGGATCACGCATCAGCCCTAACCGTTGAGCCATCGCATTGTTCAGGATCGTCCGTTTTCCGGTAAAGGATCCGTTGATGTTAAGCCCGAAGTTTTTGTAGGTGAGCATGGCCGACAAGCCTCCGGTGAAGATGGGTTGGGAGTTGCCGGTACGCCGGTAATCGAAACCGTCAAGAATGTAGTCACCGTTCAAATCGCGCAGGATGGGATCTCCGCCCTGGAAAAACTGCCCGTTGGTCTGGTAACGCAAACCCGTTACCGGATCTACAGGCACCTCCTGGTCTGTGGAGTACACCCCATCGTTGATGCGGAGGTAGTTAGCCAGTGATGCACCGCCTACACGGAGAATGATATGCTGGTAATGCTCATTCTCGTCAAGTTCCCACCGGATGAACTGCCCGTCAAAGCCGTCGGGAAGGCTGAGCAGCACATCGTGGTTAATGGCGCCGTTGACGGAGAACGATAGGCTGAAGTCACTGTTGATGGGCAGTGGCCGGACCATCAGGAATAGCTCATGGCCGTAGTTCACAATACCCGCACCATTGCTGTATAGTTTGTTGAATCCGGTGATGTTGGAAAGGGGCTGTTCAAACAGCTCGTTTTCCACTTTCTTGTAATAGGTATCGTAGATCACTTCCACCCGGTTGTTGAAAATGGAAAAATCGAAACCCAGGTTGTACTGCGTGTTGGTCTTGGGCATCAGGTTGGGGTTGGGAATCTGATCAAAATCAAGACCGATGCCCTGTTGCCCATTGTAATTACCGGTGATGTTGAACTTTCCATAGATCCGCTCCAGTGTACCGGTAGGGATGATATTGACCCCCCAGCTTAGACGCAGCGCCCCGTAATCCAGCCAGTCAAGACCAGCGAGAAAAGGCTCCTTGTCGAAATTCCAACGGAATCCGATAGCGGGGTTACGTGCATAGAGGTTTTCGAACCCGTTGGCCGAGGAACCGTCAAGACGGTAGGAAAGGTCCAGTACATACCGCTTATCAAAGTCGTAGGAAGCCGCAAAGGCGAACGAAGCGGCCCGTTCATCGGTATAATCATTCAGCAATCCGCCGCCGCGGGAAAAGTACCCGTCAAACCCGATCGGCCCCTGCAATTGGTCGTTGGGGCTGCGTTCCTGCCGGGTAACGGAACTTTGGCGCCCTGCAATGCGGAATTCATTGAAGAAATTGACGAACAGATTATGCCGCTCAAGGAATGTCCGTGAATAATTAAGACTGTTCCGGTTATACAGCTGTGTGGTGCGGCCGTTGTAGGAATATACACGGGCAAACTGGTTGTTGGCAACGGCGGGGGTAAAAGTGTCCTCCGTTTTCGATTCAAATTCGTAGCTAACATTGGTGCTGGCGCGGAGCCCCTTGATAAATTCGTAACTCGCTTCCAGGTTAGACCGGATCAACCGCGTTGCATTGTCGTTGTCGGTGCTCAGCGCCGATGCATGGCTGCCCCCGGCCTGGTAAAACGAGGGGGGCGGAAGCAGGGTCGAAGAAAGCCCGTTTTCTGCAATGCCGGTCTGCAGCATGCCGATTCCATCGCCCACACTCTGCTGTCCCAGTTGCCCGGTTACCGAGCCGATGATCTGAAAACGGCGGTCGGCAGGTTGGTATTCCATACGCAGGTTGGCGTTATAGCGGCTGAAACCCGTATTGCGGATAATGCCCTGATCGGAAAAATAACCGATATTGGCTTTGTAGTTGAACAACTGGTCACCGCCGTCAATGGCCAGGTTATGACTTTGGTTATAAATGGTCCGGTAGTAGTAATCCTGCCAATTGGTGGAATTGTTCCAGTAGGCGTTGAGACTGTCGGAGAGCATTGGCGAACCGGATATATCCCACAGATCCCAGAAATCCTGTGCATTTTCGTAAATCTGCTTCAGTTTGAGCTGCCGTTCCAGGTTTCCCCCCAGTGTTTCCCGTAGTTTCGGCGGGGTCTTGATAAAGGAATTGTGGGTATACCGCACCCGGGGGATCGGTGAGTTGCCGCGTTTCGTCGTGATAATAATGACGCCATAGGCCGCCATCGAACCGTACAGTGACGTGGCTTGGGCATCTTTCAGGATTTCGATGTTGGCGATGTCTTCCTGTGGGATGAGAGACAGCGGACTGATACCGGGTCCTTGTTGCTGGAAGCCATACTCCGTGGCGCGGTCGGCATCCATCGGTACGCCATCAATTACGTAAAGCGGCGATGTGGGCTGCAGGAACGATTGGTTGCCGCTGCCCGTCATGGAGATGGTCGAAAGACCGCGGATTTGGGTAGATCCCCGGAAACCGGGGGCACCGGTGTTCAGCTGTATGTTCATACCCGGCACCCGGCCCTGCAGCAGTTGTTCCACATTGGCTACGGGAATATCCTGTACCTTATCGCCGCCGATGCTGAAGGACGAACCCGTGCTTAACTCTTTGGAACGCTTCTGGTAGCCACGGATCACGACCTCTTCCAGTGCGTTCGCATCCGGCGCCAACTGAATGCGCAGACTCTCCCGGTTGCTTCCTACCTTCCGCGACTGCTCCTGGTAACCGATGATCCGGAACACCAGTGTGGAATTGGGAGGTACCGAAAACCGGAAGTTCCCGTTTTCATCGGTCGTACCCAGCGCCCGTAACGGACGCCCCACAAATACGGTGACGCCGGGAAAAGGTTGGCGGTTTTCGTCGACGACATTACCCGCAACCGTTACATTGGTCTGGCCATATGACCCCAACGCAACCAGCACCCCGGCAACTATTCCGATCAATCGTACGGTCTTCATAACGAAGGAATTGATTTTTAACTTATTCATCTTCAAACTTTGGTAGTTCGTTTCTAAAATGGAATACAATTTCCCAATCGCCCGCCCGGTAGATGTTGAAATCCAGTCCGAACGAGGCATACGTCAGCCCGCCGCCGAACCCACGCCGGGAATATTCGATGTCGATGCTGGCGCTGCCTCCGTTTTCATTGGTATACCGGGTGGCGATATTGACCAGTGGGATGGGGTAGGCTACATCGTACTGTACATACGATGCTGTTTTGACAAGATTGAAGCCGTGAACCAACTGGTCCCACTTGGTTTCATTGAATTCGTCGGGGTTCATGAATGTGCCGTCTGGGCGCATGAATTTGAGACGCAGGTTATGGCCATTTCCACCTTCAAACGGACGGATGTAAACCACCACGTCTTTGATGTTGTCATTGCTCTGCAGCGGACGGTTGGAGTTGGCACCGATGACATTGTCTAACCGTGGACGGATGTAGTCCTGCTTATCCGGATTGGCCGGATCGGTCGGGTCCGGTGCGGGTTCGCCCGTGTACGGATTGGTATCCGTAAATGGGTAATAGGGCCGTTCCCGCCAGGGGATGAGCTGGAAATCCCGAAGATAGACGGTTCCGCCGGTGTTGGATACTTTGAGATCGAAAAACCGGATATCCTGTACCAGGTTACTGCTATCTGTGGGCCGGGGTTCGATGAGTTCATTGGTGGAAGAGGCCCAGAGAATAAACTGTCCCGACTCGCGGACTTCAAACAGGGGGCGGTCTTCCAGGCGCCGTTTGGCTTCGATCGCTTCCAGCGACTGTTCGTCGCCATCGTATGCATCAATCCACACATAGGTAGGCCGAACCTGGAACAGATCCGTAACGGGCCGGCCGTCGCCGTACCGTGCATTGACAATTTCAAAGGTCAGCGGCAGCGACGAGTCGTCTGAGTTGAAGGCTCCCATCAGGCTGGTCCTGCCGATAATGGGTTCCAGTATCTGCGAACCGTAGTTGATGTTTTCACTCAGGTATTCCCGCTCTTCCGGCAGATCGAGTACTTTCTTGCAGCCCTCCGTAAGCAGTATGCTGAGCAGCAGGGCGATAACAATATTGATCTTTTGCATAGTGGCGTACACGTTTCTAATTAATTCTCTTCGTTATCCGGCGCATTCACGGTCCAGTCAGCAATCTGGAAATCGCTGCCGCTGCGCACCCGGGTGATATTCAATCGGTAAAATTTATAAGCGACCTCATTGCGGATCCGGAACACTTTCAGCTGGAACCGGTCTTCAAAAATCTGCCCCGACTTCGTATCCAGGGTCGTCCAGTTTTCCCCGTCCTGAGAACCCTGTAGGTTCCAGTCGATCGGGTCGCGCTGGGCGAGGTCATTTGCCGACGTAAGGGTATATGCCCCTGCCACCGCGGGTTCTTCCAGCTCAAACTGCAGCCAGACGCCGTTGAAATTGTTGAGGAAGAACTTGGTTTCCCGGTTCCCGTCAAATGCAAACTCGGCTGCTTCGATGGCAGTTGGTCCGCCGGGATTTTCCCGCGAGGTTGACCACGTTCCGCCGATCAGCTTAAACAGGTTGGGTGGTGGTGGTACATAGGTAAGCCGGCTGATGAAATCGCCGAATCCGAATACATGGTCGCTATTGACAACATGCACAAAACCGTTGTCCGTTTCAATGTTGATCGAGCCGGTATTTGTTGTAATCCAATTACGGCGGAACTGGCTCCGCTTGGTATCGCTGAATTCGATGGTCGATGGACCGCCATCGCGGAAACCGGTGGATGTGGTACGTGCCAGTTTGGCGTGCATGGGATAATCATAGCGGATGGCCGTTAGGCTAATGCCGTCCTGCAGTAACATCGAATCTGTAGGATACTTGCCCCGTATGATGTATTGCGTAAGCATGGTATCCAGGTGGTTGTAATTGATGGTCGACAGGTATTCCGACGGTTTGTCCGCCAGAAACCGTACGTTGTTGAGGTTGGCGATGGCCAGTTGGAAACTTTCGTTGGTCAGCGCAAACAGGGTGATGTCACTATCGCGTAGGGTCGATGCCAGTTCCAGTCGGTCGATCACACTGATCAACGAGTCGTAAACGCCCGGTTGGCTTTTGAGGTACGCATAGGTGTCTCCCGCGAAATGTTTATCAATGGGTGCCGGATTGTAATAACCGCCGTCTTTGGCACAGGAGGTTACCAACAATCCCAGGAACACCCAATAACGAAAATCGGTCAGTTTCTTCATGGTTACGGGGTTATTGCCAGTATTCATTTTGAGTCAATTGGTCATTCTGGTCCAGCAACGTCCGGGCAACGGGCCAGTAAATGCCATTCCGGGCAATCAGCTGGCTGATCGTGGCATGATTAGGTCGGATGCGGTTGTAGCGCACCAGATCATACCATCGGTGACCTTCGCCCATCAGCTCGCGCTGGCGTTCCAGGAAAATGGCGTTGAGCAGGTCGCCGTTTACTTCTTCGTTGTATGCATCCAGTCCGCGCCGTGTCCGTATGGCATTGAGGTTATCAATGGCACCCGAACGTTCGCCCAATACGGCCAATGCTTCCGCCCGCAGCAATGTGACGTCTTCCAACCGCGTGAATATGATGGCGCTGGTGAAAATCCGGAACGTAGGATCGCTTACACCTCCCATGATGCATTTGATCTTGCTGAAGATCGGATACCTGCCGTTATAATTGGAAAAATAGCGATCGGATACCGGGGTGCCCAGCGTGTCCAGGCTGAATCGCTCGTCGCCTCCCTCGTTGAAAATGTTAATGATTGAATCCTTGGGCAGGTAAATGTCGGGAATGCGTTTATTAACCACCGGTTCAGCCAGTGTTAGTTCTTCGATATGGCCTGTAAAGGAAGCATCCACGTGCCCCCAGTCAAAGGCAAAGCCGAACAGTTGATTGGTGTTCTTGTTAAAGAAAAAGCCATTGGCCGCGGTAAGATGGTCCGTGGAAATGTAATCGTTGGAGGCCTTTTGGTAGTTGTCAATCACGAACTTGCTATAGTTGGCCACGGAAGGGTAGTCTCCTTGCCAGGCGGCCAGGTGTGCAAGTACTGCATAGGCCGATAGCTTACGTGCCAGCGCACCATCCCAGCGGCCGGTTGTTTCGTTGTAATAATTACCCTGCTGCTGTTCATCGCCTGCACTGTAGCGGTAGGGAAGGTCTGCCGCAGCGGCCAGCATTTCCTGTTCGGCCCAGGCCAGTACCCGGTCTTGGTTTTCGCGGGGTTTGTTTTCAAAATTGCCGTCGTGGGAGGAAACAATGAGTGGTACATCACCCCAGTTCCTGACCATGTAAAAATAGGCGAAAGCACGCAGGAACCGGATCTGGGCGATATCCACCACCATGTTGTTTTCGGTATACCGGAGGTCTTTCTCATGGACCTCGTGCACACGCTCCAGAAAGATGTTTGCTGAATTGATCACTGCATACCAACGTCGCCAATTAGAGAGGGCCTCCAGCGAGGGATAGGAAGCGGTAAGGTCATTGCTGATGATGGCACGGAGGTCCTGTCTCGTCGGACTGGTGAATTCACCGGCACGGACATCACCATAGAGCCAATGGGCATTGTAGTCAGCCAGCGCTGCACGTACAAGACCATAGGTGCCCATTACTGCGGCACGGGTGTCTTCCAGTGAATTCCACATGTTTTTTTCGCCCACCACGCGCGACGAGTCGACATCCAGCATCTTTTTACAGCTGCCGGTCAACGCGAGCAGCACGACCGCGATGCTCCAGGACACCAGCCGTCTGATCAGTAGCTTGTTATTTATCGGTTTACTCATGATGTATCTTGATGCTTTCAGTGATTTACAAATTCATTCGGATGCCCAATGTGTAGGTCCGGGGGATGGGTAGGCCGTATCCCGTGTCGCGTCCCATGAAGTCGACCAGTTCCGGATCTCGCCCCGAGTAGGGGGTGAGTGTAAACAGGTTGTTGCCTGTACAATAGATGAAAAACCGTTCAATAGTGCCCGCTCGTTTGCTCAGCAGCTCGGTTAAGTCATAACCCAGTGACAGTGTCCGCAACTTAAGAAATGAGCCATTTTCCAGGAATAGGTCCTGCTCTGCACGGTACGGAATTACATTACTCCAGGGGTTATAAATGGGATACCGATTGTAGTCGCCGTGTTTTTCCCAAAAAGTGATTTCCTTTACCGAATTGATTTCCACGGTACCTTCGCGGTTGATGAAATCAAAGCGGTTGGCCATATCGGCATTCAGTACATTACGACCTAAGTTAAAATAAAAATTAGCATCCAGTGTCCATTTGCCATAGCGGAACTGGTTCATAAAGCCCCCCGATACCTTTGGGAAAATGGAGCCCATGAGCACTCGATCGTTGTTGTCGATCGTATTGTCACCGTTGGTATCGACCCATCTCGGGTCACCGGCCCGCAGTGGAATGCCGTTATACCGCAAAGGTTGTCCATCGACCGTGGGTATTTCGGCATCCGACAGGAAAATGCCATCGTTTTGCAGTAACCAGAACCGGTCAACCCGCTCACCGACGCGAAACAGACGGTTATCGATAATCAGTTCGTTGCGCCCACCCGGTAAGGCCGTTAGTTTGTTTTGATTATAGTTAATGTTCAGCGAAGGCGTCCAGGAAAACTTTCCTGCTCCACCGCGGAATGCTTCAATCTGCACCAGCATTTCCACTCCCGTATTGTTAACCTCCATGCCGGCTTCGTAAGACTGGCGATAACCGAATTCGGCGTAGGAGGGGATTCCCAGAAGCTGATTTCTGTCGTACTTGGTATACCAATCCAGGTTGACCTGTACCCGTTCGTCGGCTAAGCCCAGGTCCAGGCCGATGTTTAGTTGATCGGTATACGACCAGGGAATTCCATACCCCGACCAACCGAAATCATAAGGCCGGGTCAATACCCCCATGCCGTTGTAGCCCGGTGTAATGAGGTTGCCCGTGTACCCTACCTGCGTGGAATAGGATGGGCCCTGCGAAAAATTATCAAATGCGTTCAGTCGGCCCATGCGTCCACCACTGGCACGCAGGTTGAATGTCGAAAAAACCGAACTTTCGGTCAATAGGTCATTCCGGATGTTCCAACCCAGAGACAGTACCGGGGTAAACAGCCACCGGCTGGTGGGTTGGGCGTTGGAAGAAGCGTCTGACCGCAGTAGAAGCGAAACCGTATATCGGTTGTCGAAATTATAGGATCCACGGCCGTAAAAAGATACGATGTTCTGTTTGGTGTAATCCAGGAACTTAAAAACCAATTCCCGGGGAAAAGCCGTTGGATTAAGGTAATTGCCGTTGTTGGGGTCAGATTCGAGTAGGTTGATTTTAATAAAATCGTTGATACCCTTATAGGCATATGCGTAGTTGTATTTGAACGCATCCCATTGCAGCACGCCGCCGCCTTCAACAAACAGTGTGTGTTTGCCACCTATATTGACATCGTAGGTTACATGATTGTCGAAAATAAGCCGTTGGTTGTAACCGTAATAGTTGGACGCAAAGCTATTTTCCTCCATCAGCGTGCGTGGATAAAAGAGATCACGGTACCCTTCGTTGTAGTCCACTGCCACGCGGGAAGCGATTTTAACGCGGTTAAAGTCAAAAACCAGCTTGGCATGCCCCTCAACAATATTCGTCGCGTTGTTGTCAAAACTGTTGTCAAACTGTGTAAGGTATTGACGGTATATCTCGTCGTTTGGAGACAGCGGTGAGGAAGGATCGGGAATGTAGGACGCTGTGGCAAAACGGTCGCGCAATGACCGGTTGCGGTCACGCTGTACACGGTTTCCGCTGATCATGGCCGAGAATAGCAGCCACTTCATGGGTTTCATGTTGATGTTAAACAGCGCGCTGTATCGCTTCAGCCCCGTTTCATCGGCTACCCCCTGATTCCGCAGATGCCCCGCCGCAAAGCGGAAATTCGCACGGTCACTTCCACCCGATATGTCGGCATTAGCCGAATACAGTAAGCCGGTCTGGTAATAGCTGTCTGTCCAGTTGGACGGGCCATAATAAGACGTATTCAGGGAATCGCTTAGGTAAAGCGGATAACTGTCGTCTGCCGAATACCTGCCGGTAGCCGTATACCGGTCATAAAATTGCTTGCGGAATGCATTTTCATATGCGCCGTTGATGGTTGTTACGGTGGGCCGTTGGGCTGCACCTGCATATACGTTGAAGCTGATTTTTCGTTGGGTTGTGGGCTGTTTGGTCGTGATTGCAATCACACCATTGGCACCCATTGGGCCGTATAACGCGATACTTGCCAGGTCCTTAAGCACCGTTACCGATGCAATATTATTCATGTCGATGTTACTCAGGAGATTGGTGGCCGGACCGATGCGGCTGAATTGGTATTGCTGGATGTCAAATGCGAACGGATGTTCGCCGATGAGTGGAATGCCATCCACAACTACCAATGGCTGCGACTGATAGATCTCTTTGTGAGACAGAATCGGCATCGGGAGCCCCCGGATATACATCGGCTGCACGCTTCCTGGTTCCCCGGTATTTTCTTGGACATACAGACCAGCAGCCTGGTCTTTTAGATACTGCTGGAGTGAAACCGCCGGGAAACGAGCAATTTCGTCAGGCGCAGTACTCATTGACCGTACGTTCACATCTGTGAAAATGGAATCCACTCTGCTGATTGTCAGTTCTTTGACCAACGTGGTGTCATTGACAAGACTGTCTTGCGGAACGGTCGTTCCCGCAGTATCCACTGGCTGATTATCCGTGCCGCCTTCCTGGAAATGGTGAATGGCAAATGTGGGGTACGTGAGGAATAACAGTGCACAACCTAATAAAATTATTGTGTTACGCATATAAATTGGTTTTTTCGATAATTATTATCTCTTAAGTTAATAAAAGGCAAACGAAATTCCTTTGCACACGGTAGCAGTGCATTTAAGAGCTTAAAGAAGTGACAGGATATTCCACACCAAGGGTGCTGTTAATCAAATGTACAGTCAATTATACAATGAAGCATGCCCTTCAGGAAACCTGAAACCGTACAACAACAGGAAGTCCGTTGCGATTTAAAATAATTGGCTAATTAAACGTAAACAAAATTTTCATAGTTCATAATTCATCATTAATTAGGTACTCCTTCATTTCTCAAAATCATGTGCAGCCACCTGAACCGATGGCAGTGTGTTTATTTGGTTTGTTACTGCTAAGGTACGAACAAAAACCGTTTTAGCAACTTTTTTTGAAATTTTTTTTGAACGTTGAAATTTACCGTTTCCCTATTGTTAAAATTTTGTAATTAATACGGGGAAAATGACGATTTTATGATTTCTGTCACTAATTTTGCGGCAATCTTAATAGAATGGGTAAAGGAAGAAAAAAAACCGCCGACGAGGTGGATGTTATTCTTATCGGCGCGGGTATCATGAGTGCCACACTGGGCACCTTAATCAACGAACTGCACCCCCGTGCAAGTATTGAAATCTTTGAACGGTTGGACGAGGTCGCCGCGGAAAGTTCCGATGCATGGAACAATGCGGGAACCGGACATTCGGCACTTTGTGAACTCAATTACACGCCGCAGCGGCCGGATGGGTCTGTCGATATTACGAAGGCCATCAAGATTGCCGAGTCATTTGAACAATCCAAGGAATTTTGGTCATACCTGGTTGCCAATGGATTGGTGGACCGCCCCGAAAGCTTCATCCGGAGTATTCCGCACATGAGTTTTGTGTTCGGCAAAGAAAATGTCGCTTTCCTCAAAAAGCGCTACGAGACTATGAAAGGACATCACCTCTTCCAGGGAATGGAATATACAGAGGATCATGTCCTGCTGAACGAATGGATCCCATTGATGATGGAAGGGCGCGACGAGAAGGAGCTGTTGGCGGCCACAAAAATCGACATCGGTACCGATGTTAATTTCGGCGCGTTGACCCGGGCCTTGTTTCGCCATCTGATGCAACAAGGGGGCGTGAAACTCCGGCTGGCACATGAGGTGCGCGATATCGAGCGTGCAGCCGATGGACGTTGGGAGGTAACGGTAAAAAACCTGACAACCGACCGGAAACGTACCGTGTCTGCCAAATTTGTCTTCATCGGCGCGGGCGGCGGGTCGCTGCTGCTGCTGGAAAAGTCGGGCATACCCGAGGCGAAAGGTTTCGGTGGGTTCCCGGTCAGCGGGCAATGGCTCAAGTGCACCAATCCCGCTGTCATCGCCCAGCACCACGCAAAGGTATACGGTAAAGCAGCTGTGGGATCGCCCCCCATGTCTGTGCCCCATCTGGATACCCGGGTCATTGACGGTAAGCTGGCCCTGCTGTTCGGCCCTTATGCGGGTTTTTCCACGAAATTTCTCAAAAATGGATCCTGGCTCGATCTGCCGGCATCCATTAAACTGAATAACATACGCCCGATGCTGGCGGCTGGCATGGATAACATTCCGTTGACCAAATACCTGATCAACCAGGTGCGTCAAAGCCCCGAAGACCGGCTGGCAGCGCTTAGGGAATACGTACCCACCGCACGCATGGAAGATTGGGAACTGGAAATTGCCGGACAGCGGGTTCAGGTAATTAAGAAAGATGAGAAACACGGCGGAATCCTCGAATTCGGTACCGAGGTAGTGAGCAGTGCCGATGGTTCCATCGCTGCATTGCTAGGCGCATCGCCCGGGGCATCCACGTCCGTTTCCATCATGGTCGGCCTGCTTGCCCGTTGCTTTCCCGAACGTGCCAAGACGAAACAATACCTGGACAAGCTGCGGGAGATGATTCCTTCTTTCAGCCGTTCCATCGCTGCTGACGAGCAATTGTGCCGGGAAACCCGCGAACGCTCGGCTGCCATCCTGAAACTTGAACCTACATTCGAGTCCGTTTGATGGCGGAGGCAGGTGCATGGGTGGCCGACTGGTTAACCGGATTCGGTAACGAACTTCTGAATACACCACTTCTGCACTGGATCGGCGTGATCTGCGGAGTAGTGCAGGTGTTGCTGGCCAAAGCCAATAAAGTACTGCTGTATCCGTTCGGAATCGCCAGCATCCTGATTACGCTCTATGTGCTTTACGACGCCGGACTATATGCCGAAATCCTGCTGAACCTGTATTACCTGACGATGAGTATTTACGGATGGGTCCATTGGGTAACGCGTCGGGACGAAATACCCGTAAAGGCAAGTTATTCGGGCAAAAGGGAATGGATTGCAACGATCGGCATCGTTGCCCTCGGCTTCCCCTTATTATATTATACATTGATCCACTTTACCGATTCAACCGTGCCGGCCTGGGATGCATGGGTAAGTGCCACGGCCTGGGCGGGCATGTGGCTGTTGGCCAAACGCAAAATTGAAAATTGGATATGGCTCAATGTCAGCAATGCGATAGCTATCCCACTGCTCGTTTATAAGAACCTTCATCTGTACGCTGCATTGACATTGTTTTTGTTTATTGTGGCTATTTTTGGGTATGTTGAATGGAAACGTATTATCCGCCGGGAACAGGTAAATTCATGATCGCACTAGAAATTGTACATCAGCTCAGTAATTTATCGGCCCGCGCTGAAGCGGATGGCCGGCTTGCGCAGGAGCAGTTGGATATCATCTACGACCAGCGCTGGTTTAAGCTCTTTGTGCCCCGGTGTTACGGTGGATTGGAATTGACGGCTCCCGAAGGAATACGGTTGGAAGAGGAACTGGCGTGGATAGATGGCAGCCTGGGATGGACGGTAACCCTGTGCGCGGGAGCCAACTTATTTGTGGGGTACATGCAACAGCCGACCGCACAAACCCTGTTCACCGACCGAACCGTCTGTCTCGGAGGGAGCGGTCACGCGTCGGGGATAGCCGTAGCGGAGCGCAACGGCTACCGGGTGTCCGGAAAGTGGCGTTATGCCACCGGAGCACCGCATCTGACCCATTTTACCGCCAACTGTGTCCTTGAGCGCGACGGCGCGGTGGTACTGGACGAAGCGGGAAATCCACAAATCAAGTCGTTTTTCTTTGCGAAAGATGACGTACGGATTGTAGAAGATTGGCCCGCTTTCGGGTTGAAAGCCACCGCCAGCCACTCCTTTGAAGTGTCCGGCCTTTGGGTGGACGAAACCCATGCGTTTACCATTGCTCCGGAGCAGGCTACCTTAAACCAGCTTATCTACCAATATCCTTTTTTGCAATTCGCCGAAGCAACGCTCGCAGCCAACACGTTGGGCATGGCACGTCATTTTGTGTCCTGCGCAAAGGATGTGCTGAAAGATCCGGTAGTTGACCTGGCAAAAGAGGTAACGGAGCGGTTGGCCAATGCAAGTGCTTCGTTTTATCAGGCGGTTGACGTGTCGTGGGATGAACTGGCAGCGAAAGGGCAACCGTCTTCAAGGACACTTCAGACGGTAAGTGATCGAAGCCGGGCATTGGTACGTCTTTGCCATGAACAAATAATGTTACTGTATCCGCATACCGGATTGACGGGTGCAGACGCCTCTACCGAAATAAACCGGATATGGCGCGATCTGTTTACGGCCAGTCAGCACAGCCTCCTCCGTTAGTCGGCTACATAGACAGGAAAGCAAGCCAGCTGTAAAGTAATAGTGACAACTCATCCCGCACATGGTTGGTCTCCATCCTCTGTGCCGGACGGGCATCCAACTTTGCTTTTTTATTTAGGGCGATTATAATTGCATAAAAAAGCGACTTTATCTAAGTTTGTGATCGAGGAGCTGAATCATGGACGTAAAATCAATTTTATTGCGATACTGGCAGTTGGCAGCTGAATCTGAGGGGTGGTATCCGCCCTATGCGCCTGGCCGGAACGTAGAAGCTTCCTTTAATACGAACTGAGATGGTTGCTTTTGCCAACGCCAAAATCAATATCGGCCTGCAGGTGCTGAGCCGTCGTGAAGATGGATACCATAATCTCGAAACGATTTTTTATCCGGTGAACATCTATGACGTGCTGGAAGTCGTGGAAGCACCGGATACGCGCTTTATTCCATCCGGAATACCGATTCCAGGCGGTGGGCAGGACAATCTGTGTCTGCGGGCGTATAGGCTGCTTAGTGAATCCCACGATTTACCCCCGGTGCATATTTACCTGCACAAGACCATTCCCATCGGTGCCGGATTGGGGGGCGGCTCGGCCGATGCAGCGTTTCTCTTGAAATTACTGAACACGATGTTCGCGCTGGGACTCAGCGAATCGCAATTGACCGGCTATGCCCGCCAATTGGGGGCCGACTGCCCATTTTTCATCCGCAATACGCCCGTGCTGGCCACGGGGATCGGAGATGTCTTCGAAGCGGTCAGGGTGGATTTGTCGGAATACCACTTGGTGCTGGTCACGCCCCGCGTGCATGTTTCGACGGCGGCCGCCTATCGGGGGGTGACACCCGATCCGAAGGGCAGGCAATTGAAAACGGCTATCACTCATCCCGTGGCTACCTGGCGGGATACCATTGTGAACGACTTTGAAACGGGCATCTTTGCCCTTCATCCGGAAATTGCAGCCGTTAAAAGAAAACTGTATGAAAACGGGGCCGTATTCGCTTCCATGAGCGGGAGCGGATCTTCGGTGTATGGGTTGTTTAGTAAGCCCGTGAAAATAGTTGATATGGAGAAAGATAACCAAGTGTTTTACGTAGGCGGAGAACGGTAATCATGGTCGACTTCCAAGCAGTGGTTTTACGGTCTGAAGAGCAGGGTGCGGCGATGTTGGGATGGGCCTACATCGAAGTGCCGCGGGAAATTGCCGAGCAACTGAAACCCGGTTACAAGCAGGGATACCGTGTGCGGGGGGAAATAGACGGGATCGTGTTTTCCGGGCTTTTCCTAATGCCTAAAGGAGAGGGCGATTACATCCTGCCCATCAACGGTGGGATGCGGAAGGTATTGAAAAAGGGAGTGGGGGATGTCCTGTCGCTCCGATTGGAAGAAGATAAGGATTTTGTGATCGAGATACCGGAAGACCTGGAGCTGTGTCTATTGGACGATGAAGCGGATCTGATGGGGAGATTCCTGGCATTGCCCAAATCGCACCGCAATTATTTCCTCAATTACATCCATGGGGCAAAGACGGAGCCGACACGCACCAAACGAATTGCCATGACGGTAGAGGCGATGGCGATGGGGCTTGACTTCGGTGCCATGATCCGGCTTGACAAAGCAAGGAGGAAACGGGATGAATAAACTTTTGAAAATGACGTTGATCGCATGGGTAGCGGTCGGCACAGCGATTGCATGTGCGCAGGAAGACGGTAAAAAATCGGATCATATGGAAACCTTGGAAATCGGGGATCAAGTGCCCCATTTTGTCCTCAAAGACCAAAATGGCCGGGATGTGGACATCGCGGATTACATGGGCAAAAAGAAATTGGTCATCTATTTCTATCCGAAAGACGAGAGCCCCGGTTGTACGAAACAGGCCTGTGCAATCCGTGATCATTTTACCGATTACACCGATGCGGGCGCTTTGGTAATCGGCATCAATTCAGGCAGCGTAGCGAGTCATAAGGCATTTGCAGAAAACCACGGCTTGCATTTTATGTTACTCAGTGATCCCGGCAATCGCGTGTTGAAATTGTTCGGTGTGAAAAATGTACTGTTCCTTACCGGGCGTGAAACGTTTGTGGTGGGACTCGATGGAAAGATTGCGTTTAGATACCGGGCACTGATGAATGCCACCGCGCACAACGACAAGGTATTGGAATTTCTGAAAACAAGCGATGCCCGATAAGGGGTTCCCCCCATCGGGCATCGCATCGTTTTGGGATTACGGTTAATTAATGATCGTCGTGATCGTGATCCCCGTCTACGACATGCACTTCAACCTTAAGATCGAGATCGTTCTCTCCGCTGAACTTCGTATAGTTGGGATTGTTCCAGTCGGCATCAGTGATACTTGCTTTCACGCCGTTGTTTAAGTGACGCAGGATGACGTTAAACACAAACGAGTCCGATGTCTTCAACACGTGCAGGTAACCCGTTACACCCACCCGCTTGTTGTCAGGGTCGGCGTATTGGTAGTCCAGCACACCTTCGGGAGCACCGAGGAAGAAAAGCTGGTGGATGTCGGACTCTTCCAGAAATTCCTGTTCGGCACCTTCCCGGCCCGCGAAATCGGTGGCGGTGAGTGTCAGGCGGTAGGTTTTTCCGGCGTCCAGGTGCAGGTGGGCACCCACGGGAGGAAGTCCATCCTCGTCAAACGTCACCGATACAACTTCGGGATCTTCCAGGTCGTGGGCATGGTCTCCGTGCCATTCAACTTCCGTAAATGTCAACGTTGCCGAACCGATTTCTTCTTGGGGGACTTCCGGCTCCGGATCGTCCTTGCTGCAGGAGGATATAAACGCAACGAATCCCAGCGATAATAGTGCAATCGAGAGTTTTTTGAATGAATGTTTCATAAATGATTCGATTAAATTATAGTTAAACAGTTTATTTTATGATAATTGATAATTGATAATTGATAATTGATAATTGATAATTGATAATTGATAATTGATAATTGATAATTGATAATTGATAATTGATAATTGATGTATACTAAAATGAATAGGAAAGTCGGATGCCTATTTCCCGGCCCAAACCGTGACTGTAATAGCGGAACCGGTTCATGTATTCCTTGTAACGTGTATTGAATAAATTGTTTACGGAGATGCCTGCTTCCAGGGGATGATTGCCCAAAGCAAACTGGCTGCCTGCGTACAGCGAGAAGATATGATAGGCCGGCGGGGGAGGTGCATAGTCCGTACCCGGCTCATACCGGTTTTGCTCCAGCACCCATTGGTGTGCAAAGGAGACATAGGTGTTGCTGGTTACTTTGCTTTCAATCGGCAGTTGCCAACGCAGGCGGTGGTCAAACCGGTCGGAAGGAATGTAAGGCAGATACACGTCATTGGTGACATCGCGTGCGCGGATAACCGATGCATTGAGGTGATAATCCAAGCCATCAATGAGCTTGTATTGCAATGAGAGATCCGCCCCGAAGAAGGTTGCATCGGTCTGTTTGTACCGGAATACCGGAAACGTGCCCCGGATGGTCTGTAAAAATTCCCCCGGCGAGGGCTGTGCATAAATGTAATCCTGGATATATTGTGCGTAGAGATCGAGATCGATGGTAACCCTGTCGCCCGCATAGGAAGGGCTGACCACCCATTTGTATCCGTGTTCGCTGCCCAGTCCGGCATCTCCGATTTCGTAGAGTGCCGCACCGTGGTGCAGCCCGTTGCTGTACAACTCATTGGCACTGGGAGCACGCCAGGCCAGACCGATGTTACTCCGTAACTGCCAGGTTTTATCCGGTCGCCAAACACCGCCGAAAGAACCGCTCACGTTGTGGAAATCGCGTTGGCCGCCATAAAGATGCTGGTATTTGTCAAAACCGGCGGCATCGAAGGTTTTGAAATCGTAGCGGATGCCCATTTCCCATTCGTATGCCTCCCTGATGAGCCGTTGGATGGCAAAAAGTCCACCGGTAAAGCTGTCGTAGTTGGGGATGAGGGGCGTGTTCAGCGTGCCGGGGACATTGTTGTTGACCTGCATGGTCAGGTTGGTGCCCACCTGTGTGCGCCAATTGTTGTCATAAAGCGGGGTTTGGTAGTTCGCATCCAGCGTTTGGGTGGTAAGCACCATATCCAGCATGGGCAACGCACCGCGGCCGCCACGGCGTATGTCATATTCCTGCCGGTGGTTACGCTGGATGCCGTATTGTATATCTGAGCTGCCTCCATTGGTGTAATCCCGGTGCCATTTCAGTTTACCCAGATCGTGTACGACGCGCTGCCGCGGAGCGGCGATGGCATAGCTGAACGGATAGGTCTCGAAAGGCTTGCCGGCCTCCACACGGGCCTGTATGTCGTCAATGGTACCCACGTGGGCACCGGTGAAAATCCCGAGTGACGTGTAAAAACGGCTGTAATAGGCATCAAAGACGGACCGGGTGTGGCTGTAACGTACAGCGGCGGAGCCATTGTATTCGGCCAGTCCGGTGTTGCCTAAGTAATAGTCGGCCGTGCGCACGTTTCCGCTTCGTTTCGCCGTACCCTGTACCCGCCAGGAAAGTCCGGGAATACCCTTAACTCCCGATTGAAGCATGCCCGAAAGCACGCCGCCCTGGCCGTTGGTCTGATAGATGGTGTTCAGTTCGCCGGATACATGCGGATCAATGGGCAGGGGAGCGGGAGAGGTGATGATCACCCCACCGATGGCGTCTGCGCCATAACGGACGCCCTCTGCACCCTTTATCAGTTTAAAATCCTTGGCAACAAACGGATCGATTTCCGGCGCATGTTCGCTGCCCCATTGCTGTCCCTCCTGCCGGATGCCGTTGTTGAGGATCAGGATGCGGTTGCTGTGCATGCCGTTGATCACCGGTTTTGCAATCGTCGTACCGGTCTGTAGCATGCTTACCCCCGGCAGGTTGCTGAAGATATCGGCCAATGTCTTTCCCTGTACCTGGGCTACCTGTTCGTGCGAGACGGTCCGCACCGCATTTGCGGTAACCACAGGCTGCTGGTGACCGATCACATTCACGTCGTGCAACCGGATGTGGCCATGATGGAGTGCTAACGTAAGCGTTTCATCGTTTTTGAGCAATACTTCCGTAACGAGGCTGTCAAATCCCACACTGGTAGCCGTGACGGTATAGCGGACACCCTTGCATAGTTGTGAAAACCGGAAATAACCATGTCCGTCAGAAAGAAGCTGGGTGGCGCCGGGATTGATTGTCAGGGTTACACCCGATAAGGGAAGCTGTGTATCGCTGTCCATCACCCGGCCCCGGATAGTAAGGGTACATGTTGAAGTTTGTGAATATCCTGCCGTAAAAAATAAGCTAAGTATAATCGAAGTAAGTGCCGTTCTGATCCACATCTGCATTCATTGTCAATGCCGCAAATTTCAACATAGTTGCGTTAATAAACAAATTAAATGCAACAAAGTTTTTTTAATGGACAATTGATAATGGACAATTATCAACTATCAACTATCAAGAGCGTGGGTGGAATTGGGTAATCACGGACCGCAGGTAATCCCGATCCACATGGGTATAGATTTCCGTGGTTGTAATGCTTTCGTGCCCAAGCATTTCCTGCACCGCACGGAGGTCGGCACCTCCCTCCACAAGGTGGCTGGCAAAGGAATGCCGGAACGTATGGGGGCTGATTTTCTTTTTAAGTCCGATTTTGGTGGCCAGGTCCTTAATGATGATAAATACCATCACGCGCGTTAAAGAAGCCCCCCGGCGGTTCAGGAATACAGCATCTTCGTAACCCGGCTTGATCTTTTGATGTACGCGCACGTCTTCCAGGTAAATGCGGAGGTATTTAGCGGCCTGTGTGCCGATCGGCACGAGCCGCTCTTTGCTACCCTTTCCCTCCACTTTGATAAATTCGACGTCCAGAAACAGGTTGGAGATCTTCAGTCCCACCAGCTCGCTTACGCGGAGGCCGCAGCCATACAGCACCTCCAGCATGGCTTTGTTGCGCATGCCCTCCGGAGTCGACAGGTCGATGGCCGCGATGAGACCGTCGATTTCGGTGATGTTGAGCACATCGGGTATTTTGCGGCCCAACCGCGGTGCTTCGATCAGCGCCGTGGGGTTTTCGACTAGCCCATGCTCCAGGGCCATGAACAGATAGAACGTCTTGATGCCAGACAGGATACGTGCCTGGCTGTACGCAGAAAGCCCGAATCCGTTGATCCATGTCAGGAAATCCTGTAATTGGGAGGGGGTAATGGATTGGGGATGTATGCTTTGTGGTTCCGAGAACTGCCGGAGCTTGGTCACATCGTCCAGGTAGGCGTCGACTGTGTTGGCAGACATCGCCCGCTCCAGTTGGAGGTAATGTTTGAAACCACTGATGGCCGTTTTCCAATCCATCGTTGCTTATCTTTCTTTCGCCGGAGTGCCGTTATTTGTTGAGATAAAGCAGGATGAAACCAAACGTTGCGGCGACTTGGCCGATCCAAAAAATGAACATCCATTTGATGATATCAGATTTGGTTCTGGCCATCTCTGTCCTTAATTCCTCGATTTCAATTTTTAAGTCTCCTTTCAAAACTGAAATATCTTCACGGGTAGCCAAAATTTTTGTTTTATCCTCCACCTCTTCCTTGATTTTTTCTTCAATATACGTTGTCAGGTTTTCGGCTGATTCCTTTCCCAATTTCCCGGAAAGCAATGCATAAAGTTTTGTGATGGTAAGGGTACTCATTTTATATTCAGTTTTCGGATTGATTTATACAAAAATAGGAAACAGTTTACTGATATGCAAATTCGTTCCGAATCTGTATTTTTACCCCACTATGGAAAAAATCGAAGTCGCCCTGGAGCGGATTATTGAAGCGGTACTCTCCAAAGTACCCAGTTTGGTATTGGCTGTTCTGCTGTTGGCAGGTGGAAGTTGGCTGATTCGGATGGTGCTGCGGCTTATCCGGAAGCGGTTCGAGCGCCGCAATGTGGATCTATCGCTGCGCGATTTCGTGATCAGTGCCCTGAAGATCATTTTCTATACCATGCTGATCATTTCGGCGGCTTCGATGGTGGGCATACAAACCACCTCATTTGTCGCGGTGCTGGGCGCTGCGAGCTTGTCCATCGGCTTGGCCCTGCAGGGCAGTCTGTCCAATTTCGCCGGTGGGGTGCTTATCCTGCTGTTCCGTCCGTTCCGGGTGGGTGATTACATCAGCAGTGCGACGGGTGCCACCGGGCAGGTCGAAAAAATCGATATCCTATATTCGACACTGCGCACGGACGACGGCATCGCCGTATTCGTGCCAAACGGCCCACTGGCCAATTCGGTCATCAGTAACTATTCCAGCATTACCAAGCGGCGCCTGGAGTTCAAGATGCGCATACCGTACGGGGTTGATCTGGACCATACGCGTCAGCTCATCCGGGAGGTGTTGAAATCCGACGAACGGATACTCAATACCCCACGGCCGGAAATCCAACTGGCCGAATTGACCGATACTTCCATCGATCTCGTCATCCGGGCCTGGGCACCCAAAGCCCAGTACGACACCGTATACTTCGATAGTTTTGAACAGCTCAAAAAAGTACTGGAAGAAAACGGCATCCAGGCATCGCTGTCCTAAGCCCGCAATTCCATCATCCGGGCCACATACTTTCCGATGATGTCGAATTCAAGGTTGACCGTGTCGCCAGCCATTACGTATTTGAGGTTTGTGTGCTCGTAGGTATAGGGGATGATCGCTACCGAAAACCGGTCGAGCTGCGCGTTGACCACCGTAAGGCTGATGCCGTTGACCGTGATGGAACCCTTTTCGACCGTGATGTTGCCGGAAGCACCGTCGTATTGGAAGGTATACAACCAACTGCCTTGCTGGTCTTCCACCGATAGGCAGCGCGCGGTTTGGTCCACATGCCCCTGCACGATATGGCCGTCCAACCGGTCGCCCACCCGGGTGCATCGCTCCAGGTTGATGACACTGCCTACGCGTAAGTTGCCCAGGTTGGTTTTGGCGAGCGTCTCCGCAATCGCCGTCACCGTATGCATACCCGGTGACAACGCTACTACGGTGAGGCAGACGCCGTTATGCGATACACTTTGGTCGATCTTCAATTCGTCCGATAGGGAAGAGGCAACCGTCAGGTGAAGGTTTTCTGCTTCCCGCCGAAGATCCGTCACGGTGCCGATGGTTTCGATAATGCCTGTGAACATGGTCAGGATCTTTTTATGATTTGTTCAATTTGGTCGTGCAGTTCAGGGATCTTGTTGGCAATTACGTCCCATACGATCCGATAATTTATGCCCATATTATAGTCGTGGATAAGTTTATCTCGCATGCCTGCCATATTTTTCCAGTTGATCTCCGGATATTGTACACGAAATTCGGCCGAAATCTTTTTTGCGGCTTCGCCAATAATTTCAATGCTGCGTACCGCTGCTCTTTTTAGTGTTTCATCGTCAATGAACTCAGTGTATGACAGGTTAGACTTGGCAGCGATCAAATAGGAACATTCATCCAGCATATGCCGGAGATATTCACGCATGTCTTTAGACATAAATGACCTCTTTTAAGATTTTTGGGCCAATGTAAGGGCTTAGGCCATTTTTAGTTACAATTTCTACCCGTTCGTTTTGGAATAGACTTTCAAGTAAATCATAAGAAGCCATGTAGTTATCAAAAGTCTCTTTCTCGTTATCGAAGTCAAGAAGGATGTCTATGTCACTCTTGTCGGTTTGTCTTTCGCGTGCATACGAGCCAAATAGACCAACATTTTTAACTCCATATTCGGAAAGTATCTTTTTATGCCTCTGAATGGTTGCTAAAATCTCGCTTTTGGATTTCATAGTCTACCTCTTGTAACAAAGGACGGTATTTTTCGTTTTATTTACAAATACTTTTCCGTTTCACCCGCCCGAATAACAAAAGGAGACCAAAAACGAGACTGCCCATACACCCCGCATATGCGAGATAATCGCCTGTACGCACGTAAAACGTGATTTCTTCATTGAGATTAATATCCTGCTTGATCGCCGCAGGTACCCACCATTGGGTCTTTTGCACGACATCGCCCCGCTGGTTGATGAACCCGGAGATTCCTGTGTTGGCCGAGCGCGCCACCCACCGCCGTGTTTCGATCGCACGCAGCTTCGCATAGGCCAGATGCTGATCTTTACCCGCCGTATTTCCCCACCAGCCGTCGTTCGTGATCACTGCAACGAATTGCGCACCCTCGCGGATGTATTCAGCGACATAGTTTCCCCAGATGGATTCATAACAGATCACCGGTGCGGCACCGATACCGCTTTGGGAATAGAAGACCGACGGCTTATCCTGCCGCCCGTATCCGCCCGTTGTGCCGCCGAATGCGCTGAACAAGGGTTTCATGAATGCCAATGCCCCGCCGAACGGAAACTGTTCGACCCCGGCAACTAGTTTTGATTTGTGGTAAAATTGGAGTTTTGCCGAGTTTTCGATCAATATGGCGGCATTGAATACGTCGAGGTAATCCTTGCCCCAGGGCCTTGCCGTTGGTGTCTGCTGTTCGTTATAGAGCCGGTAGCTCTCGATTCCAGACAGAATATTGCCGTTTTTATATGGCGAGAGGAACTGTTGCAGTTGCTGGAACGCAGGGTGCCCTAAGAACTCGCCTTCGTCATACCCCGGTGGGGGGTGGGCGATCGCGGTTTCGGGCCACACGAAAAACTCCGTATTCGGTTGCGCCACTGATTTAGACAGTTGGATCAGATTTTCCAATTGTTCCTCCGGTGCGATAAAGCTGAACTTTCCATAGGGATCCACATTGGGCTGCACAATCACCACGTTGGACGGATTCTCGTGTTCCTCATACGTCGCGTATCGCCAGATCGACCAAAGGGAGGGCAAGGCAACCAGTGCCGCGGTACTTCCCCAGAGGGCATACCGGCGCGAGCGCGCAAAACCGTCCTTAGCAGCCAATATCGCCAGGAACACACCGCAGTTGACGGCCCATAGCCATACCGTACCGCCGTATACGCCCGTATATTCATACCATTGCACGAGCTGATGCGTACTGGCAAACCCATTCCCCAGGGTCATCCATGGGAAAGCGAGATCCCACGTTTGATGGAGGTACTCATAGGCGATCCAGAAACACACCAACCCCACGAGTGAAATCCCGATTGAATGGCGTTTTCGTAGCTGGTAGTATAAGCGGAAAGCCAGTGCCATCAGGAATGCCGCCAAGCCGAACGGGATGAGCGCAACAAATGCCGCCGCGTAGACCGGCATGACTGCATTCATTGCGTTGAACACCCAATAAATGGAGGCGGTGTTCCACACCACACCCGTCAATCCGCCCAACAAGAATACCTTGGTGCCTTTCTTTTGATAGTTGCCACGCATCACGCTTTCCAGGGCCAATAAGAGCGGCACAAACGCAACCCACAACAGGGGAGCGGTATACGGGATCGGTGGCCAGGCCAACCACAGGAGGGCGGCGCTTAGCAGTGCCTGTAAATAAAGGTGTTTCACGGTCAAAGTTGGGATAAGAGTTCGCTCTTCTTGTTCTCGTATTCTTCCTGCGTGATCAGCTGTCGCTCAAACAGCGATTTCAGTTTTTTTAATTTCAGTGTCAGCGCATCGTCGGACTCAGCCAACGGCACAATCTTCAAGTGGGGCTCCTCCATGTCCTGAATGCCAGAGGTATGCTGCCTTTCACGGGCCTCGTTGCCCCACTGATAGAGTTTGCGGGCTTGGTTCTTGGGAATGTGTCCCATTTCCAGCGCATCTCCTCCGGTTGGCGTCAGGAAAAATTTCGAACCGAGTATGCCCTCTTTAAAGGAAATATCCAGCACATCATCCCACGGGAAGATATCAAAATCCGTGGCAAGCCCGAGTTTCGTGGATCTGCAAAAGAAAATACGTTTGTCGGTCAATGCAATGCTGTCTGGAAACAAGGTTACCGCGGGCATTTTCTGTACGGCAACGTAAAGCACCTGCTCTCCGGTAGCCAGCATGTCCTGTAGTTTCACCAACAGCTTCTCCACTACTTTGGGGTCCTGTCCGTCGTTGATATATTGATCGATGTTCATGCGGGTTTTTATGCGAAGATAGGAAGTTTATCCCAAACCCTGCACACAAACCACGAATTCGCCTTTGATGGGATGCTCCTCAAAATGGGCGATCACTTCCGCAAGTGTTCCCCGTATCGTCTCTTCATAGACTTTGCTGATTTCGCGCGATACGGAAGCCAACCGCTCACCGCCGAACGTGTCGGCAAACTCATGCAGGGTTTTAAGCAGCCGATGGGGAGACTCATAAAACACCAAGGTACGGCTTTCATCGGCTAACGCTTTCAATCGGGTCTGCCGCCCTTTCTTTACCGGCAGGAATCCCTCGAAGCAAAAACGGTCGCACGGCAATCCCGAAGTGACCAATGCCGGCACGAAGGCAGTGGCTCCCGGCAGACATTGTATGGCGATTCCGTGGCTGATGGCCTCACGTACCAACAGAAACCCCGGGTCGGATATGGCCGGTGTGCCTGCGTCGGAAATCAGGGCAACGGTCTGGCCGGCTTTCAGAAAACGGATCACCTCGTTCACAGCTTTATGTTCGTTGTGCTGATGGTGGGCATAGGCCTTTTTTTCGATGCCGAAATGCTTAAGCAGCGGGGCACTCGTACGGGTATCTTCCGCAAGAATGACATCCGCTTCTTTCAGGATGCGTATGGCCCGTAGCGTCATGTCTTCCAGATTGCCGATCGGGGTGGGGATGAGGTAAAGCATTTCTATTAGATATTAGACATTAGATATTAGACATTAGACATGTGATGCTTCACAAATGGGGGATGTCTCATATCTCACATCTCATATCTCACATCTGATATCTCATATCTCACATCTCCTTCCTATCTTTGCGAGCACAAAATAAGCGAAATCGTCCTGATTTTCAAAAATGCATGACGGTTTGGTAGCTGATAAAGAAGAATTAAACAGACAAAATAGCATGTTGCAGGTTAATTATATCCGTGAAAACCGTGACCAAGTGATTGAACGCTTGATGGTCCGGAATTTTAAAGCGCTGGAATTGGTAGACGAGGTAATCGCACTCGATGAGCGTCGCAGGCAGTTGCAGACCGAGTCAGATTCCCTAGCGGCGGAGGCAAATGCGGCGGCACGGCAGATCGGTGAACTGATGCGTCAGGGGCGGCGTGACGAAGCGGAAGCGATCAAAGCCCGTTCCGGCGGATATAAGGAGCAACAGAAAAAACTAGCGGATGAACAGGCGGCTGTAGAAGCAGACCTGTATGAAAAGTTGGTGCTTCTACCCAATCTGCCTCATCACTCCGTACCGAAAGGTGTCGGCGCGGAAGATAACGAAGTGGTGTTGGAGTATGGCCATCGTCCCGAGCTCCCGGAGGATGCGTTACCTCACTGGGAACTGGCAGCCAAGTATGATATCATCGACTTTGAACTCGGTACCAAGGTGTCTGGGGCTGGTTTTCCGGTTTATAAAGGCAAAGGAGCCCGTCTGCAGCGCGCCATGATTAACTTTTTTCTCGATCGGGCAGCAGAGGCGGGCTATCAGGAGGTACAGCCTCCTATCCTGATCAACGAGGCATCTGGGTTTGGTACAGGGCAATTGCCCGACAAGGAGGGGCAAATGTATTACGTCGGCATTGACAATCTATACCTGATTCCGACAGCCGAAGTGCCGGTAACCAATCTTTACCGCGATACCATCGTCAGGGAATCGGATTTTCCCATCAAAATGACGGCCTACACACCCTGTTTTCGCCGAGAGGCAGGATCTTACGGTGCCCATGTGCGTGGATTGAACCGCCTGCACCAATTCGATAAAGTTGAGGTTGTGCAGATCGTACACCCCGACAGCTCCTATAAAGTACTGGAAGAGATGAGCACCTATGTGCAGTCTCTGCTGCAAGCATTGAACCTCCCGTACCGCGTACTGCGTCTTTGTGGAGGCGACATGGGATTCACATCAGCGCTAACGTATGATATGGAGGTTTGGAGCGCTGCTCAGAAACGCTGGTTGGAAGTATCTTCCGTATCCAATTTCGAAACCTACCAAAGCAATCGGCTGAAAGTGCGCTTTAAAGGGGAGAACGGTAAAACACAGTTAGCGCACACACTCAATGGCAGCGCACTGGCCTTACCCCGTATTTTGGCCTCTCTGTTGGAAGATAATCAGACGGCGGAGGGGATAAGAATACCGGAAGTACTGGTGCCCTATGCAGGGTTTGAATGGATAGACTGAAGTTGGGCATCGCTACGCTACCCACGGAGGGACACTTCTCTGTAAAGGTGCTTGAACATAACGCCCGGATCTTCGCCGATGGCCAACGCAATGAGGTAAAGTTCATCCGCCCGCAACTGTGACTTCGGATTGATACTCAGTTGGCTAAGCCGATATGTACTCAACCCTGTCTTTCTCGCCACTTCAGCCCTGTTTACGGATCTTTTGGCCAGGTAGAGGCCAAGCTCCGTCAGTGTCCCCTTATTCAAGTCGTTCTATCTTTTAGTCTTCGAGTCCGGGTAAAAATATCGCCTTATGCATTTTATGTAAAAAATATTTTGATATATGTGTATATTCTCTATTTTTGTAGAGTCTAAACACTATAACTAAACGGGTAGCCAACTTGTATATAAGTTTTCTGTAATTTTCGACATACTTGCGGTTTTGGGAATTGTTCCGCTTGTACTATGTGTTTGTGAATCCAAAACAATTCTATCGCTAAAAGGGGCTCCCCGCCCCTTTTTTTGTGCCTTCCTTGCCGCTAGGTTTCGATGTTTTCTTCGCCTCCTCCGCAATATTTTCGTAAACTCTTTGAGATACATTGACTATCTACAAATATTAAACAATGTTTAAACATAGGGTTAACATAGGGTTTATATAGGTAACATCTATAATAATACTCTATAAAATTATTGTATTTATATTTTTATTACTATATTTGTAGATAATCGTTATTGAATTGGTTACCTGGAAAAGTACAACATATGGCTATCGCAGAGCAAGGAATAAATGGCCCATTCCGTGGCAAGGTAGGATCAGTAATCGGATATCAATTGAATGGTCAGAATGTGATGCGTTCGATCAGTAAGCCGCGTAAACGGCCATTTACGGAACGGGAACTGCTGAATCAGGCGAAAATGAAAGTGACTTCTCAATTTTTAGAACGTATAAGATTTTACGTTAAATTTGGCTTTCGGGGTGAAGCACCCGAAGGCAGCAGGGTAGGAGCATTTCAACTGGCGCAGTCGCAGGTAAGGAAGCATGCGTTGGAGATTGATTCGGAAGGTAAGCCGTTTGTTAATCCTGCAAAAGTGCTGATTTCCAAGGGGAATTTAGAACCACCGTTAAACTGCTCGGTAACGGCGGAAGGAGACCGGTTGTTCTTTCGTTGGGATTATTTGGAGTCTGGTGGATACCATCGGCTTCTGACGTTGGCATATGACGGCGATTCGTTCCATTTCTTTCGGGATGTGGGGGCCGAACGGCGCAGCGGCCAAGACACCTGGGACCTCCATGATTTGGATTTGCTGGAGCAGCCTCTTCACGTATATGCAGCATTCCGGAATACGATGACCGATGAGATCTCCGACAGCGTGTACTGCGGGGCTATCGAGCCATCGGCTCCATCCGTGCCAGGTACTGATCGTTCCCGTCCTCAAACACCACCTGCACCACCCAGCCCTCCGTCCGGGCAATACGCGTTAACATTTCCTGATCAATGAACAGCCAGTTGAACGGTTCCCCGGTTTCGCCTTTGTATTCGTATTGGTAGCGGATTTCTCCCTGATAACCGTGTGGTTTTTCAACCGATCCGTCGGCATAAAGGTAACTGATATCGGATGAATCGAACAACAGCTGTCCTCCCTGGCGCAGCAGCGAGCGGCAGTGCCGCAACAACGTGCTGAGACCGGCAATGGTACCTGCCAGGCCGATGCCGTTCATCAGAAACAGCAGCGTGTCGTATTGCCCAGTATCGCAATTAAAAAAATCCTGTTGCAGCACCTTCTGCACCCCGCGCTTATGCATAACGGCACAGGCTCCGGGCGAAAACTCCAAAGCAGTTACATCAACCCCCTGTTCCTGCAAATACAATGCATGGCTGCCGACGCCGGCACCGACATCCAGTATGCGGCCGTCGCATAGTGCCAGCGCAATATGTTCAAGTTCCGGAAATTCGTCAGGCTCCCGGAAGAATACTTCGACGGGCATTTCTTCCAGATCGCCATAGCTAGTGTGCAACATCAGTTTTTCCCGGGTGTTGCCGAGAAAATAATCGTGAAGGGCATTGCCCAAAACATCAGGTACCATAGGGGATATGCAGGATTTGCTTGGCAAGTGCAATCGTCTCCTCGTCGCCCGTATGTTTGCCCGGTTCATCCGAAAGCTTGATGACCGGTGTCCATTCTGCTTCTTCGGGGTAGGCTTCCGTCATTTTGATCACAATGTTCATGGGTGTAAGTCCTACATCGTTGGTGAAATTGGTGCCGATACCGAAAGACATTCCGATACGGCCCCGGCAATATTCGACGATCCGGGCTACCTTATCGTAGTTCAGTCCATCGGAAAAAATGATTGTTTTGGACAGCGGGTCAATGCCCTTGTCCCGGTAATGCCGGATGGTCTTGTCAGCGAACAACAACGGATCGCCGCTGTCGTGCCTGACACCATCGAATAGTTTCGTGAGTTTTTTGTCAAATTGAGTAAAGAAGACGTCCGTGGTGTACGTATCGGAAAGGGCAATCCCGAGGTCGCCCCGGTATACGTCCGACCAGTGTTCCAGCCCAAGCAGGTTGGCCATCTTGAATCCGTATTTTGCCGCATGGAACATAAACCACTCGTGCGCATGGGTTCCAATGGGTTTGGTTTGGTAAAGCATGGCCATGTGTACGTTGCTCGTGCCGATAAACGAATGTTCGCCGTATTGCCTGAGCGCCTGCATCACGAGCCGATGTACCGCATAGGAATGGCGCCGCCGGGTGCCGAATTCTGCAATCGTGATACCCAATTCACCATATCGCATGATTTTCCCACGTACCGTCTCGATCACCCGTTCATCCGGTTCCCGCGTTTGGCCCGTCATCTGGTAATAAAGCTCACAGATGAGCGACATAATGGGTACTTCCCACAGAATCGTACGGTACCAGTATCCCTCGATGGATACGGAGAGTTCATGCCCCTGCTGCCGGATGTGGACTTCTTCCGGATCATACCGGTAACCCTGCAGAAAATCAAAATAGGTGGGATCAATGTAAGGGCAGGTGACCGCGAAAAAAGTCTTTTCCTGACGTGTCAATTGTAATTTCGCCAACTCATTGATCGCTTTCCGCAATTCTTCGGCAAACCCGTCCGGAAATTTATGCTGACCACGATTGATAAACTGATATTTTGCCTTTGCTTTTGGAAACAGCTTGATCACCGCATTCTGCATGGTGAATTTGTAGAAGTCGTTGTCGAGCAGGGAATTGATCATGTTGGGTTGTTTATTTATCAGCTATCGGCTATCAGCTATCGGCTGTTTCCTCACTTTACCACGGCTAACCAGGCTTCAGCCATCAGCTGGGCTCCGGCCAACGACGGGTGCACGCCATCGCCGGTCCAATAGGAGGGAGCAGCTACGTTGGATGCCTCATCAAAAACCCGTTGATAGGGGATAAACGCGGCACCGTATTCGGTGGCTATTTCCCGCGCTGCGGTACGATATTCATTGAAATCCGGATACCAGGCGTCCGTTACCGCTTTTACGTTGTTTACGGCAAACGGCTCTCCGATGACGAGTTTGACACCCGGAAGGGCCGCCAGTGTCCGATCGATCAATTTCCGGTAATCATCGCGGTAAACCTGTATGGTTCCGTCATAATTTCCGCTGAACTTATGCCAGTAATCGTTTACACCGATGAGTATGCTCAATACATTTGGTTTAAGGGCGATGCAGTCTTCTTCCCAGCGCTCGGCAAGTTGGTATACCTTGTTACCGCTGATTCCTCTGTTATAGATGGTCAATTGCTTGGACGCATGAGTATTCAGTAGGTTGGCCGTGGTCAGAAAAGCATAACCGTTGCCGAGGGCACCGATGTTATTGGGGGCACTGTTGCCTTTATCTCGTCCCGCATCCGTAATGGAGTCACCCTGGAATAGAATGGTGTCATTTTGCTGTATGCGGATCTTGGGGGCGGAGTTTAAAGGTTTTACAGCCGCTTTTACAATTTCGGGGAGGTTGACGGCCAATGTGGCTCCCATCAACGAGGCTCCTATGAATGTTCTTCTGCTTTTATCCATGGTTAACAAATGGTTTTTAATGGTTTCAAACTTAGATATATTTCGTTTTATATGCAATATAATTATCAGGTGCAATGAAGAAGCCGTCCCATTTTTTCTGAGACGGCTTCACGTTTTAATATAAAGGGAATGGTATTACCGACTGCGTGACGATGAACTTCCCCGTTCAGATGAACGGTTTCGCGCAGCGCTGCTGCTCCGTTCTGAGTTGCGGCTTGCGGATACGCTTGGCCGTGAAGACGTGCGGGAAGATACCGAGCTGCGGCTTTGGGTACCGTTTTGTGTGCCGGAAGACCTGACATTGTTACGTGACGACACGGTTTGCATCTGTGCCGCCGGCTGCCTGCTCTCCCGGGTTGTAAAACGTACGGATTGGCGCGAACTGGGAGCCGAGCTGCTTTGCCTGCTGTTGGTCGTTTGCGAACGGTTGCTAACCTGCGGGCTGCTGGCGCTGTTACGTTCGGTACGGGTTGCCCGTGTGGTGCCGGATTCCGAGCGTGTACGTGCCGGCGTCGACTGCCGGGTTGGCGCAGTAGCTTCCGTCCGTTTTTCCGTTGTGCGGGCAGCCCGGGTCGTATTGTTATTTTCGCGGGTCGTTACCTGCGAACTGCGGGTTGCCGTATTATTGTTCCGGGTTGCGGAACTACGTGTTGCAGCGGAGCTCCGCAGAGCGGTAGCTTCGGTACGGCCGCCTGTGCGTGAACTGCTCGTACGGGTGCTGGCCGACCGTACGGTTGCCGCATCGGCTACGCGTGAAGGCCGTGCAGCTGAACGGGTATTCCGATCGACTTCGGGGCGGTAAATGCTTACCGAGCGGCTGTTAACCGTGGCCCTTCCGGGGCGCGAGGAACTGTTGATGTCTCGTACGGTTACCCTGCTGCGGGTTACCCGCTCGATCTCGTTGCGCCGGGGGCCGCTTACATACGTACGGTTGTTATACACGTACGTGTTATTAATGATGGTCGTGCGGTTATAGATATTAACCCGGTTCCGGTAAGGTACATAGTAGCTATAGATTCTCGGGCTACATATGTAGCGTTGCGGCACAAATACCCAATGGCTATGCGGAATGCCGATATTGATATTGATGCTCATGCGGGGACCTAACGGTGCCCAGCCATAATAGCCACCTCCACTTCTCCAACTCACCCAAGCAGGCCCCCATTCGTATCCCGGTACCCAGGCCCATCCGTAATAATCGGTGTAAGTCCACCTTCCATAATGGAAAGGTGCCCAACCCCAGTCATAGTTGGATACCCAGGTGTTGCCGTAACTAGTCATTACCCAGTGACCGTTGGTTGCATAAGGTTGGAAATCCGGTCCGGCATTGGGAAGCCATATATATCCATAGTCGGGATCATTTACCCAATCCCCGTAAGGTGCAAGCTCGTCATAGAATAATTGGAAGGAAACGCTCATACCGGGCTGAGCCTTCACAGGAGTGGTTGCTGCAAGAACCACGAAGGCCAATGCAGTAAATAATGATCGTCCGGTGTTTTTTAACGTTTTCATGACATGCTGATTTAAATGTACAACACTTTTGTTCGTTTCTGATGGTATGACTGTAAGGGAAGGGCAATGGTTTAATGGGAGCCCGGGTGTCTTCCTGATTGTTACATTTTAATTTTTATAGAACATTTTTCCAAAATAGCTGTTAATCTGTGAATTGGCGGCGCTGTTGTTTGCCACGGATACACAGATGGGCACGGATGATTTAGTGTTAATCCGTGCATCCGTGGCGTAAGTGGCGCTGTTGTTTGCCACCGATGTACGGATATTAAAATTAAACTTCTATTTTTGTAGCCTTTAACTGCTAAAATCCCCGATGATAAAGAAGATACAGCGCATACTGATCGAATTAGCGAATATCCATCGGTTTGTCATGCGTTTCTATCGGGAGGTATTCATGCCTCCCTACGAATTCAAGGAAATTATCCGGCAATGTTATGAGGTGGGGTGGAAATCTTTGCCGCTGATTTCACTTACCGGTTTTATTACGGGGGTGGTATTCACCAATCAATCGCGCCCGTCGCTGGCCGAATTTGGTGCCACCTCCTGGTTGCCCGCGCTGATATCTATTGCGATTATCCGTGCCCTGGCGCCGCTTGTTACGGCGCTGATTGCATCGGGTAAGGTCGGATCGCAGATTGGGGCGGAGCTGGGCTCGATGCGGGTAACGGAGCAGATCGATGCGATGGAAGTATCGGGTACCAATCCATTCAAGTTTTTGGTGGTTAGCAGGGTACTGGCGACAACCATTACGATACCCATCCTTTCGTTCTACACGGCCGGTGTCGGACTGATCGGTGCTTTTTTGAGTGTCAATCAGCGTGAAAACACGAGCTTCACCGTTTACTTTGATCAGGTGTTTGAAGCAGTGACCTACCTGGATATCTTTTCGCTGGTGCTGAAAGCCGTGGTTTTTGGGTTTACCATTGGCATTGTGGGGTGTTACCAGGGATATCATTCATCCAAAGGAACCGAAGGCGTGGGCAGGGCTGCCAATTGGGCGGTCGTCATGTCCATGTTTCTGATATTTATCGAGGAAATATTGATTGTACAGATTATTCAGGCTATGCGCGCTTAAGTCATGTTAAAATCAGGAGGACATATCGATCGGGATACCGAGGTCATCACCGTACAGAATGTGAGTAAGTCGTTCGGCGACTTGCATGTGCTGCGCGGTGTGGACCTGCACCTGTTTAAAGGTGAAAATTTGGTGGTTCTGGGCCGATCTGGCACGGGTAAGTCCGTGTTGATCAAGCTGATATCAGGATTACTTAAACCTGATTCGGGTACCATTGAAGTGCTGGGGAAACATGTGGATGAGCTCAGTGAAAAGGAATTACAGCAGCTCCGGCTGAAAATTGGTTTTTCATTCCAGAACAGCGCGCTGTATGATAGCATGACCGTCCGTGAGAACCTGGAGTTTCCGCTGGTGCGCAATAAACGGCATCTGTCGCGTGGGGAGATTAACCATGAGGTGGAAGATGTACTGGATGCCGTGGGACTGCTGCCTACGATCAATCAAATGCCTTCGGAGCTATCGGGTGGGCAGCGTAAACGGATCGGGATTGCACGAACGCTGATACTCCGTCCGGAAATCATGCTGTACGACGAACCGACGGCTGGCCTGGATCCGATCACCTGCATTGAGATCAACGGGCTTATCAACGAAGTGCAGGAAAAATACAAGACCTCTTCCATCATCATTACGCACGATCTGGCGTGCGCCAAAAGCGTGGGCGACCGGATCGTCATGCTGCTCGATGGCAAGTTTGAGCGGGAAGGTGAGTTTGACCAGATTTTTGATACGGACGATGAACGGGTCAAACCGTTTTATGACTATAATTTTATCACATAATTTATGAGTGCTACAGAAAATAAACGTTCAATTATTGTGGGGTTGTTTGTGCTGGTGGGGCTGGTTATTCTGGTAGCGGGTATTTTGGTGCTTGGCGGCCAACAGAACCGTTTTTCCAAGAATGTTCATGTATCTACCGTCTTTAATGACGTGAGCGGCCTCAAAGCGGGCAATAACGTTTGGTTTTCGGGAGTGAAAATCGGGACGATCAAAAGCATTACCTTTCGAAATCTCCAGCAGGTAGAGATTGTGATGGCCATTGAGGAGAAATCACATGAATACATCCGAAAAGATGCGGTAGCCAAAATCGGCTCGGAAAGTTTTATCGGAAACAAGCTGATCGTTATTGAGGGCGGCAGCAGTGAAGCGCCCCCTATTGAAAACGGAGATGTGCTACAGAGTGCCGAGGAACGCGGATTGGAGGCGATGTTGTCAACCTTGCAGGTGAATAACCAGAACCTGGCGGTTATCACCAAGAATTTCAGTGAGGTGAGTGAACGGATTGCACGGGGCGAAGGTGCGGTGGGTGCGGTACTTAAAGACTCATTGATGGCGATCCACATCAGGCAGATGATCGCCAATCTCGATCAAACTGCATCGAATACCGCACGGGCCTCGCAGGCATTAAACCAGTTGACGGATAAATTGAATGCAGAGGGTACGTTGATCAATGACCTGCTTACAGATACGGTAGTTTACGGTAATTTGCAGTCGGCTGTAGCCCAATTGCAGGGCATTACCCAGACCGCTTCTGCATTGGTGACCAATCTGAATCAGACGGCAGGCAAGCTGGATGATAAGGACAACGCCGTGGGCGTATTGCTGAACGACCCTGAGGCTGCCGAAAACATCAAGCAGACTCTGCAGAACCTGGAGCTGAGCACCGAGAAACTGGACCAGAACATGGAGGCCCTGCAGCATAATTTCTTATTCCGCGGATTTTTCCGGAAACAGCGGAAGCAGGCGGAAAAGGAAGCGAAAGAGAGCGGGCAGTAAGGACTAATGGGATAGCAATTCGGGGATTTCTTCGGCCTCGACCTCGCCACTAACTGAAATTTTTGAGAATTTCACGGGGATGATTTCATTGACCAGCAATGGGTCGTACGGGGTACGGACTTTTACGTAGTTGCGGCTGAAACCGTGCATGTATCCATCCTTGACATCCCCTTCAAATAGCACAGCACTTTCTCTGCCCAACTGGGATTCGTAAAAAGCCCGGCGTTTTTTGTCGGAAAGGATGTGGAGCATTTTACTGCGCTCACCGCGTTGCGCGCCCGGTACCGCACCTTCCATCTGCGCAGCAATGGTGTTTTCACGTTCGGAATAGGTGAATACGTGCAGGTAGGAAATATCAAGGCCGTTCAGGAATTGATACGTTTCCAGAAAATCTTCCCGTGTTTCGCCGGGAAATCCGACGATCACATCTACGCCGATGCAGCAATCGGGCATCAACTCCTTAATCCGGGCCACCCTGCCGGCATATAGCTCCCGTTTGTAGCGCCTGCGCATCATCCCGAGCACCTTGTTGGATCCGGATTGCAGGGGGATGTGGAAATGGGGGACGAATCGGTCGGACCGGGCCACGAATTCGATGATCTCGTCGCTGAGCAGATTCGGTTCGATGGAGGAGATGCGGAAACGGTCGATTCCTTCCACACGGTCCAGTGCCTTCACCAGGTCGAAGAAGCGATCTTCGCGATTGCCGTTCCGGATACCGAAGTCGCCGATGTTTACGCCGGTAAGCACAATTTCCCGCACGCCGGATGCCGCGATGTCTTCCGCCTGTTTCACCAAGTCGGCGATGGTGCCGCTGCGGCTTGCGCCCCTTGCCAGCGGGATCGTGCAAAACGTGCAGGAATAATCACACCCATCCTGGACTTTCAGGAAGGTGCGGGTACGGTCGCCGATTGAAAAAGCGGGAACGAACTGGTTGGTTTCCGCAATCGGAGCATTATAAACAATCGCTTTCGGTTGTTTCGTTAAGTCATTGATATGCTCAATGATATTGAATTTTTCAGCAGCGCCGAGTACCATATCTACACCGGGTATTTCCGTGATTTCGCGGGGTTTTAATTGGGCATAACAGCCCACCACAACGATGTAGGCACCGGGCGAATGATTCAGGGCTTCCTTCACGACCTTGCGGCATTTGCGGTCGGCATTTTCCGTAACCGAACAGGTGTTAATGACATACACATCGGCGCGGCTGTTGAAAGGGGTAGTCTCGTATCCAGCCTGCTGGAAAATACGGCCAATGGATGATGTTTCTGAAAAATTCAGCTTACATCCCAACGTATAAAAAGCGACTTTCCTGCTCATTTTCAAAGCGCAAAGTTACCATTTTTTTTCGGGCTGCAACGATTATCTTTGGGTGAATGGAACATCCCGAAGTAATCATTGTCGGCGCCGGTCTTGCAGGACTGGTTGCGGACCAGGTAACTGCTCCCTATACCACTCTTTTGCGTCACGAACATCTTCTGCAACGTTTTCGAAATAGGTTAACCTCCAAGCCATGGACAGATCTTATCGATCAAGCTCGGTTAATAATCCTTCAATCGGATGTACTTTCGTATTGTCTTTCGCAATAGCAGCCAAACGTTTATCCAACATTGATTTCTGCCAGTCAGGCAACTCTGTATCGATATTTTCGATATCGGGATATTGCTTTTTAATGCGTTCCCACTCTTTTATAGGAAGCTGTACTGCGGTAATTTTCCCTTTTTCGTTTGAGAGATATTGGATACTCATATAGCAAATGTAGTTAAAAACAGTTAAAAAACAATGATGGATTGTTGGTCGATGGAAAGTAAGTGTGGGAAATACAGGGCTCGAACCTGTGACCCCTACCTTGTCGAGGTAGTGCTCTGAACCAACTGAGCTAATTTCCCTTGGTAAGTGCAAAAATAGGCTTTTTTTAAATGGATGCAAATGAATTTTGATTTTGCTGAAACCAGGACGAAGTAATTGTCGCGTTTTGCCTATAAGTTGTCGCAAACAGCCACACCAAACCGTAAAAAAATATCACTATTATTGGCCCGATTTATGCTCACATCGGAATCTTATGCGTAATACCAGACAGGCTGCCATCGGGTTTATCTTCGTCACCTTGTTAATCGATGTGATGGGGTGGGGGTTGATCATTCCGGTAATGGCCGATCTGATTGCCGAGCTCAAAGGCATACCGGTGAATGTTGCCAGTACCTATGGGGCATTTCTGCTGTCTTCATTTGCGATCACCCAGTTTCTGTTTTCACCCGTGGTCGGTAACCTGAGTGACCGGTTCGGGCGCCGGCCCGTGCTGTTGATTTCGCTGCTGGGCTTTGCGGTTGACTACCTGATTCTGGCCTGGGCCCCCACTTACGGGTGGTTATTCGTGGGCCGTATCATTGCGGGTATCACCGGGGCCAGCTTTACGACAGCCTCCTCGTATATTGCCGATATCAGTACGGATGAGACAACCCGGGCGAAGAATTTCGGATTGATCGGTGCCGCTTTCGGACTGGGGTTTGTGCTGGGACCTGCACTGGGAGGGCTGTTGGCCACGTGGGGACTGCGGGCGCCTTTTTATGCCGCTGCTGTACTTTGCCTGCTGAATTGTTTGTTCGGGCTTCTGCTGTTGCCCGAATCGCTTCCCAAGAGTAGCCGGAGGGCCTTTGACTGGAAGCGGGCGAATCCCCTGGGATCGCTCCGGTTCCTGATGCAGCATAAGGAAATCGGCGGACTGGCGATCAGCTTTTTCCTGATCTACCTGGGCGCTCAGTCGGTGCAGGGCAGCTGGAATTTCTTTACCATTTATCGCTTCGACTGGAGCGAGGGGATGGTGGGGGCTTCCCTGGCGGTTGTCGGTGTGCTGACGGGTTTGGTTCAGGGTGGGCTGACACGGATACTGAATCCAAAAATCGGAAACGAAAATAGTATCTACCTGGGGCTTTCGCTGTACGCCTTGGGACTGGTCCTGTTTGCCTTTGCCACCGAGGGATGGATGATGTTCGTCTTTCTGGTGCCCTATTGCCTGGGCGGGATCAGTGGACCTTCCCTGCAATCACTGATCGCGGGCCATGTGCAGAGCAGCCAGCAGGGAGAATTGCAAGGGGCGCTGACCAGCCTGATGAGCCTGACCACGATTTTGGGGCCGCTGATCATGAACAATGCATTTTCTTATTTTACCACCCCCCGGGCGCCGTTTCACTTTCCGGGAATCCATTTTCTGATGGGGGCCATCTGTATGTTGGGAGGCCTGTGGATCGTCCGCCGGATATTGACGCGGGAAAAAATAACAGCCGTTTCGGCATGATTTTAACGCCTGCCCCGCTTAGGAAACCATGTAAACACCTCACTAAGCCGGATGGTTTGATTTTGGACCAGGGGGGTTGAAAAGCTACCAACAAGGAACATGTAGCCTATGGTAATGCTTAAGAAGCACATGGCATACCGCAAGCCGATCAGATCGCCCAGCCATCCGATGATAAACGGAATCAGTGCACCTCCAAAAATACCGGTACACAAAATGCCTGAAACGGAACCGTGATGCTTATCCATCGAGTTCAGCGCCAGTGAAAAAATAATGGAAAACATAACGGAGATGGAGATGCCACAGAAGGGAAAAGCAAGGAGCGCTACTTCGCGGTTTCCGAACAGCGCCAAAAACAGGTTGATCAACGCCAATATGCAAAAGCCCTGCAATACCCGCTTGGCATCCATCAGCTTTACCAAAAGCAGCCCCAGCAGGCAGCCAAGGGACATGAGCCCCCAGAACCAGGCAACGGCTTTTGCACCGCCGGTCAGCGGGTCAATGTGGTGGTAGTGATCCAGAAACTGGCTCATCCAATTGGCCAGTCCCTGTTCCGTACCCACATAGGCTACGATTCCGAAGAAGAAAAACCATACTTTCTTTTGCCCCAGCAGCTCCTTGTAGTTCTCCATGGAACCGGTCTTTTCCTCATTTTTCAGCACAATCATCGGAAATTTTACGCAGGCAATGACCAGCAGCATCACAGCAAAAACCAGGGTGAACAATACGTACAGTGAACTCCACGGCAGTGTCGGGGGAATGACGCGATGTAACAGCGAAACAACCGCCGGTTGATTGTTGGGCCGAGTCAGCGCGTGCATGATGCCGCTGAAAACAAAAGGACTCAGGAAAGAGGCCAGTCCGAAGACGATCTGTGCCAGTACCGAATTGAATGCGTAATTTTTTTCTCCTCCTGCTTCACGCATCAGCGGTAAAATAATGACTTGAAGCATTGCCATGCCCATACCGATAATAAATAGGGAAACGAGGACAATGGTATAGGTGGGCATCAGGACGAAGAGCGTCGAACCAGCGAAAGCCAAACCGAAGGCGAGCAAAAGGGCGTTCCGCGCACCAAAGCGTTCGATCATCATACCAGCGGGGATAGACGTGATGCCATAAGCAAGGAAAAAAGAAAAGGGGAGAAATGCCGCCAGCGTAAGGCTGAGCTGAAAATCGCTGATGATAATGGGCAGCATGGGACCCAGGATATTGGTAACAAACGATATCAGGAACCAGATGCAGAGAATCAGGATAACGAGTAAGTTGTTTCTCTTCATAGAGATGGGTATTTAACCGAATACAAGCGTGGCTGCCCCTAAAAAACCGGCTTTGTTTCCCCGCGAGGCAGCGACGATGCGGGTGAAACAGGAACTTTCTTTCATTGCGGAGGCATATACACGTTGGCGTATGGGATCGATATAGGCTTCCCCGGCTTCGGAGATACCCCCGCCGATGATGACCTGTTGGGGAGCGAAGATGTGGATCAGGCTGACGATGCCCGCGGCCATGTAACCAAAATGCCGCTGCAGGGCGGCCACGGCTTCTTTTTCCGATGCCCGGTAGCGGCTGAAGATAGAGAGCCCATCTATGACCGGAGGCAGTGGTTTGTGGTTCGCAATTAATAAATCCCGGTACTGGTTCGTCAGGGCCGTTACCGAAGCATAGGCTTCCAGACATCCGCGCGCACCGCAGGAGCAGGCCACCCCCAGGTGGTTGATGGTAATATGCCCGAGTTCGCCGCCCCGGTGTTTATAGCCTCCATATAATTGCCTGTTCAATATGAGCGCCCCGCCGATACCCGTGCCTACGGTAAGGAAAACCGCATCCGAAATATCCTCGCCGCTGCCGTAACGTACTTCGCCCAGTCCCATGAGGTCAGCATCATTGGCTACATGTACCGGTAGCCGGGCAAAGTTGCCCATCACCGATTCCAAATTGATCGCATCGAGTTCGGGTAGGTTGTTGGCAAAAAGGACGACACCCTGATCCACGATGGAAGGTACACCGATTCCAATGCCCACGACAGTTCCTTGTGCCGCAGTAGCCTGGTTCTGTAATTCGGACACGATTTGTTTCAGGCTATCGATGACGCGCGGTTGGTTGCCCGTCCGGTCAACAGCTATGGTCGATTCATATTCAATCGTTCCCGAATGGCTAACCAGTGCATACTTGATCCGGGTGCCCCCTACATCAATGGCGATTGCGTATTTCATGTTATTTGTTCAAATGAGACGGCCTGCTGATCGATCAGGCAGCATGCGTTGGGGTGTAAAGATAAAAAAGAGGCCGGAAGTTGGCTCGTGATTTTCCCGGAAAGTAACCCCCTTGCCGCGTTTTCCTTGTTTTTGCCGGTGATCAGCAGGATAACCTGTTTCGCCTGCAGGATGTCAGCCATGCCCAGCGTATATCCGTATGCCGGTTTCGGAGACATACCGGCAACCATGGCATGCTGTAAAGACTGGCTGGATAGCTCAGCGACATGGCAGGCGGCCTGCAATCCATCCGAAGGCTCGTTAAACGCGATATGTCCGTTTACGCCGAGACCCAGCACGCACAGGTCGATGGGGCCGGAATGGGAAAGTTCCTGCTGGATACGGGCGCACTCTTTTGCCGGATCAACTGCATCGCTTTGGAAGGCGATGTAACGGTCGTTGCTGATACCGAGGGGCTGGACCAGCTGCGCCTGCAAATACGATTCGCAGGTAGCCGGATGGTGCGGGGGGAGGCCGCCCCATTCATCCAGCTTGATCAATTTTACCTGCGTGAAAAGCCCGGGACGTTGCCCTGCTTCCTGATGGAGCAGGGCATACGTCCGGCTTGGTGACCCTCCAGTTGCAGCGCACAGCAGTGAGGAAGGTTGCTGTGCCAGCTGCGCCGTAATGAGGGCACTGGCCTGCTGGCTCATCGCCTCGTAATCGTCGTAATACGTAACGTCCATGGCTATTGATCCAGGTCTTTGATGCGGATGTTGCGGAAGCAGACACCGTATCCGTGGTCCTGTAAGCCGATGTAGCCCGGATTTTTGCCGCAGTTGAGCATCAGCTCGTAGGCATCGGGGCATTTCTCGGGATCTTTGCTGAATTCGCTGAACTTGCTTTTATCAACCAGTGCTTTCCAGACGGCGGTGCCGAGCTTGAAGTCAAGTACCAGCGTATCGTTTAGGTAATGGTATACGTGTTCTTTATAAAGCACGATTTTGGTATGGTTCCAGTTTCCGTAAGGTTTGACGGGCTGAGGTACCGGAGGAATCATGTCGTACACGGCGCCGGCCTGCCGGTTCCCGCCTACGCCTTCCCAGGCATCGGGCATGTTTTCGTTGTCCAGGAGCTGGTATTCGGGACTGGAATAATAAATGGGTTTCCCTTTGACTTCCTGGGCGGTATAGAAGATGCCGCTGTTGCCCGCTTTATCGATTTTCCAGTCAATTTCCAGTATAAAATTTTTGAATGCCCGATCGTAAATGAGATCGCCCCCTTCGGGGTTGACCGTGCTTTCGCTGCCTTTGAACGTAATGTTACCCTCTTCGACCACCCAACCGGCAGGGATGCTGTCCATGCAGTAACCCCGCCATCCGCTGAGTGTTTTGCCATCAAATAGGATGAGCCATTCACCGCCCTCCGGTACGGCTTCTTCCACACAGGGAGTTTCCGGTTGGCTGGCGGTTTGATTCTCGGCGGTTTGATTCGTTTGTTGGGTGCATGCACCCATAGACAGCACCATCAGTGCCATCCAGGTGATATAATTTAGCTTGTTCATTCAAAAAATAATTTAGTAATGATTGTCTACCATCGGCTTTACAACGTCAGCGCTTCCCATCCGTTCCGATAGGTGCGTTTGACAAATTGGTTTGCCTCGGGGAAATTAGTGATCCGCATGTTGGGGCCGTCCCATAGGTAGGTGATGTTCCTGCCGGGATACTGGTAAGTTTCCATCTCACCATAAACGGCGTCGTTACGGCTTGTTTTCGTGCGGATGTTATAGCCGCGCAGTATGAGGTTGCCCATAAGGACCGCTTCGGTAAGCGGACCGGCGTAGCCTTCAAAGGGCGATTCCACCCGGGCCTTGTCGTAACCGGCGATGCACGAATCGATCCAGGCCCAATAGTGCCCGTTGGTGCCCCCGGGGATACGCGGGTATTTTTCGGGGATGCCGACGTCCTTGGCGAACAGGGGCTTTTTGCTGCCATTTTGCTGCCATAAGCGGGGATCCGAGCCGCCCCACCCACAGGAGACCTTGCCTTTCGTGCCGACAAATACCGTAGCACCTTCCACGTCGCGCGGATCGAGGTCACCCATGGCATTGGTGAGATCGGCATTGGGATCCACTTCTTCGGGCCGTTCCGGCATGATGCCGCCATCCATCCAGTACAGGGAAAGATCCCGACCATTCTGCTGCTTGAACTTAAAGCGGATGGAACTGGCCACCGGGCCGCTTTCGGGATAATACGCCTCTTCAAAGATACCGGTAAACTGGTTGGTTACACTGCAGCTCACTTCGCTGGGATAGTTGAGACCCAACAGTTTGAAGGCAGGCCCGATGATGTGGCAACCCATGTCGCCCAGGGCGCCCGTACCAAATGCCCACCAGCCCCGCCAGTTGAAAGGGACCAGATTTTCGATGTAGTCGGTATATTCGGCGGTACCCAGCCAAAGATCCCAATTGAGCTCTTTGGGTACAGGGGCTTTGGCAGTAGGCCAGGGGATACCCTGAGGCCATACCGGGCGGTTGGTCCAGCAGTATACCTTTTCGATATTACCGATCAGACCGGCTTCAAACCACTCGCGCATGGTTTTCATGCCGTCACAGGAATTGCCCTGATCGCCCATCTGGGTGACCACCTTGTATTTTTTGGCAGCTTCGGTAAGGATCCGGGCCTCGTAAATGTCGTGCGCCAGTGGTTTTTGCAGGTACACGTGTTTGCCCATGCGTATCGCACCGAAGGCCTGTATGGCGTGGTTGTGATCGGGCGTGGAGATGCAGACGGCGTCAAATTTATTACCGGCTTCGTCGTATAATTTACGCCAATCTTCGTAGAAGGATGCTTTCGGATATTTTTTCCGGGCATCGGCCACCATGCGGGCATCCACGTCACACAGGCAGGCGATTTCCGCATTTTTTTTGGGTGTATTCATCAGGCTGCCGAGATCGGCTGCTCCCATGCCACCGCATCCGATCTTAGCGATGTAGAGTTTATCACTCGGCGGTATATGGCCGAGGCCGGCGATGGTATGGCTGGGTAAAATGGTGATGCCCGCAATGCCTGTTGCGGCGGCTCCCAGGAATTTCCGGCGCGAGATACCGGCCGTCGAAGTCTGTTGCTTTGTTGTCTGTTCCATATGGGTTATTTTATCGATCGTTAAAAGCCCGGGTATCCCGGATTTTGGGTAAGCTTGTTGTTTTTCTGCCATGCCGTGAAGGGGATGGGCAGCAATTTCCGGTAACTTTCGGTGACATACGGTTTCATGAACTTGGGTTGCAGGAAGGTGCCGAAGCGGATCATGTCCTGGCGTTCCGTAAACTCATAGGCCAGCTCAAAGCGCCGCTCCCGGTACACATCTTCCAGTGTCAGGACATTGTAGTTGTGTTGGGTATTGCCAAAGGCGCGCTGGCGTATTTCGTTGACCAGCGGCAGTGCTTCGCCAGCCCGTCCCAGACGTACCAGCGCTTCTGCCTCCATGAGGTACACATCGGCCAAGCGGAAAATGGCCACATCGTTTTCCATATCGGTATTGGCCATTCCCCGTTCAAACTGCCATTTTTTGATGCGGGCGCCATCTTCCTGGTTGACTTCTCCCCAGCCCGTAAGGTTGCCTGCCGCATCCCGTTTTTCCGTACCGGGAACAATGTTGAGGTCGACGGTGTGGTTCAGCGGACGGTTGGCGGTCGTCATCAGCACTTCCCCCGTACTGGGGTCGATCATTGGGCCGATCAGGAAAGTAGCTTCCTTGCGGCTATCGGCGTCGTCAAACGCTTTCACAAAATCGGGTACGCCACAGATGCCGTTCCACGTCGCTGCCTTAAAGCCCAGTGCAATCGGATCCAGGTAGTGGAGGGTATACAGGTGGATGGAGTTGCCCCCATCGGTAGCACTGAAGCAGATCGGCAGGATGATTTCGCGTGAGGATTCGTTATGCACCGTGAAATTGGCTGTCCAGTCGGCTGTCAGGCTGTATCCCAGCTTTTTTATTTCCTCGCATTGCTCAATGACACCCGACCAGTTGGGTGTTCCCGTCCACTCTTCGGCATTGAGGTACATCTTGGCCAGCAGGGTACGGGCGGCACCCTGTGTGAATTTGCCGTAACTTTCGTCGGAGACATCGTCGCGGAGTACAGGAATGATCTCATTCAGTTCGTCCACGATAAATTGATATACCTGTTCACGCGGGGTGATGGAAGGCAGGGAGGTATCTTTGAAATCGGTAACCAGCGGCACGTTGCCGAAGTAGTCTATCAATTGATAGTACCAAAAGGCACGCAGCCCGCGGAGTTCCCCCAGGTAACGGGCCTTCAATTCAGGCGATAACAGGTCATTGGTTTCCACAATGCTGTAGACTGCATTGACAGCCGTCAATCCGGCGGTGCAATTATCCCATAGCGTCTGTACGGAGTAGGAGCGGGCATCCCAGGTATGCATGGTCTGTTCCATGTACATTCCACCGTCCCACCAGTCGCCCCCCAATCGGGTGGGCGCAATCATGGCATCGGAAGTCATGCCAGACATGCCCCACGCGCTGTCATAGGGCTGTAGCCGCTTGAGCGATTTATAGGCCGGTCCGATGATGGCATTGAGCTGTTCCGGCGTGTTGCCGAAGGTATCCTTGGGTAGTTTGTCGTATACCTCTTCGCCCAGATCGGTGCAGGCAGTCATTAGGGCCAATCCGAGCAGGCAGGTTATGTATTTTATTGTTCGGTTCATGAGAATATCGTTTAGAAGTTAACACTTATACCAAGGGCAAAGGTCCGGGCTTTCGGATAAAATTCACGCGGTTCAATACCCGGTGTTAGTCCGCTGTTGTCATCGATGGGTACTTCGGGGTCCAATCCCTTGTATCCGGTGATGACGAACACGTTCTGGGCCGTGAAATACAAACGGGCACCGTTGAGGATACGGTCGTTGAAGCGATAACCCAACGAAAGGTTATCCAAACGTAGGTACGATCCGTTTTCAATGTAGAACGAAGAATAGCGGGGTGTGGTTTCCTGTAATTGATACGTAAGCGGGTCGTCCAGTGCATTTGTTCCCGGCAGGAATCCCGATTGCGCGAAGGCCATGCGCGGCGCATTCAGGATGTCGTTGCCTATGGAACCCCGGAGAAACACCGATAGATCGAACTGTTTGTAACGGAATGCATTGTTGATTCCATAGAGCAGGTCCGGCTGGGCATCGCCGATATAATCCAGGTCGGCCGGGTCCGATATTTCACCATCGTCGTTCTGGTCGACGAAAATATACTTGCCGTCTGCATCCAGCCCTTCGGACCGCAATCCGTAGAATTGACCGATGGGACGGCCTACTTCCAGCACATGAGTGGTCGAGCTGCCCCCGCGGATGAATACCCCGCCCAGCAGAATGCGGTCGGTCGTATAGATGGCATTAGACAATTTGGTGATCCGGTTACGGTTGTGTGAGAGGTTAACCGAGATATCCCAATTGAAATCAGGATGTTGTATGGCGGCATACCCCAGGGTCAGTTCCAATCCCTTGTTGTCCATATCGCCTACGTTGGCCATAATTTCATCCATCAGATAGGGAGGGGTAGGCACCGGATAAGTGTATAGCATATCGGATGTCTTTTTGTCGTACCATTCAAGTTTGGCATTTAACCGGTTGGCAAACAGGGCGACATCCAATCCGATGTTCAGCATGGCGGTTTGTTCCCATTTCAGGTCGGGGTTGGCGTTCTGGCTGATGCTGTAGGCCGGAAGCCAGGCCCCGTTGTCGTAATAGAGGCCATCCGAGCCGAACAGCTCTAGCGTTTTATAAGGATCCAGTCCCGACTGGTTTCCGGTAACCCCATAACCGATACGCAGTTTCAGGTCGTTAACCCAAGCGGTGTTTTGTATAAAGGGTTCTTCCGAGATATTCCACCCTGCGGAAATGGAGGGAAAGGTACCCCACTTATGGTTTTTTCCGAATTTTGACGAACCATCGTGGCGTACGGTTGCCGTGAGTACGTACCGTTCCGAGAAGTTGTAATTCAACCGGCCATAGAATGAGATCAGCCGGCTTTTATTCCGTGCAGATGTGGCATCGCCCACGTGGATGTTCCGACCGGATGCCAGGTCGTTCGGTCCCAGCAGATCGGTTATGTATCCGCGGGTTTGCCCTGAGTGTGCAGCATATACCTGTTGTTCCCAGGAGTAGCCACCCAGCAGGTTCAACTTGTGGTCGCCGAATTGCCGGGAATAATTGGCTGTCCATTCCGACAGATCCCTATCCGTGATGTTGCCGGAACGCAGCGCAAAGCCACCGTCGTTATAGCCCGCTTCCGACCCGATGCTGCGGTATTCGCTGTAGTCTTCGTTGTTCCGGCTTTTCGTTAGCAGCACTTTCAGGTCGAGTCCTTCCACCGGTGTATAGGTAACGTTGGCGGTGCCGTAAAAGTTGTTGATCTTGTTTTCATAGGTGTTTTCGGCCTGATTGCGCACGGGGTTTCCCTGGTCGTATTCGCGGGTGTCATACCAGGAGCCGTCGCCCAGTTTGATGGGCCTTACCGGAATCATGTTATAAGCCAGCACAAAATTACGGGTGTTGGTCGGGCTGTTGTCGGTAAGGGTTGCCGCTCCCGTCAGATCGATCTTTAATTTATTGTCCGCAGACCATTGGGTAAATTGCAACCGGGCGTTATACCGTTCCATCGAATTATCGCGGGCAATGCCGTTCCGCTGCAGCATGGATACCGACCCCCGGTAATTATTCCGGGTGCCGCCTCCGGATAGCGAAATGTTGTGATCCTGCTGCACGCCGGTGCGGGTAATCGCATCAAACCAGTCGGTGTTGGCACCCATGTCGAAAGAACTGCCGTCTTTGCCCGGAGTGGTAGACGTATATTCGCGCCACTTGGTAGACGACATCAGCATGGGCTTGTTGGCGAGCGACGAAATGCCAACCGCGCCGGTATAACTGATCTTCGGTTGATTGGCCGTTCCCCGTTTCGTGGTGATCAAAATGACACCCCCGGCCGACCGTGAGCCGTAGATGGCAGCGGCAGAGGCGTCTTTCAGGATGGATATAGACTCAATATCCTGCGGGGCAACGGTGGTGATGTCTGCACCCGGCACATTATCGATGACGACGAAAGGCCCCTGATCGTTTTGCAGGGTCGAAATACCCCGCAGCCGTATGGAGGCATTGGCGGTTACATCTCCCGTGCCGGTGTTAATTTCCAGTCCCGCAACCTTGCCCTGTAGGAGCCGGGCAGCATCGTTGGAAAACCCCTGGTTGAAATCTTTCGCGGTGATGTTGGTGACCGATCCGGTAATTTCCCGTCTGCTCATGGTTCCGTACCCCACAATGACTACCTCATCCAGGTTTTGGACATCTTTCATTAACCGGATGTGGAGGCTCGTGTTCGTTCCGACACGTATCTCCTGCGACAGGTGGCCCAGGTAGGAAACCTGTAATACGGCATTCGGACCCGCTACGTCTAGGGTGAATTGACCGTTTTCATCCGTGCGTATGCCATGATTCGTGCCTTTTTCAATAATATTGGCCCCCACGAGCGGTTCGTCGGATTCGTCGATCACAATTCCGCTGACATTTTTCTTTTCCTGCGCCCCGTTCCCGTTTACCTGACTGATGATAATATGGGTTTTCTCGATGTGGTAAGTGAATCCACTGGGCGAGAGCACGGTCTTTAAAATTTCATCCAGGGAGGTACGGTTAGCTGGTATATCGATTTCCTGGGATACGTTTAAACGCGTCTGGTTGTAATCGACGGAAAGGCCGGTTTGCTGCTCGATGGCCTGAATGACCGCTTTTACGGTCAATGGATTTTCAGGTAGGTTAATGGTCTGTTTTTGGGCCATTGCCGTGCCGGATAGGCAGAGGAGGCCAAGGGCAATAAATTCTTTTATATATGCAGAATAGGCATAGATACCATTTATTTTCATAATTTTGGCGTATCAATTTTTAAAATTGGTTAGTTCACTCGGGTTCTTACTTAAGAAATATCGAACTGATTAATTTAGATACCGGAATGGGTTGTGGAAGATCTTTCCGGTATCTTTTTTTATGGGCTTACCTCCTTTCCTTTCTGATAGAGACGGATGGTTTGTCCATCGCGTTTATAATCCATACGATTTCCAGCAATCTGAACTAATACATGCAGGACATCTTCTATGGGTTCATTTGGTTTGATACGGAGTGTATATTGATCCGTGTCTTTCAGGCCGGGATCCAGTACGAAGCGGATGCCGTAGCTGCGTTCAAGCGCCATCAGAATGTCGTGTAACGTCTGGTGATCGAAAAAGAGCCCCCCCGCTGTCCAGGACGCAAAAGACGCGGCATCTACCGTTGCTTTGGTAAAGTTTTTATCCGTCTGTGAGTAACTGAGCTGTTCATTCGGACGCATCAGTTGACCGTGGTGCGGATGCTCCTTTTCATAGACTTTGACGGCACCTGTTTCGAGTGTAACCGTTATCCGGTCATCCGAGGGATACGAAGCCACATTGAATTTGGTTCCGAGGACCTGAACGGCCAACGATTTTGCGTGGACAATGAAGGGCCGTCCGGCATCGTTTGCTACCGAAAAATTGGCTTCGCCGACCAGGTAAACGGTCCGCTCTTGGTTGCCGAATGCTTCCGGATAGACAAACAAGGTACCCGCATTCAGCTGGACCTCGGTTCCATCATCCAAATGGAGGGTCTGGCGCTCCCCATTGGGTACATACTGGGTAAGCATATTCTGTGTGCTTTCCTGTTGGTGCTTCATAAACATCCACACCGAAAATGCCGAAAGGAGTGGTAAGAGGAAAATGGCCGCATAACGCAGTAAGCGCCTAGCCAATGTTGTTTTTACGCCGTCGCTTTCCGCTTGTTCAATCCGGGAATGGGTGTTCAGCAGAGCCTGCTCAACCGACTGCGCAGGGGTAGCCGGTGTACTGTCCCATAGTTGTTTTAAGGCCTCATCTTTTTCTTCCGTTTCATCGCTGTTAGCGAGCCAATACCGCACGACATCACGCTGGCGGCCTGTTAACTTTTTGGTTAGCAGGCATTGGAGTAAATGATAAATGCGGTTTTGTTTCATTGCTTGGTTTTCCCGTATGTACCGGTTTAACTACATGACAACCGTGAGACGAAACACACGTAGTCCTTTTTAAAAAAAGAGTCTATTGCAGGACATTGGCATTTTCTGTACCTTAGCATTCTCTTTGTCGTCATGGCCAACACATTTGCTGAGAAGATCATTCAGTTTAACCGGGAACTACATTATATCGGTGCTTTACCGGACGGGTTCGGGGTGCTGAATCCCTACTTGGATAACCCCGAAACGATGACGGTAATGCAGGCTTTTTACCGGAAATATTATAACGATTCCAATAAGCGGAAATTTATTATCGGTATCAACCCCAGCCGGCATGGCGCAGGCGTAACAGGGGTACCCTTTACGGATACGAAACGGCTGGAAAGTGTCTGCGGAATTAAGATGCTTTCTGCCCGTACACATGAAGTTTCTTCGGTGTTCGTGTACGACATGATTTCGGCGTGGGGTGGACCGGACGATTTCTACAAAAGGTTTTATATCAACTCACCTTTTCCGCTCGCCATTGTCCGCCATGTGAAGGAAAACGACTGGCTGAATGCAAATTATTACGATGATCCCAAACTTTTTAACAGGGTGAAATCTTTCATGATTGCCTCCATGAAAAAACACATCAGCCTGGGATTGGATACTTCGGAAGTTTTTATTCTCGGAAAAAAAAATGCCCAGTTTATCCATAAACTGAACAAAGAGGAAAAACTGTTTGAAAAAGCCACCGTATTGGAGCATCCGCGTTATATCCAGCAATATAAATCCAAAGAAAAACAACTGTATATCGATAAGTATCTGGTGGCGTTAAGCGGATGAAGATACTTTCAGAGAAAGAATATAAACAGCCGGATCGCCTTCCGGATGTCGGCCAAAGCTGCCGAAATATGGGTTTCAACGGTACGTTTGCTGATGTGAAGGTAATGGGCGATTTTTTCGTTGCTTAGACCTTCCTTGCGGCTGAGGTTGAACACGGTTTTTCGTTTTGGAGGCATTTTCTCGATGGTCTGATCGATCAGTACCTCCAGGTCGTGGGCGGATAGCACCTCTTCAAGCTGTTCGAGCGATGGAACCTCAACCGCGTTTGATAGCGGTAAGAAATCGGTTTTTGCTTTGCGTTTGATGTGATTATACAGGGCATTTTTAGCTGCTGTAAACAGGTAGGCGTCCAGGTTTTCGATGTGTGCAAACAGATCGCGGTTTTGCCACAGCTTGACGAAGATATCCTGTGCCAGGTCATCCGCGGCGGCTTCGTCATCCAGCATTCCGCGTAGGAAGCGGCTTAATTTTGGAAAGAAGTTCCGGAATAATGTGTCAAACGCCTCCCTATTGCCGTTGCTAAGCGCCAGTAATAGCCGTTTTTCATCCTGAATATGCATTTTATCTGGGGACACCCTTTATTTCTACAGCATTGAACGCCCGAAGAATCAGTCCAGTTGTGGTTTATAATTACGTATTCCAGCGTGAATGTTACGGACAAATGTAAGGGTATAAATGGAGTATATCAAGAGCCATTTTTGCATTTTGGAAACCAAGGCAAAAATGGCTCTATCATTTCAACGTGCACTTAAACCGCTTCCCGGTAGGTGGAATGCGGGCGTTTACGTTTCTTCTTTTTGTTTCGATTTGACTTGGTGGGCGGTGGCGTAACGGTTTTCACGGGTTCGCGGTATTCCGTCAGGTTTTCCGGTATAAAAGGATGGTTTTCGACCAACGGGAGGGTCTGCTTGATCAGCTTGGTGATCTGCCAGAGGTATTCCCGTTCTTCCGGGTCGCAGAACGACCAGGCACGCCCACTTTCGCCCGCCCTTCCCGTGCGTCCGATGCGGTGCACGTAGGTTTCCGGCTCGTTGGGTAAATCAAAGTTGATGACCAATTGCAATCGGTCGATATCAATTCCGCGTGCGGCGATATCGGTAGCCACCAATACCTTGATGGTACCATCTTTGAAAGCTTTCAATGCTTTTTGCCGGGCCTGTTGCGATTTGTTGCCGTGGATGGCTTCAGCGGTGATATTTGCTTTTTTAAGTTTGCGCACAATTTTATCCGCTCCGTGTTTGGTTCGCGAGAACACCAGCACATTTCCATTTTTCTCGTTATGGACCAAGTGGCACAACAGATCTACCTTATTCGCTTTTACGACGGGATAAACGGCTTGTTGGATGGTGTCTACCGTAGAGGATACCGGGGTGACCGCAATCCGTTCGGGATTTCTAAGAATGGCCCTTGCCAGGTTTTCTATTTCGGATGGCATCGTGGCCGAAAACAACATTGTTTGACGGTTTTCAGGGATTTTGCCGATAATGGTACGGATATCTTTGATGAATCCCATATCGAGCATGCGGTCTGCCTCATCCAATACCAGGAAACGTACCTGTTGCAGGGATAACACTTTTTGGTTAAGTAAGTCGAGCAGTCTTCCCGGGGTCGCTACCAGTATATCGGGACGCTTGCGAAGCACGGCGATCTGGCTGACAGCCGATACGCCACCGAATATAACGGCATGCCTGATGCGGGTCCGGCTTACGTATACGGCTATGTTTTCGCCGATCTGGATGGCTAGTTCCCTCGTGGGTGCCAGGATTAAGGCTTTTGGCCCCTGAAATCCGGTGTCTGCTTTAACCGTTAGTAATTGTTCAATGATCGGCAACGAAAAAGCCGCGGTTTTACCGGTGCCGGTTTGCGCGCACGCCAATACATCGTGGTGTTGCAGTATGGAGGGTATTGCTTGTTGCTGAATGGGAGTAGGGGTATGGTAACCCGCAGATTCCAGTGCCTGTAAAAGGGGACTGGAAAGATTTAATGATGTGAATTGCAAAATATACTATTTACTGAACTGCAAAGATACTGATAATTATTCGATTATTTTCTGAAATGTCTTGGATGCCCATTTAATATGTCGCATTTCGCACGCATGGCTTACCTAACTTCTTTTTATTTTTGTGTAAAAATTAAGACGATGAAACGATTACTATTCTTGTTATTTACTGCGTGTACGTTGGTGAACGCGGTGATGGCGCAGTCGGATGCACCCGGCGTGCAGCACGACAAAGCATTCCTGCTTGATTACTATCAGCAGACATTCGATGTCCTGCAAAAATCTGTTGCGGGGTTGAGCGAAGCGCAGTTGCAATTTAAGTCGGCACCTGACCGATGGTCCATCAGCCAGTGCTTGGAGCACATCATACTCAGTGAGCCGGCGCTTTTTGAGTACGCGAAAAAGACACTCGCACAACAACCCAATCCCGAGCGGAAAGGTGATGTAAAAGTAACGGACGATGGCGTGATTAAAGGGATGACAGACAGAAGTTTTAAAGCAAAAGCCCCGGAAGAAATGAGTCCGAAGGAAGCCGGGAAATACCGGAATGCCAAATCGGCACTTAAAGACCTGAAAAAAGAGCGAAAAGCAATACTTGGTTACATAAAGGGGATTTCCGTGGACGACATGCGTAACCGTATTACCGATTCACCATTTGGCCCCGTTGACGGCTATCATTCGCTGCTCTACATTCCGGCGCACACCGCGCGGCATACCTTGCAGATCGAAGAAGTAAAGGCCGATCCGAATTTTCCGGATTAAGTTACGGTTGGGGTCTTGGGTTTATACGGTGATGACTATGTTTCCGGTCTTTTGGCCGGTTTCTGCATAGCGATAGGCTTCTATCAATTGTTCAAGTGGATAGGTTCGATCGATCACCGGTGTAAAACTACCCAAGCTGGCAAGTTCCCGGATCAGTAACACATCATCGCGGCTGATGGTGGGCAGCGGAAACAACACTTTCCGGCCGCCACTCATCGGCGTGAAGAGTGCCAGTCCTATGTTTTCTGAATTTTTACCCAATTCGGTGGAGATGTATATCCCTTTGCTTTTCAGCAAGGGTTTGCATTGCCGGAAAGAGCGCTTTCCAACTGCATCAAAGATGAAGTTGAAGCGATGGGTGGTTTCCGTGAAATTTTGAGTTTGGTAATCGATCACTTCATCGGCCCCCAATGACGCTACCAATCCGACGTTCTTTGTATTAGAGACGGCTACTACATACGCTCCAAAATGTTTCAGCAGTTGTACAGCAGCCGAACCGATGGCCCCTGTCGCGCCGTAAACCATTACGGTATCCCCTTGTTTGATCCGGGCTGCACGGATATTACCGAGCGCATAATGACTGCCTTCGGTAAGCGCTGCTGCCACGGTGTACTCCATCCCTTCGGGAATCGTAGCCAATGCGCCCGATGCTGCCATTACTTTGTATTCGCCATGCCCACCAAAACGAGTATCGTCATATCCGAATACACGATCGCCTGGTTTGAAATTACTGACATCCCGACCAACTGATTCTATCTCACCGGCAAACTCGCAGCCAAGTATGTTGATTTTCGGTTTAAGTAAGCCACTGAAAAACCGGCTTATAAAATAGTTCGCACTGCGAAACCCACAGTCTGTGCGGTTTACTGTGGTTGCGCGTATCTTGATCCGTACTTCATTTGTTTTGACCGTTGGTAGGTTGACTTCCTGCAATTGGACCACCTCGGGAGGACCATATCGGGTGTATACCATTGCTTTCATTCGCGGTTGTTGTGCTGTCATCTTTTGCGTTGTATAAAGTTACGCTGTTATGTGTTAATTTAATATTAAAACCCGGCTAATTAGATGATTCACCTATTGGGGGGGATTTCTCCTTCATGAGCGGAGGGGACAGCTTCCTTATTGTATTTGTTTCGGTAGGTCAGTGGCGACAGACCGGTTATCTTTCTAAACACTTCACGGAACGCTTTCTCGTCTGAATAACCCACTTCATACATGACTTCGTTGACTGTTTTGCGTGTGGTTTCAAACGCTTTTTTTGCGGATTCGATCTTTACCCGTTGTAAATATTCGAGCGGAGTATTACCGGTCGCTTTGATAAAGCGCCGGTCAAAATTTCTTCTGCCAACCGCAAACCGTTTTGAAAGATCGGCTACGGATATTTTTTCATGGAAATTAGCTTCGATATATTCCTGGGCTTTTTTTACAACCTCATCTCCATGAGACTTTTGTCCGGTGAATATGGCAAAAGCAGATTGCGTTTGCCGGTCTATTTCCACCTGAAACGTTTTGGAGCAATAAATGGCCGTTTCCCTGTCGTAATACTTTTCCACCAGATACAACAGCAGATTTAAAAAGGAATAACCCCCTCCATTGGTATAGATGCCATTTTCGTCTGTGATTAATTTTTCAGTTTTTAGCTGTACATTGGGAAATAGCGACCTGAAACGGTCCGCCGAGTTCCAATGTATGGAACAGCTTCTTTTATCCAGTAAACCGGACGATGCTAACATGAATGCTCCTGTGCACATACTGGCCACTTCTGCTCCGTTTTGGTATTGTTCGCGTATCCAATCGATCAGTTTGATATTCCCATCCAACGCCAGCTGGAATTCGGGAGTTAACGACGGAATCAGGATGAGGTCTGTCTTCTTTAAAGAAGCAATATTGACCTGTGGTTTTATGGTCAATAGACCATTGATGAATGCCGACTCATTTGCTACACCAGCAGTTTCAATTTTAAACAGTGGATTTTCACCCCTTTTTTGCCAGTAGTCGTTGGCACCGGTAAATAGTTGATAAGCACCCACAATACATGCAATTGTGCTGTTAGCTGTTTGGACATGGGGCACTAAAATGGTTGCGTGTTTCATCGTATGCAAATTTAACAAAACGTGTTGTCCAAATCAACCCGTGATAAAGTCTATTTTGCACCCGCCCCCGATGTGTATTTGTCTATATTTTTGAATCGTCTCGTTTAAGTAGGCGATGAAACATTTTATTCGTTAACAAAAAGATTGGATCATGGAAAATCAGGATTTCAAAACAACGGTTTTGGTCAACGCTACACCGCAACAAGTTTTCGGGGCTATAAATAATGTACGTGGATGGTGGTCGGAGAACATCGAAGGGGACACCGACAGACCGGGGGCCGAGTTTTCATACCACTACCAGGATGTGCACCGGTCGACGATGAAAATTACCGAATGGATACCGGATAAGAAAGTGGTTTGGCATGTGCTGGATAATTATTTCAAATTCACCACCGACAAGCAGGAATGGACCGGGACTGACGTAATCTTTGAAATTTCCGAAAGAGATGGACAGACGCAGTTGACTTTTATTCATAGGGGTCTAGTGCCGGGTTATGAATGTTTCCAAATTTGCCGGGATGCATGGACACATTACATCCAGGGTAGTCTAAAAGAGCTGATCGTGACGGGCAAAGGCAATCCGACACCGGCGGATACGGGAGAACGTACGGATGTGCAGCCGGCACAGGAGGAGATTCCAGCAGCCTCATCCACATCGAAAAGCATTCATCACCGGCTACTGATCGAAACACCTGTGGAGACGGTTTACGGGGCGTTGACCACACAGAAGGGATTAGCCGGTTGGTGGACACCGGAGACGATTGCACAACCGGAGGTAGGCAGTATTTTGCGGTTTTCCTTTGGCCCGGATTATTTTAAGGAAATGAAGGTTGAGGAACTCAAGCCCTACAGCCGGGTAAAATGGCTCTGCCTGAAAGGTTATGAAGAGTGGATCGGGACGAAAATGACTTTCGAGCTGGAACCGCATCGTAAAGGAACTGTCCTGTTTTTTCACCACGATGGATGGAAAGACTATACTCCTGAGTTTGCTTCATGCAGTTACGACTGGGCCATGTTTTTCAGGAGCCTGAAAAGGCTGTGCGAAACCGGAAAAGGGTTGCCGTATCCGGATCAGTACCGGTAAGCTGACCGAGGGCAGTCGGTTGGAAAATAACTTAGCAGTTTCGTACAAGTTTTTTCGTCACCATTCTTCGACTTTTGTCAGGTAAAACAATTTTAAAACAAAATCTGTACATGTCATGAGTTATTTGGTATTAACAACTGTCCTGCCCATTTTTACGCTTATTTCGTTTCCTTCTCCTTCAAAAAACGGGGCGTTATTAAAACGTTTCTACAAGGAAGTATATGAAGATTGGAACATGGAAATGGTAGATGAAGTGTTGTCTGCCGAGTTTTTCTCACACGATTGGCCTGAGGGACAAAAGGGTCCGGAAGCATTCCGTAATTATTATGCAGCATTAAAAAAGGCGGTACCTGACGCTAGGTACAAGGTACAGGACCTAATTGCCGACGGGGATCGGGTAGTGGTACGCTGGGAGATGCATGGAACCCATAAAGGCTCTTTTCCGGGTATTGATATTGCTCCAACCGGACAGACTATTACACTTAAGGGGATTGCCATTTACCGGATAGAAAATGGAAAGTTAATGGAACGTTGGGTCGTGTCCGATCTGCACGGTTTACTGGAAGAAATCCGACCATCTTCACAGCCCTGAAATGTGCATGAACTAACGTTTAAGTACAAAAAATGGGTTGATTCCAAACATCCGTGCGTACACTTTGCAGAAATGAGCGGAATCGGAAAATCCTGCGTAGTGTGCGCACGCCGTTAAGGAATATCCTTCCCGCGCTTTCACTACCGCCACGAGGATTTTTTTCCAAAGAATACATTGATGAATTGATATGCCAATCTGCTCTTTAAACAGGTGTGAAAGCCTGCTCTCGGACAAAAATGAAGCTTCTGATAATTGAGACAGCGGTATGCTTTGGTCGGTAATGCGGGCGTCGATTTCTTGAAGGCAGTTACGGATCCTGAAGTCCAGATCGGCTGGAGTACCGCCTTCCCTATAGCGCTTCATCCATGAAATATTGAAATTTCCTTTTTTATAGAACCGGTTTAGCCCGGGGGGATTTGCAATGGCATCATTTTGAGAGACTAATCGATATTGCTTTCTAAAATGGCTTCCCAGCGGGGATAACGGGTCCAAAAACAGCAGATTGCAGGTAGTGCCTAAGCAGCTAAAACGATGGGGAAGATTCGAGGGAATAATGACACTGGTGATGTTGGTATGGTTTGACACAGCTGTTGTTACGTTAAATGTACCTTCCTTACAGCATACGATTTCGATGGCGTAATGCGTATGCTTTTTGGTTCGGTAATCACTTTCAGTGAATACCGTGTATCCCTCGTTGATATTAAATAATTCTATGGGCATTTTGTACTATTCAACGAACTGATCTGCTGTTGTATT
>Ga0180223_1000180_pt1 | contig 116179 bp, 108 predicted proteins | sample eDN5th30CKraftOP_FD_151337 | JGI IMG/M metagenome (GOLD analysis project Ga0180223, IMG submission 151337) | Enriched Organic Plus compost microbial communities from Emeryville, California, USA - eDNA 5th pass 30_C Kraft OP (version 2) (version 2) ...
CGAACATGGAGATGACCGGCATGATGACTTCCATGGGCAACCCCGGCGCGGCGCGCTTGACCACCAGCACCAGCGGCGTGGAACTGGCGGCCAGCTCGCCCACGGGTATCAGCGCCACGGCGCAGATGGACACCAGCACGTAGATGGTGGCGGTGAGTCCCAGTCCGGTCAGCAACACCTTGGGGAAGATGCGGTGCGGGTCGTGGGTTTCCTCGGCCATGTTGACCGAGTCCTCGAATCCCACCATGGCATAGAAGGCCAGGGCGGTGGCCGAGGTAATGGCCAGGAACACGCTCTTGTCCTCCGGCGTTTCGAAGGCCACCACGCGCGAGAAGTCGGCCTGGCCGCCGGCAATGGCATAGAAGCCCAGCAGTATCACCAGCAGCAGCCCGCTCAGCTCGACCAGGGTCAGCACGACGTTGGTTTTCACGCTCTCGGACACGCCGCGCAGGTTGATCAGCATGATCAGCAGCATGAAGCCCACCGCGCCTAGCGTGACCACCATGGGATTGGCCTCGATGCGCAGCGCCGCGAACAGGTTGGCGGCAAAGGCCTGCGACGCGGTGGAGGCCGAGGTCAGGCCCGAGCACATGACCGTGAAGCAGACGATGAAGGTGAGGAAATGCAGGCCGAAGGCCTTGTGCACGTAGAGCGCGGCGCCCGCGGCGCGGGGGTATTTCGTGACCAGTTCCAGATAGGAGAAGGCAGTCAGCAATGCGATGACGAAGGCGGCCAGGAAAGGTGCCCAGGCGGCGCCGGCCGCCACGAGCAGCAGGGCAAACCCGGCGGCCAGCCAGGCGGTCAGCGGATGCGGCGCATCCGGCGAAGCTGGCGCGGGGCGCTTTTCCTCCAGCGCGAAGCCGCGTACCGGCTGCCGGCCGGTCGCATGCGTCCCGTCCATGGGCGGGGGAGCCGCGGCTCCTGCCAGCGAAGGCGCGGCGCCGAGCGCGAGCCGCTCCTGGCGCGCATGGCAGGCCGCCTGCGCGCAGTGGGCGCCGTGCGCCGCGGTCTCCTGCGCCAGCAGTTGTTCCAGTTGCGCGCGAACCTGATCGCCGGCCTCCCACTTGCCGCGCTCGATGGCGTCAAGCAGCGCGCCGATCAGTTGCTGGCGGGCATACGGATTGTGCTGCGCGAAGTAGTCCTGCAGGCCCAGCCGGTACTTGTCATCCACATAGATTTCCTTGACCGCCTGCCAGTCGGCGTCGGCCACCAGTTCCGGCGTGGTCACGTCCCACAGCAGCAGATGCTCCGGGAGCTGCGCCATGTAGCGGGCGCCGTTGTAGCCGCTGGCCTGCATGGCGCGAATCCACGCAGGGTTGAAGTAGCGGCTTTGCAGTTCCGCGCCATAGCTGCGGGCCAGGTCGTCGATGCGTGCCTGCCCGGGACGCGGATCCTTCAGGTCGGCGACATAGTTGGCGACGGCTCGCCCGGTGCGTTCCCGCACGGCCATGCCGATGCCGCCCAGGTAGGCGGCGGCCATGGGCGTGTCGAGCAGGCCATAGACGTTGGAACTGCGGCTGAACACCGCGGCATCGACGCCATCGAGCTGCGCGCCGAAGCCCGCGCCGTCGGCCTCGCCCTCGGCGCCGCCGCCGTAGGCGTGCGACATCCGGTCGGCGTAGAGCCCGGCAAGGCGAGCGTCGGTCCATTCGGCGCCCGCCTTGATGGCGAACTGGGTCGATGGGGAATACGCGCCGGGCGCGGTCGAATAGACCCGGCGCAGCGCCCGGCGGCGTGCCTCTTCTTCAGGCAGGCCCTGGCTCCTGAGCAGCGCGATCGTGCCGGTGCTCGCGGCCCGCACGGCGTTGTCCGGTTCGTCCGCCCGCGCCGCCAGCGCGACCGCCTTGGCGATCAGCTCGATCTTGTCGCGGAAATGGTCGCGGTAGGTTCCCGAGGTCGTCACCAGCACGTCCACGCGCGGCCGGCCCAGCGCAGCGCGGCTCTCCAGCTCCACGTCCACCACCTCGCCACGCGGATTCCAGACCGGGCGCACCCCCAGCAGCCGCAGGATCTGCGCCTCGATCGCGCCCTGGTTCTGCGCCGACTCGCCGGACCACAGCACGAACGCCACCTTGCGCGGCGGCTGGCCATGCTCGCGCCGATACGTGGCCACGAGATCGTCGGCCAGGCGAACGCCCGTCTCCCATGCATCCCGCGTAGGGAGGCGGCGCGTGGCCAGCGTATAGGGATTGCGGCCCGGTGGCAGCGCGTCGGGATTGCGCACGGCGTCGGCCATCGGGCCCGGCTCGATGTACCGGCCCCGCAAGGCGTCGACGACGGCATCCATCTCGCGTGGCGCCTGGTCGATGCGCCGGGCATAGTCATCGATGCGCGCCCGCATCCCGTCGGCAAGCGCCGGGCCGGCCGGCTGTCCGCCCAACGCCGCGCGGACCACGTCGAGCGCCGGCGGATGTTCCGTGTCGCCGGCGATCATGGCATGGACCATGCGCGCCTTGGTCTCGGCATCCGGGACCTGGCCCAGCACGTGGCCGCCGGCCGGCATCACGGCGCGCGCCACTTCGTCCAGGTAGCGGCGCAGCGCGCGCTCCAGTTCAGGCCATTGCGCCCGCGCCGGGTCCAGCCCGAGGTCGCGGGCCAGCGGCTGCGCGAGCCGCCTGGCTTGCGCGTGCCCGGCCTGCGCATCCGCCGCGTCATCGAGCGCGTCGCGCAGCGCTTGGAGGCCGGGCGGCAGGCCGCCCTGGACCAGCGGCGGCATGAAGCCGGTGGTCACCGCCATCGCCCGGCGCTTGTTGCCCACGCCGCCGTTGGCCTGCAGCGGCGTGGGCTGGATGTGGGGAAGGTCGCCGATCAGCGTGCCGACCCAGTCGTCGCGGGCCGGCCCCTGCTGCTTGCCCGGCATCAGCGAAAGCTGGGTGAAGAACGGCAGGTAGGCATCCGCGTGGAGATCGCGCGCCATCCACAGGTAGAACGCGATGTACTGGTGATGGGGCGGCAGCGCCTCCTTGGAGGCGAGGGCCCCCTCGTCCTGCAGATAGCCCCATACCGGATGCGGCGCCAGGACGACCTTGCCGAAGCGCAGCACCGGGATGGCGAGCTGGCGCCGGCCCTGGGCGTCCGTGTGCACCATGATGCGGCCGGGCGGCGGCCCCCAGCGGGCTTCGGTCTGCGCCCGCAGATCCGCGGGCAGCGTGCGGTACCACGCCAGGTAGCGCGATTCGGGAATCAGCACGAGTCCGCCCTGCCTCGCGCGCCGAGCCAGTTCGGCGGCCGCGCCCGGTCCGCTCGCGTTGGAAGCGTCCTCGGCCATGCGGCGCGCGAGTTCGTGCGCGCCGGGCAGCTCGCCCGGCCCGAGGTCATAGCCCTCGGCGCGCAGCCGCGCCAGCAGGGCCGACAGGCTGGCCTGGGCGTCCAGGTAGGTGTCCGGATCGCTGCCGACGTCGCCCGGATCGCCGCTTTCGCTGTGGTAGGCGATCACGAGGCGCTTGTCCGCGTTCGGCAGCCGGTGCAGGCGCGCCCAGGCGAGCGCGCGCGATACCCGCCACGCCACTTGTCCGGCCAGCGGCACGTGCGCCGGCATGCCTTGCGCGTCGGGTTCGCGCGCCCCGACCATCATGGGTTCGACGATGCCGCTGGCCTCGCTCATTGCCAGCTGCCCGCTGCGATCGGGCGCGAACCCGCCCGGATCCGCGCGCCACTGCCCGGGTGTGCGGGCGTAGTCCGTCGTGCAATTGAGCACGGCCACGCCCAGCCGGCGCGCCTGGGCCACGCCCGCCGCATGATCGGCATAGTCGATCTGGCTGGCGCACAGGACGAGGACATCGATGGCGGGCCGGCCGCGGGCATCCTCGAGATGCCGCAGCGGCACCTGGCTGTTGCTGCGCCACATGGGCACGGGCAGGCCTCCCTGCCGCTCCACCTCTTCGATGAGCGCATCGACGACCGCCGTGTTGCCGCCCAAGGCGAGGCTGCGGTAGAACACCAGCCCGACCCGGGGCCGCGAGGGCGCGTCGCGGTGGCGCTGCGCCGCCCAGGCAAGATAGCCGTCGAGGGTGTCGAAGACGCCGGCGTGCCGGGGATGGTAGAACGCCTGGTCCGGATAGATGACCGGCGGTTGCGGCGTCACGGACCGGCCCAGCAGCCGGGCGGCCAGATAGTCGAACAGGCGCGCGTAGTTTTCCGCCGTGGCGTTGGCCCAGTAGCGGGGGGCGTCGGGCACGGCGGCGATGGGCACGTTGCCGTCCACCCACTCGGTGCCGTTGAGCACCAGCACCCGCGTATGCCGCGCGGCTTGCGCCAGGCGCCCCCGGTATTGCGCCAGCCGCGGCCCGACTCCCTCGACCAGGACGAGGTCGTAGCCGTCCAGGTCCACGCCGTCCAGTCCGGGCAGGTAGCCGCCGCCCAGGCCGAAGAGGTCGATGCGGAGCCGGTCGCGCTGGCGAGCCACGGCTTCGCGCATGGCCGCCGGCTGCTGCGCCAGTTCGATGGAGATCACGGCGATCCTGGGCAGCGAAGGCGCCGCGCCGATAGCCGCGCCGGCGGTCCCGGCCAACATGGCGCACATGATGGCGATCAACCCTCGCCGGATTCGTGACGGCCCAAGGACACGCGGCAACAGAGCGAGCCGGCGCAAGGCGATCCAAGCGCGGAACGCGATCACGGCGTGCCTCCCTCCGGCACGTAGACCACCTGTCCATCGGGCAGTTGATACGCCACGCCCAGGCGCTGCCCCTCTCCGGACAACTCGCGGTCGCTGACGCGCTCGACCTTGATCTGCTTCTTGTCCTTGCGCACGACTTCCAGCTGCCCGTCGCGCGTGGTGCGCGTCAGCGTCCATGAGGCGTCCTCGCTGAACAGGTCCTGCGCCCCCAGCACCGAGAACAGCGCCACGGCCATGGCGACGATGAAGGCCAGGCTGGCATCGAACAGGTTGGCCACGCCGGCCAGCGGATCGTCGGCCCGCGCACGGGCCCGACGCGCGCGGGCAAAGCGCAGGCCGCGCCTCATCGATCGCTCCCGTCCCGCAGCGCCTGCTCGGCGCGCAGGCGGATCGCATCCAGGTCTTCATGGCTCCAGCCTTCGCGCACCATGGCGATCACATAGGCCACTACGCCCACCGCAATTCCCACCACCGTGCTGGAGAACGCCACCACCATGTTGCCGGCCAGGTCCGGCAGGTCGCCCCTGGCCAATCCGTTGAGCGCGGCCGCCATGGGTATCAGCGTGCCCATCAACCCCAGCGACGGTCCGGCCCGGACGGCGAAGCGCACCGTATCGAGGCTGCGCTGGGCCGCGTTCTCCGCCTGCATCAGGATCGCTTCGAGCCGCAGGTCCAGCGCAGCGCCCTCTTCCCGCGCCGCCGCGTCGATCATGGCCAGGTAGCGCGCCTGCGCCGGGCGCCGGCCCCGCAGCCGTTGCCATCCTCCGCGCACGAACATGCCGAGCGCGACCAGTATCCACGCCAGCAAGACCACCAGCAGCACGAGCGCCGGATAGAACAGCAGGTTCGAGATCTGTTCGAGAAGCAGTTTCAGTTCCATGAGAGTCGCTCTTTTGCCGGGGCCGGTCACAGCGCGCGCGTGTAGCGCAGGTAGAAGGCGCGGCCCGGCATGATGTAGTCGGCCTTTTCGTAGTAGTCGCGGTCGAACAGGTTGGCGATGTCCACGCGCAAGGTGTCGCGCGGCGTCATCTTCCAGCTGGCGCTCAGGTCGACCACGGTGAACGACGCATTGGCGAACACGCCGCCGCGGCCGCCGGTGTAGCGACGGCCCTGGCTGTTGTCCGTGTCGTAGCGGGTGCCGTTGTGGCGCACGGTCATGGTGGCCGACAGGTCGCTGCCGTTGCTCACCGTCAGCGAGACATTGGCCTTCCACTTGGCGACGTTGCGTATCGGGACGGCGCCGCCGGCATCGAAGTCCTCGGCCTGCAGCAGCCGGGTGACGCTGCTCGCCACGCCCAGGCGGCCGGCCGGCAAGCCGAACAGGACCCCGGCGTCGAAGGCCAGCCGCCCCTCCAGGCCGCGCATGCGGGAGGTATCGGCATTCTCGTAGCTGCTGATCCGCTCGGCCGGCGTCTCGCTGACGATGACCGAGCGGATGCGGTCGCGGATGCGCGCGTCGAAATATGTCAGGTCGGCATCGACGTCGCGCGTGGCGTAGCCTACGCCGACGTCATAGCTGGTGCTGCGTTCCGGTTTCAGGCCGGGATTGCCCACGCTCAGCCGCCGCTGGCTGCCGGCGAATTCCTCGTTCTCGCCGGCGAGCTCGCTGCCTTGCGGCGGCGCGAATGCCGTGCCCGCGGACGCGTGCACGCGCCATGCCGGCGCCAGCTTGTAGACCACCCCGCCGCGCGGATTGAAACTGGTGAAGCTCGACGAGGCCGGCGTGAAACGGGTCTTGTAGGGCGTGGCCAAGGTGCTCGCGTCGATCCAGTCATTGCGCGCGCCCAGCGTCAGCACCAGCCGATCGTCCAGCAGATGGCTCGCCAGCTCGGCGAACAAGCCCTTGCTGTCGCGACGCTCGTTGGGGCTGTACGGCGCCGTCTGCGCCCCGGACGACAAGTACGACGAGCGCTCGGCCTCGACCCGCTGCCAATCGAAGCCATAGGTCAGCGCGAACGTCTCGTCCAGCGTCCAGGTGTCCTGGGCCTGCAGGCCCTTATAGCGGGACACCGTGCGGCTGGAGCGGTAGCGCGGCGCGGCGGCGGGCACGGTGATGTAGTTGTAGTCCTCGCGCGAAGCGTAGGTGACGAGGCTGATCTGGTGGCGCTCGGGCGTGATCTGCAGGCGCAGGTCCCCGCTGACGCGGCGGGTATCGTTGCCCGAGGCGCTGGGCGGGTCGTAGCTCAGCGGCCCCGGCGCATTGTTGGACAAATCCGCCGCATCCACGGACGCATCGACGCGCACGATGTCATGAAGATCCATCCCCAGGCGCAGCCGCCCGGAAGTGCGCCGCGAATCGCTATTGGGCCGGCGGTCGCCCGCGCCGGTACGGAAATCTCCGGCCTGCTCCACATAGCCCGCGGCCAGGTCGAAATCGGCGCGCTCGGACAACGAGCCGCCGATGGCGACCTCGCCCCGGTACGTCTCGAACGAACCGTAGCCCACGCTGGCGCGTCCCTTCAGCGGTCCCTTCGAGTGCCGGGTGATGATGTTGACCACGCCGCCCATGGCCGACGCGCCGTAGAGCGACGAAGCCGGGCCCTTGAGCACCTCCACGCGCTCGATGCTGTCCGGCGCGAGCGTCGTGAAACTGGTCGATCCCGACGGGCGGCCATCCACCAGCACCAGCGTGCGCGGGTTGATGGTGAACTCGAAATTGGGACGCAGGCCGCGCAATCCGATCCCCGCCAGGCCATTGGGATACTGGATGACGTCGACGCTGGCGTTCTTCTTGACCAGATCCAGGAAGGTCGTGCCGACGCTCGCATCGAGCGCGCCGGCATCGATCACCTCCATCGACGATGCCACGTCGCTGGCCGATTGTTCACTGCGGGTGGCCGTTACGACCACCGTCTCCAGCGCCTGGGAAGGCGACGCCTCTCCAGGACCCTGCGCGCACGCCAACGACGACGCGATCAAGGCGGCCGCGCCGCCCACCCCGGTTTTCATTCTGCCCCGCCCCAAGATGCCACCCACAAACCGCGCACCTTAATGCAACTTTGTTTCTTATGCAACCAAGTTTCATTAATGAATGTGGCCAGGGGAGCCGGAGCCGGCCCCTTTGCGACTGCCAGCGTGACCGCGTTTCGCGCTATCCTTGCCACTCGGGCGGTGCGGTCGCCGCCCAGGTTCCCGATTCCGTTTTCATGTCCCCGTCCGGTCCGGCCGGCTCCGCCGCCATCATTCCCAAGCTGCCCATTCCCCGTCCCGCTTTTCCGGCTTGCCCGCAAGGGAAGCCGTGATGGGCGTCTTCCACATCTACTTCTCCATCCTCAGCCTGCTGGCCCCGCTCATGGTGGTCATCGGGGTCGGCACGACATGGGGGAAGCTGGGACACGCATTCCCGGCGCAATTCGTGACCGTGCTCGCCACCACGGTGACCACGCCGGCGCTGGTGTTCAACACCTTGGTCACCACCCAGCTCAGCAACGAGATCATGGCCACGGTAGCCGGCGCGACGGTGCTGGCGCTGGGTCTTTGCATGGTCGTGTCCGCCGTGGCCCTCAGGCTGTGCAAGCTGCCGGTGCGCAAGCTGCTGCAGACCACGTCGTTCCCGAATGCCGGCAACCTGGGCCTGCCCATCACGCACCTTGCGTTCGGCGACGCCGGCCTGTCGACCTCCATCGCTTTCTTCGCGGTGTGCTCCTTCATCCAGCACACCGTGGGCGTGCGCACGCTGCCCAGCGCCGACGGCATGCCGGCGCCGTGGAAAAGCCCGATCCTGATCGCTTCGCTGCTGGCCGTCGCATGCCGGCTGTTCGGCTACACGCCGCCCCAATGGATCATGGAGTCGGCCCAGTTGCTGGGCAGCATGACGGTCCCGCTGATGCTGCTGGGGCTGGGGCATGCGCTGGCGCTGATCCCCGCCGCCGGGCTGAAGCTGGGCGGCATCATCGGCGCGATGCGGCTGGTGTTCGGGCTCGGCACCGGCGCGCTGGCCGCCTGGCTGGCAGGCCTGCCGGCCGACATGATCGGCAACATGGCCCTGCAGATGGGCATGCCCTGCGCGGTGGTCAGCTACATGTACGCGCGGCGCTATACCGACATGGGCGACACGGCGGCCGGCGCGGTGCTGATCTCGACGCTGGTGTTCCTGGTGCTGGCGCCGTTCCTGTTGTGGCTGCTGGGTTCGCCGGTGGCCGGTTAGCGCCCGTCAAGTGCCGCCGCGCCGGTGCTGCATCGGCGTCATCCCATAGCGCGCCCGGAAGGCCCGCGAAAAGTGCGCCTGGCTGGCAAAGCCCCAGCGGTCGGCGATGTCGCCTATGGTCAGCATCCGCATGCGCTCGCACGCCAGCTCCTCGTGCGCGCGCTCCAGGCGCTTGTCCCAGATCCACTGGCTGACGCTGCGGTCGCGATGCGCGAACAGGCGGTGCAGCTGCCGCACGGACAATCCCATGGCCCGCGCCACCATGGCCGCGTCGAGCGCGGGATCGTTCAGGTGTTCGGCGATGAAGGCTTCGGCCCGCAGCAGCCGCCAGGCGGCGGTGTCGTTCAGCTCGCGCGCCGCGTCGGGGTTGAGCGCGGCATGCAGCAGGTGGTGCGCCTGCTCGGCCACGTGGGACACGGCGTCCGCCCGGGCCTGCTCGACGAAATCCACGGCCATGGTGCGCAGCGTGTTGGCCAGCAGGCGGCCGGTGCGCAGGCGGTTGTCCACCTGGATCGGCGCCTGCGGCCGCATCTCCGCGCGTCCGCGGAACAGCCGCGTGGCCTCGATCTCGACGATCAGCTGCCGCATGTTGCCGGTAAAGCCGTAGAGATAGGGAATGGCGTTGGAATAGACGATGACGTCGCCCGCGCGCACGGTGTGGCATTGGCCCGACTGGAACAGGAAGGCGTCGCCCTCGAGCAGGATACAGGCGAAGATCGAGTCCTTGGGATGGGTCTTGAGCATCGAGCGGGTGCGCTCGATGACGTGCTGGTTGCCGCGGATCTCGGTGAAGGCGACGTCGCCGGCGTCGAAGACCCGGCCCTGGGCATGCAGGCCCTGCGGGTCGTAGGTGGAACAGGTCAGGCCGATGAGCTGCGAGGCGTTGTAGGACTCCCAGAACTCCAGCCGCTGGGGAGGCGGCACCTGGTCGGTGGAAGCCTGCGCGCGAGGAGACAGGATCGTGTTCATCGTCGTGCCTGGGAAGGGCCGCCGGCAAGCCTGCCGGACGGGGTGAATGCCAACCGGCGGCGAGCTCGCCGCCTCGCTGTGGATGCTAGCACGCGCGCCGGCGGGCGCCCGGCCCGGGTTGACCCTAGGGAGAGATGTCGCGCTCAGTCAAATCTCCCGTCCCGCCAAGGCAAGCGGCGTCATCGCGCGCTCGCTACATTGGCACGATTCATCGAAGATCAGGAGGCTCTCCCATGCTCAAGACTTCCGGCAACGAATTCTGGCGCGACATCCCGCCCATCGCCGACGTGTTCAAGCCCGATGCCAAACCCGAGGTGCACATCGGCAACGCCCCCACGGACGACAGGAAGTGGTACGTACCCTTCACCGACACGGTGGCCTCGCGCCCGCTGTGGATCTCGCCCTCGGAGAACCGCTGGTGCGACATCCTGCGCGCCGACGCGGCGGGGCTGGTCAACCGCCACTACCACCCGCACGAGGTCTTTGCCTACACGATCTCGGGCAAATGGGGCTACCTGGAACACGACTGGATCGCCACCGCCGGCGACTTCGTCTACGAAACCCCTGGCGAGGGCCACACCCTCGTGGCCTTCGAGCACGAACAGCCGATGAAGGTGTTCTTCATCGTCAAGGGTCCGCTGATCTGGCTGGACGAAAAGGGGCAGTCCACCGGGCATTTCGACGTGCACGACTACATCGCCATGTGCCGCGCGCACTACGAGAAAGTCGGCATCGGCGCGGCCTACGTGGATACCTTGTTCCGCTGAAACCGCGGGCGCCGCGCGCACGCGGCCTGCACGCGACATAACGACGATAGGGAGACAACACCATGCAACGCAGGCAATTCGCGACCTTGCTCACGGCGGCGGCCCTCGGGCTCTCCGGGCCGGCGCTCGCCCAGTCCAAGGCCCCGTCCGAGATCCGCATCGGCTATGCCATTTCCAAGACGGGCCCCTATGCGGGCGGCGCCAGCACGACGGTGCTGCCCAACTATCAGATGTGGGCCGCGGACGTGCAGAAGGCGGGCGGCATCGAGATCGGCGGCAAGCGCGTGCCGGTCAGGTTCTTCGAATACGACGACCGCAGCAATTCCGAGGAGGCGGTGCGCGCGGTCGAACGGCTCATCAACCAGGACAAGGTGGACTTCATCCTGCCGCCATGGGGCACGGCGATGAACCTCGCGGTGGCGCCCATCCTGCACAAGCACGACTATCCGCACCTGGCCACCACCATGATCTCGGACCGCATTCCGCAACTGCGCGAACGCTGGTCCAACCTCTTCTTCTTCACGCTGACCTCCACCGACTACGCCAACGGCGTGGTGGACGTGCTCACGCGGCTGCGCGAGGAAGGCAAGATCAAGGGCAAGGTGGCCATCGTCAACGTCGCCGACCAGTTCGGGCTGGAGCTGTCGAAGGCGGCGCGCGAGGGACTGAAGAAGGCGAAGTTCGACATCGTCTACGACCAGAGCTATCCGCTCGGGTCGCAGGAGCTCCAGACCATCCTGAACGAAGTCCGGCGCCGCGAACCGGAAGCCTTCCTGGCCTTCAGCTATCCGCCCGACACCATGGCGCTGAACGACCAGGCCAAGGTGGTGGGTTTCAATCCCAAGGTGTTCTACACCGCCATCGGCACGGTATTCCCGATGTTCAAGGACCGCTTCGGCGCCAATGCCGATGGCGTCATGGGCCTGGGCGGCGTGAGCGCCGAACTGCCCGCCACCCGCGACTACCGCGAGCGGCACCGCGCCATGTTCAAGCAGGAGGCGGACTACAACGGCAGCGCGGTGACCTATGCGACCTTGCAGATCCTGGAGCAGGCAATCACGCGCGCCGGATCGGTCGATCGCAAGGCGGTGTCCGAGCAGATCCGCACCGGCAGCTTCGACACGGTGCTCGGGCCGGTCAAGCTGACCAACCGCCTGTGGGCCGAAGCCTCGAGCGTGGGGCAATGGCAGAACGGCGTGTTCCAACCCATTGCGCCCAAGAACGCGATCGGCGTCAAGCCCGCCGTCTTCCCCAAGCCGGCCTGGAAATGATCGCCGCCACGCCCGACCACGTCCTGCCCTGCACGCCCGATACGGTGGTGTGGGGTTTCCTCGGGCCGGGCGTGCGCCCGGCGCTGCGCATACGCCCGGGGGAAACGGTACGCATCGACACCGTCAATCCGGTGGGCGTGCCGCTGCCCCCCGATGAAGCGCGGGCGTTCTTCGACGGTCACGGCATTCCGGTGGAAGGCGCCGTCGCCGAGATGCTCGAGATCATGCGTACCGTACCCAAGGACGTGGGTCCGCACATCCTGACGGGGCCGGTGCGCGTCGAAGGCGCCCTGCCCGGCGACGTGCTCGGGGTGGAGATCCTGGGCATCTCGCCACGCCTTCCGGCCTACGGCGTCAATTTCACGCGGCCCGGCGCGGGCAGCCTGCCCGGCCTGCCCAAGGCGCCCTGGCTCAAGGTGATGCGGCACGACCTCGCGCGCGGGACGGCGCGCTTCAGCGACCGCATCGGGATCCCCCTCGCGCCGTTCATGGGCACCATGGGCGTGGCCCCGACCCGCAAGGTATCGTCCGTCCCGCCCGGCCCCTTCGGCGGCAACATCGACCTGAAAGACCTGCGGCCGGGGGCGATCCTGTACTTGCCGGTACAGGTGGAGGGTGCGGACTTCTTCGTTGGCGACGGCCACGCCGCGCAAGGCCATGGCGAGGCCAACCTCACCGGCCTCGAGACGTCGATGACCGGCGTGTTCCGCTTCCAGCTGCACAAGGCGCGCGCCGTGCGCTGGCCGATGGCGGAAACCGCCGACCACTACATCGCCATGGGCCTGGACGCCGACCTGAACACCGCCGCCGAACTGGCCGTTTCGCAATCCGTCGCGGTACTGGAGCATTTCGGGGAACTGGAGGCCGAAGACGCCTACGCCCTGGCAAGCATGGCGGTGGATTTCGAAATCACGCAGCTGGTCGACGGGGTCAAGGGGGTCCACGGCCGCATTCCCAAGCGCCTGCTGGCGGGTTGCCCGCGCGCCGCGGCTCCACGCTGGGGCCCGCTGCCCTGACCAGGCGCTCTCCAGCCATTCTTCCCTTCCAGGAAACGATCCATGAACATGAAGGACCAAGTCTGCATCGTTACCGGCGGCGCCGGCAGCCTCGGGCTGCACAGCGCGCTGGCCATGCTGGATCAAGGCGCGCGCGTCCTGCTGGTGGACCGGCACGCCGAGGCGGCGGAGACCGCGCGCCTGCAGGCCGCGGTCCATGGCGACCGCGTTGCCGTCTTTGCCGCCGACGTGACCGACGCCGCGCAGACCCGCGGCTATGTCGAGGAGGCGCTGCGGCGCTGGGGCCGGCTCGACGTGCTGGTCTGCAACGCCGGCATCAATGGCGCCATCAAACCGATCGCGGACTATCCCGACGACGTCTTCGACGCCGTCATGGCAGTCAACGTCAAGGGCACCTTCCTCGCGTGCAAGCACGCGCTGCCGCGCATGGCCGACGGCGGCAGCATCGTCATCGTTTCCAGCGTCATGGGGGTGACCGCCGACCCCGGCGTGTGCGCCTATGCCGCATCCAAGCACGCACTGGTCGGCTTGATGCGGGTGGCCGCCAAGGAAGCGGCCGGCCGCGGGATACGCGTCAACGTGGTCGCGCCCGGCCCCATCGCCAATGCCTTCCAGGCCGACATCGAACGCCGCCTGGGCGAAGTGCTGGGCCGGGACGCCACGCGCATGCTGGACGAAGCCATCCCGCTGGGCCGCCACGCGCGCGTGGAGGAAATCGCGCAAACGGTGCTGTTCCTCGCTTCGCCGCAAGGCAGCTTCTCCACCGGCAGCGTTTTCATGGCCGATGGCGGCATGCACGTCTGATCCTCCCGGGCTGCCGGGAACGTTCCTGTTCCTGGCGCGAACCGAGCTGGAAGACCCGCGCTACCTGGTGGCGCTGGACGAGGTCTTCTCGTTTCGCCCGATCTGGATCGCGCCGGACCGCAACATGTGGTGCGACGTGCTGACGGCCCGGCGGCCGGGTTCGGCGCGCCCCCACATGCATGCCCGTCCCGCCTTCGCCTATACCCTGAGCGGACGCTGGGGCTATGCCGAGCGCGACTGGACGGCGGCGCCCGGCGACTTCGTCTGCGAGCCGGCCGGCATGCGGCACACGCTGGTCGCGCATGCGGGCGACGCCCCCCTGCGCGTGCTGTTCGTCGTGCAGGGACCGCTGGTATGGCTCGACGACGACGGCAACCCCGACGGCTACTTCGACGTCCACCAATACGTGGCCCGCTGCGCAGCGCATTTCGAACGCGTGGGGCTGGGCGAGGCGCGGGTGCGCGCCTTGATGCGCTAGGCGCGGCGGCGCGGGCGGTGCCTCATGCCCGATGATGGGCCGGACGCTCGAGATGCGAGTCCGCCGGCGCGAGCGGCCATGCCGCCTTGTCGCGCATGGCCGGATCGGCCTTGAGCAGGTCGGCGATGAACTCGATGACGACACGCGTGCGCAACGGCAGGTTGCGGCGCGACGGATAGACGATGTAGAGCGGCAGGCGCGCGGGCGGAAACTCGGGCAGCACGGTCGTGAGCCGCCCGGTGCGCAGGTCGTCCGCCACCATCAAATGCGAAAGAATGGCGATGCCATTGCCCGCCAGCACGGCGTGGTGGACGGCCGAGGCATTGTTCGCGCGGAGCCGGCACGGCACGTTGACCGATACCTGCCCCTCGGGCGCCTCGAACCACCAGGTGTCGTCCCTGCCCCAGCGGCTGTAGACCACGCAGTCGTAGTTGACCAGGTCCTGCGGCGAACGCGGCTGTGCCTTGCCGGCCATATAGGACGGCGCGGCAACCAGGAATGCAGAGGTCATTCCCACCCGCCGCGATATCAATGAACTGTCGTCGATGGGCCCGATGCGCACTTCCAGGTCCAGGCCTTCCTCGATCAGGTTGCTGGTGCTGTCGCGCACCACCATGTCGAGGCTCAGGTGGAGGTGGCTGTCGAGCAGCGACCGGACATGGGAGCACATATGCAGCGCCAGCGGCGCCGGCAGGCTCAATCGAACCTTGCCCATGGGTCGCGCCTGGTCGGGATTGGCCGCCAGGCTGAGACTCTCGGCGGCCTCCACCAGGCTGCGCGCCGCGGGGAGCAGGTTGCGGCCCTCCTCGGTCAACACGACGCCGGTGGTGCTGCGCTGGACCAGGCGCATGCCGACATGCTCCTCGAGCGCGCGGACCTGCCGGGAAATGGCCGGCTGGGTGACGCCCCGTTCGCTGGCCACCACCGAGAACGAGCCGGTTTCCGCGACGCGCAGGAAAGCGAGGAGCGAGGAGATCAGGTCCATGGCGAGCTTCCCAGGATACGCGCGATGCCGGGCCGCGCTTTCATACTTTTTTTACGAACGATTATACGGACCGCGCTCCTAGTGCCGGAGGGGGATTGCCCCTAGGATGCGCTCGAAACACGAGTGCGGTCCAACACAAGGTAGCGTCGATGAACAAGCAGTCTGAATTGCCCACCGGCCCCAGCAAGCCCGAGATGATGCAAGCGGTCAGGGAATTGCTGGATTTCATAGGCAACCGTCCGCTCGGCCCGGAACTCGAAGCCGCGCTCAACGAGCGCTATGGCGCGCACACCGAGTCCTACGCCCGCCTGCTGACCCTGCTGCGCCGCGGCATGCAGGAGGGCTGGTCCTGTTACGCCGAGATCGACGGGCCGGACTACCGCCGCGGCCGGATCGCCCACGCATCGGCCGAGACCCACGGGTTCACCGTGGAAAGCGGCTGCCTGCGCAATGTGCTGGGCAACTATCACCGCCATCCGCTGGGCGAGATCAACATGATCGGACCGGTGGACGAGACGGGCCGCTTCTGCGGCAGCGGCGCGGGATGGAAAGTCTTCCCGCCCGACAGCTCGCACTTTCCGACCGTGACGGGCGGCGCGGTCACCATGCTGTTCTTCCTGCCCGGCGGCCAGATCGAATACAAGGACCCGCCCGGCCGGCCCTGAGCATGGAGCGGTTCCGCAGCACCCTGTCGTTCCTGTCGCAACGTTTCATGTCCAGGGGGTATCACCATGCACGTCAAGTGGCTCGCATTGCCGGTCGCAATGCTGTTGGCAGTATCCGCGCACGCCGCGGACAAGGTAAAGATAGGTTTCATCAGCACGCTGTCGGGCCCGCTAGCATCGCTGGGCACCGAGATCCGCGACGGGTTCCGCCTCGCGCTGGAGGAGACCGGCAACAAGCTGGGCGGCCTGCCCGTCGAGGTGGTGGAAGGCGACGACCAGGCCAATCCAGGGGTGGGCAAGCAGCTGGCCGACAAATTCCTCAAGCGCGACAAGGTCGATTTCATGACCGGCGTGGTCTATTCGAACGTCATGCAGGCGGTGGGCGCACCCACCTTCGCGGCCAAGACGTTCTACGTCAGCGCGGCGGCAGGCCCGGCCTCGCTGGCGGGCGCCCAGTGCAACCCCTACTTCTTCGCGCTGGCCTGGCAGAACGATGGCCAGAGCGAGGCAATGGGCCGCTACATGAGCGACCAGGGCTACCGGCGCGTCGTCATCATGGCGCCCAACTACACGGGCGGGAAAGAAAACCTCGAAGGCTTCAAGCGCATGTTCAAGGGTACGGTGGCCGACGAGATCTACGTCAAGCTGGGCGAGCTCGACTTCGCATCCGAGATCGCCAAGATCCGCGCCCAGAAACCCGACGCCCTGTTCTTCTTCCTGCCGGGCGGCATGGGGATCAATTTCATCAAGCAATTCCAGGCCTCGGGGCTGGCCGGCGAAGTGCCCTACTTCGTGCCCGGCTATTCCGCCGACGAGGACACCATCCAGGCGCTGGGCGACGCGATGATCGGCCTGCGCAACTCGTCCCACTGGGCATGGGACCTGGACAACGCAGCCAACCGCAATTTCGTGGCGCGGTTCCAGCAGCGCTATCGCCGGCTGCCGTCGATGTATGCCTTCCAGGGATACGACGTGGTGCGCCTGCTGGATCGCGCGGTGGCGGACGTGGGTGGCCGCCTCGAAGACAAGCGCGCGCTGCATGCCGCCATCGCCGCGGCCCGCTTCGAGTCCGTGCGCGGCAGCTTCAAGTTCAACACCAACCAGTTCCCGATCAACGACTTCTATCTGCGCGTCGTGCAGAAGGACGAATCGGGCCGCGTCACCAACAAGACGCTGGGCAGGATCATGACGGCGCATACCGACAGCTATGCCGGCGCCTGCAAGATGAAAGGCCTTTGAGGAACTTCGAGAATGCTCAACATGACTGCTCCCAAGATATTGGCTTTCGCCGGCAGTTCCCGCGGCGCGTCGCTGAACAAGCTCCTGCTGGCCGTGGCGGCCGAGGGCGCCCGCGCCGCCGGAGCCGACGTCACGCTGGTCGACCTGCGCGACTACCCGATGCCGATCTACGACGGCGACGACGAGATGCGGTCCGGCGTTCCGGGGAATGCGCTGGCATTGCGCGGACTGATCGCCGACCATGATGCCCTGCTCGTGGCGACGCCCGAATACAACGGATCGGTGAGCGCGCTGCTGAAGAACGCGCTGGACTGGTGTTCGCGTCCGGTGGATGGCGAGGACGGCCTGCTGCCCTATCGCGGCAAGATGGTCGGGCTGCTGGCGGCCTCGATGGGACCGTTCGGCGGCATCCGGGCGGTGGCCCACGCGCGCGGCATCTTCAGCAAGATGGGCGCGGTCGTATTGCCCGACGAGGTGCTGCTTGCGCAGGCGCAGCAAGCTTTCGACGCCGGCGGCAACCTGCTCAACGAGACCTCGCGCAAGCTGGCGCGGCAGCTGGGCGCCAACCTGGCCGTGCAGGCAGCGCGGTACGCCGCATGAGCGCGATCATCGAATCCGCGCTGAACGGCGTGCAGTTCGGCCTGATGCTGTTCCTGCTGGCAGCCGGCCTGACCCTCGTGTTCGGCATCATGGACATGATCAACCTGGCCCATGGCTCGCTGTACATGTTCGGCGCGTACCTGACCGCCGCGCTGGTGGGCCCCATGGGTTCGCTCCTGGCGGCCATGGCCACCGCGATGCTGGCCACGGCCGTCATCGGCATGCTGCTGGAGACCACGGTGCTGCGCACGCTCTACCAGCGCGACCACTTGTCGCAAGTGCTGGCCACGTTCGCGCTGATCCTGATCAGCAACGAGCTGGTCCGCATGATCTGGGGTCCGCAGCCGCGCGGACTGCCGCTGCCCGAACTGTTCTCCGGTCCCGTCGACATAGGCTGGGGCATCCAGTATCCGTCGTATCGCCTGCTGGTCATCGGCGTCGGCCTGGCGGTGGCCCTGCTGCTGTACCTGGTGGTGGCGCGTACGCGGGCCGGCATGTGGGTGCGGGCGGGCGCCTCGAACCGCGAAATGGCGACCGTCATGGGGGTGGACATCAAGCGCCTGTTCACGCTGGTGTTCGGCCTGGGCGCAATGCTGTGCGCCGTCGCGGGGGCGCTGCTCGGCCCCCTGTTGTCGGTCCAGGTTGGCATGGGCGAGAGCATCCTGATCCTGGCCTTCGTGGTCGTCGTGATCGGCGGCATAGGTTCGATTCGCGGCGCGCTCGCGGGGTCGCTGATGGTCGGCATGGTGGACACGGTCGGCCGCACGCTCGTGCCGGGCGCGCTGGGCACGGTCTTCTCCCCCTCGGTGGCGTCGAGCCTGGGGCCGACGCTGGCTTCGATCATGATCTACGTACTGATGGCGGCCGTGCTGTTCTGGAAGCCGCAAGGCCTGTTTCCGGCGCGAGGGTAGGACATGGCACCACTGGACCAAACCTTGCGCCGGTCGGCCGGCGCCGCGCTCCTGGCACTCGGGGCCGCGTTCCCGCTGGCCGCGGACTGGCTGGGGCAGGGCTTCTATATCGACCTGGCCGCCCGCATCATGATTTTCGCGCTCGCGGCGACCAGCCTGAACCTCGTCATGGGTTTCGGCGGGATGGTGTGCTTCGGCCATGCGGCGTTCCTGGGCATCGGCGCCTACACGGTGGCCATCCTGATGGACGCAGGCGTGGACGCGGCCTGGATCGGCTGGCCGGCGGCCGCCGCGGCGGCGGGCCTGGCCGCCTGGGCAATCGGCATGATCAGCCTGCGCACGCGCGGGGTGTACTTCATCATGATCACCCTGGCCTTCGCACAGATGCTGTACTACGTGTTCGTCTCGCTGAACGCCTATGGCGGCGACGACGGCATGCCGCTTGCGGCACGCTCGGCGTTGCCTTTCGGCCTGGACGGGGCGTCCGACATCACGTTCTACTATGTCGTGCTGGCCATCCTGGCCGCGGCGATGTGGCTGATGCAACGGCTGGTCAATGCCCGCTTCGGACGCGCCCTGCAGGCCATACGCGAGAACGAGGTGCGCATGGAAGCCATCGGCTACCCGGTGTTCCGGATCAAGCTGACGGCCTTCGTCATCGCGGGCGCCGCGGCCGGGCTGGCCGGCGCGCTGATCGCGAACCAGACCGGCATGGTGAGCCCGGGCCTGATGTACTGGACCCAGTCGGGATCCCTGATGATCATGGTCATCCTGGGCGGGGTGGGCTACCTGTATGGCGGCGTGGTGGGCGCCGCGCTGCTCCTGGTGCTCGAGGAATACCTGTCCGGCCTCACGTTGTACTGGCAGCTTCCGCTGGGGCTCTTGCTGCTGGCCGCGGTGCTCTATGCGCGCAACGGCGCGCTCAGCCTTGCCGGGAGGTGGCGTCATGGCTGATTCCTGCAAGCTGCGTGTTTCCGGGCTGGTCAAGCGCTTCGGCGGGCTGACCGCCACCGACGGCGCCAGTTTCGAAGTCGCCACGGGGGAAGTGCATGCGCTGATCGGCCCGAACGGCGCGGGCAAGACGACGCTCATCCACCAGATCTCGGGGATGCTGCGGCCGGACGGGGGCCGGATATCCATGGACGGCGCCGACATCACCCTGCTTCCCATGCACAGGCGCGTGCATCTCGGCTTGGCGCGTTCCTACCAGATCACGAGCGTATTCAAGACATTCAGCGTGCTCGACAACGCGGCGATGGCGGTGCAGGCGCGCACCGGCGGGAGCAGGGGATTCTGGCGGCGGGCACGGGGCGAGGCAGACCTGTTCGGACAGGCCCTGCACGCGCTGGAACGCGTAGGACTGGCCGCGCGGGCCGACGCGCCTGCGCGCAGCCTGTCCCATGGCGAACAGCGCAGGCTGGAAGTCGCGCTGGCGCTGGCCACCGCCCCCAGCCTCCTGCTGCTGGACGAACCGATGGCAGGCATGGGTCCCGACGAGTCCGAAGTCATGGTGGACCTGCTGCTGGGTCTGCGGGGAGAAATCACCATGCTGCTGGTCGAGCACGACATGAATGCGGTATTCCGCCTGGCCGACCGCATTTCGGTACTGGTCTACGGCCGCGTGATCGCCACGGGATCCCCCGACGCGATCCGCCGCGACCCCGAGGTCTGCAAGGCTTATCTGGGCGACGAGGAGCCCGCATGACCGGAGGTCCGATGAACCAGGTACTGGAAGTGAAAGGCCTGCAGGCCGCCTATGGCAGCAGCCAGGTCCTGTTCGACGTCTCGCTCGATATCGCGGCGGGCACGATGCGCACCTTGCTGGGCCGCAACGGCATGGGCAAGACCACCACGATACGGACGCTGCTGGGGCTGACTCCCACGCACAGCGGCGAGGTCCGCTTTCTCGGCCAACGCATCGACCGCCTTCCGCCGCACCGCATCGGCCGGCTGGGAATCGCGGTCGTCCCGGAGGGGCGGCAGATATTCCCCAACCTGAGCGTGCGGGAGAATCTCACGGCGTTCGCGGCCAATCGCAGCCGCCAGGCCGAGCCCTGGACGCTGGACCGGATCTACGCGCTCTTCCCCCGCCTGCGCGAGCGCGAGGGAAACATGGGCAACCAGTTGTCGGGCGGCGAGCAGCAGATGCTGGCCATAGGCCGCGCCCTGATGACCAATCCCCACCTGCTGATCCTGGACGAGGCGACCGAAGGCCTGGCGCCGCTGATCCGCGAGGAAATCTGGGATTGCCTGACGGCGCTGCGGCGGGCCGGCCAGACGCTGCTGGTCATCGACAAGTACGTGGAGCGCTTGATCGGGATCGCGGATCGCCACACCATCATTGAACGAGGGCGCGTAGCCTGGGAAGGCAGCTCCCGCGAGCTGGACGCCAATCCGGCGATCTGGCAGCGCCATGTGGGACTGTGACGGAACGAGGCGGCGCATATGACCGGAGCAATCGAATGAAGCACGTATCCATGGCCGGGCTGAGCGAAATGCAGCGCTACTGGCTGATCACCGGCAGCGTCGGACCGCGGCCCATCGCCCTCGTCACCAGCCTGAACGAGGACGGCATGTGCAACGCCGCGCCGTTCAGCGCGTTCAACTACATGGGCGAGGATCCGCCCCTCTTCGCCATCGCCGTGGTCGCCTACGGGCAGGAAAGCCACCGGCCGGGCGAGGCCAAGGACACCCTGCGGAACATCCGGCGCAACGAGGAGTTCGTCGTCAACATGGTGGACGAGGCCATCGTCGACAAGGCGGTGCTGTGCGGCAGCGATTTTCCGGCCCACGTCTCGGAACCCGAGGCGGTGGGGCTTTCCCTTGCGCCCTGCGCCACGATACGTGTGCCGCGCATCGCGGAAGCGCCGATCTCGTGGGAGTGCCGGCTGTTCCGGATACTCGACATCACGACGCAGCGGGCCATTGTTTTCGGCGAGATCCTGGCGATGAATTTCCGGGATGACCTGCTCGACGAACAGGCCCTGCGAGTCGACGTCGGGCGCTTCGCGCCTGTCGGCAGACTGGGCGGTCCGAACTATTGCCTGACCAGCGAACGCCGCCGCATCCCGGTGCCGACGTATCTGGCCTGCGCCGGACAGCCGCGCGAGTAGCGGCGGCGAACCGCGCGCCCGGCGCGCCGGGATACGCTTCCGGCCGGGGCCCGCGGCCTGCGCCTCAAACAGGCCGGGTCTGCTCTTCCAGCCACCCCAGCCAACGCATCGCGTGCTCCCGGTCCGCCCCGCACATTTCCCGCCCGGGCAGCAGCGAGAGACAGACGGCTGGCCGCTCCGGCCGGCCGAACAGCCTGCAGCGTTCATCGTCGTCCAGCTGGACGCATCGCACGCCGGCCGGCTTGCCGCCGGGCATGCCCGGTATCGGCGAGGTGATGGACGGTGCGATGCAGCAGGCACCGCAGCCGAGACGGCAATCCATTTCCGGTTCCATCGGCTCAATCGGCCCTTGCCGATTGCACGAAAGTCTCGGCCGCGTCGCGCGGCAATTCGTCTTCGCGACCCAGCGCCACGACTTCGATCAGGTGATTGCCCAGGAGGTAGACGCGGCCCAGCAGCCACGAAGGCGCATTGGCCACGGTGCCGTGCACTTCCACTTCCACCGCGCGTTCGAGCTTGCGCGTGTCGGCCGGGGCCTGCCTGAGGGTGACGTCCCGCCGGTGAGCCAGCGTGCCGCGCAGGTTGGCGCGCAGGACTTCTTCGAAGGCGTCGGCCACCTTGGCCAGTTCGGCCGGATCGGCCATGATGGACTCGGGCAGCACGACGTGGCCGACCGCGAAGATGGACGTATCCACCGGCGCGATGTCGAAGGACAGCGGCAAGGTGTGGCCGGCGATATCCACGTCGCGCCGGTCGGGCTTGGGCCGGGCCGGGAAGGTGACGCGTATCGCGCCATCGGCCGCGGGCATCTCGCGCCAGTTGAATTTGGGCGAGCAGGCCGCCAGCAGGCCCAGGGCGAGAACGAAAAAGAGGCGAAGCAGCGAGGGCATGAGCATTCCACCGGCAGTCTGCGCCCCCGCCGTCCGCAAAACCGCGACAAAACGGTACAAGCTGTTACACCAGACCAGTCGGCCCGGCGTAAGCGGCTGAGCGACAATCCGCCTTTGAATCCAACACGAATCACACAGGACAACGAATTGTCGCTGATTTCCATGACGACCGCTCCCGACGGCACGCAACTCGCGGCGTACCGCTGGGACGTGCCGCCGCGCCCGGAAGGCTACCGGCCTGCCTACCTGCTGCACGGTCTGGGCGAACATGCCGGACGCTACGAGGGGCTGGTACGCTGGCTGGCCGCCCGCGGCTGGTCGCTGGCGGCGCACGATCACCGGGGCCATGGACGTTCCAGCGGCAAGCGCGGCTCCCTGCGCACCAGCGACGACCTGGTGGTGGACGCCGAGCACCGGCTGTCGGAATACGCGCGCGAAACGGGCACCCCGCCGCTCTTGGTCGGCCATAGCCTGGGCGGCCTGGTGGCGACGCGCGTGGCGCTGCGCGGCAACGTGCCGCTGGCGGGACTGGTGCTGTCGTCGCCCACCTTCAACATGGAGCTGTCGGCCGGGCAGCGCTGGCTGCTCGACATGCTGGGCAGCCTCGCGCCCGACCTGCGGGTCGGCACGGGATTGAAGATCTCCAAGCTGTCGCATGACCAAGCCGTCATCGACGCCTATGCCAACGACCCGCTGGTGCACGACCGCATCAGCGCCCGCCTGATGCGCTTCATTACCGAGGCCGGCGCGCAATCCATCGCCGAGGCCTCCGAGCTCAGGCCGCGCACGCTGCTGATGGTGGCGGGCGCCGACGCCATCGTCCCGCCGGCGGGCAGCCGCAGTTTCGCGGACTCGGCCGCTCCCGGCAAACTGGCGCTGCGCTGGTATCACCAGGCCTATCACGAAGTCCTCAACGAGGCCCCCGCGCTGGCGGCGCCCGTCTACGCCGACCTGGAGACCTGGCTCGCCACCCTGGAGCCTGTTTGAACCGGCTGGCTGGAATGGGCTATCCTTGGCCTATGGAATCCATCCGGCGTGCCTCGCAGGCACCCGCCTCCTCGCATCGATCCCGCTCGACGCGCCTGTTCGCGCGTCGCGTGCCGTCGCGCGCATCGATTCTGTTCCCGACCATCCCGGCCTTTCACTCCTGAGCCCGGCGATCCCCACCCCCTCTACCGCTTTTGTCGTCATCGATCGCCGGGCTTTCTGAACGAATGCATCCAGCGCCGCCGTGCGGCACCACCGTTTTCAGGAGACAGGCATGCAATCCGGCAGCCCTCACTACATTACCGTCAGCGAACTCGATTACGTTCGCCTCGCCAACCTGCTGAGCCAGATGGAGCGCGAACCCGCGCCCGGCACCACCCAGGCCATCGTGGCCGATGCGCTCGACCAGGCCGACCAGGTCGACCCGCGCGAGATGCCGGCCGACGTCGTCACCATGCACACGCGCGTGGAAGTCGAGGACGACACCGGCACCCGGCTGATCACGCTTTGCTATCCCAGGGAGGCCGATGCCGGCAAAGGCATGGTGTCGGTCTTCTCGCCGCTGGGCGCCGCCCTGCTGGGCGCGCAGGTCCCGGGGACCATCAGCTGGACGCCGCCCGACGGCGAACGGCGGCAGTTGCGCGTCGTGCGCATCGACTACCAGCCCGAAGCCAACGGCGACTACACCGTCTGACTCCTCCCCGCGGCAGCCGAACAACACTCCCTCCCGCATCTGGCGGCCCCGGCTCCCGCGCCGTGCTAGAGTAGCCGCCGAGTCGGTGCTTAGCAGTTAAACGGGAAACAGGAGGACCCCCGCACCGGGGATCTAACCTGTGCTGCCCCCGCAACGGTAAGCATTCCGTCCGCGTGGCCTTGCCGCGCGCGACACGCCGCATCGAGCCCACTGTGCCCTGCCCCGCCGCATCCTCCGGCGCGGCCGCGCATGGGAAGGGGATGCGGCCGCGAATGCCAGCCCGGATACCGGCCGGCTCAACGGTCCCGAGGGACCACCAAGGGGGAAGCGCCGCGGGTGGGCGGCGAGCCGAGTACATCTGCCTGGATGGCATGCGCATGGCGCGTGCCCGCGCGCGACGCTTCCCGAATCGCAAGCCGACGTGCGGGGATGCGCGTCAACGACACAGCAGGCATTCATGTCATCCAGTCTCACCTCCAGGCGCCTGGCCGGCGCCGCCGGCGCGCTGCTTTGCGCCGCCAACGCCCAGGCCCAATCTCCCTCCGCGCCCGCTACCCTCGATCCTGTCACGGTCACGGCCTCTCGCACGGAACAGCCGCTGTCGCGCGCGCTGGGCGACGTCACCGTGATCGATGCCGACACCATCCAGCGCGCCGGGCAGAGCAGCATCGCCGAGCTGCTGCAGCGCGAGCACGGCGTGGACATCTCCACCAATGGCGGCCCCCAGACGACCACCAGCGTATTCCTGCGCGGCGCCAACAGCGGCCACACCGTGTTCCTGATCGACGGACAGCGCGTGGGCGGATCGACCTCGGGCATCATGGGGCTGGGCGCGGTCTCGCTGGCCGACGTGGAGCGCATCGAGATCCTTCGCGGCCCGGCCAGCGGCCTGTACGGTGCCGATGCGATCGGCGGGGTCGTCAACATCATCACGCGCCGCCCCGCCGCCGACGTGCCGCTGCAAGTGCGCGGCTCGGTCGGCCTGGGCTCCTGGAACACCCGCAAGGCCGACGCCGGCCTGTCCGGCAGCCAGGGCGGATGGACCTATTCGCTGTCGGCGGGCCATGCCCGCAGCGACGGCTACAGCGCCGCCAAGCCGAACAACCCCGGCGGCGTCTACAACCCCGACCGCGACGGCTACAAGCTCGAGCATGTGGCGGGCCGGCTCGGCTATGCCTGGCGGGAAGGACAGGAACTGGAAGCTTCGTTCTACCGCTCGCGGCTGAACGGCCAGTACGACGGAAGCCCGGCCTTCGACGACCGCAACATCCAGCGCATCGAAAGCTACGCCCTCGTCAGCCGCAACCGCATCAGCGACACCTGGTCCAGCCGGCTGAGCGTGGCGCGCACCGTGGACGACAACCTCAGCATCTACGCGCCCGGCGAACTGGGCCGCGGCGCCTTCCGCACCCGCCAGACGCTGTTCGCCTGGCAGAACGACATCGCGCTCTCGCCGTCGCAGTCCCTATCGCTGGCGGCCGAGCGCCGGGTCGAAGACGTGGACGGCACGACCCTGTTCGACCAGACCAACCGCATCACCAATTCGGCCGTGGGCGTCTATCGCGCCGACCTGGGCGCGCACCACGTGCAGGCGAACCTGCGGTACGACCACGTCGCCCGCTACGGCAGCCGCACCACGGGCGGCCTGTCCTACGGCTACGACCTGGCGCCGGGATGGCAGGTCACGGCCGCGGCCAACACCGGCTTCCGGCTGCCTACCTTCAACGACCTGTACTATCCGGTGTACGGCAATCCCGACCTGCGTCCCGAGACCTCGCGCAGCGTCGAGGCCGGCCTGCGCTACCGCCACGGCGGCACCGAGGCGGGCATCGTCGCGTATCGCAACAAGATCGAGAACCTGGTCCAATACCAGGGCTACACCCAGGTCGCCAACAAGGACGCCACCATCAAGGGCGTGACGCTGAGCGCCTCGCAGCGACTGGGGGCGACCGTCGTGCGGGGCAGCTTCGACTGGATGGATCCCAAGGACGACAATACCGGCCAGATGCTGGCGCGGCGGCCCCGGGCGGCGTTCAAGTTCTCGGCCGACCACCCGTTCGGTCCCTGGCGCATCGGCGCGGAATGGCTGGCCAGCGGCTACCGGATGGACACTTCCTACAACAGTGCCACGTTCGCCAACGAAACCACCCGCCTGGGCGGCTATAGCGTGATCAACCTGGTGGCCTCGTACGACATCAACCGGAAGACGCAAGTGCAGGTGCGATGGAACAACGTGACCGGCAAGGATTACGAACTGGTGCGCGGCTACGCCACGCCCGGCTCCAACGTGTTCGTCACCCTGAGCTACCGGCCTTGAGATCGCGGCCATGACGCGGCGCCGTTTCGTCACGTCCCCCCGCGGTTTGCCGGCACGGTTCGCGCTGGCCCTGCCGCTGGCCGCGTGCGCCGCCGCCCATGGCGCGCCGGTGCGCGACGACGCCGGCCGGGAGATCGTCCTGCCTGCACCGGCACGGCGCGTGATCGCGCTGGCTCCGCATGCGACGGAGCTCGTGTTCGCCGCCGGCGGCGGGCAGGCCCTGGTCGGCGTGGACCGCGACAGCGACTTTCCTCCGCCGGTGCGGGACCTGCCCAGGATCGGCGACGGCATGCGGCCCGATCCCGAGCGCCTCCTGGCGCTGCGGCCGGACCTGGTCGTGGCGTGGGCCTACGGCGGCCCCACCGCGGCCGGCGGCCTGCGCGCCGGCCTGCTGGGCCAGCTCGGCGTCGCCGTCTATTACAGCAGTCCCACGCGGCTGGCGGACATTCCGGACAGCATCGAGCGCCTGGGCGAACTGCTGGGCACGTCGGCGCAGGCCCGCGCCGCCGCCGCGCCCCTGCGCCGCCGGCTGGAGGACCTGGCCGCCCGGTATGCGGGCCGGCGTCCCGTGCGCGTGTTCTACCAGGTGGGCATCCAGCCCATGTACACCGTGAGCGACCGCGGCATCATCGGCGATGCCCTGCGCCTGTGCGGGGCGGTCAACGTGTTCGGGAACATGGCCGCCACCGCGCCGATGGTCGGCGCCGAAGGCGTGCTGCGAGCGAATCCGGAAGTCATCGTGATCGGCCAGTCGGGCAGGGAGGCCGAGGCGGCCCTGGAAGAATGGCGCGCTTTCGGCCCGGCGCTGGCGGCCGCGCCGGACCGCCTCTGGACGGTGGATCCCGATACCATGCACCGGCCCGGCCCGCGCATGATCGAGGCCACCGCGCGCTTGTGCGAACGCATCGACGAGGCCAGGCGGCACCCGCCGCACGGCGGCTCCGGGCAGCCCCGGGCACCCGGGCGGACGCTCCCCTGATGGCGCGCGGCAGCAACGCCATGCCGGGACGGCACGGGCCTGCGACGGAAGAAAAAAGGGGGCGGAGAAGAAGGAATGGCGCGCCCGGCTGGGATCGAACCAGCAACCCCTGCCTTCGGAGAGCAGTACTCTATCCATTGAGCTACGGGCGCGTAGCCGCCTATTGTACCTTGCCCGGACGATTTCGTCTTTTCTCTTCCCGCAACGCCCGCGCGGAGCCCTTCTTGCACGATCGCGCACCGCTTCGAAACCGAACATTGAACCCAGATACAGGGCTGCCGTTATAATCAGGCGTTTATGTGCGGGAAAGCAGCCGACCGGGAGGAGACAGGCGGCCGCGCATCCAGCGCAGTACAAGTATCAAAGCAAGCAGTCATCAAATCCCATAAACCGTCACGTGTCGGGCGTGCCCGGCCCATAGACTTGCAGGACTTGGCAATGAGCAACGCGCAGCATAACCACTCGGAAGAACATACATCGCCGATCAGGACGCCCCGCCAACTGATCACGGTGGTCATACTGGCTTTCCTCGTCCCCATCATCGTCATCCTGCTGCTCGTGAATTTCGTCGCCAGCGGCACCAAGTCCAACGCCGGCTCCGACGCGCAGACGCCGGAAGCCATCGAGGCCCGCATCAAGCCCGTGGGCGGCTTCGAGCTGCGCGACGCCAACGCCCCGCGCGTGTTCCAGACCGGCGAAGCGGTCTACAAGGCCGTATGCTCCACCTGTCATGCCGCCGGCGTGGCGGGCGCGCCCAAGTTCGGCGACAACGCCTCGTGGGCCAAGTTCATCGCCACCGGCTTCGACGCCATGCTGCAGGTGGCCATCCACGGCAAGGGCGCCATGCCGGCCAAGGGCGGCAACCCCGACCTGGACGATTTCGAGGTGGCGCGCGCCGTGGTCTACATGGCCAACCACAGCGGCGGCAATTTCAAGGAACCGGCCGAGCCCGCTCCCGCCGCGCCGGCCGCGGAAGGCCAGGCTCCGGCCGAAGCGGCGGCACCTGCTGCCCCGGCCGCTCCCGCGCCGCAAGCCGCCGCCCCCGCTCCGGCTCCTCAGGCCGCTGCCCCCGCTCCGCAGGCGGCCGCACCGGCCGCGGCTTCCACGGCCGACGGCAAGAAGCTCTACGATTCCACCTGTTTCGCCTGCCACGGCACGGGCGTTGCCGGAGCACCGAAGTTCGGCGACAAGGCGGCCTGGGCGAAGTACATCGCCACCGGCATGGACGCGATGGTCTCCGTGGCCATGCAGGGCAAGGGCGCCATGCCGCCGAAGGGCGGCGCGGCGAATGCGAGCGAAGCGGAAATCCGGGCCGCCGTCCAATACATGGTTGACGCCGCCAAGTAATCGGCCGCCTCCAAGCGTGAAGAATAAGCCCGGCTGTCCGCAGGCAGCCGGGCTGTTTTTTGTGGCCGCGCGGGATTTCTCCGGATCGAGGAGCCCGCGCTCCCCTCAGCGTGTGGCGGGCGACGCGATCCGCCGCGCTTCTTCTTCGCTCATGCCCAAGTATTCCCGCAGCACCGCTTCGGTGTCCTGGCCCAGCAGGGGCGGCGCATTGCGGTAGCGTACGGGCGTGTCGGAAAGCCGCAGGGGGCTGGCGACGGAAGGCGCGGTGCCGGCAAGGGGGTGCGGCAGGTCCAGGCGCAGGCCGCGAGCCTGGACCTGGGGGTCGTCGAAGGTCTGGTCGATGGTATTGATGGGACCGCAGGGCACGCCGACGGCCTCGAGCCGCTCGAGCCAGTAGTCGCGCGGTTTTTTCTCCATGATCCCGGCCAGTATGGGTACCAGCTTGTCGCGGTTGATGACGCGGTTGCTGTTGATGCTGTAGTCCGGATGCTCGGCCAGGTGGGGCGCCTCCAGCACGCCGCAGTAGGCGCGGAACTGCCCGTCGTTGCCAACGGCGACGATGAGATGGCCATCGGATGCGGCGAACACCTGGTAGGGCACGATATTCTGGTGGGCGTTGCCGGCGCGCCGGGGCGCGACGCCCGAGGTGAGGTAGTTGAGGGCCTGGTTGCCCAGCATGGCGACCACGCTGTCCAGCAGCGCGACGTCCAGGTGCTGGCCGAGGCCGCTGCGATGGCGCTCCTGCAGGGCTGCCAGGATGCCGACCGTGGCATACATGCCGGTGAGGATGTCGGCCACCGCCACGCCGGCCTTTTGCGGACCGGCGCCGGGCAGGCCGTCGCGCTCGCCGGTGATGCTCATGAAGCCGCCCAGTCCCTGGATCATGAAATCGTAGCCGGGACGCCGGGCATAGGGGCCGGTCTGGCCGAAGCCGGTGACGGAGCAATAGATCAGGCGGGGATTCACCGCCTTGAGCGAGGCGTAGTCCAGCCCGTACTTCGCCAGCCCGCCCACCTTGAAATTCTCGATCAGGATGTCGCATTTGGTCGCGAGCTCGCGCACCAGCCCCGCCCCTTCCGGCGTGGCGATGTCGAGCGCGACCGAACGCTTGTTGCGGTTGACGCTCAAGTAGTAGGCGGCCTCCGCGGTATCCCGGCCCTCGGTGTCCTTCAGGAACGGCGGCCCCCAGCCGCGCGTGTCGTCGCCGCTGCCCGGCCGCTCGATCTTGATCACCTCGGCGCCCAGATCGGCCAGGTTCTGGGTACACCACGGACCGGCGAGCACGCGCGTCAGGTCGAGGACGCGAATGCCGGCCAGGGGGGAAGAACGTTCGGTCATTGTTCTGCTCTGTTTTGGTGGGGGAATGCCGGAGACCGGCGACCGCAATGCAGTTCGTAAGCTTACCCCAGCCCTCGCAGCGACCGCCGGGAACAAATGCCGATGCGGGCGGCGCGGTGCCCGCATCGGCGATACGTCGGCGGCCCTCCCCCGCTTTCCGCCTTCAGTCCATCCGGCACTCCCCGGCGTAGGAGTCGCGGCTGCGTTCGAAAATGACGCCCTTGCTGGCAAGCGCCGCCTGTCCGTCGCGCCCCTTGATCACGTCCACCCGATAGAACGGCGAGATGGGAAATTGGTTGGTGTTGAACGCGAAATACCCGCGCACGGATTGGAAGTCGGCAGCCTTCAACGCCGCGCGGAACGCCGCCTTGTCGTCGACGTTGCCTCCCGTGCGCCGCAACGCCGACGCGATGAGGCGCGCGGCATCGTAGGATTGCGCCGCGTACAGCGACGGCTCGCGGCCGTACTTCTTGCGGAAAGCCTGGACGAATTCCCTGTTGGCCGCATTGTCGAGGTCGGGGGCGTAGGGAGAACTCGTTACCGCGCCCAGCGCCACCTCGCCCAGGGCCGGCAGCGTAGAGCCATCGATGGTTGATACCGAGACCATCGGGATCTTCGTCATCAGCCCCGCCTGCTGGTACTGCTTGGTAAAGTTCACGCCCATTCCGCCGGGATAGAAGGTATAGATCGCGTCCGGCCTGGCGGCGGCCACGGTGGCAATTTCCACGGAGTAGTCCGGCTGGTTCACGGCGCTGAAGCGTTCCCCCACGATCTCGCCCTTGTAATTGCGCTTGAACCCTTCCATCGCGTCCTTGCCCGCCTGGTAGTTCGGCGCCAGCAGATAGACCCGCTTGACGCCCATGCGGTTGGCCAGTTCGCCCGCCGCCTCGTGCAGCTGGTCGTTATTCCATGACGTGGAGAAAAAATAGGGGGAACAGCCCTTTCCCGTAATGGGCGTGGGCCCGGCATTGGATCCGACCAGGAATACCTTCGCGGAGGTGATCGGGCGATGGACCGCCATCATGACGTTGGAGAACACGATGCCGGTGACGATGGAGACCCGGTCCCGATCGAGCAGTTGGCGGGCAATCTGCACGCCCTTCTCCGGCTTCATCTCGTCATCCTCGCGCAGGATCTTGACCTCGACGCCGCCGAGCCTGCCGTTTTCCTGGTCCACGGCCAGCATGAAGCCGTCGTACTGGTCGACGCCCAGCGCCGCGCCCGGCCCCGAAAGCGTCGACAGGAAGCCGATTCTTACCGGCGCCGCCGCGGCGGTACCGCCGAGCAGCAGGGTCGCCAGAACGATTGATCGCATAGCGCGCATGGTCATGCTCCCGTTGCTTCGCTGGCCGCCTCGGCGGCAATCATCCGCTTGACCGCGCGGCGCATGTGGACCCGGGCGGCGTCGGAAACGATGTCGATCAGGCCCTGCTCGCCGCGGGCGGTCAGCATGGCCTGCTGGGCCTCGACGATGGCCTTGTCCTCGCGGAATGCGGTGTCGATTTCATGAAAGAGCGCATCGGTCGCGCCGGGGTCGTCCTGCCTGTAGCCGTTGGCGGCCGACCAGAAATAGAAACAGGTCGTGTCGGTTTCCGGGGTCAGTCCATGGAAGATGCGCAGCGAAAACCCGGGCTGGTTCCGGTTTTCGACGGCGCCCTTGCCGCTGTCGATGCCCCCGGTCCACTGCAGCACCGCTCCGGGCGCGATGTACTGGAATTCCATCCAGCGATCGATGCGTTCGGCCAGGGGCACCGCCTTGGCATAGGTGGGAGGCGGCGCGGAGTCCATCAGCCAGCGGATGAAATGCAGGCCGTCGTCCGTCGGCGTCACCGTCATCTTGGCTTCCACGTGCGCCTTGGGATTGCCGCCTATGGTGTTCTTGTGCACGAAAGCCAGGTGGGTCAGGTCCATGAGGTTGTCCACCAGCAGCATGTAGTTGGCCTTGACGTGGTAGACCTGGCACTTGTGCGGCCAGCGGGCATGATCGTTGTGGAACGGATAGGGAACGATCTTGCCCGGGTCCGCGCGGTCCGGCTCTCCCATCCATATCCATATCAGCTCGTCCCGCTCGACCACCGGGAATGCCTGGACCCGGGCCTTGGGCGGAATCGAGGCCTGTCCGGGAATGCGGATACAGGCGCCGGCGGTGTCGAACACCATGCCGTGATAGCCGCATTCCAGCCCTTCCGGCACGACTTGCCCGAATCGCAACGGTGTGCCGCGATGGCAACAGCGGTCGAGAAGCGCCGCCGGCTTGCCCGTGCCGCGATCCCGGAACAGCACGACAGGAACGCCACACAGGGTGCGGGCGAACGGCACGGGCCCGATTTCGTGCGCCCAAGCGGCGACATACCAGGCGTTTTTGACGAACATCTCGCCTCCTTTGATGGGTGTGGGAGTTTGCGCTGTGTGCACGCCATTGTTTTTTTAATTTCTATTCAGCGTATACGCAAAAAACTAAAAACACAATTTATTGCCTATTTTTTACGCATAAACCCCTATTAACGTATACTTCACGTATTCATTCCCCGTTCTAGAGACGTTCTGCACCATAATTGCGGACTCGCTCGCCCTCCTCTCCTATGGAAACCGATCCCAACCTGTCGCAAACCGAAAGGGCCGTCTATGGACTGCGCGGCTTGATCGTCCAAGGCAAGCTCAAGCCAGGCGACCGGGTCCTCGAACAAACCCTGGTCGATGCGTTCGGCGTTTCGCGCACGCCGGCACGCGCGGCCATGCAGCGCATCTGCGAAGAAGGGCTCATTTCCACCCTGCCCTCGGGCGGCTATGTGGTTTCCAGCTTCACGGAAGACGACGTCTTCGATGCGATCTCCATCCGCGGCACGCTGGAAGGCATGGCCGCGCGCATGGCGGCCGAGAAGGGCGCGCCGCCGCGCGTACTCAAGGCCATGCACGAATGCGTGAAGGAACTGGACGCGGTCGTGGCCGCGCCCGACGTGGCCGCTCGCCAGAACGATTACGTGGTGCTCAACGACCGGCTGCACGACCTGATCTGCAGCGCGGCGCAAAGCCCCATGGTCACGCGCGCTTTGCAGCGGCTGGTGGCCATTCCCTTTTCGGTCAACAACTCGTTCACCGACGTTCCTCCGTCGGCCGAGGCCGGGGTACGCGAGATCCTGTGCGGCGCCCAGGAGCAGCATCGCAACATTGTCGAGGCCATCGAGAACCGCGAGGGCACGCGCGCGCAGGCGCTGATGATCGAGCATTCGCGCTCGACGTGGAAATACCTCAACCTGATGCTGCACCTGCCGGAACCGGTGGCGCTCCCCGGCGGACTGGAAGCCGCGCTGCGGGCACGGCGCGCCTGAGCGGCGCAAGACCGCTCACGCGTCGTTCATCGCCAGCGAATCGGCGACCTGGGGCGCGATCATCAGGGAACGCCACATTACGGCGCAGTAGCCGCTCCTTCCTTCCGGCGATCACGCCGGACACGGGTTCCTGCCTTTGAGTCCGGGACGCCGCAGGGCGCGCCTATGCGGTTTATCCCTCTATCGCTCCATAATAACTAGTAGTATAGTTTACTGATCTACTAGCAAAGACGGCCGGACAAGCACCCGCCGCGCGCCCGTGCGGCGCAAGAAGGAGACGACCTTGCAGCTCTACCATTCGTGGCGCGCCGCCCTCGCCGCGCTGGCCCTGGTGTGCGCCGCCCCCGCGCACGGTGAAGACTTCCCGGCGCGGCCGATACGCCTCCTGACCCCTTATCCCGCCGGCCTGACGCCGGATGTCGCCACCCGCATCCTGGCCGAAAAACTGGGCAAGCTCTGGGGCAAGCCGCTCGTCATCGAAGCCAAGCCGGGCGCCAATGGTTTTCTGGCGCTGGGCGCCGCCAGGCAGGCCGCGCCGGACGGCTACACCTTGCTGGTGGTGGGCGATGCCCACATGACGACCAACCCCAAGCTGCTGTCCTCCGTCCCCTACGATCCGCAAAAGGATTTCGAGCCGGTATCGCTCTTCTTCCGCGCGCCGTTCCTGTTCTACACTTCGGCCTCGGCGCCCTATGCGTCCATGCGCGACCTCATCGAGGCGGCGCGCAAGGATCCGAAGAAAATCACCTACGGCACTCCCTACGTGGGCAGCCCGGCCCATTTCGGCGGCGCCATCCTGGCGCAGGCCACCCAGACCCGGATGATGCCGGTGCACTACAAGGAAGGCGCGCAGATCTACACCGCGGTCTCGAACGGCGACATCAGCTTCAGCGTGGCCACCATCGGCTCGGGCCTGCCGCTGGTCAAGGCCGGAAAAATGAAGATGCTGGCCACCGCTTCGAAGGAGCGGCTGGCCGACTATCCCCAGGTGCCTACGGTCCGGGAATCGGGCGGCCCGGACCTGGTCGTCGAGACCTGGGTCGGCCTGGTCGCGCCCGCGGGCACGCCGCCCGCCATCGTCCAGAAGCTCAACGCCGGCATCGCGCAGGTCCTGAAGGACCCGGAGCTGGTCGAGAAATTCGCCGCGCTCGGCATCGCGCCGCAAAGCAGCACCCCGGCCGAACTGGCCACGCGGGTGCGCGACGAACTGGTCGAAGTGGAAACGCGCATCAAGCGCCTGGGCATTACCATCGAATAGCGGCCCTGGAGGGCGCGGGGGCCGCGCCTACTTCAACCGCATGTGCACCCGCACGAAATCGCTGCGGAACAGCCCTTGCGACTCGTACATCAGGACCTCGTCCTTGTCGAACACCGAGCGGGTAACCACCATGATGGCGGTGTTCACCGGCACGTCGAGCAGCTGGGCCACCTCGAAATCGGCATTGCTGGCCTGTATGGTCTGCTCGGCGCGGCCGATGCGGTTGCCCGAGTGATTCTGTATCAGCTGCATGGGCACGGGCGAATTGAATGCCTTCTTGCCGATTTCGCGGAAAATCGTGCGCTCCACGTAGGAGTCGCCGACGAAATAAGGGATGTGGTTGTGCTTCTGCAGCCGGCGCAGATGCTGGTAGCCGTCGGGCGAGAGCGTGCCGCCGTGGTGGTTGATCGATTGCGGCCGCATGACGGTACTGGTTTCCAGCCACTCGATCTGGATGTCGGGAACGTGGTTGACCAGGGTGTCCCAGCTGGTGGGGATGTCGTAGAACACCTCGCTCTGCGGGCGCCGCAGCACGAAGGTTCCCCGGCCCCGGTAGCGGCCGATCAGGCCCTCGGCCTCGAGAAAACCGATCGCATGGCGGATGGTCGCGCGCGCCACGCCCTCTTCGCGCGCCAGTTCGTCCAGCGAAGGAATCTGCTGGTCGACCGCCCATTCCCCCGATTCGATGCGCTTCCTGAACGCCATTACCAGCTTGACGTAGATAGGGGTGCCTACTTGTGCCAGGTTCGCGATGGCGGTCGACGAGGTCGTGCGCGATGCGGAGGGCGGAGGCAGCGTCATAGGATGGTTATGCTGGTTGACTAGATGTTTATTCTATCAGCGCCTCTTCCCCTGATACGCGCGCGGGCACGGGTCGGGCGGCCTCATCCGTGGGCTATATTCGTCGGTTGTTCCGCCAACGTGCTTGCCCCATGAGCCTCGAATCCGTCCGCACCTTCCTCGCCGCCAAGGCGCCCGACATCTCCATCATCGAACTGGAACAAAGCACCGCGACCGTCGAACTGGCGGCGCGGCACCACGGCGTCGAGCCGGGGCAGATCGCCAAGACCCTGTCGCTGCGAGCGGGTGATCGCGAGGTGCTGGTGGTCACGCGAGGCGACGCCCGGCTCGACAACAAGAAGGCCAAGGCGGTGTTCGGCGGACGGGTGAAGATGCTGTCCGCCGACGAAGTGGTGGCCGTTACCGGCCATCCGGTAGGCGGCGTGTGCCCCTTCGGGCTCGCCCGGCCGCTGCCCGTGTATTGCGACGTCTCGCTGCGGGCCTATGACCAAGTGCTGCCCGCCGCCGGCTCCACGCACAGCGCGGTGCGCATCGATCCGCTGCGCATGGCGCAGCTGGTCGAGGCGGAATGGGTGGACGTCTGCCAGGCGGCCGCCTGACGGCCCGCCGGCGGGCCCCCTTGCGGGCCGGCCTACTTCAGGTCGGTGTGGATCTCGACGAAGTCGCCGCGGAAGATGCCCAGCGATTCATAGACCAGCATGCCCTCGCGGTCGAGGACCGACCGCGTCACCTGGATGACCGGGGCCCCTGACGTCAGGTCCAGGAGGCGGGCGGTATCGAGGTCCGCCACGCTCGCGCGGACGGTCTGCTCGGCATGGCCGATGCCGCCCGGCAGCCGGGCATCGAGGATCTTCAGCGGGATGGGCTTGGCGAGCACGTCGGCGCCGATGGCCTCGTATACGTTTTTCTCGATGTAGGTATGGCCGATGCCATAGGGAATGCGGTGGCGCAGCAGCCGGCGCTTCAAGGCCTGGTAGGCCTCGCCGAGCCTGGCGCTCGCGTGGACCGAGGCCGGCGGCTGCGCGCATTCGTGGGTCTCCAGCCATTCGACCTCGATGTCGGGCTGCGCGCCGGTGAGTTCGTCCCAGTTCATCGGGATGCGATACCAGATGTTGGACTGGGGCCGCGCCATCACGAAAGTGCCGCGGCCACGGTAGCGCCCGACCAGCCCTTCGGCCTCCAGCATGCCGAGTGCGTGCCGGACGGTAACGCGTCCCACGCCGAATTCCTGCATCAGTTCGTCGAGCGAGGGAATGCACTCGTTCAGCGGCCAGGTGCCGTTCTCGATGCGCTGGCGGAACAGCGCGAAGAGCTGGGCGTACATCGGCAAGCCGCCGCGCGCGCCATTGCCCGCGGCGCCGCGGGCGGCGGAATCGGTATCGGCGGTCTGCCGTCGTGCTGATGCCATGGGACGAATCATCTGCCGGGAAGGATGCGCGCAAGACGCAAACGCGTATTGTGCCGGGGCGCCCGGCGCGCTGGCAATCGCATGCGGATGCCGGTCAAGGCGCCAGCGCGATCACGTCCAGGACATAGTGCGCGTTGCCGCCCGGCGCCGCATTGGCGTCGGCCACGCCCACCGCCAGCCGGGCGGGCGGATCCTCTGGGAAGAACTCCATCCAGGCTCGATGGAAGGCCTGGCGCGCCTCGAGATCATGCAGGTAGAGCGTCACCTTCACCACGTGCCGCCGCGTCGCGCCGGAGGCGGCCAGCACCGCCTCGAGATTGCGCAGCGCCTGGCACGCCTGTTCGTAGGGATCGTCCGGCATGCGGTTGGTGGCCGGGTCGCGTCCGCGTATGGCCGACAGGAACAGGAAACCGCCCGCGCGCACCCCGGGCACCATGCCGGCCATGCGCTCCGGCGCGTCGGGCGACTGCGGCATGGTCCGCCTATCCATTGAGGAACTCCCGGATGATGGCGGCGGCGCGGTCCGGCGCGTCGGTCTGCACCTGGTGGCCGGCGCCCTCCACCCATTCGATGCGCGCATCGGGCAGCATCTCGGCCAGGGCGCGTCCGGTGGCCGGCACGGCGAAGGTATCGTCGGTGCCCCACAGGATGAGGGTGGGGATGCGGCGCGTGAGCGCGGGCAGCGCCTCCTGCCATTGCGTCTGTAGCTTGAGCACGGGGTCATTGCGCACGAAATCGATGCCCTGCGCCATGCGCCGGAAGGCCTCGAGCGCGCCGGGCCGCGTGGCGGCGCGCTGGCGATCGTCGATGAGCTGGTCGGTGATGCGCGACTTGTCGATGATTAGCGCCTCCAGGAGGCGCTTCATCCCTTCCCGGCTGCCGTCGTAGCCCATCAGCGCCCGCATCGCTTCGTTGGGCTCCTGCTTGATGCCCATGGACGTGGCGATGGTGAGCGACGACACGATGATCAGCTTCTCGACGCGGTCCGGATGCAGCATGGCGTAGTACGCCCCCGACCACGCGCCTTGCGAATTGCCCAGCACGCTGAATTTGTCGAGACAGAGGGCGTCGACGAAATCGGCGGTATGGGCGGCGCGGCTGATGAGGCCATACGGCGTGGGCACGCTGGTGTCGGTCAGGCCGAAGCCGCCGATGGAATCAGGCGCGACCACGCGGAAGTCCCGGCCCAGCAGCGGCAGCACGGGCCCCATGCCCGACGCGCCCGACGAACCGGCGCCGCCGCCGTGCAGCGCGACCAGCGTCCTGCCGTCATGGCCGGCCTCCGAATAATGCGTGCGCACGCCATTGGCCAGCACCCAGCGGGAACGTATGTCGGTGTCCTTCATGGTCGATGTCTCCGTTCGATGTAATGAAAAAGGTTCGCGTAGGGGGATGCCGAGTCCGCGCGCCCGGTAGGCCTGCACGTAGCTCAGGCCCAGCGTGCCGGCAAAATTGCGTATCAGGAGCGGATGCACGCCCCATTCGTACAAGGTAGCGAGGTCGCGCTCGCGCAGCGTGCGCCGCTCCTCCTCGTCCAGGCCGTAGCCGTCGAAGGCGTCGGCGGCATCCGCCTCGAGCGCCGCCTGCAGGGCGGGCTCCTTGTCGAAGCGGAAGAGGAATCTTTCCAATCCGGCGCGGCTCATCGATGTTCCCTCCCGCGCTCCGCATCCTTCCCAGGGACGAAAGCGCTCATGACTCGAGCTCCGTCACCGCGATGCCGGTCACCCATGCGCCGACGGGCTCGTAGGCCAGCACGCGCGCAGCGCGGGCACGCGCCGCGCCCGCCGCCAGCAGCCAGTTGCGGATCTCGGCCGCCCCGTTGCCGGCGCTGCGCACCACCTCGTCCGCATCCCAGGCGGCGATGTGGTCGAAGCGGCCCGCCGAATAGTGCTCGAGGAAACGGCGGTCGAACGCCTGGTTGATGTGTCCGGTCTCGGGCATGCCGACCCAATGGCTGAGCCCGCCGGTGCCGATGACGGCGACGCGCGGCGCGAGCGTCTGGCGCCGCAGCGCCTCGCCCATCGCCCGCCCGAATGCCAGGCAGCGGTCCAGGCGAGGCAGCGGCTCCACCGTGCAATTCACGTATATGGGCAGGACGGGCGCGTCCCAGCCGGCCAGCAGCAACTGCAGCGGGCACGAGAAGCTGTGGTCAAGCGGCAGCTCGCGCGCGCTGGCGGCGTCGAAGCCCGCCGCCACCAGGTCCGCATGCACGGCCTCGCCCAGGCCCGCCACGCCCGCGTAATCGCGCTTGGGCACGCCGAATTCGCCATGGCCGGGAAAATGCGTGCCGGTGCCGACGGCGAACAGCGGCAAGGCGGCGTAGTCGAAGGTCAGGAAGTGGTCGGTGGCCGCCACCACGATCACGTCGGGCCGCGCCGCCTTCAACGAGGCGGACAACGCTGCGAATCCGGCGAATACCCGCTCGGCCCGTGCCAGGTCGTCGGGATCGCCCTTGGGCGCGCGCATCATCGCGCCCGTATGGGCGGTGGCCGCGGCCCAGACGATCTCGCTCATCGCCCCGCCCCCGCATCCAGGTGGCGATGCAGGAACGCCACGAAGCGCGCATAGGTCAGCGCGGCGGCTTCGGGCGAATACCGGTCCAGCGTGCTGTCCATGTACGCGTGGCGCGCGCCGGGATAGACGTGGAACTCCACCGGCTGCGGCGATTCCGCGTCGAGCGCGGCCTTGAGCGCCCGCGTCTGGTCCATGGGGATTGCCTCGTCGGCCTCGCCGAAATGCAGCTGCATCGGGCTCTGGATGCGCGGCGCCAGGGCGATGCGCGAGCGCTCGCGGCCGTCCGGCGCATAGGCCGCCGGCACCACCGGCAAGGCGTACAGCACCACCGCGCAGGCCAGGTCTTTCGTCTGTGCCGCCCAGGCCAGCACCGTGCCGCCGCCCAGGCAGTAGCCGATGGCGCCGATGCGGTCAGGCGCCACGCGCGGGTGCGTGCGCAGCCATGCCAGCGCGGCTTGGCAATCGGGCACGACCACTTCGTCGCGGGCGGCAATGAAAGCCTTGCTGCGCCGCTCTTCGGCGGTGGTGTAGTCCTGGGGCGGGCGCCCGCCTATGCGGCTGTACGGATCCACCGTCAACACGATGAAGCCTTCGGCCGCCAGGCGCCGGGTCTCCTCTTGCCGGTGTCCGGTCACGCCCAGGTTCTCCGGCGCGCACACCACCGCGCCCAGCACCTCGTCGCCATCGGGTTCGGCCAGATAGCCGCGAACCTGGTCGCCGCCGCTGGGGAAGGTCACCCAGCGGCCCTGGCTCGTCCTCGTCGTCATGCTGCCTCCTCGCGCGCGCTCATGCCGCCACTTGTATGTCGAACAACGATGCCTCGCCCTTGCGCCGCACCTCCACGTCGAGCAGGGTCGCGCAATGCGGGCAGGCATGCTGGACCACTTCGAGATCGTGGTGGATGCGCACGCGCGGACCGAGCTCTTCGGCCGCGGCCAGGTGATGGCGTGCGTAGTCCTTCCAGTTCTCCGCAGCCGGCGCGATGGCGTTGTCGCACTGGTTGCAGACCAGGTAAGGGGTACCGGCCTCGCGCACGATGCGCGCCACGTCTCCGACGATGGCGACCGGCTCGGCCCGCGCCACCGCGGGCCGGGCCGCCAGCGTCTTGTCCGCCGGCCAGGCCAGCCGCCGCCGGCGGATCGCGGCGCGCGCCGCCTGGGTGGCCGCCTCGTCGGCAACGCCGTCCCGGATCACCACGCCGAAGATGCGCTCGGCCACCAGCGCCGAGAAAGCGCCCGCCGCGACGTCGCCGGCGACGCTTGCCGCAGGCCGCGCCAGCGGATCGCCCCAGCCGCCGCCGGCGGTGGGGTTGCACTCGTACACGTCGTCCTTGCCGAACTCGAATTCGGGCGGCTTGGCGTTGAACTCGACGGCTTCGCCTTCGAGCCCGTCCATGCGGTCGGGAAAGACGCCGTCGGCCAGCAGTTGCCGGATATTGGTGTGCCGCAGGAAACGCCGATGATTGCAGCCGCTGGGATAGCCGCCGAACAGGCCGCGCGAGGTGGGCGACTCGTAGCCGTGGCAAGCCACCAGCGATTCGACTTCGTCCACGCCGTGCAGCACGAAGGCCGCCCCGGCGGCCTGGCCGCCCACGTTGCGGCCGGCGCCCGAGCTGTCGGTAACGATGCGGCGGTACATGTAGAGCACCGGCAGCTTGAGTTCGGTGGTCTCGACGTTGGGTGCGCGGCCGGCGGTGATGTTGCGCTGGCCCGATACGTTCACGCCGTCGCGGTGCGCATAGGCGCCGCCGCCGGACAGCATCACCTCGAGGATGGGCGCGGTAGCGGGTTCGCCGTACTGGTTCTTGCCATGGATGTGGAACAGGTCCGGCCCGCTGGCCGGCGCGGCCTGCGCCTCGGCAAGGTAGTCCGGATGCGTGGCCATCAGCTTGGAGATGACCTCGGTGGTCGTGACCTCCACCAGCCACATCGCTCCCAGCGGCCCCTGGCTGCACGGCGCGGGGAACTTGCACGAGACGATGGACCCTTCGTGCGCGAGCACTTCCAGCGGCCGCAAGAGTCCTTCATTCCACGGCAGGTCGTAGGCGATCACCGGCAGGATGCCGGCATAGACGCCGGCCAGCAATCCGGTGCGCGTGGCGTTGACGAAGCCCGGCGCCTGCGGATCGGACCCGGTGTAGTCGAACTCGATGCGGTCGCCCCGCTTGCGCAGCTCGACGTGGATCTTGTAGACCTTGTTCTCGAAGCCGTCGTGGTCCAGGAAGGCCTGGGCGCGGAACACGCCGTCGGGCAACTCCTTGAGCCGGTTGCGCATCTTGGTCTCGGACAGGGTCATCATGCCGTCCATCACCGTCAGCACGGTATCGACGCCGTACTTGGCGATAGTATCCAGGACGCTTTTCACGCCTATGTTGTTGGCCGCCATCAACCCCTTCAGGTCCAGGCTGATGTTGGTGGGCAGGCGCGACATGCCGGTGATGAAATTGAGCACGTCGCTGCGCAGCTCGCCGCGGTCGATGATCTTGACCGGCGGGATCAGCATGCCCTCCTGCCGGATGTCCTTGGCCATGGACGCGAAGCTGCCCGGCACCATGCCGCCCACGTCGAGCTGGTGGGCGCAGGCGCCGGTCCAGCCGATGCGCTTGCCGTCCACGAAGATGGGCGCCAGCACGCCCACGTCGGGGCAGTGCAGCGCGCCCTTGTGCGGGTGGTTGACAATGAACATGTCGCCAGGATTGATGCCGACGGTGTCTTCGCAATCCTCGATCACGTGCTTGACCATCAGCGACAGCGAGGCGGCGTGGAAGGTCACCGTCTTGCCCATGGTGACCACTTCGCCGAAGGCGCGATATAGCCCGGTGTTGAAGTCGGTGGCCTCGTTCACCAGCGCCGACCCCGACACCGACGCCAGCGTGGCGGCCTGCTCGTCGGTGATCGACAGCAGCCGGTGCCGGATCACCTCGAAGGTGATCGGGTCGACCTCCTTGGCCGTGTATTCATAGACCTGATGCATGGTTGTCTCGATCCCGTTATTGATTGCGCGCAATGGAAATCACGAAGTTGCCGTAGGGCTCCATCTCGGCCGTCTGGCCGGGGCCGACCACGATGGTGGTGTCGGGCCGCTCGATGATGCAGGGCCCCTCGATCGCGTGGCCCGGCCCCACGTCTTCGCTGCGGTAGATGTCGGTGCGGATGAAGCCATGGCCGTAGAAGTAGACCTGGCGGTCGGAGACCGGCCGGTTCGAGCGGCCGCCGCCGTCCACCTGGCGCGGCATGGGCTTGATCACGGGGGAGGTGCCTTCCACCCGCACCACGGTGAACTCCACGCCCGAACTGCGCAGCGCGGTGTTCTTGCCGTAGATGCGCTCGTACTGGACCTCGAACGCGTCCACCAGCGCGTCCACGTCGGCGGCCTCGAGCTCGCCCGCCGGGACCTCGACGCCGATCTCGTGCACCTGCTGGCGAAAGCGCATGCCGATGTAGCGATGGATGGTCACGTCGTCGCCCAGCGCTTCGCGCGCGCGCCCCTCGATCTGGGCAAAGCCTTCGTTCAGCGCGGCGATGTCGATGTGGTCGGACGCGCGCTTGAAGCGCGCCGGCGCATGCTGGCCCACCGCCAGCGAGAACGACCGGTGGCGATCGCCCGTCACGGTGCCGTAGGCCGAGTGCGCCGGCCCGGTATTGGGCACGACCACCTTGCCGATGCCGGCCACCTCGGCGTATTGGTGCGCATGGGTAGCGCCCGCCCCGCCGTAGGCCATCAGCACGAAATCGCGCGGATCGTAGCCGGCACGCAGCGTGACGCGGCGCAGGAGGTCGGCCATCTGGTTGTTGGCCACTTCGCGGATGCCGGCCGCCGCCTCTTCCACGCTCATGCCCAGCGGCTCGGCCACGTGCTTGCGCACCGCCTCGCGCGCGGCCTCGACGTCCAGGCCCATGCGCCCGCCCAGGAAGTAGCGCGGATCGATGATGCCCAGCACCACGTCGGCGTCGGTGATGGTGGGTTCGACCCCGCCGCGCCCATAGCAGGCCGGTCCCGGCGTGGACCCGGCGCTTTCCGGGCCCACGGTCAGATGGCCGTCCTGCACGCGGGCGATGGAACCGCCGCCCGCGCCGATGGCGGTGACCTTGATGGACGGCAGGGCCACGTGGAAGCGCCCCACTTCGCGCACGGTTTCCAGCAACGGCTGGCCGTCCACGATCAGGCCCACGTCGAAGCTGGTGCCGCCCATGTCGGCCGTCAGCACATTGCGATAGCCCAGCAGCTCGCCCAGCTTCTGCGAGGCCAGCACGCCGCCGGCGGGCCCCGAAGTCAGCAGGTTGGCGGCCTGGAACGCGGCCTCGGCAGCCGGCAGCACCCCGCCGCCCGACTCCATGATCGAGATCGGCCCCGTGAAGCCGAAGCGGCGGATCGCGCCTTCCAGCCCATTGATGTAGCGGTGGATGACCGGGCCGAGGTAGGCGTTGATCGAGGTCGTGGACGTACGCTCGTATTCGCCGATGATGGGCACCAGCAGCGAGGAGGTGGTGACGAACAGGCCCGGCGCTTCCTCGTCCACCAGCTCCGCCAGGCGGCGCTCATGCGCGGGATTGCGGAACGACCACAGCAGGCTGATGGCGATGGCCTCCACGCCGGCGTCGCGCAGCTCGCGTATGGCCTGGCGCGCCTGCGCCTCGTCCAGCGGCACGATGACCTCGCCCTTGTAGTCGACCCGCTCGACCACGCCTTTGATCAGGCCGAGCGGCACGATGGGATCGGGCACGCGGCGCTTGGAGAAATGCGAGATCTCGTGCGTCGGCATGCCGATCCACCCGCCCATGGCACGCTGGATGCGCAGCGTGTCCTCGAAGCCGCGCGTGGTGAGCAGGCCCGTCTTCGCACCCTTGCGTTCGATGAACGCGTTGGTGGCGGCCGTCGTGCCGTGCGAAAAGTATTTCAGTTCCGCCACCAGCCGGTCGGCCGGAATGCCCAGCTCCTCGGCCGCCAGCTTCATGGCGTCCAGCACGCCGCGCGTGCGGTCATCTGGCGTGGTCAGCGCCTTGAAGATGCGCACCTCGCCGTCGTCGGACAGAAGAACGAGGTCGGTGAACGTCCCTCCGATATCCGTACCAATGTAAGACACGAGTCTTTCCTCCAAATGCCGCCCCGCGGGGCGATCGGGTCGCCGGAAGGCGGGCCGGCCATGCCGGGACCGCCGCTTCCGAATCTGGCGCCATTAGACTCCGAAAAACATTCTATGTATAGAACTATAGAATGTTAAAAGTCTAGGTAATTACCCTTTATGGACCGGACATTGCCAGGCCGCCGAATCGCTCGAGCACGCTCATGGGTCAAGCAGGAACGCAGTGTCTCGCAGCCGGGAATCCTGCGCGGTCGATGGCGGTTTCTCGCAACGATCGGCCTCGGCCGCCAAGGGAAAGATCAGGGCTTGTTGCGGACTGCTAGTCCTTCTTCAACAACGACTTCAGCCGGTCCAGCCTTTCCTTCGCGCTGAGCCCCGGCGTGGCGTCGGCGACCTTGTCGTCTTCCAGCCCCATTTCCTTGATGAAGCGCGACGGCTCGCGGGCGATGTCCTCGCGGCCGCGCTTGCGCTTCTTGCACCAGGTGACGTTGAGCGTGCGGCGCGCGCGCGTGATCCCCACGTACATCAGGCGCCGCTCTTCCTGCACCCGGGCCTCGAACGATTCGGCGGCCTTAGCCGGGTCGCCTTCCTCTTCGTCCTTGCCGAGGTGAGGCAGCAGCCCTTCCTCGGCGCCGACCAGGAACACGTGCGGATACTCCAGCCCCTTGGAGGCATGCAGCGTGGACAGGCGCACCAGGTCGGGATCCTCGTCGTCGCTTTTCTCCAGCATGGTGATGAGGGCGATGTGCTGGACGAGCTCCATGAGGGTCATCTTGTCTTCCTCGGCCTTGCGCTTGAGCCAGCCGAGCAGGTCGAGCACCGTCTGCCAGCGCGTCTGGGCGCCGCGCTCGTCGAAGTGGTCGTAGAGGTAGCGTTCGTAGCCGATTGCCCGGACCAGGTCGTCGAGGATCTCGGACGCGGTTTCGCCGGAAGGGGCGCCATCGCCCTTCGCAGCGCCGGCGCGCCACTGCATGCGGTTGATGAATTCGCAGAACTCGCGCAGCGGCGCAAGCTGGCGCGGCTGCAGGCGCTGCTCGAGCCCGGTTTCGAATACCGCGGTGAACAGCGGGATCTCGCGCTCGCCGGCGTAGGTGCCGAGCGCCTCGAGCGTGGATTGCCCGACGCCGCGCTTGGGCGTGGTGATGGCGCGGATGAAGGCCGGGTCGTCCTCGTCGTTGGCGATGAGCCGCAGGTAGGCCATGATGTCGCGCACCTCGGCCTTGTCGAAGAAGCTCTGGCCGCCCGAGACCATGTAGGGAATCTTCAGGTTGCGCAGCGCCTGCTCCAGGATGCGCGCCTGGTGGTTGCTGCGATAGAGGATGGCGAAGTCGCGCCAGTCGGCCTTGAGCTCGAAGCGGGCGGCGGAAATGCGCATGGCGACGGACTCGGCCTCGGCTTCTTCGTCGTCCATCGGAATGACGGCGATCGGGTCCCCGACGCCGAGGTCGGACCACAGCTTCTTCTCGAACAGCTTGGGGTTGTGCGCGATCACGTTGTTGGCCGCGGCGAGGATGCGCTGCATCGACCGGTAGTTCTGTTCGAGCTTGATGACCCGCAGGTGAGGATAGTCGGTGGTGAGCTTGGCGAGGTTCTCGATGGTGGCGCCGCGCCATGCGTAGATGGCCTGGTCGTCGTCGCCGACGGCGGTGAACATGGCGCGCGGGCCGGTCAGCAGCTGCACCAGCCGGTACTGGCAGGCATTGGTGTCCTGGTATTCGTCCACCAGCAGATAGCGCAGGCGCGATTGCCAGCGCTCGCGCGCCTCGGGGTCGGCCTCAAGCAGCCGGGCGGGCAGCCGGATCAGGTCGTCGAAATCGACCGACTGGTACGAGCGCAGGGTGGCGTTGTAGCTGCGGTAGACCCGCGCGGCGTCGCGTTCGCTTTCGGTCGACGCGCAGCGCTCGGCCTCGTCGGGCTCGATCAGCGCGTTCTTCCACAGCGAAATGGCCGTTTGTACCGCGCGGATGTGGCCTTTGTCGGTGGTGGCGGTGAGGTCCTGCACGATGCCCATAGCATCGTCGGCGGCAAGAATGGAGAACTGCGGCTTGAGCCCGACCTGCTTGGCTTCCTCGCGCAGCATCTTGACCCCGAGCGAATGGAAGGTGCTGATGGTCAGCCCCTTGAGCGCGTTGGGCGGGGCGATGGCCTTGACCCGCTCGGCCATTTCGCGCGCGGCCTTGTTGGTGAACGTCAGCGCCGCGACGTTGCGCGCGGCGTAGCCGCAATCGCGCAGCAGGTAGCCGATCTTTTGCGTGATGACGCGCGTCTTGCCGCTGCCGGCCCCGGCAAGGACCAGGCAAGGGCCGTCGAGATAGCGCACCGCATCGCGCTGGGCCGGGTTCATCCCCGCATCGAGCGGCGGCAAGGCGGCCGGCGCGCCGGCACCGGGTTTGTTCAACCGCGATTCGGCGCGGTCCATGGCACGGGTCGCGGCGGAAGAAGAGGAGGCAGTCATTCGGCTCGGGTGGAATCTAGGGTCGCGCAGGCGCGCGGACGGCATGCGGAAGCGGGTGCGGACGGCGGCGGGCGAACGGGCATCAGATTTCCAGCGGATCGACTTCCAGGTGCCAGCGCACCCGCGAGGCGGATGCCAGGCGAGGCAGCGCGGCGGCCCAGGCGCGCAGGAAACCTTGCAAGGCGGGACGGCTATCGCTTTCCACCAGCAATTGAGCGCGTTCGACGTTGGCCACGCGCACCACGCGCAGCGGTACAGGATCATAGAGCGTAATGCGCGACAGCTCCGCGGCCTGGGACAAATCGATCCCGTTCTCCGTAGCGGGCGCTTCGGCCAGGCTCCGTGCCTGCGCCAGGAACCCTTGGGCCTGCGCCAGCTCGCGCGCCTCCGCGGTCAGCAGCGCCTGGTAGGCGAACGGCGGCAGGCCCGCGGCCTCGCGCTCCTTCAGCGCGTAGCGCGCGAAGCCCGGATAGTCGTGGCGGACCAGCGCCTGGTACAGCGGCTGCTCGGGATAGCCGGTCTGGATATAGACCTCGGCCGGCGTCCCGGCACGGCCGGCGCGGCCCGCCACCTGCATCAGCTGCGCGAACAGGCGCTCGGGTGCGCGGAAGTCGTGGGAGAACAGCATGGCATCGGCATTGAGCACGCCGACGAAACCCAGGTTCTGGAAATCGTGCCCCTTGGCCACCATCTGCGTGCCGACCAGGATGTCGATCTCGCCCGCGTGCATGCGGGCGAACAATTCCTGCGCACTGCCCTTGCGCCGCGTGCTGTCGGCATCGATGCGCGCAATGCGGGCGCCGGGAAAAAGCTCACCCAGGTGTTCTTCCAGCCGCTGGGTTCCCCGCCCCATGGGTTGCAGATCCTGGTTGCCGCAATCAGGGCAGGCCGCCGGCACGCGGTGCTGCCAGCCGCAATGATGGCAGCGCAGCTCGTGCCGCCCCGGCCCCCCCGGCACCCGCGGCGGCTGCCGGTGCAGCACCATGTACGCCGAGCAGCGGTTGCAGCCGCTGACCCAGCCGCAGGCATCGCAGTGCAGGACCGGCGCATAGCCGCGGCGGTTCAGGAAGATCAGTGATTGCTCGCCCTGCTCCAGCCGCTGCGCCACCGCTTGCACCAGTTGCGGCGCCAATCCCTGTTTCAGGCGCTGGTTGCGGGTGTCCAGCAGCCGGATCCGGGGCGGCTCGGCCGCCAGCGCGCGCTGGGGCAAGGTCAGCAGCAGATAGCGCCCGCTTTGCGCGTGGTGCCAGGTCTCGAGCGAAGGCGTCGCCGAGCCGAGCACCACCGGTACGCCGCGCTCGCGCGCGCGCCAGATCGCCAGGTCGCGGGCCGAATAGCGCAGCCCTTCCTGCTGCTTGTACGAAGGATCGTGCTCTTCGTCGACGACGATGAGCCCCAGCTCGGGCAACGGCGTAAACAGGGACAGGCGCGTGCCCAGCAGCACCCGCGCCTGCCCCCGCACCGCCCGCAGCCAGGCCTCCAGCCGCTCGCCATCGGCCAGGCCGCTGTGCAGGACGGCCACGCCGGCCTTCCCGGCGATGGCCTCCAGGCGCCGCCGGAAGACATTCTCCAGTTGCGGCGTCAGATTGATTTCGGGCACCAGCAGCATGACCTGCCGGCCTTGCCCCAGCACCCGCTCGGCCATTCGCAGATAGACCTCGGTCTTGCCGCTGCCCGTCACCCCGTGCAGCAGGACCGGCTTGAAACCGGAGAGTGCCGCGAGGGCGTCCACGGCTTCCTGCTGCGCCGGATTCAGGGTGGGAAGCGGCGGCGAACTCGGGGGCATGCTCGCCAGCGCACCCTCCACCGGCGTTGACCGCAAGCACTCACTTTCATCGTTTGCCGCTTTTTTCTTCGCCTTGGTGGAACGTGCGGCGCGAGCGTCCAGCCGTGCCACCGGCCCGCCACCGGCCCGCTTGCCCTGATAGGCGGCCGGCTTGCGCAATGGACCGGGGAGTGCCGGCAACATGACCTCGCCCACCGGGCGCTGATAGTAATCCGCGGCAAACGTCGCCAACTTCAGCCAATCTGCCGGTAACGGCGGCAGATCGTCGAGTATCTGCACCACTTCCTTGACCTGCCCGGTATCCACCGCCGGCGCGGGGGGCGTCTCCATGACAATGCCGACCAGTTCCCGCCGCCCGAAAGGCACGATGACACGTACGCCCGGCACCACGGCTCTGGGTGCCCGATAGTCGAACAGGCCCGGCAAGGGAACATCGAGGGCTACGCGCACCCACATCGCCGTGCCCGTCCCGGCAGGCGGGGCGGAAGAGACAGAAGGGAAAGGCTGTGTGGACAACTGGGCAGCTCCGGCTCAAGGCGGCAGTAAAACCGGCATCGAAAGTTAAAGTAAAACCTCTGAAACCGTTCTAACCCCCGCCTCCATCAAGAGATTTTTTTGGCCGGAACAAGCTGTGGATAACTTTGGGGACAACCGTTCGACAAATTCGGTAATGGGCCGTACCACAAAAGTCTTTGCTTTGGTGGCTAATGATACAAATCCCATAAAACCTATATAAATCAATTGCTTAGGATAAGAATCCACACCAGGGGTCAGCTTGCAAATCTCATGCCCGGCTCAGGGCCAGTTGTGCATAAGTCGAATCGCAACGATGCACAAGCAGGGTTAGCACTAGCCGCAAACGACCGACCACGGTCCTTATTCACAACGGCGGATCAATTCGCCTTGCGCTGTCGCCGGCTGTGCTCGTGCACCGTTTCCACCAGCACGGCAACCGCTTCGGGCGGCGTGAACTGCGAGATCCCGTGGCCCAGGTTGAAGACATGCCCCGGTCCGGACCCGAAGCTGTCCAGGGTACGGATGACTTCGGCCCGGATAGCCTCGGGGCCGCCGAACAGGGCCATGGGGTCGAGATTGCCCTGCAAGGCCACGCGGCCGCCGACCGCCGCCCGGGCGGCGCCCAGGTTGACGGTCCAGTCCAGCCCCACCGCGTCGCAGCCGGAAGCGGCGATGTCTTCCAGCCAAATCCCGCCACCCTTGGTGAAAACGATCGAAGGCACCTTGTGGCCATCGCGTTCGCGCGTGAGCCGATCGAGCACCAGGCGCGTGTAGTGCAGCGAAAACCGCTGGAACAGGCCGTCGGCCAGCACGCCGCCCCAGCTGTCGAAAATCATGACCGCCTGGGCGCCGGCCTCGATCTGCGCATTGAGGTATTGCGCCACGGCCTCCGCATTGATCGCGAGGATGCGGTGCATGAGATCGGGTCGGCTGTACATCATGGTCTTCACGGTGCGGTAGTCGCTCGAGCCGGCGCCTTCCACCATGTAACAGGCCAGCGTCCAGGGGCTGCCCGAGAAGCCGATCAGCGGCACACGTCCATGCAGTTCGCGCCGGATCTGCGCCACCGCCGCGAACACGTAGTCCAGCTCGGCCATGTCCGGCACGGCCAGCCTGGCGACGTCGTCCTCGGTGCGCAAGGGGCGGGCGAACCGGGGCCCTTCCCCCACGGCGAAGTCCAGTCCCAGGCCCATGGCGTCGGGCACGGTCAGGATGTCGGAAAAGAGAATGGCCGCATCGAGCGGATAGCGCTCGAGCGGCTGCAGCGTCACCTCGGTCGCGTAGTCCGGGTTCTTGGCCAGGCCCAGGAACGAACCGGCGCGGGCGCGCGTGGCGTTGTATTCGGGCAGGTAGCGCCCGGCCTGGCGCATGAGCCATACCGGCGTGTAGTCGGTGGCCTGGCGCGCAAGAGCCCGCAAAAAGACATCGTTCCGGAGAGTGGGCTCAGACACGTCGTACCTCGGCAAAGGGAAGCCTGGGATTTTACCCGGGCTCGGGGGATTCGCCTCCGCAGGGAAAGCGCAGCGCCGCTCAGGCAAATTTCATCAGCAGCAGGCCCGCCAGCAACAGGCCCATCCCGGCCCAGCCGGCGGGCCGGATCCTTTGGCCGAACAAGGCCCAGCCGGCCAGGGCCGTGGCCAGAATGCCCAGGCCGCCCCAGGCGGCATAGGCGACCGATAGCTCGATGCCGGGCAGCGCCAGGTAAAGACAGGTGAAGGCGGCCAGCACCAGCGCGATGGAAAGCGCGCCATGGGCCTTGCGCCGGAAACCGTTGGAGAGCTTCAGGAAAATGTTGGCGACTACCTCGAGCGCGACGGCAGCCAGCAACATGGCGCCATGAAACCAAGTGAAAGTATCAAGCATGCCGCCCCCCTCAGCCGGCGGCGGCGGACACCGGCTCGGCGTGGGGTTGCGGCCGCACGCGCGGCGAGGCGTCCGCGGCCATGCCGCGCTTCAGGAGCAGGATGCCCAGCAATACGGTCGCGATGCCGGCGGCCTTGCCCGGCCCGATGGACTCCTGGAAAACGGCCAGGCTGACCAGCGAAATGGCGACCAGGCCCACGCCTTCCCAGATGGCATAGGCCAATCCCACGGGAACGCGCGTAACCGCCAGCGACAGCGCGTAGTACGACGCCCCCAGCAGGGCGAACATGATGAACAGCCCGCCAAGATGGCCCTGGTCGCTGCTCCATTTCATGAAACTCGTGCCGGCGACCTCGGCCGTAATGGCGAGGGAAAGAAAAAGCCAGTGACGCATGGGTTCTCCCGATTGTTATTGTGTGGTTGTTGCCGAATTGTTACCGCGCGAGCAACAATATCCCGGCCATGACCACGAACGGCAGCAGCACCCTGGCGGCAGCCGTCAGCACTTCGGGCAAACCGTAGTCGAACGGCTTGGCGGCCGGCGTCAAAGCGGTTCCGGCCTCGATGGGAGTCGTAGTATGGGTAGTCATGATGTGCTTCCTCGTCTGTGCGCGCGCGGGCCGGCCCTTGGGCGGCGGGCGTGCGCGGATGGTTCGGTGAACGGTGCCCGGCATGGGCACGCCGGCGTCGTGCGGACGACGCTAACGGTCGGGTTCGGGGACCGAGGAAGCGCGAGAGACACGGGCAGAACAGCGGCTGGGGGCGCCATGCGAGACATGCGCGCGATAACCAGACACTCCTGCGGCGGACGTGGCAGGGCGCCTTGCGCTCGGTCCGCGGAATTGCGGGCTGAACATGGGGTCGCTCCTTGGAGAAGGACGTTATTTGGTACATCCAGTATAGACCTTCATTGCTTGCGCGCCGTAACAACATTGTTCTGTAGAATTGAACAATGGATCGCCTGACCCCTCTTCGCGCCTTTCTAGCCGTGGCCGACACCGGCAGCTTCACGGCCGCGGCCCGCAAACTGGGCGTATCGCGTTCCGCCGTGACGGGCCACATCCAGGAGCTGGAGCGCCACCTCGGCACCCAGCTCCTGAACCGCACCACGCGCCGGGTCTGGCTGACGCGCGAAGGGCAGCGCTACGCGGACCGCGCCGGCCGGCTGCTGGGGGGCCTGGAAGCGCTCGACGCCGAAATGCAGTCGCGCAGCGGCCGCACGGAAGGCCACCTGCACGTCGAAATGGCGGAATCCGTAGCCAACGCACGCGTCATTCCCCGCCTGCCCGAATTCGTCCGGGCCTATCCCGATGTCTCCCTGCGCATCTCGCTGAACGAAGGCGTGGTCGATCCCACCGTGTCGGGCGCGGACATCGGGCTGCGCGTCGGGCCGCTGCGCGATTCGACACTGCGCTTCAAGCTGCTGGGACGCGGCAACTACATCATGGCGGCCAGCCCCGGATATCTGCAGCTCTACCCGCCGCCGCGCCATCCGGACGAACTGCGGCAACATCGCCTCATCGAATTCTGGGATCCCGACACGGGGCGTCCCTACGACTGGCAACTCGTGAAGGGCAAGCAGACGGCGAGCCTGCCGGCCCAGGGTCACCTCATCGTCGACAACACGCGGGCCGGGCTTACATGCGCGCTGGCGGGCCTGGGCATCTACGAAGACCTGGACTTCCTGCTGGCGCAATCGCTCGCGGAAAAAAGGCTGATACAGGTGTTGCCCGACTGGAAGCGGCCGGGACCCCCCATTGCCGCGCTGTATACGGCGCGGCGGCCGGTGCCGCCGCACGTGAAGGCGTTCGTCGATTTCCTGGCGTCGGTATTCGGGACCGGGCGGTCCTGAGGCGCCCGGCCGGCAGGCGGCGCATCGGCGGCCTCATGCGAAGGCCGGATCGAATCACGCGCCCGCCGGTTCAGGTTCAGAAGTTGGCCGAATGGACGGAGCCCGGTCGGGACGGCCTCGGCAAGATCGGCCGCTCCTTCCTGCGATAAGGCTCGGCCGCGATCTCATGCTTGCGCATCAATTGCCAGAAGGCCCGCCGGTTCTTGCTCGCGGCGCGCGCCGCCTGCGAGATGTTGCCCTGGTAGCGCGCAAGCATCTCTGCAATGTAGCCCCGTTCGAACTCGGTCACGACACGGGCCTTGGCGACCTGGAAGGCTTCGCGCTCGCCTTCGGCGGGCGCGGTCGCGGCGTCCGCGGCTTCCTCTTCCTCGGCGGTGCCCGCGATCGCGGCGGAGCATTCGGCGCGCTCCCCGCGATCGGCGCCACCCGGTCCGGCCATCTGCACCAGCCGCGTCTTGAATTCCTCGGCGCACATCGGATAGCGCATGAAATCGTCCAGCCCGAACGAGAGCAGGTCCTGCAGGCCGGCGGCGCTCATCTCGCGCACCAGGCCCAGCACGGGCGTTTGCAGCGCGCCGCGCGCAGCGGCCAACACGGTGCGCGTCCAGCCCAGCGTCGCGAGCGTGACAGGCAGCAGGCAGGCGTCATAGCGCTTGAGCGCCAGCGCTTGCCGCTGCAGCGCATCGGCGGCGGGCGGCGACGACCCGGCGCAGCCCGCCGCTTCCAGATAGACGCAGTGCAAGGCGATCCGCTCGCGCGCGGCCGACCAGTCTTCCACAAGCTCGAGCATCCATTGGATGTGGTCAGGCACCATCAGTATGGCGCAATCGATTGTTCCCCTCATGGTCATGTCCCATATTGTCCGAAGCGCCAGACTAGAGACATGCCGGCCGGGTCTCAATTCGCGGAACACACAAACGCGGATTTGCGTATTCAGTCGCGCGCGCGGCGGCCGTTAATGCATGGCCGCCGCGCGTCCCTACTCGGTCAGCCGCAGCGTTTCCACCGCAGCCGCGGCCACCTCGTCTTCCATGAAGGGCGCATCGACGAGCTGCTTGCGCGACAGCAGCGCCACCTGGTCGTCATGATGGGGCGAACCCGGCTCCGTGGACTGCCCGTTGGCCGCCATTACCTTGGCGACGACCTTGCCCGCGCGCCAGGTCACGACCTGCACGTACGCGGTGCCCGCCACGATGTCGCCATAGCCTTGGGGTCCGAGCGGGGCACCCTCCATGGCATTGAGCACGCCCTGGTCCCCTCGCCCGCCATGCAGCGGCACTCTTCCCGCCGCCGTGGGACGCGCCAGCATGGCGCCCCACGGTTCGTCGCCCTTCAGGCCGACCTCGGCCAGGGCGGCGGCCGTTTGCGCCAGCGCCGACCGTACCGCCTCCTGGACCGCCGGCGCCGTGGACATCGTCCGGACCGCCAAGGGAGCGGCAGGATCGTAGGGCTGCGCATACAGATCCGCGATCGCACCGAGCCGCGGCCATAGCTCGTTGAACAGCAGCGCGCCACGGCTCCCGCCATCGTTGCGGCGATCCCAGTTCGCCAGTACGGCGCACGCACGAGCCGTTTCGCCGCCTGCGCCGGCGCAGGCGGCTTCGATGCCGTCCAGCAGGGTCTCGGCGGCATAGTTGCGGTTGCCGAAGACCACATCCACGGCCTGGTCCACGTCTACCTTGCCTTTCGCCAGCATTTCGCCGATAAGGCGGTGCGACATGCGGGTGCGGCCCCCGGGTTCGGCGACCGGTGCGCCGAACAGCACGGAGTAATTGTCATGCCGCTGGCCATAGATCGACAGGCTGTAGCTGTCGTTGGCATTGTGCGCCACGCCCCGCGTGGCAAGCGCGGGAACCCGCTGCGCCGGCGCGAGCCGGGGGCGGCCCTGGGCGTCGCGTACCAGGCACGCGCCGCGGCTGCCGTCCAGCGCGGCCGGTACCTGGCCTGTCGGAGTGGCCTCCACGGCGCAGCCGGCCAAGGCGGCATCGTCGATGTCGAGGATGGGGCCCGATTCGATGAACATGGCGGTGCCCTGGCTGTCGCCGGCCACCAGGTGCGCGGCAATGCCGCGGTGCTGCGCGACGGCGCGCTCGAACCCGGCGATGTCGCGCGCCTTGGCCACCTGCAGCATCTGGTCCAGCCCTCGCGCATCGCCCGCGGCGGCATCGGTGACGGCATACCATCCCGCCGGCCGGCCCGGCGCGGCGGGCAGCCGGTACAGGGGGCCGAGCGCCGAGTACGGCACGCCGAAGACTTGGGTTCGCGTCGTCCCGTCGCCCTGCATGATCTTCATCTCGATAGTCCGCCGCTCGATATCGCGCGGCTTGCCGTCCACCATGTAGACGGGCCTGGCGCCGGTGCGGACATCCAGCTTGAGAGGCAATCCATAAGTGACCGTCGCGGGCGCCTCGATGCTCCATGCCAGGTTGCGGGTAAAGCCCGTCAAGGGCAGCGGCACGCCAAGGAAGTCGGCGCCCATCACGTCGATTTCGCCGGGGATGGTCAGGTGTACCTGGTGCATCAACAGCCAGTGGTCCTGCCAGTACGTGTGGGGGTTGGCGACCACGATGGAGGTGCCCGAGCCGGTGGCGTCGGCGCCGTAGGCCCAGGTGTTGCTCGCCATGCCCAGGCGCGGGCGGCGCGGCGACACCGCCGCGGAGGCGGGCTCGTCCAGGTGCTCCCACAACGAGGCCGAGGCGAAAGGCGCGGCCATGAACGAGCGGTTCAGCGTTCCGATCTGCATGACCGCGCGCAGTACGTCGGCCGCGGTCATCGCCGGCGGCTCGAATCCTTTGCACGGCGGCGCGGAAGCGTTGCGTTCCGCGGCGTAGCGGTTGAAGCCGGCCGCATAGCCTTCCGCCAGCGCGCGCGCATCATCCGACAGCGACTGCCACGCGGCATCCAGGTATTCGGTCGACAACTGCATGCGATAGAACAGGTCGCTGTCCAGGTTGGGCAAGGGCAGGAACCCGACCAGCGCCCGGCCGTCCGCGCCGAAATGGGCAGACCGTTCGCCCCGCAGCGTGATCACCCGATCGGCCAGCACGCAGAACTGGTCGCGCGCCACGGCATAGCCGTAGCCATAGCCCAGGCCGGCATAATCGTTCGCCTTGACGTGCGGCACGCCGTAGGCCGTCCATCGCACCTGCGCATCGAAGCGGGTTGCCGGCGGCGGCGGTGCGGGCGGATCGTCGCCGCCGCAGCAGCCGGCGGCCAGGAAGACCGCCGCGCAGGCCCGTACCCAGCGCGGCGCCCTCATGACCGCACCGCCGGCTTGCGGGCGATGACCTGCATCTCGACGTGCGCGCCGGGGTAGGCGATGCCGGCGATCATGGCCGTGCCCGTCGGCTTGCAAGGCAATTCGTCGGCCAGGGTATCGATGACTGCGCCGACGTGTTCGGCGTTGTCGATGATCAGCGTGTAGTTGACGATGTGCTCGAGGCGGGCGTCGGCCGCGGCCAGATACGAGGCAATGTTCGCGAGCATCAGCCGCGTCTGCTCCTGGACCGTGGGCGCCAGTTTCCGCGCGGTGTAGTCCATGCCTATGGTGCCCGAAACGAACACCCAGTCTTCGTCGAACATGACACGGCTATAGGGCGCGCGCGAAAAAGGCAGGGGGAAGTCTGCGATCTGCATGAAGGCTTGCTCCGTATGCTGGGAAGGAATGGACGCCGCCGCCCGGATTCAATCGAGCTTGAACCCCAGCTTGCGGACGATGGGGGCGTATCGCTCCAGGTCGGTGTCGATGCGCGCCTTCAGCGCCTGCGGATCGGTCCGCGCGGCGGGCTCGAATCCGAACACCAGCAGTTTGTCGACCACGTCTGGCTGGCGCACCGCCCATTCCACGGCATCGGACAGGCGCTGGACCACGTCGGCGGGCAGACCCGCGGGGCCAACGATGCCGAACCAGACGGACATGTCGATGCCCTTGAATCCCAGTTCGTCGAGCGTGGGCACGTCGGGCAGGCCCGAGAAACGCCGCGCCGAGCTGACCGCCAGGATGCGCGCACGGCCCGACTTGGCGAAGGGGACGTAGGGCGCGATGCCGTCGAACGCGGCGTCGACGCTGCCGGCCATGAGCGCCTGGGCCACTTCTGCGCTGCCTTTGAAGGGAACGCGATTGGCGTGGATGCCGGCCGCGTTGTTAAACATCTCGAGCAGGATCTGCGAGACGATCGCGCTGGCTCCGATGTTCAGTTCGCCCTGCCGCAAGCGGCCGCGCTCGACCAGGTCCGCCACGCTGGCCGGATCCTTGGGCTGGCTGCGCGCAACGACGGCATTGGGAGCGGTCACAGCCAGCGCCACGGGCGTGAAATCCTTCCTGGGATCGTAGGACAGCTTCTGGTAGAGCGCGGGGTTCAGGACGAAGGTCTGGTCGATGGACCACAGCAGCGTATAGCCGTCGGCCGGCGCGCGCAGGATTTCCTGCACGCCGATGAGCGTATTGCCGCCGGCCTTGTTTTCGACCACGATGGGCTGCCCCAGCCGCTCCTGCAGCTTGAGCGCAATCATGCGGGCGGCCACGTCGGCGCCGCCTCCCGCCACGAAAGGCACCACCAGCCGCACGGGACGCGCGGGCCAGGGCTGCGCGGCGGAGACCGCGGATCCCGCGAGGGCGCATACCAGCGCGAAGCAGGCTTGCAGCAGGCGGCGGCTGGGAATCCGATGCGGGTCGCGCGCAGCGCGGCGAAGCATCGACATGCCGAATATCATCATTACACTCCGTCGAAAAGTTGTCATAATGCTAATGTCGCGCCCCGGGGCCATGTATGCAGATCCAGACGCAAACTGTGCCGATCCACAACCCGGGCCCGGTGCTGCGGGAAGACGATCTCAACGCCATTCTTGCGCCGCCCGAGCCCGAACCGGCAGGCCTTACCCTGGGCGACATGCTGGGCGGATCGCATTGCAGCGTGCCCTGGCCCAGCGGCGGCGGCCACGTGACGCGCCTGCACACCCTGCCCTGGGAAGGCGCGAGCGCCCGCTATTTCGACTTCAGCCTGAACGACCGCCTGCGGGTGCGGCTGGATCCCGACAAGGAGCTGCTCCTGACCTTCTTCCTCGAAGGGCACGTCAGCGGCCACGTGGGCGATGAAAGGGGTCCCGAACTCGACTTCCGCCTGAACCGGGTCCTGCTGCGCACCCCCAATCGCAACGGCGGCTACCTCATCGATATCCCGGGTGCGGATACGCACCGCTTCGTGCAGTTCCGCCTGCGCCGAGACCTGCTGCCACGCTGGCTGAAGGCGCTCGGCGTGCGCATCTCGGCCGCCCAGCTGGAAGACATGGTCGACCGCGACGACGGCCGCATCCTGTGCAATGCCGCCATCACGCCCAAGCTGCGCGGCTGCCTGGAACGCATACGCGGCGAGCGCAGCGACCAGCCCGCGTTCGTACCGCTTTTCCACGCACGCGCCACCGAATTGCTGCTTTGCGTGCTGCAGCAACTGGACGACCTGCTCCGTCCGGCGCGCTCGCCGTCGGCCGACGCCAAGGCGGTCGTGGCACGGCTGCGCGAGGTGATTGCCGAAGAGCCGTCACGCCCGTGGACGATCACGGAACTGGCGCGGCGCGCCGGCTGCACCAATGCCCGCCTGCAGCAGCACGTGCGCGATGCCACCGGCCATTCGGTCTACAACTTCCTCGTCGCCCAGCGGCTGGAACTCGCCGCCGCGCTGCTGCGCGACTCCCGCCTGGGCGTGCAGGCCGTCGCCGCCGAGGCGGGGTGGCAATGCCATTCCCGTTTCGCGGCAGTGTTCCGCGCGCACTATGGCAGCACGCCGCGGGAATACCGGCTGCGCCATGCCCAGCCGACGGCGCAGGGTTCATATCCTGCTACAAATTGACTGTTTCTGCGCGCTTTCCTGCAGCATCTCTACGGCACACTAAAGCCCGTATCACGCAGGAACCGCAGCATGACCAAGCCCAAGACCCTCCGCTCCGCCGCCTCCATGATTCTCGTCACCACGGCGCTGGCCTGGGGCTTGCCCGTACGCGCCGACGACATGCGCACCCTGGAGTCCGAACAGGACAGCCTGATCGACGCGATTCCCGCCGGCGCCGCCGGCGCGTTCCGCCTGCTCTCGTCCGATCGCGCCGAGCCGGGCGCCGACACGGCGGCCGGCCCCGGCCAGGACGACCGGGACGCAAAGTAGGCATTACGGCGCAGGCCTCTTTACCGGCTTCCTACCCGAGCGGCGCGAACCGCTGCTCGATGGCGCCGAATACGCTGTTGCCCGCCCGGTCGAAGTGCTCGATGCGTACCGTGTCGCCAAAACGGAAGAACGCCGTGCGCGGCTGGCCTTCTTTCAGCGTCTCCAGCGCGCGCCGCTCGCCCAGGCACCCCACGCCCACCGCTTCGTCCTCGTTCGACACCGTGCCCAGCCCGACCAGCGTGCCGGCCTCGAAGGCGCGGGTCCGGGCCGCGTGGGCAATCAGGTCGCCATAGTGGAAGGCGGCGTCGATGCCGGTTTCGATGGCGCCGGCAAGTTCGCCGCGCACCCAGCATTTCATGGTGCCCGACACCAGCTTGCCGTCCCAGAGCTCGCCGAGCTCGTCGGGCGTCACCGCGATCGGTCCCAGGCTCGAGGCCGGCTTGCCCACCAGGAAGCCGAAGGTACGCTTGAGCTCGCCTGGGATGATGGCCCGCAGCGACACGTCGTTGAGCAGTACGAAAAGACGAATATGCCGCGCAGCCTCGTCGGCCGGCGTTCCCAGCGGCACGTCGCCGGTCACCGCCGCGATCTCGGCCTCGAAGTCGATGCCGTCGTCCTCCGAAGGCAGGCGCACTGTCTCATTCCATGCCATGAAGCCGTGCGAGATGCCTTGGTACATCAATGGCTTCTGGAAGAAATCGTCAGGCAGGGCTTCGCCCCGCGCATGGCGGTTGCGCCGTATGTGGCTGGGGTACGCAGCGCCATCCAGATACTGGAAAGCGCGCGGCAGCGGCGCGGCCAGCGTCGACAGGTCGAGGTCGAACGCGTCCTGCGCGCGCCCGGCATTGAGCGCCTCGTACAGCGCCTGGAGGCGGGGGCCCGCCTCGTCCCAATCGTCCAGCGCCCGCTGCAGGGTAGGCGCGATGTCCCCCGCGCTGACCGCCTTGGCGAGGTCGCGGCTGACCACCACGAGCGCGCCGTCGCGCCCATGGCGTTGCGATGCCAGTTTCATTTTGCGTTTCTCCGGGAAATGACGGCGCGCTGCCCGTTGCCGCGCGCCCGGGTGCGCTACGCCGGTCCGGGCCGGAAGCCGTCCCACACCTCGTCGTAGTCGGGTTGCAGATTGGGCGCGGCCAGCGCCTGCGCGGTGGGCCGGAACACGTGCCGGCTCTCGAACATGAAGGCCATGGTGTCGGCCAGCCGGCGCGGCGCCAGCGCCTCGTTGCTGGCGCGTTCGAACGTCGCGGCATCGGGGCCATGCGGCAGCATGCAGTTGTGCAGGCTGATGCCGCCGGGCACGAAACCTTCGGCCTTGGCGTCGTATACCCCGCGCACCAGTCCCATCAGTTCGCTCATCACGTTGCGATGAAACCAGGGCGGACGAAAGGTGTCCTCGGCCACCAGCCAGCGCGGCGGGAAGATCACGAAATCGCAGTTCGCGGTGCCGGCGGTTTCCGACGGCGAAGTCAGCACCGTATTGATGGAAGGATCGGGATGGTCGAAGGTGACGCTGCCCATCGCCATGAAACGGGAGAGATCGTATTTGCAGGGCGTCAGGTTGCCGTGCCAGGCCACGACGTCGAGCGGCGTGGCGTCGCGCTCGACTTCCCAGAAGCCACCCAGGAACTTGCGCACGATGCGGACCGGTCCGGCAGCGGCTTCGCACGCGGCGACGGGCGCAAGAAAGTCACGGGGATTGGCCAGGCCGTTGGACCCCAGCGGACCGAGCTCGGGCAGGCGGAACGGCGCGCCGTAGTTCTCGCAGAGGTAGCCGCGCGCGGCGCCGTCCGGCAGGTCTACCCGCAGGTGCACGCCGCGCGGCAAGAGCAGGATCTCGCCCGGCGCGACGTGGAGCCGCCCCATCTCGGTCAATACGTCGAGCGCCCCAGCCTGGGGCACGACGAGCATTTCGGCGTCGGCATTCAGCAGATAGCGGCCGCGCATCGGCGTGTTGGCCCGGTAGACGTGAACCGCCACGCCGCTCTGCCCCTCGGTGCTGCCGTTGCCGGCGACGGTGACGATGCCGTCGACGAAATCCGCCGGCCCGTCGGGATCGGGCCAGGGGTTCCAGCGCAGGCGGTTGGCCGGCGTCGGCACCTGGTCGAACGGCGCCGAGAGCCAGGTGGCATGCGGCATGGGCCGCAGCTTGCGATGCATGGCCGAAGGACGGCGCCGGTAGGTCCAGGTGCGCAGGTTGACCGCGCGCGGCGCGGTGAACGCCGTGCCCGATATCAGCTCCGCGTACAGGCCATGCGCCACGCGCTGCGGCGAGTTGCGGCCCGATGGCAGCGTGCCCGCCACCGCTTCGGTGGCGAATTCGTTGCCGAAACCGCTCTGGTAGCGCAGGCCTAGCCCGGTTCCCGTGTCCATCCTCTTCCCGCTCCCTTCAGTTGGCCGCGATGTTGGCGCGCTCGACGACTTTCTTCCATCGCGCGATCTCGGACTCGATCATGGCGCGCATCTGCTCCGGCGTGCTGCCGCTCGCCTGGCTGCCGATATCGTCGATCGACTTGCGGAAGGCCGGATCCTCGACCATGGCCGCCAGCGCGGCATGGAGCTTGTCGACGATGGGCTTGGGGGTGCGGGCCGGCGCGGCGATGCCCAGCCATGAGTACACCTGGAAGCCTGGCAGTGTCTCGCCCGCCACCGGCACGCCCGGCAGCTGCGGCCACGGCGTGGCGCTGGTGACGGCCAGCGCGCGCATGGTGCCGGCCTTGATCTGCGGCGCCGACACGGTGGCCGTGTCGACCAGCACGTCGACTTCGCCCGCCAGCACCGCCTGGACCGGCGCGGCGCCACCGCGGTACGGCACGTGCAGCATGTTCACGCCGGCGGTCGCGGCCAGCAGCTCGCCGGTCAGATGCTGCGTAGAACCCACCCCGACCGACGAGAACGACACGCCGCCCGGCTTGGCCCGCGCCGTCGCCAGCAGATCGGCCAGCGTGCGTGCGGGGTTGTCGGCCTTGACGCTCACCACGAACGGAAAGGTCGTGACCGTTGAGATCGGCTGGAAATCGCCGATGGGGTCGTAGGGGATGTTCTTGTTCACGGCCGCCGATACGGTATGGCCGCCAGTGAGCATCACCAGGGTGTAGCCGTCGGGCTCGGCCTTGGCGACATGGCTGGAAGCCACCATGCCGCCGGCGCCGGTCCTGATCTCCACTACCACCGGTTGGCCCAGCACCCCCTGCAGGTACTTGCCGACCAGCCTCGAGACGGTATCGGCGTTGCCGCCGGCGCCGAAACCGTGAACGAGCTGGATGGGCCTCTCGGGATAGGCGGCGACGGCGGTGGCGCCCACCACCGCCGTCGCCGCCGTCAATGCCATCTTGATGAAACGGTCGCGCATCGTCTGTCTCCTCGCTTATCGTGTCGCGGGTTTCCGCTCTATGGAAAAACCGCGTCCCGCATGGAGGAGCAATATATGATCGGCCCGACCGGCGAACACCGGAATTTCCGCAGAATGGACATGAGTTATGGCAAGCGGCGGCACCCCCGGCGAACCGGGCACCATTGAACGGGCAGTCCAGCTGTTGAAGCTGCTGGCGACGGCCGGCAAGCGAGGGCGGGCGCTGACCCAACTGGCCGAGGCTACCGCCCTTCCCCATTCCACCGTGCATCGGCTGCTGCGCCGTCTGATTCGCGAGCGCCTGGTCACCCAGAAAGAATCGGACAAGTGGTATGCGCTCGGCCCGCTGGCGTTCGAACTGGGGCTGGCGGCCACGGCGTCCTACGACTTGCGCGAGCATTGCCGCGCCAGCCTGGACCGGCTGGCCGAAGAGGTCGGCGATACCATCTACCTGTCGGTGCGCAGCGGCAGCGAAGCCGTGTGCGAGGCGCGGCACGAGGGGCCATCCCCGATACGGGTGAACACGCTCTCGATCGGCAGCCGGCGCCCGCTGGGGCTCGGCGCGGGCGGGCTTGCCATCCTCTCGTACCTGCCCGACGCGGAGCGGGAAGACATCATCGCCACCGACGGGCAACGCATCTGCGAAGAGGGCCGGTTCAGCGAGCAGGACCTGCGCGCCGCCATCGAGGCCTGCCGCCGACTGGGCCATTCGCTGATCCGCAACCGCGTCACGCTGGGTGTCACCGCCGCCGGCGTGCCGATACGCGACACCCTGGGCCGGCCCATCGCGGCCATCAGCGTGGCGGCCATCGACGACCGCATGCGGGAAGACCGCGTGGCGATGCTGGCGCGCAAACTCCACGAGCACGCCAGGGAAATCGAGGCGTCGCTGCGAGGCCGCGCGGGCGGCAACTGAAGCGCGGCAACCGGCGAATGTCGCCGCGCCGCCCGGCTACCGATCGCTACACCGGGATCACGCGGCCTTCCGGCGTGGCATCATCCCGCTCCCGGCCCAGCTGCGCGCGCACGCGCGGCAACCCGCCGGGATAGCGTTCGCTGATGAACGCGATCAGCCGCTCGCGCAAATAGCATCGCAAATCGAAGGCCTGGCCGGAATTGGCGGCGCTCACCAGGAAGCGCACCTGCATCGCGCGGTCAGTGGTGTCCGTCACCTGCACCACCGCCACGCGCGTGTCCCAGAGCGGCGACTCCTTGCACAAGCGCTCGAACTCCTTGCGTACCGGCTCCAGCGGAACCGAGAAATCGAGCCACAGGAAAACGGTGCCCAGCAGCGACGCCGTCCGGTGCGTCCAGTTCTCGAACGGATTCTCGATGAACCACTGCAAGGGCACGATCATGCGCCGTTCGTCCCAGATGCGCACCACGACGAAGGTGCCGGTGATCTCCTCGACCCTGCCCCACTCGCCGTTGACGATAAGCACGTCGTCGATCCGTATGGGCTGGCTGAAAGCGATCTGCAGGCCGGCAATGAAATTGCCCAGCACCGGGCGCGCCGCGATGCCGGCGATCAGGCCCGCCACGCCGGCCGAGGCCAGCAGGCTGGCGCCGATCTGGCGCACGCCCGGCAAGGTCAGCAACACGAATGACAGGCCCAGCAGCAGGATCACGGCATGGGCGCTGCGCGCCAGCACCCGGGTCTGCGTCAGCATGCGGCGCGCGCGCAGGTTGTCGGCCACGTCGTAGGGATTGAGCCGGATGGCCGTATCGCTGAGCGACTTGATGCAGCTGTTGGCCCACCACGTCAGGCACAGGATGAGGGCCACGGTGACGACGTAGGCCAGGCCGCGGGTATAAGGCATGTCCGCGGGCGCGCCGCTGAGCACCACGCGTATCGCCAGCAGCGCCATCACGAACTGGCTGGCGGTGCATCCCCCTACCACCACGGCGTGGAGATAGGGACGCGGCGCGGTGATTCGCCTGAGCACCAGAAAGCCGATGCGGTGGACGATCAGGGCGATGATGACGGCGACGACCATGGCGATCGCCAGTACGAACCACGCCCGGTATGCCTCCGGCAGGAAGTCGAGAGGTAGGGAAGCCAACATGTTGACGCCTCGTCTTGGCCGACTCAGCGGTCATGCTAGCAAGCATGCGGAAGGCCCGCGGCCCGCCCTGGGATACCGTTGTTTTCGATTTGTTGGCAGCGGCCCGGGGCCCGCCGGGCGCAGGTTGCCGCGAGGCCGCGGCATGCGGCGCCTCGCAAGGCGCCGGCTTCCTGCCCCGGTCCGTCGATTCGTTACAACTCGGAGCGAGGGGAAGCAGCCTGGATGCGCGTGGACGGCGCTGCCCTTGCCGCGCCCAGCCAGGCCAGCGCGCCCAATAGCAGCACGCCGGCGCCGAACTCGCGCGCGGTGAAGACGATGTCGCCACGCTGCGCCACATCGTAGCCGGCAAGAATGGCCGGCACGCCCATCGCCAGGTAGGACACGACGAACAGCACGGACAGGACACCGGCCCGATCGGTTGGCGGCAGAGGCGCGATCACGTTGCGCAGCGCGCCCTGGAAACCGGTGCCGAACCCGGTGCCCGCGATCGCGGTCCCGACCATGAACAGTGCCAACGAATGCAGGGAAAGCGCCGCCAGCACGGCCGCCATGCCGACCATCAGCGCGACTGCGCCAAAGCGCGCCAGCATCCGGGCCGAACGGTCGCGCAGCACCGCCACGGCAATCACGCCGCTGACGGCCAGGAGGAACAGCGCCAGGCCTCCGAGCAGGACGGAGCTCGACCCGACCAGGCTGCGCAGCAGCGTGGGACCCAGCGAAGCATAGAAACCGCCCAGCCCCCAGACCGCAACCACGATCGGCAGCGCCAGCAGCAGCGGCGTGCGCACGGAGGCCGGCATGGCGAAACTGGGCACGAGCGAAGCCAGCGCGCCGCGCCGCCGCGGCGCCGTTTCCGCGATAAAGAAAATACCTATGCCCTGCAAGACGAAGACCACGCCCAGCACGGCGTACACCAGGTGCGTCGGGGCCGGCAGGTACTGGACCATGATCCCGGCCATGATGCCGCCCACCGCCGTGCCCAGCATGGGCGCCAGCGCATTGGCCAACGCGCCGCGCGCCTTGTCGATATCGAGCATGCCGGCGCCCACCGCGGCGATGGCGGCGCCCGCGGACAGGCCCTGGATCACGCGCCCCGCCAGCAAGTCGGACAGGCCGTCCGCGGTGGCAAAGACCACCATGGCCGCCGCCTGCACCGCCGCGGCAGCCATGAGCACCGGCCGGCGGCCGATATAGTCCGACAGGCGGCCAGCCACCAAAAGCGACACGAGCACCGCCAAGGCGTAGCTGCCGAACGCCACTGTCAGCATGGTGGCAGAGAATCCCCATTGCTGCTGGTAGATCGCGTATAGCGGGGTCGGCGCCGCCGACCCCGCCAGGAACGCCAGGGTGATCGATGCCAGCAGATGGAAGCTGAACCGCGGCGACAGCCGGCCGTGGGCCCGGGGGCAGGCGGGAACGGGGGCGGCGGCCTTGGCGGCAGAAGCGCAAGTCATGAGTGGAATCCGGAACATTAAACAGACAGGTCTGTCTGAATTGCTTGAAGTGTACAGACCTGTCTGGTAATGTCAAGGCATGGACACGAATACGACAAAAGACCCGGCGACCCGCCGTTCGGCGCGCCAGCGCCTGCTCGACGCCGCGGACGAGCTGTTCTACGAAGGGAGCATCCACACGGTCGGCATAGACCGGATCATCGAACGCGCCGGCGTGGCCAAGGCATCGCTGTACGACACCTTTGGCAGCAAGGAAGCGCTGATCCAGGCCTACCTGCTTGCCCGGCACGAGGCGCGGCAGGCGCGCATCGCCGCCCGCCTTGCCCAGTGCGTCGATCCCCGCGAACGCTTGCTGGCCATCTTCGACAGCATGCGGGAAACCATGGCCGCGCCCCGCTACCGCGGCTGCCCCTTCAGCCGCGCCGCCTCCGAATCCGCGCCCAGCGCCGGCATCCGGGGAGCCTGCGACACGGCGCGCGGCTGGATGCGCGACCTGTTCACCAGCCTGGCCCGGGAAGCCGGCGCAGCCGATCCAGAGTCCCTGGCTTACCAGCTGATGCTGCTCTACGATGGCGCGTCCGTCTCCACCCATGTCGACGCCAATCTGAAAGCCGCCGACGCCGCCCGCGCCACCGCCGAACAGCTCCTGAACGCCGCCCTTCCCGCCCCCGCGGCAGCTCAGCAGCCGACCCCATAAAAAAATCGCGGTGCCTCTTAGGACACCGCGATTCACATTCCAACCTGGGCGCGCGAAGCGCTAGGGAGGACCTAGCTTCTTCCACCCCGCAACTTGCGGATGGCGGCCAGCTGCGCAGCCAGCATCGCCAGCTCGGCCTCGACCACGGCCACTTCGGCCTTGTCCTTGGCATTGCGCAGCGCTTCTTCCGCCGCCCTGCGCGCCTGCTCGGCCTTGGCCTCGTCCAGGTCGTGGCTGCGGATGGCCGTATCGGCCAGCACCGTCACGGTACCCGGCTGGATCTCGAGCAGCCCGCCCGCGACGAAGATGTGCTCTTCCTCGCCGTTGTCCGCGCGCGAGATCTTCACCGTACCCGGACGGATACGCGAGATCAGCGGCGTATGGCCGGGCAGGATCCCCAGCTCGCCCGCCTCGCCAGGCAGCGCAACGAACTTCGCCTCGCCGGCGAAGATCGACGCTTCCGCACTGACGACATCTACATGAATAGTTGCCATACTCAATTCTCCTGGACTGCGCTTCGCGCAGCCCCAGCGCCCCTACCCAAAATAACTGCCCCGAACCCAGGGCACAGCGGATCCGGCTTTGCCGGTCCGCCAGTGCCGCCCCCTGGGGGGCGCGCGTAAGCGCGTAGGGGGGTTACAGTTTTTTTGCTTTCTCGAACGCTTCGTCGATCGTGCCGACCATGTAGAAGGCCTGCTCGGGCAGCGCGTCGCACTCGCCTTCGACGATCATCTTGAAGCCGCGGATGGTTTCCTTCAGCGGCACGTACTTGCCGGGCGAACCCGTGAACACTTCGGCCACGTGGAAGGGCTGCGACAGGAAGCGCTGGATCTTGCGGGCGCGGCTGACGGCCTGCTTGTCTTCCGGCGACAGTTCGTCCATGCCCAGGATCGCGATGATGTCGCGCAGTTCCTTGTAGCGCTGCAGCGTCTGCTGCACGCCGCGGGCCACCGCGTAGTGCTCTTCGCCCACGACCTGCGGATCGAGCTGGCGGCTGGTGGAGTCGAGCGGATCGACGGCGGGGTAGATACCCAGCGCGGCGATGTCACGCGACAGCACGACGGTCGAGTCCAGGTGCAGGAAGGTCGTGGCGGGCGACGGGTCGGTCAAGTCATCCGCGGGCACGTACACGGCCTGGATCGACGTGATCGAGCCGGTCTTGGTCGAGGTGATGCGCTCCTGCAGCTTGCCCATTTCCTCGGCCAGCGTCGGCTGGTAGCCCACGGCGGAGGGCATGCGGCCCAGCAGCGCGGACACTTCGGTGCCGGCCAGCGTGTAGCGGTAGATGTTGTCGACGAAGAACAGGATGTCGCGGCCTTCGTCGCGGAACTTCTCGGCCATCGTCAGGCCCGACAGCGCCACGCGCAGGCGGTTGCCCGGAGGCTCGTTCATCTGGCCGAACACCATCGCCACCTTGGACTCTTCGATCTTGTCCAGGTTAATGACGCCCGCTTCCGCCATTTCGTGGTAGAAGTCGTTGCCTTCGCGAGTCCGCTCGCCCACGCCCGCGAACACCGACAGGCCGCTGTGCTGCTTGGCGATGTTGTTGATGAGCTCGAGCATGTTCACGGTCTTGCCCACGCCGGCGCCGCCGAACAGGCCGACCTTGCCGCCCTTGGCGAACGGGCACACCAGGTCGATAACCTTGATGCCGGTCTCGAGCAGCTCTACGGAGGGCGACAGCTCGTCGAACTTGGGCGCGTCCTGGTGGATGGCGCGGCGCTCTTCCGACTTGATCGGGCCGGCTTCGTCGATGGGACGGCCCAGCACGTCCATGATGCGGCCCAGCGTGCCGGTGCCCACGGGCACCGAGATGGGCGCGCCGCTGGCGACCACGGCCATGCCGCGGCGCAGGCCGTCGGACGAGCCCATGGCGATGGTGCGGACGACGCCGTCACCCAGCTGCTGCTGCACTTCGAAGGTCAAGCCCTTCTCGGCGAAGGCCGAGCTCTCGTCGGCCAGCGTGAGGGCCTCGTAGATCTTGGGCATGCTGTCGCGGGGGAACTGGATGTCCACCACGGCACCGATGCACTGAACGATGGTTCCGTTGCTCATATCGATTCCTCGATTCCTGATTCTTTAAGGCGTCGCGCCGGCTTACACCGCCGCCGCACCACCCACGATTTCCGAAATTTCCTTGGTGATGGCAGCCTGGCGGGTCTTGTTGTAGACCAGTTGCAGGTCGCCGATCACCTTCTTGGCGTTGTCCGATGCAGCCTTCATGGCCACCATCCGGGCGGACTGCTCGGACGCCATGTTTTCGGCAACGGCTTGGTACACCAGCGCTTCCACGTAGCGCAGCAGGAGTTCATCGACGACCGACTTCGCATCCGGTTCGTAGATGTAGTCCCACGAGTAGGCCTTCTTTTCTTCCTCGGTCTGCGCGAAGCGCTCGGCCGACAGCGGCAGCAACTGCTCGATCACGGGCTCCTGCTTCATCGTGTTGATGAAGCGGTTGTACGCCAGGTACACCACGTCGACCTTGCCCTCGGCATAGGCGTCGAGCTGCACCTTGATCGCGCCGATCAGGCGCTCGAGGTTGGGCGCATCGCCCAGCTGCACCACCTGGGACACGACGTTGGCGTCCAGACGGGTCAGGAAGCCCAGGCCCTTGTTGCCGATGGCCGTGGTCTGGACCTTGATGCCCTTCGCTTCGGATTCCTTCAGGCGATTGAGCACCGCGCGCAGAACGTTGGTGTTCAGCGCGCCGCACAGGCCCTTGTCGGTGGTGACCACGATCAGACCGGCAGCCTTGATGTCTTCCCGCTTGGCCAGGTAGGCGTGCTCGTAGTCGGGATTGGCTTGCGCCATGTGCGCGGCGATATTGCGCACCTTGTCGGCATACGGGCGGGCAGCGCGCATCCGATCCTGCGCCTTGCGCATCTTGGACGCGGCGACCATCTCCATCGCCTTGGTGATCTTGCGCGTGTTTTGCACGCTCTTGATCTTGGTTCGGATTTCCTTGATTCCGGGCATCTATCTTCCCTTCTCTGTTTCCCTCTAAGCCGTTGCTGCCCCGCCTTCCAGGGCACGGCGGATCCGGCTTTGCCGGTCCGCCGGTGCCGCCCCCTGGGGGGCGCGCGTAGCGCGTCGAGGGGGGTTCAGATAGCGTTTTTCTTGAAATCCTTGACCGCTTCGTGCAGCGCGGCTTCGTCGTCCTTGGACAGTTCCTTGGTGTCCTCGATACGGCCGACCAGCGCGGCGTACTTGGACTTCAGGTATTCCTTCAGCGCCTTTTCGAACGCCAGGACGTCCTTGACTTCAACGTCGTCGAGATAGCCATTGTTGGCGGCGAACAGCGACACGGCCAACTCCCAGACCTGCAGCGGCTGGTACTGGGGCTGCTTGAGCAACTCCACCACGCGGCGGCCGCGCTCGAGCTGGCGGCGGGTCGATTCGTCGAGGTCGGACGCGAACTGCGCGAACGCGGCCAGTTCACGGTACTGGGCCAGGTCGGTACGGATACCGCCGGACAGCTTCTTGATGACCTTGGTCTGGGCGGCGCCACCCACGCGCGACACCGAGATACCGGCGTTGATGGCGGGACGGATGCCGGCGTTGAACAGGTCCGATTCCAGGAAGATCTGGCCGTCGGTGATCGAGATCACGTTGGTCGGAACGAAGGCGGACACGTCGCCGGCCTGCGTTTCGATGATGGGCAGCGCGGTCAGCGAACCGGTCTTGCCCTTCACCGCGCCGTTGGTGAACTTCTCGACGTACTCTTCGTTGACGCGCGCGGCGCGCTCGAGCAGGCGCGAGTGCAGGTAGAACACGTCGCCGGGATAGGCTTCGCGGCCGGGCGGGCGGCGCAGCAGCAGCGAAACCTGGCGGTAGGCCCAGGCCTGCTTGGTCAGGTCGTCATAGATGATCAGGGCGTCTTCGCCGCGGTCGCGGAAGTACTCGCCCATCGTGCAGCCCGAGTAGGCGGCGATGTATTGCATCGCGGCCGAGTCGGAGGCCGAGGCGGCCACGACGATGGTGTATTCCAGCGCGCCGTGCTCTTCGAGCTTGCGGACCACGTTGTTGATGGTCGAGGCCTTCTGGCCGATCGCCACGTACACGCAGGTCAGGCCCTTGCCCTTCTGGCTGATGATGGTGTCGACGGCGACGGCGGTCTTGCCGGTCTGGCGGTCGCCGATGATCAGCTCGCGCTGGCCGCGGCCGATGGGCACCATGGCGTCGATGGCCTTCAGGCCCGTCTGCACCGGCTGCGACACCGACTTGCGCGCGATCACGCCCGGGGCGACCTTCTCGATCACGTCGGTCGCCTTGGCGTTGATCGGGCCCTTGCCGTCGATGGGCTGGCCGAGCGCGTCGACCACGCGGCCCTTCAGCTCCGGACCCACCGGCACTTCCAGGATGCGGCCGGTCGTCTTGACCGTGTCGCCTTCGGAAATGTGGGTGTAGTCGCCCAGAATCACGGCGCCGACGGAGTCGCGCTCGAGGTTGAGCGCCATGCCGTAGGTGTTGTTGGGGAACTCGAGCATTTCGCCCTGCATCACGTCCGACAGGCCGTGGATGCGGGTGATACCGTCGGTCACGGAAACGACCGTGCCTTGGGTGCGAATGTCAGCAGAGCTGCTCAGGCCCTCGATGCGGCTCTTGAGCAGTTCGCTGATCTCAGACGGATTGAGTTGCATGGTTGACTCCTGGAATCCTTTCTCTCGGTGCCGATAAGGGCGCAGCGACCGAACTATGCGACGAGCGCGTCACGCATGCGATCAAGCTGCGCACGCACGGAGGTATCGAGCACCTGGTCCCCGACGGACACGCGCACGCCGCCGATCAGCGAAGCGTCGACCCGGACGGTGGGCTTGATCTTCACGCCGAATTTCTTTTCCAGCCCGGCGACCAGGTCGGCAACCTGGGCATCGGTCAACGCGAATGCGCTGGCGATCTCGGCATCCGCGGTGCCCTCGTGGCGATTCTTGAGCCACAGGAATTGCGATGCGATCTCGGGCAACAGCAGCAAGCGGCCGTTTTCGACCAGCAGCTTCACGAAATTGCGCGCGGCCGGCGACAGCGGCGTCTTCAGCGTGGCCGTGAACAATTCGACTCGCTGCTCGTTGTCGAGCTTGGGATCGGCGATGGCGCTGCGCACGTCGGGGTGCGCGGCGGCCTGCGCCATTTCGGCGACAAGCTCGGCCCAGGCGGCAAGGCCTGCGCTATCTGCACGGGCAACGCCGAACAGCGCTTCAGCGTATGGCCGGGCGATGGTGGACAGTTCAGCCATGGTGGCTCTCGATGCCTGATACGGTTAGCGAGGTGATTCGCAAACGCGAGAGCGGCACGCTGCCGTGCCACCCGCGCGGGTTCATTTACAACTGCGCCTTGAGCTGGCCGAGCAGTTCGGCATGCACCTGGGCGTTGACTTCGCGCTTGAGGATTTCCTCGGCGCCCTTGACGGCCAGTTGCGCCACGGCGTCGCGCAGGCCTTCGCGGGCGCGCTGGGCTTCCTGCTGCGCTTCCTGGCGGGCTTGCTCGAGAATGCGGGCGCGTTCGGCCTCGGCGTCCTTGCGGGCCTGCTCGATCAGGGCGGCAGCCTGCTTCTCGGCCTGCGCCAGGCGAGCCTGGTTCTCGGCCTTGGCGGCGGCTTCGATCTGACCGATGCGGGCCTCGGCCTGCACCAGCTCGGCCTTGCCCTTCTCGGCCGAGGCGAGGCCTTCGGCGATCTTCAGACGGCGCTCTTCGATGGACTTCATCAGAGGCGGCCACACGAACTTCATCGTGAACCACGCCAGAATGAAGAACACGAGCATCTGGAAGACGAGTGTCGCGTTCAGATTCACGGTGTTTCCTTATTCGGAAAAGAACATCATCCGTGACGAGGGCGAGGGCCGCGTCACGGAGCGGTCATGTCGAATAGAGGTCTTAGCCGACGAACGGGTTCGCGAAAGCGAACAGCATGGCAATACCCACGCCGATCAGGAAGGCCGCGTCGATCAGGCCGGCCAGCAGGAACAGCTTGGTCTGCAGGGGGTTCATCAGCTCGGGCTGGCGAGCCGAAGCCTCGATGTACTTGCCACCGACGATCGCGATTCCCAGGCAAGCGCCGATGGCACCCAGACCGATGATCAGACCGCAAGCGAGAGCGACGAGAGCGACGTTGGTCATGACAACTCCTTGATATGAATCGAAAAACGACTAGTTATGTTGAAGATTGGAACGACGGATACTGCTAACTTGCTACTGGACCGCGGCAACCCACCGCGCCCCGGTATTTCTACACACACCTGCACATCTCCACTTTCCCCCGCCCCCACGGGCGCCGCAGATCCGGCTCCGCCGGCCTGCCAGCGCCGCCCCTGGGGGCGCCCGAAGGACGTACGGGAGGCCCGATCAATGCCCTTCGTGCGCCTGGCTCACGTACACCAGGGTCAGCATCATGAAAATGAATGCCTGCAGCACGACGATCAGGATGTGGAAAATGGCCCAGATCGACCCGGCGATGAGGTGGCCGATGCCAAGGAACACGCTGGTTGCGTTCAATCCGGCCCATGCGCCGCCCAGCAGGGCGATCAGCATGAAGATCAGTTCGCCGGCGAACATGTTGCCGAACAACCGCATGCCGAGCGAAACCGTCTTGGCGGCGTATTCGATGAGGTTCAGCAGGAAATTGAAGGGGGCCAGGATGACGGCGCCGATGCCGTGCGCATGGAACGGCGCGGTGAACAGCTCCTTGACGAAGCCGCCGGGCGACTTGATTTTGATGCCGTAGTAGAGCATCAGCAGCAGCACGCCGAGCGACATGCCGATGGTGGCGTTCAGGTCGGCCGTGGGCACGATGCGATGGTAGTGGATGACGTCGCCCAGTCCGACCAGGCCGAACAGATAGTGGGGCAGGTCCACCGGCAGCAGATCCAGCGCGTTCATGAAGATGATCCACATGAACACCGTGAGCGCGAGCGGCGCGACGAACTGGCGGGAGGTGGCGTTATGGACGATGCCCTTGGCCTGTTCGTCGACCATCTCGACCAGGATCTCGACGAAGGCCTGCATCTTGCCCGGCACGCCGGCGGTGGCGCGGCGGGCGCCCAGCCACATCAGGAACACGACCAGCAGGCCCATGGAGATGGACCAGAAGAGCGTGTCGTAGTTGACGACCGAGAAATCGGCAATGAGAGTCTGCTTGTGTCCGGTGTTGTTCAGGTGTCCCAGGTGGTGGACGATGTACTCGGACGCGGTCGGCGCTGTGGTGGAAGCCATATCGGGGGGTTCTATCCTACGACCTGATTTTGAAATGCTTGCGATGCCGGCCGGGATGTCCTGCCCGTGCCGTCACCTTCAATCCTTCTTGCCGAAAGCCAGTACCAGCCACTGGCTTTTCAGCGCACACACCAAACCCGCCAGAAAGGCGGGCCAAACAAGCCACTCACGACCGAACTTCGCCGCCGCGACAATGAACACGGCAGCGATGGCGATCTTGAGGAACTCGCCGAAGAAAAACGTTGCGGGGTTTGCTCCCCCCGGCTTGTGCACACTCAGAATCAGCCTGAATGCGAACAAGGCGTTGGGAATGACGTATGCCGCGGCACCGACCAGCGCCGACCCTCCGGCGGCGCTCCCTGACACCGCGTAGGCCAGCACGGCAACGACTACGCTGACGGCAACCTGAATAATTATCGCATGCAGCAAGTCCCGCACGGCCCGCTGACGCAACACTATCCGTTCTGCTTCGGTAAGCCGAAGCGGTTCTACCTGTTCATTGGATCGCAGACGCTCGGCGTCGCGGGCCTCCCAACCCCATGGATCGGGTTCGCCGGCCTCCCTTTGGTCGCGCACACCGGATATTTCCCGCTGCGCCTTCCCCGTGGCGGCGTTCCCGCCAGCCGCTTTTGCGTTGGCCGCTTTTCCGTTGGCATTTGAAGGGCGCGGATCGTCTTCGATCGTCTTCATCGGACGACTAGCACCTTTTCAAGACCTGCTTTCCGACAAACCATACGAGTATAGCGGGTTTACCCGGGCCGATCAAATAGGAGCGGGCTCCCTACCACGCGCATGCGCGCGCCCCGCATGGTGAGCCCCCAGCCGCTACGCGGCAGCCCCCGAGGCGGGCCTGAGCCCGCCTCGGGGGCCCACGCCGGGCCCAGGGGCGCCCGCGAGGGCGTGGGGGTTATGACCTGTAAGAGTTGTCGCGGCGGTCCAGCAGGCGCAGCAGGGCGGGCCATTCGAGCAGGCCGAAGGGACGGCGGGTGGTGGGCTTGTAGAGGTGGTTGGTGAGCTCGACCACTGCGGAGGCGGGCAAGTGCAGGGGAGTATTGCAGGCCATGGCCATTGCTTGCGCCTGGCAGGCGCGCTCCAGCCAGTACATGGCGGTGAAGGCCTCGGGTATGGACGGCCCCACCGTCAGGAGACCGTGGTTGCGCAGGATCATGGCCTGGCTGTCGCCGAGATCGTCGACGATCCGCCGCTGCTCGCCCAGGTCCACCACCACGCCCTCGTACTCGTGCATGGCCACCTTGCCGAAGAACATCGCAGTCTGCGTCAGCGGCAAGAGGCCGCACTCGAGCGCGGATACCGCCATGCCGGCGGGCGTGTGGGTGTGGATCACGCAATCGACGTCCGGCCGCGCCCGGTGCACCGCCGAGTGGATCACGAAGCCCGCATGGTTCACGCCATAGCCCTGGCCGCCGTCGTCCACCACATTGCCGTCCAGATCGATCCTGACCAGGCTGGACGCCGTGATCTCCTCGTAGGCCATTCCGTAGGGGTTGATCAGGAAATGCTCATCCGCGCCCGGCACGCGGGCCGAAATGTGGTTGTAGATCAGGTCGTCCATCCCGAAATGCGCCACCAGCCGATAACACGCCGCCAGATCCACCCGCACCTTCCACTCCGCCTCCCCCACCCCCGCCCGCGTAGTCGTGATATTCATACATCCCTTTCAAAAAAATAGCGTGCGACGCCAACAAAGCCCCGACGCCCCAACCAAGAAGAAGGTACTAGACCCAGGATGCGGTGGATCCGGCTCCGCCGGTCCACCCGCATCGCCCCCTGGGGGGCGCGCGTCAGCGCGTAGGGGGGTCACTCAGTCGATCCGCATGCGCCGGATCACCCCGCCCCACTTATCGATATCCGCCGCGATGATCGCCGCCATTTCCCTGGGCGACGTGGGCCACGCCTGGATGCCCAGGGTGTCGAACTTGCCCGCGGTCTCGGGCAGCGCCAGCACGGCGGCGATCTCCTTGTTCAGCCGTTCGACCACCGCGGGCGGCGTACCCGCGGGCGCTTCCACGCCCTGCCAGCCGTCGGCCTCGAAACCCGGCACCACCTCGGAGATGGCCGGCGTACCGGGCAACGCGGGCAGGCGCTTCCTGCCTGTGCTGCCGAGCGGGATCACCGTACCGGCCTTGACCTGTTCGATCGCGGTGGTGGTGGGCTGGAAGATGAGCGGCACCTGGCCGCCTATGACGTCGACCAGCGCGCCGCTCTTGTAGGGCACGTGGGTCAGGCGCACCCCGGCCAGCGAGGTCATCAGTTCCATGATCACGTGGCCGGCGCCGCCCACGCCCATCGAGGCATAGTTGATCGACCCGGGCCGGGCCTTCGCCGCGGCAATCAGCTCGGCCAACGTACGCTGGGGAAAATCCTTGTTGGCGATGAGCACGTAGGGAACGGCGGCCACGATGCTGACCGGCGCGAAATCCCTGACCGGGTCATAGGGCAGTTTCTTGTAGATGAACTGGTTCATGGTCACGATGGAATTGACCATGAAGAAGATCGAGTGGCCGTCGGGCGGCGCCTTGGCGACCGCCTCGGCCCCCAGCATGCCGCCCGCGCCTGCGCGGTTGTCCACCACGAAGGGCTGGCCCATGCGTTCTGCCAGCTTGCCCGACAGGTAGCGCGCCACGATGTCCGGCGAACTGCCCGCCGGGAACGGCACGATGACCCGCACGGGCTTGGACGGATAGTTTTCCACGGCGCCGGCAGCCATCGCCGCACAGGCCAGCGCAACGGCGCACCATCTTGCCGCCACGCAGGAAATCGAGGTCTTTCTCATTGTCGTCTCCCTCTCACGCCTCCGGCGGCCATGGCGCCGGTCGATGCCGACATCGCCGTGGCGGCGACGTCAGATGACGGATCCTTCCACGTCTTCCGGCATCTTGAAGTTGGGCAGCCGCTTCAAGTTGCCCTTCTCGTCGATCGCGAGTCCGGACTCGGCGGCCGCCCGGTTCAGCACCTCGTCGTGCCAGGTCACCGCCCCGCCGCCGTTGTGCCCGCCCACCAGCGCCAGCATGGTCAGTTCGTGCTCGCCATAGTTGCGGAAACCGCGCATCACGCCGGTGGGCACCGAAATCACGTCCAGCGGTTGCAGCACGATCTCTTCCTTGTCGTCGCCGATCAGCACGTGCACGGGTCCGGTGATGGGAATGAAGACCTCGGCGGTCTTGTGCGCATGCAGGCCGGCGCCGCCGCCCGGCGGCACGACAATGTACGAGATGGTGAATCCGTGGTCCTCGGCGATGGGCGGCTGCATGTCGGCGTTCTCGACCACGCCGCGGCCGATGACCTTCAGGTTCTTCTTCCTGCCTTCGGGCAGCAGCGAATCGACGAAGGCGAGACTGAACGGCTTGAGTTGGGAAAAGCGCGCGACGCGCGTGCGCGCGATGGTGTCTAGCAACGGGCTGGCCATGCATGCTCCTCGACGTGCGCGGCATGGGGATGCGCCGCGATGTCTCATCATGGCCGCGTACGCGGCGCCGATAAATTATCGATTTGCTATGCCCGCGATGCCGCGCCGGCATGGCGCGGCCCATTTCAGGCGCGCGACCCGCGGCGGCGCCCCATGAGCCGGGCTCCCTGCCATTGACCCCGCTCGACCTGCGCCATGATGAGCTCGCGCACCATGGGCAGCACCTCGCTGGCCACCCGCGACAGGGGCCGCGATACCGGCCACGCCAGGCTGCGCTGCAGCCACAGGCCGGAGATGGGCGCGGCCGCCAGGCCCGCCTCCAGCGCGACGCTGGACGGCAGGTACACCGTATAGCCCATGCCCCGGCGTACCAGTTGCGCGGCCAGCGCGAACGCCCCGACTTCCGCCTCGATGCGCAGCGGCACCCGCTGGCGCGCCGCCAGCGCCTCGATCTCGTTGCGTATGCCGGCGCGCGACACGCCGGTCAGGATCAGCGGGAGCCCCCGCAGCTGGCGCACGGGGATTTCGCTGCGCTCGAGCAGCGGATCGCCTTCGCGTCCCACCAGGCACAGCCGGTCTTCGAACAGGGGTTCGACGGCGATCATGTGCGAGGGAGGCGGCGCCGGCGTCGCGCCGCTCAGCAGCGCGATATCGACGGCGTTGTCGCGCAGCATGTCGTGCATGGCGGGACTGAAGGCCTGGACGATGTGCGGCTGGGCCTCGGGAAAGCGCTGCTTGATCGCCATCGTGAGCGAAGCGCCGATGACCGACACGTAGTTGGGCGTCATGCCGATGATGACCGGCCCCGACGGCGGGCCCTGCGTATCGTGCACGTCGCTCCTGAGCTGGTCGAAGCTGCGCAGCAGGTATTGCGCGCGATCCAGCAGGCGCCGCCCTTCCGGCGTAAGGGTGGCGCCGCGCAGGTGGCGTTCGAACAGCCGCACGCCCAGTTCGTCCTCCAGCGCGCGTATCCGCCGGCTGAGCGCGGGCTGCGCCACGAACAGTTGCTGCGCCGCCTTGGAGAAATTCTCGTGCGTCGCGACGGTCACGAAGTACTTAAGCTGACGAATGTCCATGGCGCCTGCCATCCCCCCGGATTCGTTCGCCATACCGCGGCGGCATGGCCCCTGGACCGCGGAAATATGAAGCGGCGGCGAGGGACCGGACCTATGATAATCAAACCGAGACCTGCGCATCCGACATGAAACCCGACGAGACGCTCATCGCCCGGCTGGACCCCGATATCGCGCCGCTCGTCATGCGGATGGTCGAAGCCGAAGCGGGCGCGACGCCGCCGCATCTGCTGGACCCGGCGCAGGTGCGGGCCGCGTTCCTGCGCAGCCGGCGGCCGCTGCGGCGCCCTCCGGTTCCGCTGGACATCGAGGACGTCCGCATCGCGGTCGACGGCGCGCCGCTGGCATTGCGGCTTTACCGGCCGCGCGCGCCGCGACCTGCCGCCCTGCTCTACATGCACGGCGGCGCGTTCACCAACGGCGACCTCGACAGCCACGATGCCATCTGCTGCATGCTCGCCATGGACGCCGGCGTACTGGTGGCCAGCGTCGATTACCGGGTGCTGCCCGAGCACCGGTTTCCCGCCGCGCTCAACGACACCGTCGGCGCGTTGCGATGGCTGCACGGCCATGCCGCCGCGCTGGGCGCGGACCCCGCGCGCCTGGCCGCCGGCGGCGACAGCTCGGGCGCCAACCTGGCGCTGGCGGCCGCGCTCGAAACCCGCGGAACGATCGCGCTGCGGGCCATGTGGCTGGCCTATCCCATCATCGGCATCGATTTCGACACGCCCTCGTACCGGGAGAACGCCAACGCGCCGCTGCTTACCCGCGCCCGCTGCCAACGCATCCTGCGCGACTACCTGGGCCGCGAACCGGACGCACGCGACTGGCGGGCCGCGCCCCTGCTGGCGCCGGATCTCGCCGGCCTGCCGCCCGCGGTAGCGGTGGCCGCCGACCTGGATCCGCTGCGCAGCGACGCGGAGATCCTGGCCGACCGGCTGGGGGCGGCCGGCACCGCATGCGAACTGGTGCGGGCGAACGGCATGCCGCACGGCTTCCTGCGATGGATCGGCGATAGCCGGGCCAGCCGCCGCATCGCCCGCGAAAGCGCCTCCGCGCTTGCCCGCCTGCTGGCCTGAACCGCGGCGGACCCGGTACCGATAAAATCGGGGAGTCGCCGCTCTCCGCGCCCGCTCGCCTTCCCGCCGCGGCCGCCTCCGCCAAAGAAGACCGCCGTGGAACTCCGCCAGATCCAGTATTTCATCTGCCTATTCGAGGAAGGCACCGTCACCGGCGCGGCGCGCCGCGTGAACGTCGTGCAGCCGGCGCTCAGCGCGCAGATCGTCAAGCTGGAAGAAGAGCTCGGCCAGAAGCTGTTCGTCCGCAGCGCCCGGGGCATGGAACCCACCGAGGCGGGCCGGCGCATGTACCAGCTGTACCTGCCCATCCTGCGCGACCTCGCCCACGCGCGCGAACAGATGACTTTGCGCGGCGGCGAGGTAGGCGGCGAGGTCGTGGTGGGCATGATTTCGTCGCTGGCCGAAAGCGTGCTGAGCGAAGCGCTCATCGATTTCGCGCGCGCCTATCCCAAGGTCAACATCACCGTCACCAACGGCCCCCTGCTGGATTGGGTGGCGGCCGGCAAGATCGACGCCGCCATCGTCGACAAGCCGCGCCGGCCTTTCTCCCTGAGCGTCGAGCCCATCATCGACGAAGAGCTCGTGCTGGCGGGACCGGATGACGATGCGGTCCCCGCCGCCCTGCCCTTGTCGGCCGCGGCCGCCCTGCCCCTGGTATTCACGCCGCGCGAGCACAACCTGCGCGAGATCCTGGAAGACTACGCGCGCCAGGAGAACCTGGTGTTCAAGCCCGTCTTCGAGATCTACTCGATGACGGCGCTGCTCAACCTCGTCGAGGACGCGAACCTCTACGCCATCCTGCCTCGTTCCGTCGTCCGCCGCCACGCCCGCCGCGCATCGCTGCGCATCCGCACCATCGAGGCTCCCGCCATGACGCGGCAGATCGTCTGCGTGACTCATCCGCGCCGGCCCTTGAACACGGCATCGGCGCTGTTCGTGGAAGCGCTGCGCAATCACATACGCGGGCAGTCCGACGGCGCTCGCGCTTTCCCCGCACCGGCCACCGGGAAAGACGCGTAGCCAGCCGAGCCGCTACGGCAGTCCCGCCCCCGCGGCGATATCGATCGGTGATGGCTGCGATCAGTATTAATCATGGCCTCCGGCCGGTTCGAAGGCCGCTTCCCGCCTTAGAATTTCCGCAACGCCGCACGCCCCCGCCAGGCGACGATCCGCGGCGCCCCAAGCCGCACCGGGCGTGGCTTTCCACGCGCCGGCGCGCACATTCCCCTCATCCATGAAGCGGCCGTGTCCTGCGTGGCATGGGGAGTTTTGTTCGAATCATTGCAGAAGTACCGAAGGAGACTTGCATGAAAGCACCGGCACGCGCCTTGTTTGCCGCATTGTCCATGGCCGTGGCGGCCGCCTCGCCCGTCGCGATGGCGGACAACTATCCCTCCAAGCCCGTGCGCGTCATCGTGCCCGTCACCGCGGGGGGTGGAGTGGATACCGCCGCGCGCCTGGTCGCCACCCACCTGCGGTCCGAACTGGGCCAGACGTTCGTGGTGGAGAACAAGCCGGGCGCCGGCGGCAACATCGGCCTGGACCAGCTGGCGAAGGCGCCGGCCGACGGCTATACGCTGGCCATCATCCCCAACACCATGACCATCAACCATACGTTGATGAGCAAGCTGCCGTTCGACACGCTCAAGAGCTTCGCGCCGGTGGTGCAGATCGGCACGACGCCCGCCGTGCTGGGCGCGCGCGCCGACCTGGCGCCCAAGTCGCTCAAGGACCTGGTGGCCTACGCCAAGAGCCACCCGGGCAAGCTTTCGTACGCCGGCTGCGACACCGGCTCGGCCCTGCACCTGGCGGGCGAGATGTTCAAGCAGCAGGCCGACGTGGACATCACCCACGTGCCGTACAAGGGCTGCTCGGACTCCGTGCCCAACGTGCTGGGCGGCCAGGTGGACCTGATCTTCATCACGCTGACCAACATCGCCGGCTACCTCAAGGACGGCCGCATGCGCGTCTACGCCGTCGCGGCGGACAAGCGCACGCCCTACGCGCCCGAGCTGCCCACCGGCGCCGAGCAAGGTTTCCCGGGCTTCAACATCGACATCTGGTATGGCATGCTGGCTCCCGCCGGCACGCCGCGCGAGATCGTCGCCAAGCTCAACGGGGCGGTGAACGCCGTCCTGAAGAAACCCGAGGTGCAGGCTTCGCTGGCCACCAGCTACCTGACGCCGGTAGGCGGCACGCCCGAGCAATTCGGCCAGAAGATCCGTTCCGACATCGACCGCTACGGCGCCGTCATCAAGAAAGCCGGCATCCGCATCGAATAACTTCGTCCACCGTTCACTTTATCGAGATCGCCATGTCCAAACTGAGACTTTCGCTGGGTTGCTGGGACTACGACCGTACCCGCGCGCTGATGGACGGTACCGTCGTTGCCGACGGCATCGACCTGAACTACCTGAACATGCCGGTGGAGGAGACCTTCTTCCGCATGCTGCGGCACCGCGAGTTCGACGTGGCCGAGATGTCGCTGTCGTCCTATACCGTGTCGCTGTTCAAGCCCGAGAAGCCTTTCATCGCCATTCCGGTCTTCCCGTCGCGCTTCTTCCGCCACTCCTGCATCTACGTGAACGCGGATGCCGGCATCCGCGAACCCAAGGACCTGATCGGCAAGCGCATCGGCACGCCCGAATACCAGATGACGGCGCCGGTGTGGATACGCGGCATCTTGGACGAGCACTATGGCGTGCCGGTCGACAGCGTCACCTACGTCACCGGCGGCGAGGAGGAGCCGGGCCGCCCCGAAAAGCTCAAGCTCGACCTGCCGCCGAACATCAAGATCGAGCAGATCGGTCCCACGCAAACGCTGTCGCAGATGCTGCTGGACGGCGAGATCGACGCCCTGCACACCGCGCGCATGCCGTCCACCTTCCTGACCGGCAAGGGCAAGGTCAAGCGCCTGTTCCCCGACTTCGAGGCGGTCGAGCGCGACTACTTCCGTAAGACGGGCATCTTCCCCATCATGCACACGGTGGTCATCCGCCGCGAGATCTACGAAGCCAACCGCTGGGTCGCGCAGTCGCTGTACAAGGCCTTCGCTCAGGCGCAACAGGTGGCCTACCAGAACCTGCGCGAGACCGCCGCGCTCAAGATCATGCATCCCTGGCTGCTGGGCAACATGGAGGAAGTGGTCAAGGAAATGGGCGAGGACTTCTGGGCCTACGGCTTCGAGAACAACCGCAAGACGCTGGAGACTTTCCTGCGCTATCACCACGAAGGCGGGTTGTCGAAGAAGCTGCTGACGCCCGAAGATCTGTTCGCGCCCGAGACGTTCGAGGCGTTCAAGATCTGAGCGGCCGCGGCGCCCTCGGGGGCGCCGCGCGTCGCAAGAGGAGCCGGCCGCCCGCGCTCAGGGGCAGGGATTGGGCTGGCTGCGGTGGATGCGCTCGATACCCTCGAGCACTTCGGGCGGCAGCGTGATCTGCGCGCTGGCGATGTTTTCCTGGAGCTGCGCCATCGTCGTCGCGCCGATCAGGTTGCTGGCGACGAACGGCCGGCTGTTCACCCAGGCCAGGGCCATCTGCGCCGGCGACAGGCCGTGGTCGCGCGCGAGCTGGACGTACTGCCGCGCGGCCGATTCCGCCTCGCGCCCATCGTAGCGGGTAAAGCGCGTGAACAGCGTCAGCCGGGCGCCCTCGGGCCGCGCACCGTCGAGGTACTTGCCCGACAGCACGCCCATTCCCAGCGGCGAATAAGCGAGCAGGCTGACGTCTTCGAAGTGCGTGAACTCGGATAACCCGATCTCGAACACACGGTTGAGCAGGTTGTAGGGATTCTGGATGGACGCGATGCGCGGCAAGCCCCTGGTCTCGGACAGCTTGAGGAATTGCGCCACGCCCCACGGCGTCTCGTTCGATACGCCGACGTGCCGGACCTTGCCCGCGCGCACGAAGTCCTGCAGCACCGACAGCGTCTCTTCGATCGGCACGGTGTAGTCGTCCTTCACCCACGGGTAGGCGAGCTGGCCGAACGTGGCCGTGGTGCGGTCTGGCCAGTGCAGCTGGTAGAGGTCGATGTAGTCGGTCTGCAGGCGCTTGAGGCTGTCGTCCAGGGCGGCCGTCAGGTTCTTGCGGTCCAGGAAAGGCTTGCCGTCGCGGATGTGGCCGGGACGCTTGGCATCGCGCAGGGGCCCGGCAACCTTGCTGGTCAGCACGATGTCGTGCCGGCGGCCGGTCTTGGCCAGCCACGTGCCGATGTAGGATTCGGTGCGCCCCTGGGTCTCGGCCTTGGGTGGCACAGGATACATCTCGGCGGTGTCCACGAGGTTCACGCCCTGCCCCAGCGCATAGTCCAGCTGCCCGTGCGCGTCGGCCTCGCTGTTCTGTTCTCCCCATGTCATGGTGCCCAGCCCGATCACGCTGACTTCTAGATCGGTGCGGCCAAGTTTGCGGTATTCCACGTGCATGCTCCGGTTGTCGATGATGCCCTGTCCAAGATTACCGCAACGCCGCTTGCACCCGCATGAACGCCGGGCCGGAGAGACCTAAAATAGCGGGCGACACCGGATCGACACCGCAGGAACCCCGAGCATGCAAGAAAACGAAGGCCACGAGCCCGACTATCGCTTCACGCTGGCCAACGAGCGCACCTTCCTGGCGTGGATACGGACGGCGCTGGCGGTGCTGGCAGGCGCCATCCTGCTCCACCAGTTCGGCGGGACGGTCCGGCCGCACTGGCCGCTCATCGCGCTGAGCGCGGCCATGACGCTGGCCGGCCTCGTATTCTGCAGCGGCGCCTATTTCCAATGGAAGGCGAACCAGCAGGCCATGCGCCATTCGCGGCCCCTGCCCCGTTCCACGCTCATTCCTCTCGCGGCCGGCATCACGATGCTCGTTGCCGCGGTGGCGGGCGTCTTCGTGCTGATCCAATGAGCCCGCAACAGGATCCCGGGCTCCAGCCGCAGCGGACCGCCCTCGCGTGGGGCCGCACGGGGCTCTCCATGGCGGCCGTGGCGTTGCTGGTGCTGCGGGCGGGCGTACAGGGGCATCGTCCCGCTGTCCTGGCCGTGGGAACGCTGGACATGGCCTGCGCCGTCCTGCTTTGCCTGGCCGCGGGCTGGCGCCGGTCGGCCCTGGGCCGGGAAGCGATCCGTCCGGTGCCCCCGGCATGGATGGCAGGCATTTCCGCCGCCGTCGCGCTCGCCTGCCTGGCCGGCGCCTGGCTGGTACTGCAGTAACTGCCGCTACGAGAGCTGCCGGGCCAGCCAATCCGACAACGCATCGGCCACGCGCTGGTGCCGGTCGCCGTACATGTGATCCGCGCCCTCCACGGTTACCCGCGCCACGGATTCGGCTGCGGTCAATGCGCGCTCCATGTCGCGCGCGAAACCGAGCTGCGGTTTTTCCTCCGAGCCCGCCAGCAGGAAGACCGGCAACCGGAATTCCGAAGCGAAGCGGAGCGCCGTGGTGGAAGCGTCGGGACCATACTTGTTGAGGTAGGTGCGCGCACTCATCAGCCCGCGCAGGGCCGGCGTGTTGGTGGGCATCTCGACTTCCATCAGCTCGCTGCCGCGGTCCTGGGCGATGAGCTCCCTGCAGCGCGCCAGCAGCGCTTCGTGGGCAGGCCAGTCCCATTCCTGCTCGTCCGGCAGGCGCGGCGACGAAAGCATGACCAGCGCCGCGACCTGCCCGGTTCCGAGACGGCGGCACGCGAACGCGGCTTTCAGGCCGCCGAGGCTGTGACCGCCCAGCACCACGCGCCCATGACCACGCGCAGCCAGCCAGTCGAGCGCCGCCTCGAAGTCCAGCGCGCTTTCCTCGAATATTTCGTGGGCGGCTCCCAGCCAGCGCCTGTCGATGGGGTTGGAGGTTACCCAGTCATGGCCGCGGTTGTTGAGGAGCGCCACGCCGTGGCCGCGCGCATGCAGGTGCTCGGCCACGGTCCACAAGGGCGTCGTGACGAAATTGTTGGCAACGCCGTGCGTCAGCAACAGCACTGGCGCACCCTCGTCGGCGGGGGCAAAGAAGGCGAGATGCAGCAAGACCCCGTCGCGCGTGGTCAGCGGATGAATCGTCGGCATGGCATGAACCGGAGAAAGTGGATGGAAAGAACGGTCGCTGGCTAGTCCACCTGGATGCCGGCCCGCCGAACGACTTGCGTCCATCGGTCCAGGTCTTCGCGCGTCAAGCGGGCGAACTCATCCGACGAGCCGCCGGTAGCCGTCAGGCCCTGGCGCGAGAAGACTTCCCGCACGGCATCGATGCGCAGGATTTCGTTGACGTCCTCGTTCAGCTTCCTGAGGATGGCGGCCGGCGTTCCCCTGGGCGCATACATGCCGTACCAGATATCGCCATCGAGTTTGATGTCCACCGCCTCGGACAGGGACGGCACGTCGGGCGTGACATCGGACCGTTCCAGGCCGCCTGAGGCGAGCAGCACCAGCCGGTTCTCGCGCACGTGCGGCAGCGCGACGTGGATGGGGAAGAACATCACCTTCACGTGTCCGCCCAGCAAGGCCTGCAGCGCGCCCCCGGTGGTCGAGAACGGAACGTGCGTGAGATTGGCGTGGGTAGCCTGCTTGAACAGTTCCATGGCCAGATGGTGAGGCGTGCCGTTGCCGGGCGAACCATAGTTGATGGCGCCCGGCGTCTTCCTGGCCGCGGCGACCAGTTCCTTGGCGGTCTTCACGCCCAAGGTGGGATGAGCCACCAGCGTCAGGCGCCCGATAGCGAGGGGCAAGACCGCGTCGAGTCCGTTGACCGGGTCGTAGGGGGCTTGCGGACGCAGGCTCTTGTTGATGACGGGGGTGTTGGCCGTCACCATCAAGGTGTAGCCGTCGGGCGCCGACTTCTGGACGTGCTCGGTTCCTATGGCGGTGCTGGCGCCGGGCCGGTTCTCGACGATGACCGGCGTCTTCCATTTCTCGGCCAGCCGCTGGCCGAGCGTGCGCGCGAGGATGTCGGCACCGGTGCCGGGATCATAGGGCACGACGATGCGGACCAGGCGCTCCGGATAACTGGCGTGGGCAACCCCGGCCAGCGCGGCCAGCATTGCCAGGACGGCCGTCAGCATGCGTCTCATACCCCTGCTCCGTCGAATGTGATCGAGCGATGCATTGAAAACCAGGGCGTCGCGGATAACAATCCGGACTTCGGAATGAATTCATAAGTGGCCGGTATGAATGTCAGCATTCGCCAGTTGTCCGCTTTCGTCCAAGTGGCCCGGCTGCGCAGCTTCACGCGCGCCGCCGAACAGCTGCACATCACCCAGGCGGGGCTCAGCAGCATGATGCGCGAGCTGGAGGCGCAACTGGGATTCCGGCTGCTCAATCGCACCACGCGCTCCGTGGCGCTTACCCCGGCTGGCGAACGGTTCTATCCGGTCGCGGCGCAGTTCTCCGAGCAATTGGCCGGCACCGTCGAAGCCATCGACCGATGGGAAAACCAGCGCCAGAAGAAGGTGCGCGTGGCCTGCACGCCCATGCTGGCCTCGACGCTGCTGCCCTTCATCCACAACGCGTTCGGGCCGCACCAGGCAGAGATCGCCGTCGAGTACTCGGATGCCGAAGCCACCCAGATCCTCGCTCGCCTGGACGAAGGAAGCATCGATTGCGGCATCGGCTTCTTCTACAAGCCGATCGCCGGCTACGCGCGTACCCTGATCTGCCAGACGCGGCTGATTTATGTGCGGGCACCGGCACGCGCCGCCCGCCGCTCGAGCAAGGCCATGGCGCCGTTGCGGTGGGAGGAACTGCTCTATACCCCCCTGCTGCGCCTCGAGAGCCACAGCGCGATACAGCAGGCCATCGACAAGCAACTGACCGCCATTGGCCGGTCGCCCCATGCGCAGAACAGCGTCGTGCTCAGCCACATCGAGACCGTGCTGGCGATGGCCGCCAGCGGAGCGGGAGGCGCCATCCTTCCCTCGCTGGCGCTCGAGCGCTGCCGCCAGTACCAGCTCGAGACCTTCCTGCTGGAGGAGCCTCCCGTGAACGTGGGGGTCTACCTCATCACCGACCGCGGCCGCATCCCCCGCCATGGCGATTCGGAAGCGTGCTCGGCCCTGATCCAGTCGATCCGCTCGTTCATCGACGAGCGGTGAAGGCGGCAACCGCGGAGCGGCCTGCGCCGCCCGCGGGCCGCGGCATTATCCGCGCCCCTTCTCCACCAGCGACTTGAACTCCTCCACGTTCATCACGTGTGCGGTCGAGAACGCCAGTATCGTCAAGGTCGCCTTGTGCACCTCGGCCGCGCTCATTGCTCCCCAGCCCACGTCGGGATAATCGAAGGTGCCGGTCGCGTCGGCCAGGAACGCGACCTTGTAGTTGTGGAACATGGCGTCGCGCGCAGTGGCATGGCAGCAGTTCTCGGTGGTGGTGCCCGAGATCACGACGTTCCGTATGCCCCACTCGCGCAGGATGATGTCGAGATCGGTGCCGTAGAAGCCGCTGTAGCGATGCTTCTTGATCACGTGCTCGCCTTCGGCAGGCGCAAGTTCGGGATAGATGTCGGCCCCGGCCGTGCCGTCGACCAGTGATGAATGATCGGCGATGGGGGAGTACAGGTCGCGGAACAGCCCCATGTCGCAGCCGTCGTCGCGATGCACGTGCGCGGTGTAGAGGACGCGGATGCCCTGCTCGCGGCAGAAGCGCAGCGTCTGGGCCAGTTTGCCCACCATCTCCTTGGCCTGCCGGGACTGCAGCTTGGCGCCGTCGGCAACGAAATCGTTTTGCATGTCGACCACGATCATCGCGGTCTGGCTGGGATCGATGCGGTCAAAGCGGTAGGGCATGGCAGTCTCCTTGATCGTGCCGCCGGCGCCGGCCGGCGTGTCGGGCGAGCCCGTCGAGTATGGCTCATGCACGGATCAAGTCAATGCCATGCCCGGCTATACGGGCTATCACCCCGATGAATGACACCCTCGCCTCGGCTGCTCAATTCCAGGGATCGATGGTCATGTGGATCGCGCCCTCCACGCCCTGGCCGGCCAGGCTGCGCAAGGCCAGGTCGGTATCCTCCAGTCCGAAGGCGTGGGTGCTCATCTGCCTGACGCCGTGCCGGTCGCCGGCGATGAGCTGCAGCGCGAGCTCCACCGATTCGTAGCTGTGGCCGCGCATGCCCTTGACGGTCAGGAAGCGGGCGATGATGCGGTCGCTGTCGAACTCGGGAATGCGGCGGCGCTTCTGCCCCCCGAGGATGACGCGGCCGCGCTTGCGTGCCAGCTGGATCGCGGTGCCGACGGATTCCGTCCCGCCGGCCGCGCAATCGATGACCAGGTCCGCCATCTGTCCGCCGGTCAGGTCGGCCACGGTTTCGAGCAGGTCCTGCGACTCGATGTCGATGGTGTAGTGCGCGCCCAGTTCACGCGCCAGCGCCAGGCGCCTGGCATCGGTCTCGTTCGATAGCCCGGTGACGATGATGCGTTCGGCCCCCGCTTCGCGCGCCGCCACCACGCACGAGAGCCCTTGCTGCCCGGGGCCTTGGATGAGCACCGTCTGGCCCGGCCCTGCGCCGCCCTGCAGGTACGTCCACTCGATGCCGTTGGCAAGCGGCAGCGCGAGCGCCGCATGGCGCGGCGATACGCCCGAGGGCACGCGGTGGAACACCGTGTTCAAGTGCAGGTACTGGTACTGGCTGAAGCCGCCCCATAGTCCCGGCGCCACCGACAGGCCGGTGGCGCCGTAGCGCAGGCCGCCCAGCCGCCAGTCGGTGGCGTCGCACAACCGGAATTCGCCGCTGCGGCAGAACTCGCAGTGGCCGCAGGGCAGGTACTCTTCGAGCGCCACCAGGTCGCCTTCCTGCACCCCCCATTTGGCGCGCGCGACGTCGCCCAGCTCGGCCACGTGGCCGACGGTCTCATGGCCGAGTACCAGCGGGCCGCGGCTGGGCGGCAATTGCTGGTAGTAGGGCCAGTCGCTGCCGCACACGCCGGTGACGGCGACCTTGAGCAGGCCGCTGGTCTCCGACGTGGATGGCGCCGCCAGCTCCCGCAGCTCGGTCTTGCCTGCTTCCACCGCCACGGCGGCTCGTACGGTAAGCGCCATGGTCGCTACACCGACGCGTGGGGCTGGCCCGGCTGCACCGTCAGCGCCTCGGCCGCCGCTTCCTTGAAGGACTGGTCGCGCGGCAGGATGACCGCGGCCGAGCGCACGTGATGCGCCGAAGGATGGGTGCCCGGAGGCGCGACGCCCTCTTCGGCCAGCGCCTTGACCGCCTTCATCAGCGCACGCCGCATCTTCACGATGCCATTGTCGGTCGAGGTCAGGTGCTCCTTGGTGCGGTCCTGGATGGGGCCCATGCTCTCCTGCAGCGAGGCGTCCTGCATGCCTATGCCTTCCACGCCGCTGAAGGTCTTGCCCGCTTTCTGCGCGGCGCGGTCCATCAGGTAGTCGTTGTCCTTGTTCTGCAAGGGCCTGAAGGTGCCCGGCACGTAGCGCACGTGGATGCCCTTGCCGTCCTCCATGGCCCGGACCTCGGCCTCGGTGAGCGGACGCGCGGCATGGTAGTCGAAGCTCCATGCCCAGCAGTTCTCGTCATCGATGGGCACCCAGAAGTGGCCGTGCACGGGATGGTCGCCGCGCGGCGGCACCATGGTGAAACACGGCATCAGCCAGGGCGTGATGCGCCAGTAGTAGGTGTCCTCGTCGGCATTGCGGCGCACGCCCACGAGCAGGCCGGTATCGGTGTCGACCACCTCGAACACGGGGCGCAGGTCCTTGAAGTTGTACTGGTTGCCCGCCGCGCCCTTGAACAGCGGATCGGACTTCAGGCTGTCGCGGTGCAGCCACGAGACATGGCTGGAATCGATGCCGCCTTCGAGCGCCTGCAGCCAGTTGTTTTCCTGGATGCGCTTGGAGATGAAGCGCTGGTTCTCCGGCACCATGGCGAACTCGTATTCGGGCAGGGGCGGCTGGTGTTCGGGCGGCCCCATGTAGGTCCACAGAATGCCGCCGCGCTCGACCAGGGGATAGGCGGTGAGCTTGATGCGATCGCGAAAGCCGCTGTCTTCCGGTTCGGAAGGCACGTCCAGGCATTGGCCATCCACGCTGTATTTCCAGCCGTGGTAGGGGCACCGTATGCCGCCGCCCTGCCCTTTCTCGTCGTAGCGGCCGAACCAGAGCGACACGCCCCGATGGGCACAGAACTCGTCGATGAGGCCCAGGTTGTCTTCCTCGTCGCGGATGGCAAGCAGCCGTTCGGACAGCAGCTTGACGCGCACCGGCTCGCAGCCCGGTTCGGGCAGTTCACGGCTGAGCAACACCGGCAGCCAATAGCGTCGGAACAATTCGCCCAGAGGCGTACCCGGCCCCGACTGGGTGAGCAAATCGTTCTGTTCCTTCTTCAGCATTCAAGTCCCCTCGTTGCGAATCGTTCCGTATAAAGGAACGTTGTTCCTTGATAGGAAACGAAGTTATCATTCGCTCGAACAGGATGTCAATCCGGCTCGCACATCAGCCGGTCCCAGAAACCTGAACCAAGGAGACACGCCGATGAGGTTTCATTCCCTTGCGCACGTGCTGTGCGCGACCCTTGCCGCGGGCGCTTTCGCCGCGCCCGCCTGTGCCCAGGACCCGTGGCCCAACCGCCCGGTGAAGATCGTGGTTCCCTATGCCCCCGGCGGCAGTGCCGACACGCTGGGGCGGCTGATCTCGCGCCACCTTTCCGAGACGTTCAAGCAGAGCTTCGTGGTCGAGAACCGCGGCGGCGCGGGCGGTGTCATCGGATCTCAGATGGTGGCGCGGGCCGAACCCGACGGCTACACGCTGGTGGTGTCCGGCATCGGCTCGCACGTCGTCGCGCCGCTCACCAATGCGTCAAGCTTCGACCCGATCAAGGACTTCACGCACATCGCGCTGCTGGGCGGCCCGCCCACGGTGCTCGCGGTCAACGTCGCCCAGCCCATCAAGGACGTGCCCGGCTTCATCAAGCACGTGAAGACGCTGCCCGAAGGACTGAGCTGGGCCTCGCCCGGACAAGGCACGCACGGCGCACTCATCGGCGAGGCATTCCGGCAGATCACCAAGCTGAATCTGGTGCACATCAGCTACAAGGGTGCCGGTCCGGCCGTGGCCGACGTCGCGGCCAATCAGGTGCCCGCGGCCTTCATCACGCTGAGCACCGCCGCAGGCAACATCAAGTCGGGCAAGCTGCGCCCGCTGGCGGTGACCGCCGCGCAACGCGTCCCCGACTTCCCGGACATCCCGACCTTCAAGGAACTCGGCTATCCGCAGCTGACCGGCACCACGTGGTTCTCGTTGTCGGGCCCGGCCGGCATGTCGCCCGACCTGGTCGGAAAGCTCAATCTCGCCGTGCGCAAGGCCCTGCAATCGCCGGAAGGCCAGACGGAACTGCGCAACCAGACGATGGAGACCTTCGATTGGGATGCACCGACTTTCAACAAGTTCGTGAAGGACGAGATTGCCCACTGGAGCCCATATATAAGTTCCCCGCCTACGCGCTGACGCGCGCCCTCCCGGGGGCGATGCAGATGGACCGGCAAAGCCGGATCCATCGCATCCTGGATCTTATGCCCTTCTTGGGTTGAGGGAGCGGACAAGGGGCGAACTTTCCCTCCAGTGGTACTGTACGGATTGGTGCAACCTTCTCCATTACTCATGCAAGACTCTCAGGACGGCGCCGAAGGACGGCTTTCTTCGGTCGCCTCGGCCATCCGGGTTCTCAAGGCATTCTCGGAAACGGAAGTGGAAATCGGCATCAGCACGCTCGCCAAGCGGCTGGGGCTGGCCAAGAGCACGGTCCACCGGCTGGCCAGCACCCTGGCGGCAGAAGGGCTGCTCGAACAGAATACGGAGAACGGCCGCTACCGGCTGGGGCTCGGGCTGTTCGCCCTCGGCGCGCTGGTGCGGCGGCGCATGGACATCTCGACCCAGGCCCTGCCCTATCTGCACGAATTGCGTGAAATCACGGGCGAGACCGTGCACCTGGCCACCCTGGAGCAGAGCAACATTATTTATCTCTTCAACCTGGAAAGCCACCAGGCGATACGGATGCGCTCGTACGTCGGCGCGCGCAAGCCCGCCTTCTGCACCAGCGAAGGCCGCGCGCTGCTGGCGTTCCAGGGACCGGAGATCCTGGCGCGCGTGCTCAAGGACGGCCTGGCGGCGCGCACGCCCCAGACCCAGACCGATCCGGCCGAACTGCGCAAGACGCTGGAACAGGCGCGCCGCGAGGGCTATGCCGTGGACGACGAGGAAAGCGAAGTGGGCATGCGCGGGCTCGCCGCGCCGGTGCGCGACCACAGCGGCCAGGTCATCGCCGCCATCGGCATTGCCGGGCCGGTCCAGCGTTTGACCAAGAAAGCCATCCGCGGCTTCATCGCACCGGTGGTCCAGACGGCCGACGCGGTCTCCGCGCGGCTGGGCTACCAGCCCTGAGTTCGCCAAGGTCATGGCCCCCCCGCCCCGCGCGCGCATCCCCGTCTACCTGCTGACGGGCTTTCTGGGCAGCGGCAAGACGACGCTGCTCGCCGCATGGCTGGCGCAACCGGCGCTCGAAGGTGCCGCCGTCATCGTCAACGAACTGGGCGAGGTGGGACTGGATGGAACGCTGCTGGGCGTGACCGACCAGGCCGCCCTCGTCTCGGGCGCCTGCGTCTGCTGCACGGGCCTGCCCGGCCTGGAACAGGCGCTCGAGGATTTGTTCTGGGCGCGGTTGCAGCGCCGCATGGCCTTCCCCGCGGTGGCGGTGGAAACCACGGGACTCGCCGACCCCGCCCCGGTGGTGCGGGCGTTTCGCGACCATCCCCTGCTGCGCGAACGTTATCGGCTGGAGGCCGTCATCGCGGTGGCCGGGGCGCCCGCCGGCGCGGCGTTGATCGACCGGCATCCCGAGGCAGGGGCCCAGGTTCTCGCGGCGCAGGCCCTGGTCATGACCAAGACGCGCGAGGCCACCGACACGGACAGGCAGGCGTTGCATGCGCGATTCGCAGCCTTGAATCCCCATGCGCCGGTGCTGGTTTCCAATCACGCCGACCTGCCGCTGGATGCTGTGTTGCAAGCGACGGGCAGAGGCAACGATGCCCAGGTCGGAGATACGTCCTCTCCGGACCTTGCCGAGCCCGCATGGCCGGACGAGGCGAAACACGTCGAGACCCACCCGCATGATCACCCGCAAGCCGCGGGCGGTGCCGACGATCACGATCATCTATGTGATGAACACGGCAACGCGCACGATCACCACCATGCGGCGCAGGCGAGCTTCGTTCCTTTGCCGCAGCCCGTGGCCCGCGACTGGCTGCTGATCCGCCTGCACACGCTGGCCGGCGCGCTGGCGGATGACTTGCTGCGCGTAAAAGGCATCGTCGCGCTGGACGACGGACGGCGCTGCGTGGTCCAGTTCGCTCCCGGCGACAGGCGCTTCGACGTACGGCCGCTCGACGAAGCGCCTGGACCCGCCGCCTCGCAGCCCGGCCTGACCGTCATCGCGCTGCATGCCGACGCCGAACGAGTGTCCGCGGCGTTCCTCGGCCGCGGACACGCATAGCCGCCGCGTCTTCGCGGCTAGCTGTTCTCCAGCACGTCGGCCAGGCCCTGCTTTTCGAGCAGGGAAGAAAGATGCTCCCAGCCGTGGAAGTCGATGATGATCTGGCCGCGCTCCTTGGCGCCGATCTTGAACACCACTTGGGTGCCGAGGCGATCGGACAAGGCTTCTTCCAGGCGCAGCACGTCGCGTGACTTGGCGGCAGGCTTGCGGCTGGATTTCTGCGCGGATTCCTGCAAGGTCTGGGCGACGAGCTTTTCGGCCTCGCGCACCGACAAGCGCTTGGCGACGATCTGCGTCGCAAGCTGGATCTGCGTCGCCGCATCGACCGCGAGCAGCGCCCGTGCATGACCCATGTCCAGGTCGCCCGCCAGCAGCATGGTCTGCACCGGGCCGGCCAGGTTCAGCAAACGCAGCAGGTTGCTGGTGGCCGAGCGCGAGCGGCCGATGGCCTGCGCCGCCTGCTCATGGGTCATGCCGAACTCGCCGATCAGGCGCTGCACGCCTTGCGCCTCTTCCAGCGGATTCAGGTCTTCGCGCTGGATGTTCTCGATCAGCGCCATGACGGCGGCGTTCTCGTCGCTGACCTCGCGCACCAGCACCGGCACCTCGGCCAGCCCCGCGAGCTGCGCGGCACGGAAGCGACGTTCTCCGGCAATGATCTCGTAGCGATCGCCTTCGATCGCGCGCACCAGGATGGGCTGCATCACGCCCTGCGTGCGTATCGACTCCGCCAGCTCGGCCAGCGCGCCTTCGTCCATGCGCGAACGCGGCTGGTACTTGCCCGCCTGCAGTCGGGCGACAGGCAGCGAGCTGGGCGGGCCTTCCTTTGGCGCCGCGCCTTCGGACGTCTTGTTGCCCAGCGTGCTCACCGCCGGCATGTCGGCGCCCAGGAGGGCATCGAGCCCCCTGCCGAGTCCCTTGGGCTTCTTCACGCCTTTCTGTCCTGCTTTCATTTCCATGATATTTCCCGACGCTACAGCGTTTTCATGCGCTCTATCATTTCCGCCCCGAACGCCACGTAGGCTTGCGCCCCCTTGGACGCGGGATCGAACACCACGCCCGGCATGCCGTAGCTGGGCGCCTCGGCCAGCCTCACGTTGCGGGGGATGATGCTCTTGAAGACTTTGTCGCCGAAATGGCTTTCCAACTGGGCCGACACCTGCTGCTGCAAGGTCACGCGCGGATCGAACATCACGCGCAGCAACCCGATCACGCGCAGGTCTGGATTGAGGTTCGCATGTACCCGCTTGATGGTATTGACCAGGTCCGACAAGCCTTCCAGCGCGAAGTATTCGCACTGCATCGGAATGATCACGCCATGCGCGGCCGCCAGCCCATTGAGCGTCAGCAGCGACAGCGTGGGCGGGCAGTCGATCAGCACGAAGTCGTAGCGGTCGGCGACGGCGGCAATCGCATGCTTGAGCTGGCGCTCGCGCTCTTCGAGTTCCACGAGGTCGATCTCGGCGCCCGCCAGTTCGCGGTTGGACGGCAGCACGTCATAGCCGCCGCTTTCCGAGGGCTTGGCCGCCTCGGCAATGCCCGCCTCGCCGATCAGCACCTGGTAGAGCGTGGCCTGCAGGTCGCGCTTGTCGATGCCGCTGCCCATGGTGGCATTGCCCTGCGGGTCGAGGTCGACCAGCAGCACGCGCTGCTTCTGGGCCGCCAGTCCGGCCGCCAGGTTCACTGCGGTCGTGGTCTTGCCTACGCCGCCTTTCTGGTTCGCGATGCAAAAGATGCGGGCGGTGGCGCGCTCGCCCTTGGCGGCCAGCGGCTCGGCGCCGGTGATGGCCGCCAGTTCGTCGGACCGTTCGCCGGCCTGCGCCGCCTCGTTGACCATGCTGGAATGGGAAGACATCGAATGTGACTGCCTGATTATTGGAGTTGAATCTGATGCGCCGGCGGCCGGCGCCGGCTAGCTGGTGCCCTGCGACGTAGCATCTTCGATGCGGTCCATCCACACCAGGCAGCGGCGGGCGGACAATCTCGGCACATACAGGGTGGTGACGCCTTCCACGCGCCAGACTCCCTGGTCCTTCAGCGATTGCATCTCGTCTTCGGGCGGGTGCCCTTTCATGGCCGCCAGCACGCCCCCCTGCCTGACGTGGCGCCCGGCCAGCGCGGCAAAATCCTGCAGCGAAGCAAACGCTCGCGAGATGACGATATCGCTTTCGGCAGGCTCGAGTTCTTCCACCCGGCCATGTTCGGCGCTCAGGTTGGGCAGCCGCAATACGCCCGCCACATGGGTGACGAAAGCGGTCTTCTTTTCCACCGCATCCACGCAACGGACCTGCCACTCGGGGCGGCATATGGCCAATACGACGCCCGGCAGGCCGCCGCCCGACCCAACGTCCAGGATGCGGGCGTCGCGTCCGGCCAGGCGCTGGGCAAGTTCGGGGACCACCGACAGGCTGTCGGTGATGTGATGCAAAAGCATCTGAGCGGGATCGCGAATCGCCGTCAGGTTGTAAGTGCCGTTCCACCGCAGCATTTGCGCGAGGTAATTGAGCAGCAGGTCGATGCGCGGGTGGTCGAGCGGGAGGCGCAACGCCGCGCAATCGGCTTCGAGCTGCGCGGCGAACACGGCGCCGTTGAAGGGTTCCTGGAGCGGGCGGGGTTTCTGGGTCACGCTCATGCCGCCCGGTTCGCGTCGACGGAATCCGCGGGGAGCCGTCCGAACTGGCGGCGCTTCAGGTGTATCAGCAGCAGCGAGATGGCGGCGGGCGTCACGCCCGAGATGCGCGCGGCCTGGCCAATGGTTTCCGGCCGATGGGTCTTGAGTTTTTGCCGGACCTCGAACGACAGGCTGCGCACCGAGTCGTAGTCGATGTCTTCGGGTATGCGCTGGTTCTCGTGCCCCGCCTGCTTGTCGATCTCGGCCTGCTGGCGCGTGATGTAGCCGGCGTACTTGACCTGGATCTCGACTTGTTCGGCGACGATCTTGTCCGCGACCCCCGGCCCGGCCAGCAATTCGTCATCCGCGTTCTTCGCTTGCATAAGCGCATCATAGGAAACGTTGGGGCGCTTGAGCAAGTCGAATAGTGTGTACTCACGCTCAATCGCTTTGCCCAATAGCGTCTCGGCAGCCTGGGCAGGGAAAATCCTCGGGTTCACCCACGTGGAACGCAGGCGTTCGATTTCGCTTGCGACCGCGTCGCGCTTGCGGTTGAAAGCATCCCAACGCGCATCGTCCACTAATCCCAGGCGGCGCCCGATCTCGGTCAAGCGCCAATCGGCGTTGTCCTCGCGCAAGCTCAGGCGATATTCCGCCCGCGACGTGAACATGCGATAAGGCTCGGTCACGCCACGCGTGACCAGGTCGTCGGCCAGCACCCCCAAGTAGGCCTGGTCGCGGCGCGGCACCCAGGCCTCCTCGCCCTTGACCTTCAGCGCGGCATTGATGCCCGCAAGCAGTCCCTGGGCAGCCGCTTCTTCATAGCCCGTCGTGCCGTTGATCTGGCCCGCGAAGAACAATCCGGAAATGGCGCGGGTTTCCAGCGAGGCCTTCAGCCCGCGCGGGTCGAAATAATCGTATTCGATGGCGTAGCCCGGACGCAGGATATGGGCATTCTCCAGCCCGGGCAGGGAATGGATGAGCTCGAGCTGCACGTCGAACGGCAGGCTGGTGGAGACGCCGTTCGGATAGAACTCGTGCGTAGTCAGCCCTTCCGGTTCCAGGAATACCTGGTGCGAAGCCTTGTCGGCAAACCGGTGGATCTTGTCTTCGATAGACGGACAATAGCGCGGACCGACACCCTCGATGACGCCCGTATACATGGGGGAGCGGTCCAAACCGCTCCGGATGATGTCGTGGGTGCGCGCGTTGGTGTGCGTAATCCAGCACGGCATCTGCCGCGGATGCATGGCGGCGTCGCCCAGGTACGAGAATACCGGGACCGGATCCAGGTCTCCAGGCTGTTCTTCCAGTACGCTGAAATCGATGGTCCGGCCGTCAATGCGTGGCGGGGTTCCGGTCTTCAGGCGACCTTGTCCCAGCTTCAATTCCTGCAGGCGCTTGCCCAGCGATATGGCGGGGGGATCGCCGGCCCGGCCGGCGGAGTAATTCTGCAGACCTACGTGCACCAACCCATTCAGGAAGGTCCCCGCCGTCAGCACGACCGCGCGCGCACGGAAACGCAAGCCGATCTGCGTTACCGCCCCGACTACCTTGTCGCCTTCCAGCATGAGGTCATCCACCGCCTGCTGGAACAGCCACAGATTGGGCTGGTTTTCCAGACGGTGGCGGATGGCCTTGCGGTAGAGGACGCGGTCGGCTTGCGCCCGAGTGGCGCGCACGGCCGGGCCCTTCGAAGCGTTCAGGATGCGGAATTGGATCCCCGCTTCGTCCGTGGCCAGCGCCATGGCCCCGCCCAGCGCATCGACTTCCTTGACCAGGTGCCCCTTGCCTATCCCGCCTATGGAAGGATTGCAGGACATCTGGCCCAGCGTCTCGATGTTATGCGTAAGCAGCAGCGTCTTGCATCCCGCCCGGGCAGACGCAAGTGCGGCTTCGGTGCCGGCGTGACCACCGCCCACAACGATGACATCAAATTCAGTCGGATACAGCATGGTGAGATCCAGAGGGGTGCCGGACGGTTTCCGGCTCGGCCCTATTCCGTTTGGGGAAGCAAAAGGGCCTGAAGGCGTCGCGTAGAGAAGCGACCGTCAAACAGCGATTATAGGATCCCGCACCGCGCAAAGCGAGCCATGGACTGCCAACAAGCCATGTTTCACGTGAAACAGTGGACGAACGGCTACCACGAGAATGTCCACTAGACTTTTGACCAGAAGAGTACCGGCTGATCGGCCGGGTTCTGGCGCAGTAGGAGTGAGGACGGCTTCTGCTCCCACTATTCGGCGGACTTGAATGCCAGGCCGACGGCGTCACCGGAGCTAACGGAGCCACCGAAGATGACGTCGAACTTGTATCCCGGTAAGAAGGATGAGGCGATCTGGCCGAGCGGGCGTGAGCCCCTTGGTAGCCGGAGGCTCTCCGGCGCCCCCCTAAATGACGAGGCTCGCCGAACCACGAGCCGAGCGCCCACACCAAATTGTCCATTCTCGCTGGCCGGCTTCCGGCCTGCGGAGCAAGGGAGAATTACCCCGCTCATCCATGCGTACTAATACCGGCGGGCGTAGATATCGAGCCAGCCATACGTTGTGATGCCACCATACGGGCGAACACGACCAGGATCTTCCTCGTCTCATCCTTGGGAGGCATCCGCAGTCCTCCGGCTGACGGTGGGTTGCCACGGCGATTGGCGTCCTGGCTAAGGGCGCATGTCAGATAATCGCCGTCAATCTATTGAATCTGTCTTTTTATACAGCGGATTAGTCCGCGGCCGGACATGTGCTTGCCACCGCGAAGCTTCCCGTGCGCCGTCAGCAGACGATCGATGCGAATCCGCTCGGAGGGTCGGACCAAGCCCATCCATCACTTGTGCTAAGTCGATTGGATGGATGGTCAACAAGCTCCGCGTCGCCAGGCTTAATACCATCGGGCATGCGTCCGCGGGAGTTCAACCGTTCTGTGCCATCCAGCATCGTTCGTCCCTCGGGGAGGATGTCGACCGTATTTTCTTTGCCTCACGTGAAAGCCCGGGAGTTTACGCACTCCCCTGCCAGACAGCGAAAAACCCGGTCGCGATCTTGCTACCCTTGATTGTCGGACGGGCTATCCCCCGCTTCGCTATGTGTCCAGTAGCGCCACGGAGCGGCATGGGACCACTCTCATTTCAACACGACCACTTAAGCTGTCAGGACGACAGGTTGATCACTGCCGCTCACCCGAAGAGAACTCAGTACTACCTGGGGATGCGAGTGTTTCACGTGAAACATCGGGATCGCTATAGAAAGAGAACGGCTGCCCGCTCTGGCGATCTCCCGTCCGGCAAAACACCTTACGCATCCCGCGGTCCGTCTGCCTCTTCCCTCATTGCGCGGGCAATCAATACATCAAGCATGTCGAAGAGTTCAGCGACCTTCGCAGGATCGAACCCCTCCAGCAATCGAGCATTTCGTTTCACGGCTACCTGCCGGATGGCAAGCGCGATCTCCATGCCTTCGGGTGTAAGGCTCAACTCGGCCTCCCGGCTGTCGCGTGCCGATCGGCCCCGCTCGACCAAGCCGCGCTGTGACAAGGCGGCCACGGCCCGGCTGACCTGTGCCGCATCCACGAGCGCCGTATAAGCGAGTTCGCGTATGGACACTGGCTGGAAGACGCCCAGCAGGGTAACGACCTGCCACTCCACCTGCGACAAGCCGAATTCCCCTCGCGCGTATTGCACCGCCGCGCGGGTCAGCGCCTTGCTCAAGGTGGCGACCTTGGGAGCGAGCAAGACATCCTGTCCGCGCATGGTCGGCGATTCCGGGTCAACGGCGGGCGCGATCCGCCCGGTTTCACGTTTGGTGGTCAATGTGTTCCTCGTCGTAGGCGTGGCAGGAGGAGACGCGGCAATCCCGGCGCAACAGCGGCAAGTCGAATCGTCGCAGCGATCGCATTATTGCCTTTGCTCCACCGGAAAGCGGCAATCCGACGATACCGGCGCCATTGCGTGCAAAGCGCAAAGTCGTCCTCCGGGCAATGACCTGGTATTTTGAATGATTTCCACATGAGCTGCACGAATTCCCGTGCAGATACATGACTAAGTCATCTAATTGGGCGCGCAGAAAAGCGGCCCCGCCGGTCATGGGGCCGCTCATGCATCGATATCGAGGGCAATGCTAGGGGAACAACACCATGTCGAGCACGTTGATCACGCCGTTGTCCACCTCGACATCCGGTTCCAGCACCTCCGCTTCGTTGAGCCTCAGGCTGCGATCCTTCCTGTGCACGGTCAGGGTCTTGCCGGCTTCGGTCTCGATCCGCGTGCCTTCCTTGGCGTCCTTGAGCAGGATTTTGCCGGCCGCCATGTGCAACTTGACGACGCGCACCAAGGTTTCCTTGTCCTTGAGCGCGTCCCGCTGGGCCGCCGGCAATTTAGCGAAGGCCTCGTCGGACGGCGCGAACACGGTATAAGGCCCCTGGCTTTTCAAGGCCTGCTCCATCCCCGCCTCGCGCACGGCGTTCAACCATGAGCTGAACATGCCCGCGGTCGCGGCCGTATCGACAATGTTGCGCGACATGGCCGGCATCGAGCTCATCAGGCCCAAGGCCAGCACCATCGCGGCGACTCCCGGTATATGCGTGATCCGCATGCGCTTCTCCCGAGCGATGATGGTCTCCTTGCTGAGTGGCCGGCAGGCGGGCGACTCGCGCCTGTCCGCGCCGGAACCCTAATGGTGACTCCCCTGGCTGTAACCAGGGCCATCGCTTGGCAAGGGGGCGCAACAACGCATGGACGAGCTGCTCCCCACGGCCCGCGCGAGCGGAGGCGGACTGCGAGACGCGCGCCGCCGTGTGCCAGAATGCGCTCTCGTCGCGGCCCAGCCGGAGTGCTCATGAACTGGATTCAACGTCTGCGTATCAGGCAGCTGTACGTGCTCGCCGCCTTGCACGAAACGGGCAATCTCAGCCTGACGGCGGAGCGGCTGCACATGACGCAGCCCGCGCTCTCGAAATGGCTGAGGGAGCTGGAATCCGACCTCGAGGTGGAGCTGTTCGAGCGGCATTCCAAGGGCCTGATTCCCACGCAATTCTGCGACATGCTGGTCATCCATGCGCGCGCCGTCATGGGCGAGCTCGAACGCAGCGAGGAAACGCTGGCCGCGGTGCGCGAAGGACTCAGCGGCCAATTGATCGTCGGCACCTCGCCCACCGATACCCATGGGCTGCTGCCCTCCTGCATCGCAGAATTCCGGCGCATGCATCCGGGCATATGCATCGCCGTGCACGAGAACTCCGTGGACAAGCTTCTGCCGTTGCTGATGGAAGGCCGGCTGGACTTCGTCATCGGGCGGATCGACGCCGCCCCCGACCCGGCGATCGCGTGGGAAGCGCTATACGACGAACCCATGACGATCGTGGCCGGCAGCCATCACCCGTTGGCGAATTCGCCGCATCCCACCTGGGCCGATACGCGCCACTATCCCTGGATCATGCCTCCGAAACGGGCGCCGCTGCGGCGGGAGCTGGAACTCGCCTTGGCCGCCGAGGGCGAAGCGCCTCCCAAGGCCGCGGTGGAAACGTTTTCGACCGTGCTCATCACCTCGCTTCTGCAGCAGGGCGAAATGCTGGCAGTCATGTCCCGGTCGATGCAGCGGGCCTTCGCCCGCTCGGCGGGCATCGTGGCCCTGCCCTTGCCCCTGCAGCGGAGAATCACGATCGGCGTGTTGCGGCGGCGAGCCGCCGGCAGGATCCCCGCCTACGACGATTTCCTCGCGTGCGTGCGCAGCGCCACCAACGCTGGCAACGAGGAATAACCCCGAAAATAACGAAAATTCATGGCGGCGGGTGGATTAGTCATTGTCCATATTTTCCGCCGCGCCCAATACTCTGCGCCTGACTCCGAACCGACGGAGGCCGGGCGCGATGCACTCCCCCGGGCCCGAGGAACGGTTTCTCCCGCGATGCGCCGCGCATCGATCCGACATCCGCGCGGAAGGGATCCGTCCATACGACAAAAATCAGGACGCAGGCTTGGAGGAGAGCATGCCACACATGAAAACGGCGCTGGCCGCCGCCACCGTGCTGGGACTATCGTCGTCGCCAGTGCAGGCGGACGCCGTGGCTTACGGCATCGTCGATCTGGCGATATCGATGGACGACGGCGGCCGGAACGGACGAAGCTATCAGGCCAAGAGCGGCCTGATGAGCGCCTCGAGGCTCGGATTTCGCGGCCAGGAGGAACTGGGCAACGGCTTTCGCGCCTTGTTCCACCTGGAGCTGGGCTTTGCGGCCGATACCGGCGTCCAGAACAGCTATGCGCCGGCCGGCGCAACGGCGCCCTCGGTCGGATGGAACCGCAAGGCCTATGTCGGCGCGGCCCACGAGCGCTGGGGCACACTGCTCCTGGGACGCAACAACACGCCCTTCTTCCATGCGGCAATGGCGACGGACGCATTGTCGTTCGGCCTCTACGGCAGCAACATCTTCCTGACCACGCTTACGGGCAGTCCCGAAAACGTGCGCATTGCAGGCAATGGGGTCTACTACCTTTCGCCCGCGTGGGGCGGGCTGTCTTTCAACGCGGTGGCCACCACCGGCGCCGAACGACCGACATCGCCGCGGGACGAGCGCCGTCTCCTGGGCCTCGGCGTGCAATACGAGCGCGGCGGCCTGCTGCTGGCGGCCGCCTATCAATCCGATCACGTGCCCATGCCGGGCGGCGCGCAGACCGGCAAGCGGGAAGACCACATCCTGGGCGGCCGCTACGACTTCGGCGGCTACTCGCTGTCCGCCGGCTATGCCGCAGTGAAGATGCCCACGCAAACCGCCGATCGCCACGCCTTGTGGCTGGGCGGATCGGTCTCGGTCGGCCGGGGAAAGATCCTCGCGCAATTCAGCCAGACGCGGTCCGAAGCGCCGGCCGGCGTGAAGGATGGAAAGGCCCGCTCCTTCGGCCTCGCCTATACCTATTCTCTTTCGCGGCGGACCACGGGTTACCTCTCCTATGGCCGTGTGTGGAACAACGCGACTTCCCGCCTTGGCCTGCAGGGCGGCTCGGCCACCGTCGCCGCGGACGCGCCGGGTGCCGACCCGAGCGGCCTGGCCGTCGGGATACGGCACCGGTTCTAGGCCCGAGCGCCAGGCCGACATGGCAGGACCCCCAAAGTACTTCGTACAGGAGACGACATGAGAAGGACATTTCTGAAGCGCACGGCGGCCATCGCCGCGGCCGCCGCAGCGCGCGCCGCATTCGCGAACGATTGGCCGCAGCGCAGCGTGCGCATCATCATTCCGTCCGCTGCGGGCAGCCCCTGGGATCCGCTGGCGCGACTGCTCGCAGCGGAGCTGACCACGCGACTGGGCCAGACCTTCTATGTGGAGAACAAGCCGGGAGGAACGGGCCTCTTGGGCATGAACCAGGTCGTATCGGCCAACGACGGCCACACGCTGGGTTTCATGTTCATGCCCCACGTCGTGATCCCGTCGCTCTTCAAGAACATGCCGTACGACACGGAACGCGACATCGTGCCGGTAACCATGACGAACGTGCTTTACAACGTCCTGGTCGTGCATCCCTCAGTCCAGGCGCGGACGATCAAGGACCTGGTGGCGCTGGCCAAGGACAAACCGGGAACGATGACGGTGGCATCGGGCGGCAATGGATCGCCGGCCCATATCCTGGCCGAGTACTTCCAGCAGGTCACCGGCACATCGCTGATTCACGTGCCCTACCGCGGGCCGGTTGGCGCGCTGCAGGACCTCGCGGCCGGTCAGGTCCAGTCGATGTTCGCAGTCAGCACGACCGCGCTGCCCCATATCCGCGCCGGACGGGTGAGAGCCGTCGCAGTGGCGGCCGAACAGCGGCTGGATGTCCTGCCGGACGTCCCGACGATCGCGGAGGAAGGCTACCCCCAGCTCGAATTCAGGCAATGGGCCGGGCTGGTCGCGGGACGATCGGTGCCGGCCGCGGCTATCGCCCGGCTCAACGCCCACATCCGCCAGATCCTGGCCGATCCGGCCATCGTCGGGCAATTCCGCGAGACCGGCCTGTACATCGAGACCGGCAGCGCGGAGGATTTCGGCAGGACCATACGCGAGGACCTGCGCAAATGGGCGCAGGTCCTGCGGAAGGTCAATATCAAGATGGGTTGACCGCCGGTTACCCCTGGAGCCGCTGGGCCAGCTTCTGTTTGACCTCGACCAGTTCGCCGGGCAGCCCATGCTTGAGCAGGGCGAACAGCTCGTCATGCAGGCGGAATTCCTCCTGCCACGCCTTCGCGTCGATGGCGGTGATCTTGTCGAACTGCTCGCGGCTGAAATTCAGGCCGTCCCACGTGAGGTCCTGGTACGAAGGCGTCACGCCGAACACGTGGTCCACGCCCTGCGCCTTGCCCTCGATGCGCTCGAGCATCCACTTGAGCACGCGCATGTTCTCGCCGAAGCCGGGCCATACGAACTTGCCGTTCTCGTCGGTGCGGAACCAGTTCACGCAGAAGATGCGCGGCAGGACCACGCCGGCCGATTCGAGCTTGGCACCCAGCTGCAGCCAGTGGCTGAAGTATTCGCTCATGTTGTAGCCGCAGAACGGCAGCATGGCGAACGGATCGCGGCGCACCACGCCTTGCTTGCCGGTGGCGGCGGCGGTGGTTTCCGAGCCCATGGTGGCGGCCATGTACACGCCCTCGACCCAGTTGCGCGCCTCGGTGACCAGCGGCACGGTGGTGGAGCGGCGGCCGCCGAACACGAAGGCATCGATGGTCACGCCGGCGGGGTTGTCCCATTCGGCGTCGATGGCGGGATTCTGGTCGGCCGCGACGGTGAAGCGGGCATTCGGATGCGCTGCCTTGCGGCCCGTGGTCTTGCCGATCTCGGGCGTCCAGTCCTGGCCCTGCCAGTCGATGCAGTGCGCGGGCGGCTCGCTCATGCCTTCCCACCAGACGTCGCCGTCGTCGGTAAGCGCGACGTTGGTGAAGATCACGTTCTCGCGGAGCGTGGCCATGCAGTTGAAGTTGGTCTTCTCGTTGGTGCCCGGCGCCACGCCGAAATAACCGGCTTCGGGATTGATGGCGCGCAGCTTGCCGTCGGGACCCGGCTTGATCCAGGCGATGTCGTCGCCGATGGTCGTGACTTTCCAGCCCGGCATCGAAGCCGGCGGAATCAGCATGGCAAAGTTGGTCTTGCCGCAGGCCGACGGGAAGGCCGCCGCCACGTGCATCTTCTTGCCCTCGGGCGAGGTCACGCCCAGGATCAGCATGTGCTCGGCCAGCCAGCCCTGGTCGCGCCCCATCTTGGAGGCGATGCGCAGCGCCAGGCATTTCTTGCCCAGCAGCGCGTTGCCGCCGTAGCCCGAGCCGAACGACCAGATCTCACGGGTCTCGGGATAATGGACGATGTACTTGGTTTCGTTGCACGGCCAGGCCACGTCGGCCTCGCCGGCTGCCAGGGGCTTGCCCACGGTATGCACGCAGGGCACGAATTCGCCGTCGGAGCCGAGCACGTCGTAGACCTTGCGTCCCATGCGGGTCATGATCCGCATGTTGGTCACGACGTAGGGGGAATCGGACAGCTCGACGCCGATCTGCGCAATGGGCGAACCGAGCGGCCCCATCGAGAACGGAATCACGTACATGGTACGGCCGCGCATGGAACCGGCGAACAGCCCGTCCAGCGTGCTGCGCATTTCCGCCGGATCGACCCAGTTGTTCGTGGGGCCGGCGTCTTCCTTGCGCTCCGAGCAGATGAAGGTGCGGTCTTCGACACGCGCCACATCCGAGGGATCGGACCAGGCGAGGTAGGAATTGCGGCGCTTGGCGGGATTCAGCCGGCGCAGCGTTCCGGCTTGCACCATTTGCTCGCAGAGCCGGTCATACTCTTCCTGCGACCCGTCGCACCACTCGATGCGATCGGGCTGCGTCAGCGCGGCAATCTCGGCCACCCAGGCCTTGAGCCGCTCGTGGCGTACCCAATCAGGAGCATCGAGCGCCGCAAGATGTTTGGAGACCGCTGTTTTAGGCACGGCGTTCATGGATGACATTCTCCTCGACGCTTTCGAAAGCGCCTGATTATGTAAAAAATAAAGATCCGGGCATCGATTGGCACGGATCGACTTAACTTAATATACCCCACCCCCTCCGGCCAAAAGTTTCCAGGAGGAAAGGGTCGGTTACCGTTGGCTGCTAACGCCCCCAAGACCAATTGGACTACCATCGCGTCTGATCGAAGGAAAGCCCATGCGCATTACGATTCTTGACGACTACCAAGACGCGGTACGCAAGCTCGACTGCTTCAGCTTGTTAGAAGGCCACGAAGTTAAGGTTTATAACAATACGGTCAAGGGATTAGGCCAGTTGGCCGTCCGGCTGCGCGATACGGAGACTTTGGTATTGATCCGCGAGCGCACGTCCATTACCCGCGCCCTGCTGGACAAGCTCCCGCAATTGAAGCTGATCTCCCAGACGGGGCGCGTCGGCTCGCACATCGATGTGGCCGCCTGCACCGAGCGCGGGATCGCCGTCGCCCAGGGAGTCGGCTCACCCATCGCGCCGGCTGAACTGACATGGGCGCTCATTATGGCCGCGATGAGGCGAATTCCTCAATATGCAGCCAATCTCAAGCATGGTGCATGGCAGCAATCCGGCATGAAGGCTTCGTCCATGCCAGCCAATTTCGGGCTGGGGCGCAGCTTGCACGGCCGCAACCTGGGGCTGTTCGGCTACGGCAGGATCGCCAAGATGGTGGCGAACTACGGCAAGGCATTCGGCATGAAGGTCACGGTCTGGGGACGCGAGTCCACCCTGGAACGCGCCCGGGCCGACGGCCTGGATACCGCGGCCAGCAAGGAAGCGCTGTTCGAATCCAGCGACGTGCTGTGCCTGCTGCTGAAACTGACCGACGAGACCCGCGGCATCGTTACGCTGGCCGACTTGCAGCGCATGGGGCCCGAGGCCCTCCTGGTGAATACCTCGCGGGCGGAACTGATCGAGTCCGATGCGCTGGTGCTGGCGCTCAATCGCGGCCGCCCCGGCATGGCCGCGGTCGACGTGTTCGAGACCGAACCCATTCTGCAAGGCCATCCGCTGCTGCGGATGGAGAACGTCATCTGCACGCCCCACATCGGTTTCGTGGAAGCCGACAGCTACAACCTCTATTTCAAGGTCGCTTTCGAGAACATCGTGGCGTGGGTGGCCGGCACGCCCCGAAATATAGTGAACGGAGTGCCCGCCGCTACGCGTTGATGGGCGCCCCCCCAGGGGGGCGACGCGGGTGGGCCGGCAGAGCTGGATCCACCGCATCCCGAGTCCAGTACGAGCTTCTTGGAATGCCACCGGTCTACCGTTGCAGCCGGCAACGAGTCCGCGATGGCGGGCCAGGACCGAAGATTATTCTGGGAAGGGAGAATTGAACAGCGTGCCGCGGAATGACCGGGATAGGAAGGAAACTGAAAAACGGTACCGCCCCGCCCGCACGGCGGGGTAGGAGGCGCGGCGCACGTGCGCCGCGCGATAAGAAACTTCTGTGGTTACAGCGGTTTGATGTCCGCGGCCTGGGGGCCCTTGGGACCATCCTTCACTTCGTATTCGACTTCCTGGCCTTCGGTCAGGCTGCGATAGCCGCGGCCGACGATGGCGGAAAAGTGAGCGAACACATCCGGACCACCGGACTCCGGCGTGATGAAGCCGTATCCCTTGTCCGCGTTAAACCATTTGACCTTGCCCTTCTGTGCCATGTGCGGCGTCCTCTAATAATAAACAATGCAATAGAACCAAGAACGCCGACACGAACTGAAATGCGGTAATGGCGGACATCCGCAAATGGCAGACGGGACTTGCGTGCTGCTTGAATTCAACTGCGAATGGCAGCATACCCGCGCGCACTTTGCGAATCAATAACATTTAGCGGGCGTATCGCAAATGACGCGTACGCTTCGCGCAACAGGGGAAAACGGACTTCGGCGAGGGCGGAAACTTACTCGCGCAGCGCCGGGAAACGCTTGAGCAAGACACGGTAGAGCGGCGCGCTGACAAGCAGTACGGCGGCCAGGCGGAACACCTGGAAAGCGGTGACCAGCGGGACGCCCAATTGCAGAACCTTGGCGGTAATGCACATCTCGGCGACGCCGCCGGGAGCCAGCCCCAGGATCAGCGTGGGCGAGGAAATGCCGGTGGCCGGCGCCAGCGCCATACTGAGTCCGACCGACAGGGCGATCGCTATCAGGGTATACACCAGGATCAGCGCCATGAACCGCGGCGCGGTGCGGAAGAAATCAGGCGTATAGCGGTCCCCCAGCGACCACCCGATCAGCAATTGCGCGCCGTTCAGCAGGAAGGACGGCATGGCCGACAGCGCCATGTCCTGGGAAGTCAGGAAGATGGTGACGGCCATGGGCCCCAATACCCAGGCGTTCGGGATCTGGCTGCGCCGGGCGAGCAGCGCGCCGCAGCCGCCCAGGGCGAACAGGATGGCCAGCCCGGCGGGATCGATCACCTGCGTGGCCGGAGCGAAAAGGCCGATTCCGGTCACGCCCGAGAGCCGGAACCCCAGGGGCACCAGCACGACTACCAGTAAAATGCGCAGGCTGTGGGCCGAGGCGACGAGCGAGACCCTTCCCCCGTAGCGGTCCGACAGGTTCGCCATTTCGGCGGCGCCCCCGATGGTGGACGAAAAAAACGCCGTGCTGAACTCGACCCCGGCCGCCCGCCGGAGGAACCATGCGCCGCCCAGGCCCACGACGACCGCGAACACGGCACCGACGACGAGCGGCAGGAGATTGCGTACGATCTCTTCGATCACCGCGGGCGTGAAATACAGTCCCAGGCCCACGCCGATCACCCATTGGCCCGCGCAGCGCAGCGCCGAACGGCTCTCGGACCGCACGCCGGCGATCTTGGTGGCCGCCGTGGCCACCAGCGCGCCCAGCATCCAGGGCAGCGGCGTATGCAGCGACACGGCGATCAGCGAACCGCAGAGCGCGATGGAAAAACCTAGAAGCAGGCGGACGGGCATGGGCAAGGGAGGAAACCGGCATGTCCGCCGGAAAACGCGCGGGGGTAGACTGATCCAATGAGGGCCAATGGTACATCCAAGGTACGAGCAAGCTGATGATTAACTCCAAACTGCCTGACGTCGGCGTCACCATCTTCACGGTCATGAGCCGGCTGGCAACCGAGACCCGGGCCATCAACCTGGGCCAGGGCTTTCCCGATTTCGATCCCGATGCCGGACTGCTGGCCAAGGTCGATGCCGCCATGGCGGCCGGCCATAACCAGTACGCCCCGATGGCCGGCATCCCGGCGCTGCGCACGGCCATCGCGGCCAAGACGCGGGCCCTGTACGGCATGGCCTACGATCCGGAAACCGAGGTCACCGTAACGAGCGGCGCCACCCAGGCGCTGATGACAGCCATCCTGGCAGTGGCCGGCGCGGGCGACGAAGTCATCGTGCTGGAACCCACCTACGATTCTTACGTGCCCGCCATCAAGCTCGCCGGCGCGACGCCGGTCGCGGTGCAGCTGCTCGCGCCGACGCCGCAGTCGCCCTGCTACCGGCCCGACTGGGAAGCGGTGCGGCGCGCGATCACGCCGCGCACCCGGGCCCTGATGATCAATTTCCCGCACAACCCCACCGGCGCGGTGCTGGCCGACGCCGACCTGGACGAGCTCGAGCGCATCCTGGCCGACACGGGCATCCTGCTCATCTCCGACGAGGTGTACGAACACATCGTCTTCGACGGCCGCCGCCATGCCTCCATCGCCCGCAGGCCGGCGCTGGCGGCGCGCAGCTTCCTCGTTTCCTCGTTCGGCAAGACCTTCCACACCACCGGCTGGAAGATCGGCTATTGCTGCGCGCCGGCGGCGCTGTCGCTGGAATTCCGCAAGATCCACCAGTTCATGGTGTTCGCGGTATCCACGCCCATGCAGTACGCGCTGGCCGCCTTCCTCGAAGACCCTCGCCACTATCTCGAGCTCCCTGCCTTCTACCAGGCCAAGCGCGACCGGCTTGAAGCCGGCCTGCGGCAGACCCGCTTCAAGCCGCTGCCGTGCCCCGGCACGTATTTCCTGCTCGCCGACTACAGCGCGATCTCGGATGCTCCCGAAAGCGAATTCGCGCGCTGGCTGACCATCGAACATGGCGTGGCCGTGATTCCCATCGCGGCCTTCCATGCCGATCCGGACGCGCCGGCCTCGAACCGGCAGCTGGCGCGGTTCTGCTTCGCCAAGAAGGACACCACCCTGGACGCGGCGCTGGAGCGGCTCCGGAGCGTCTGACCCCTCCACCGGAGGGGCCACCCGTCACGCCGAGGGCGCGGAGGATACGGCCGCCCCGCCGCGCCGGCGCGCCAGTGCGCGCAGCGTGACGGGCACCACCAGCACGGCCGCGGCGCATGCCCACAGGCCGATGCTGACCGGGCTTTCCCACAGGATGGCGGTGTCGCCGTTGGTGATGGACAGGGCCCGGCGCAGGTTCTGCTCCATCATGTTGCCCAGCACCAGCCCCAGGATGAGCGGCGCCATCGGCACCGACATCTTGCGCAGCAAATACCCCACCACGCCCAGCGCCACCATCATGACGAGGTCGAAGGTGGTGGCATGCACCGAATACACGCCGATGGCGCTGACCGTGACGATGAACGGCACCAGGGCCCAGGTCGGCACCGACAGCATGCGCGCGAACAGGCCCACCATCGGGATGTTCATCGCCAGCAGCATGAAATTGCCGATGAACAGCGACGCGATCAGGCCCCATACGATTTCCGGACGCTGGTCGAACAGCGCGGGGCCCGGCGTGATGTTGTAGAGCGCCAGCACGCCCATCATCACCGCGGTGGTTCCCGACCCCGGCACGCCCAGGGTGAGCATGGGCACGAAGGACCCCGTGGCCGAGGCATTGTTGGCCGCCTCCGGCGAGGCCAGTCCGCGGATGTCGCCCTTGCCGAAATGCGCGCCTTCCGGGTCGGACTGCTCCACCAGGCGCTTTTCGGTCGAATAGGCCATTGCCGACGCGACGGTCGCGCCCGCGCCCGGCAGCACGCCTACCACGAATCCGATCAGCGAACCGCGCACCGTGCCCCACCAGGTCTGCGCCATTTCGCGCAGGTTGAACAAGGTACGGCCGGTGGGCTTGACCGCGGCAGTGCCCGTTACCGATTGCTCGAGCAGCAACAGCATTTCGCTGACCGAGAACAAGCCGATCACCACCACCACGAACTGGATGCCATCGCTCAAGTGCAGCGAATCGAAGGTGTAGCGGTAGATTCCCGAGTTCTCGTCGATGCCCACGGTGGACAGGGCCAGCCCGACGGCGGCGGCCAGCAGTGCCTTGACGGGTTGCTCGCCCATCAGTCCCGCCAGGCAACAGAAAGCGAACACCATCAGCGCGAAGTATTCGGCGGGCCCGAAGGCGAGCGCCCACCTGGCAAGCAGCGGCGCCGCGATCGCGATGCCGACGGTGGCCACGGCGGAACCGACGAACGAGCTCCACGCGGAAATGGACAAGGCCACGCCGGCCTTGCCTTGCCGCGCCATCGGGTAGCCGTCGAGCGCCGTCATGATGGCCGAGGCTTCGCCCGGCACGTTGATCAGGATGGAACTGATGCGGCCGCCATATTCGCAACCGATGTAGACCGCGGCCAGCAGGATGAGCGAACTCTCCGGCGGCAGTTGCATCGCGAATGCCAGAGGCATCAGGATCGCCACGCCGTTGATGGGTCCGAGTCCCGGCAGCACGCCGACGATGGTGCCGATGAAAGCCCCGATGGCCGCGATCAGCAGATTGAGCGGCGTCAGCGCGACCGAAAAACCGGTGGCCAGGTGGCCGAAGATCTCGTTCACAGGAGGCCTCCCAGCAGACCAGTGGGCAGCACGACGTCGAGCACCTTGTCGAACAGCAGGAAAACGGCCACGCCCAGGACCAGCCCGGCGGCGCCCGACTTGAACCACGATCCGCCGAAGGCGCGGCCCACGGGCAGGCTCATCAGGAAGGTGGCGAAGACCACGCCCAGCCATTGGAACAGGAAGGCATAGACCGCCAGCGCCGCGGCCACGGCGAAGACGCGCCCCTTCACACCCGGGGCGGCGGGCTCCACCGGATTGCCACCCTTGACCGCCAGCCACAGCCCGCACAGGCCGATGATCAGCGACAGCAGCATGGGAAAGGCGCGCGGGCCGACCGGCTCGTAGGCGAAAGGCGCCTCGAGGCCGTAGCCCTGCCACGCCATCACGGCGGCGAATGCGAGCGCCGCCGTGCCCAGCAGCCGGTCGTTCAATACGACGCGGCTGCCCGTCATTTGCGCACCAATCCGAATTCGTCGGCCAGCTTGCGGTATTCGGCCACTTGTTTCTTGACGTAGTCGTCCACCGCCTTGCCGGTGAGGTTGAACGGGAACAGGCCCCGCTCTTCACGCAGCTTGGCGAATTCCGGCGTGGCCATCATCTTGTCGAAGGTGGCGACCCACCACTGGTAGTCGGCGTCCGATACCTTGGGTCCGACGTAGAAGCCGCGGATGATGGGCCACTGGATGTCGAAACCCTGCTCCTTGGCGGTGGGAACGTCGGCCAGCTTGCCGGGCAGCCGCTGCTCGGAGAACACCGCCAGAATGCGAATGGGCACCCCGGCGTCGAGGATGGCGGCCACCTCCCCCGCGTCGCCCGAATACACCTGCACGTGACCGCCCTGCAGGGCGGTGAGCGACTCGCCGCCGCCTTCGAAGGCCACGAAGCGCATGGTCTTGTAGTCGATGCCGGCGGCCCGCGCGGTCAGCGCGGCCTTCATCCAGTCCTGGCTGCCGATGGTGCCGCCCGCGCCGAACACCACCTTGGTGGGATCGGCCTTGATGGCGGCCATCAGGCTCTTCAAGTCCTTCCAGGGGGAATCCTTGCGCACCACGACGGCGCCATAGTCGGTGCCGATGCCGGCCACCCAGCGCACGTCCGATTCCGTGTACCGGCCGAACTTGCCCTGGGCGATGTTGAGCAGCGAACCGCCGGAGAACGCGACGATGGTGCCGGCTTCGGCCGGGCGCTGCGCAATGATGGTGTTATAGGCCACGGCGCCGATGCCGCCGGGCATGTACACCGAGCGCATGGGCGAAGCCAGGAATTTGCCTTCCTGCAACCCGGTCTGGGCCAGCTTGCAGGTCAGGTCGAAACCGCCGCCGGGCTTGGCCGGCGCGATGCATTCGGGCCGCTCGGGCGCGGCGGCGACGGGTTGCGCGGCCAATCCCGCAAGCAGCAATGCCGCGGCACATGCCGCAGCCCGCAGACGGACTGTGGGGTTCATCAGTCACCTCCATTCATTGTTGTCGATATGACGGCTAGCCTGCCGTACGAGGGCGACTGTACGAATTCCCGGCTTTCAATAGGCTTTCAATCGGGGCCCTTTTTCGCCGCTGGTGGACCGGCAAAGCCGGATCCACGGCGCCCCGGTCAGGGCGTCGCGGTTTTCTTCATGCCGCGGGGAAAACCAGGGACACCCTCAGGCCGGGCCCGGGTACGCGGTTCTCGAGCACGAGGCTGCCCTTGTGGAGCCTGGCGATGCGTTGCGCGATGGCCAGCCCCAGCCCGGCACCGGGTTTGCCCTTGCCGGACTCGCCTCGCCTGAAACGCACGCCGGCCCGCTCGATGTCCGCCGCCGACATGCCCGGCCCGCCATCTTCCACGCGGATCACCACTTGCTCGCCCTCGCGCGCGACCGACAAGGTCACCATGCCCGCCTCGGGGCTGTAGCGAATGGCGTTGTCCAGCAGATTGACCAGCGCTTCGCGCAGCAGCAGCGCCGAACCGAAGAACGGCAGGGTCTCCTCCTGGGCGTCGAAACCGTAATCGAGCTGCTTGGCGCGCGCAGCCGGCAGCAGGCTGCGCGCGCACTCGCCTGCCAGCTCGACCAGGTCTACCCGGGCGAACGGCACGCTGCCTTCGGCCAGCGAGGCATCGTGCACCCTTGCCAGGGCCAGCATCTGGTTGGCCATCCGTATGGACCGGTCGATGCCGCCATGCATGGCCTGCAGCACCTGCCGTACGGCCTGCGGGTCGTTCTCGCGCAGCGCGAAATCCACCTGGGTCTTCAGTACCGTCAAGGGCGTGCGCAACTGGTGCGAGGCATCGTCGAGGAACTGGCGCTGGGCCCGCGCCTGGGCTTCGTGACGGGCGATGTGCCGGTTGATGGCGGCCACCAGGGGCTGCACCTCCGAGGGGACCTGGCTGTCGTCCACTGGCCGCAGGTCGTCGGGACCGCGCGCATCGATCTCTTCGCTCAGGCGTACCAGGGGCCGCAGCGCAATGATGACGCCGGCCGTGAGCAGCAGGGCGCTCAACAGGATCTGCAGCGTATCCCGCTCGATCGCCCGCATCAGCACCGTGCGGGTAAAGCCCGCGCGCGAGTCGATGCTCTCGGCAACCTGGATGATCACGCGCTGCCCTTCCTTGGCGCCGTACAGCGGCGGATCCAGCCGGCGCGCCAGCACGCCGACCCGCACCGGTTCGCCGAAGTACCGCGCATTGAAGAACTCCGCCTTGCCCGAACGCAGCGGATGTTCGGGCAGAGGCAGTTCCGGATTGCCGATCTCGGTCAGGTTGTCTTCCGTCGCCACCCGGAAATAGACGTTGCCGCTGGCGGTCAGCTCGAAAAATTGCAGCAGCCGGTAAGGCAGTTCAACGGCCAGCCCGCCGCTTTCGGTGGAGATGTTCAGGTCGATGGCGCGCAGCGCGCCCGCCAGCGACCGGTCGTAGGCGGCGTTGGCCAGGTCGTCGAGCAGGCGCACGGACAGCCACAGGCCACCGCCCGCCACCATGGCCAGGGCGGGCAGCATCCACCAGAGCAGCGTCGATTTCAGGCTGCGGCGTTTGGTCCGGCCGCCGCCGGGGTTCGTCATGCCGGCTCCAGGCAATAACCCAGGCCGCGCAGCGTCACGATCTGCACGCCGGTGTCTCCCAGACGCTTGCGCAGCCGGTGGATGAGCACTTCGATCGCGTCGGGGCCGACGTCCTGGTCATCGCTGAACACCCGGTCCAGGATCTGCTGCTTGGTCACGGGCTCGCCGCTGCGCTGGATCAGCGCGCGCAATACCGCGTGTTCGCGCGGGGAAAGGGCCAGCACCTGGCTGCCGAGCAGGAATTTTTGCGCGGCGGCATCGAAAGTCAGCGGACCGCAGGCCAGGCGGGGGTGTTCCCGTCCGCGGCTGCGGCGGATCAAGGCCACCAGCCTTGCCTCCAGTTCCGCGACGTTGAAGGGCTTCGGAAGGAAGTCGTCGGCGCCCTCGTGCAGGGTACTTACCCGCTCAGTCAGCGAATCGCGCGCGGTCAATATCAGTACGGGCGTACGGTCGTCACGGGCCCGCAGCTTGGCGAGCAGGCCATGGCCATCCAGGCCCGGCAAGCCCAGGTCCAGGACGATCGCGTCGAAATCCTCCATTTGCAGCCGTTTTTCCGCAATGACCCCGTCGTTCGCCCATTCCACGACGAATCCGGCGTGCCTGGCCAGGGTGCCGGACAGCCACCGGGCGAGTTCGGGTTCGTCTTCAACCAACAGGATGCGCATGGCGGGCTTGTTTATCCCAGATTGTCCATTAGCCACTTTGCGCTCCCTGAATGACAGGGGGAGCGGAGGCGTTGGCCCAAAGACCGGCGAACCAGGCGCGTTTTCGACGGGGCACGGAGAGCATCAGTTTGTTCTGGCTGGC